>ERZ1370068.6863-contig-5819_pt1 | contig 44236 bp, 64 predicted proteins | sample MGYA00561227_ERZ1370068 | MGnify/ENA primary metagenome ERZ1370068 (study PRJEB38410, sample SAMEA6850437) | metagenome | study: Metagenomic assessment of the ecological functions of the soil: analysis of the soil microbiota associated with the...
CGTTACGTATTGCTTGTTCACCACAACCTCATGAAGTGGCTGAAATCGTTGCAGTTCAGGCGCTGAGTTTTATTGCCGACGACCCTGAAAGGCTGGGTCTGTTCCTGGCCGAAAGCGGCATCGGCCCGGAGACGCTGCGCACGGCCGCCGCCGACCCGCAATTTCTGGCTTCAGTGCTGGATTTCGTGATGCGCGACGACGCAACCGTGAAGGCGTTTGCAGAGCGCCTCGCAACTGCATCCGACCAACATCGCCGCCGCCCGCCAGGCGCTGGGCGACCCGCATTGGGAGCGCGACGTGCCGTGAGCGCGCCCGCGCCAGCGCTTCGACGGTCCGCGCTGCTTTTGCCGGGATTGCCTCGGCGACCTCGATATCAAGGCCAGGCGGTGCGGCGAATGCGGCTCCCCGCGCCTCGTCCGCCACCACGCCCTGCCCTCGCTGACGCTGGCGCATATCGATTGCGACGCGTTCTACGCCACCGTGGAGAAGCGCGACAATCCGGAGCTCGCCGACAGGCCGGTGATCATCGGCGGCGGCAAGCGCGGCGTGGTGTCGGCCGCCTGCTACATCTCGCGCACCTATGGCGTGCGCTCGGCGATGCCGATGTTCAAGGCGCTGGCGCTCTGCCCGCAGGCCGCCGTGATCCCGCCCGACATGGCGAAATATGTCCGCGTCGGCCGCGAGGTGCGCCACGCCATGCAGACGCTGACGCCGCTGGTGGAGCCGCTGTCGATCGACGAGGCGTTTCTGGATCTGGCCGGCACCCAGCGCGTTCACGGCATGATCCCCGCGCAAGAGTGCTGGCGCGCTTTGCCCGCGACGTCGAGCGCGACATCGGGATCACGGTCTCGGTCGGCCTGTCCTGCAACAAGTTCCTGGCCAAGATCGCCTCCGACCTCGACAAGCCGCGCGGCTTTGCCGCCCTCGACCAGGATCGAGGCGCCGCGAGATGCTGGCGGACAAGCCGGTCGGCTTCATCTACGGCGTCGGCCCCGCGACCCAGGAAAAGCTGCTGCAGCGCGGCTTTCGCACCATCGCGGACCTGCAGCGCGCCGACGAGGTCGAGCTGATGAAGCAGTTCGGCGGCCGAAGGCCGCAGGCTGTGGCGGCTGGCGCGCGGCATCGACGACCGCAGCGTGGTGGCCGACCGCGGCGCCAAGACCATTTCCAACGAGACCACGTTCGAGACCGACATCAAGGATTTTGCAACGCTGGAAAAGATGCTGTGGCGGCTGTCGGAAAAAGTGTCGTCGCGGCTGAAGAGCGGCGATCTGTCGGGCCTCACCATCACCCTGAAGCTGAAGACCGCGGATTTCAGGCAGCGCACCCGCTCGCAATCGATCCAGGCGCCGACGCAGCTCGCCGCGAAGATTTTGCGGTGTCGCGCGAAATGCTGGCGAAGGAGATCGACGGCACCGCGTTCCGCCTGATCGGCACCGGCGTCAGCGCGCTGCGCGAGGATCGCTGGCCGACGACACCGACATGCTCGACCGCCGCTCGGCCCATGCCGAACGCGCGATCGATGATTTGCGGAAAAAGTTCGGCAATGCCGCCGTCGATCCGGGGCATCGCGTACAAGGGGCCGGCGAAGGAAGAGGACGAGGAGGAGTAGCGCACCGGCCTCTCCCCGTCATTGCGAGCGCAGCGAAGCAATCCATAGCGCCGCAAGCGGAGAGATGGATTGCTTGCGCTGCGCTCGCAATGACGTGAAGCGTAGGACGTCAATCGACGACGGCCACGGCCTCAATCTCGATCAGCCATTCCAGGGGCCGCAAGCGCCGTTACACCGACGAGCGTGCTCGCCGGCGGCTCCATGCCTTCAAAGAACGCCGAGCGCGCCTTGCCGATGATGGGACGGAGCTCCGGTCTGTAGCCGACGACGAAGGTGGTGATCTTCACGATATTCAGCGTAACTCCGCACCGGCGGCTTTCAGCGCCAGGCCGATATTGCTGCATCACCTGTGTCGTCTGCGCGGCCAGATCACCCTCGCCGACCACCCGTCCCTCATCGTCGGTGGACACCTGTCCCGCGATATAGATCGTGCGCGCACCCGAAGCGACGACGACGTGGGAGTAAGCCGGATTGTGGTGAAGGCCGCTTGGCCTGAGATGTTCGAGCTTGCTCATGTTTGTGCCTCCCTGACGTGCATGGTTGGGCCGAAGCGTATCCGGGTCCGGCGCTCTCGGCCAGACCGATCCTCGCCGATGGCACTGACGGAACGGCCAGGCCGCGGCTTGGAAGGGATGGTCGAGACCGCTCGGCGTGAAGCGTGCCGTCAGAGCATCTTGCCGACAACCTTGGTCATGTCCGCCGCCGAGAAGGCACCGCAACGACTCGGTGCGAACATTGCCAGGGCGCCAGAGACTCAGGCTAAGCGTCATGGCGGAAAGATTCATCCGGCGCATCGAGGACTGTCACAACATCATAGCGTCCCTGCGTCCAGAACAGCTCCTTTACGGTGATCCCGAAGGTCTCGGCCATTTTCTTGAAAGCCTCCGCCCGCTTCGGTGAGGTCCTTGGCGGCGCGGATTCCCTGGTCGGTGAAGTTGCCAAGCACGACATAGGTTACCATCGTGGCTCTCCCTGGTTGGCGGATCCAGCCGAACTTTCTAACCGTTGTCCGGCTGCATCAGCGCGCTGTTGACCCGTCCGGCGGCATCACGAGGTTGGCCGGCAACAAGTCACGTTGCTTCGTTCCGCCGCCCGGTCAGATGGCCAAGCAAATCCATCGGCAGCGGAAAGACCACGGTCGAGGATCGCTCGCCGGCGATGTCGTGCAGCGCCGCGAAATAGCGCAACTGCATCGCCTGCGGCTCCCGCGCCAGCGTTCGGCCGGCCTCGACGAGCTTCTCGGCGGCCTGCTGCTCGCCCATCGGCATTGATCACCTTGGCGCGCCGCAACCGCTCCGCCTCGGCCTGCTTGGCGATCGCGCGCACCATGGTTTCGTTGAGATCGATATGCTTGATCTCGACGGTGGTGACCTTGATGCCCCAGGCGTCGGTCTGCTGATCGAGGATCTCCTGGATGTCGGCGTTGAGTCCGATCCCGTTCGGCCAGCATCTCGTCGAGTTCGTGCTTGCCGAGCACCGAGCGCAGCGTGGTCTGCGCCAGCTGGCTGGTCGCGGCCATGTAATCGCGCGACCTTGATGATCGCTCGCTCGGGATCGACGATGCGGAAGTAAAGAACGGCATTGACCTTGACCGAGACGTTGTCGCGCGAGATCACGTCCTGCGGCGGCACGACCTGCACCATCACCCTGAGATCGACCTTCACCATCTGCTGCACGACCGGAATCAGGATGATCAGATCCCGGGCCCTTCACACCGGTGAAGCGGCCGAGCGTGAAGACGACGCCGCGCTCGTATTCGCGCAGGATGCGAATGGCCGAGGACAGAAACAGGACCACGACGACCGCGAGCAGACCATAAGTCAAATAATCGAGCATCATGACATACCTCCTTCGCTGGCGGTTCAGCGCCGGCCGCCGCCGTACCACCAGCGTCAGATCCTTGATGTTGGCCACCTCGACCACCTCTCCGGGCTTGAAGGCTTCGGTGCCGCGGGCCTGCCAGCGCTCACCATGGGTGAAGACGTGGCCTTCGCTCTCGGACCAGTCGAGAATTTCGGCGGACAGGCCGCGCATGGCCTGCGCGCCGAGCCGTACCGGGCCTCTTTGGGCGCGTCGAAGCGAGCCGAGGACAACGCACGGATCAGGCCGATGAAGATCGCCGCCGCGATGCCGATCACCGGCCATGACAGCCGGAATCCGGGCGCTTCGAGCTCGAACAGCATCACTGCTCCGAGAACGAATGCGACGATCCCGCCGAGGCCGAGAACCACGGTCGGGTTGAAGGCTTCGATGACCAGAAGCGTGATCCCCAGCAGGATCAGGCCGAGGCCCGCATAGTTGACGGGCAGCATGTTGAGGCGCATAGAGGCCCAGCAGCAGACAGATCGTGCCGATCACCCCGGGCGCGACCGCACCGGGCGAGGAAAGTTCGAAGATCAGGCCGTAGATGCCGACCAGCATGCAGAATGAAGGCGACGTTGGGATCGGTGATCACCCTCAGAAACCGAGATCAGTCCATCCAGGATCGAGTCGCTTCGACGCGTCAGGCTCCCTGGTCGCCAGCTGCCGCGTATCGCCACCTGCAAGCTCGACCGTGCGACCATCGATCTGCTCGAAGCAGTTCGGCCGGGTTGCGCGCGACGAGATCGATGACATTCGCTCTGCAATGCGCCGTTGGCGGAAAGACTGGCGGCCTCGCGCACCGCTTTCTCGGCCCAATCGGCGTTGCGCCCGCGCAGCTCGGCAAGGCTGCGGATCAAGCGCGACGGCGTCGTTCGTCGCCTTCGCCGTCATGGCATCCTTCGTCTTCAGGCTGCTGGTCGCCGCCGTCCTTCTTTTCCTTATCGCCCTTGTCAGGGGTAGCGTGCCGGCAGACCCGGCAGCGGGCCGCCAATCTGCACCGGCGTCGCGGCTCCGAGATTGGTGCCCGGCGCCATGGCCGCGATATGCGTGGCGTAGAGGATATAGGTGCCCGCGCTGGCCGCATGGGCTCCGGAGGGGCAACGTAGCCGACGACGGGAACAGCGCGACGCCGAGCACGTCTGCGATAATCTCGCGCATGCTGGTTGAGAGACCGCCCGGTGTATTCAGACGCAGAACGACAACCTCGGCATGTCGTTCGCTTGCCTTAGTCAGCGCGTCTTTCACGTAGCGGGCCGTTGCCGGCCCGATCTGCTCCGTCGACCGAGACGGTCAGCTGCAAGCTTGCTGTTGGTTCTCCCCGCTGATGCACGACAGGGGAGAGACAACCAGTGAGCTATCGCCGCTGCAGCGGCCGCAGCAAGAGTCGCCCGCACCGGTCTGCACAGCAGGGACTCCTCATCGAGCATGATATGGGGTGTCCTCCTCGAACCTCAATATATCAGGGATTGGCGGTCACGCGGCGTTTCCCGATGACTTTCGGGCTGCGCGGAGATCAGCTTCGTCATCGTGGGTAAACAGCACCGCGTCAGTGGTATATCAAGCCATGGCAAACGGTCAGGTTGTCCTCGTAACAACTGAACCGTTGGCGAGGCGGTTCGCCTGTTCGCTCGGTCTACTATGTGGCTGAACAGGATCCGGCAAAGGCCGAGGCAATTATCAGCTGCAATGATGGCCCTGAACGAAGGGTCGAAGCCTGGGGACCGCTTCCGAGCCAGCCATGAGGCGCTCGGATTGAAAAGCCCGGCGAGCTTCACGCGGATGACCACAAGCTCTCCGCTGGTCACCGGTGCCATCACTTACACGGCTTGGATCCCTGACGTCGAACTCGGCCCATCGCGCCCGCGATCACGAAGTCGTTGTAATCGAGCACCAGCGCGCGGGAGACGCCGTTCTCGAACAGCTCGAACGACATCGCGTAAACCGGCGTCTGCTCGCCTTCCTTGGCCTTGGCGTCGCGGTCGTAATAGCTCACGGTCACGGGCCAGCGGGTCAGCGTCTTCATCTGGTCGTTGGCGGTCGAAGGATCGGGCGATGCGATGTTGCGGGTGCCCGGGATCGGCTGCCCGATCACCGACAGCGTGTTGTAGACCTTCTCGCCATTGTCGGAGCCGTCATAGACCATCAGTTCCAGCACCGATTTGCCCTCGCGAGGCAGCGGCGATGATGTGCTGGATCTGCTCGGTCGGGAACACGATCGCTGCCGTCGAGCTCGAACGTCTTCGCAACCGGCGCTTTCAGCTTGACCGTGATGCGGTCGCCGATCCGCTCTCGCCATGCCGTCGACCGGCACAGCGTCGGTATCGTTCATCCGCGGTGTCGATCTTGAAGCGGTAGCTCTTGCCCGCGGCGTCTTCCCAGGAATGCGAGCGCAGATCGCTCAGCGTCAGCTTGCCCTCGCCGCTGCTCGAGTTCCGACACCTGGCGGAATTCGGACGTGTAGCCCTCGCAGGCGCTGCCTGAGAAATTGTAGAGGATGCGCCCGCGCGCGCCCGATATCGCGTTGGCCCCGCGCGACTTGACCAGCTTCAATCTCATACAGCGCCTGATGGGAGAGAAACGGTCCGCTGGCGGCTGCCAGCGCCGGTCCGTTTGCGAAGCCTGAGATCAGCGTCGGCAGCAGCCGAAAACGCCAAAGCACGAACTCGGAATCGGGAACGAGCAAGCCATGTGGTTTTTCCTTGATGGGAGATCTGCTACATTAGTGATGGCTCCTATTGCGTCGCAACTAGGGCGGCGTCACGAAAACGCAGAAATTTGATGCCGAAAGCGCGCTGTTTCGGCATTTTCCGGCGAGATTCGCTCGATCGCTGGCGCGCGGACAGCGGATCCACCGTCGCTTGCAACCGAAGGCGCGATGCGCGAAACAGTGCGCGCCTGATCGACGGTCAGGGACAGTCAATCAATCGGGGACGAAAACATGGCGGGTACGGTCGAACAGAAGCTGGCGGCGCAAGGCATCGTCCTGACCGAGCCGCGCACCCCGATGGCGAATTACGTCGGCTTCGTACGATCAGGCAATTTGCTGTTCGTCTCCGGGCCAGGTCTGCGCCAACGCGGAAGGCAAGCTGATCGCCAAGGGCAAGCTTAGGCGCCGGCGTCACCATCGAACAGGGCTACGCCGGCGGCGCAGGGCTGCGGCGTCAACCTGCTGGCCCAGGTCAAGGCGGCGCTCGGCGATCTCGACAAGGTGGTCCGCGTGGTCAGGCTCGGCGGCTTCATCAATTCCGCGCCCGATTTCCTCGACGGACCCAAGGTGCTCAACGGCGCCTCCGACCTGATGGTCGCAGCCTTCGGCGACAAGGGCCGCGCATGCCCGCACCACTGTCGGCGTCGCCTCGCTGCCGCTCGGATGCCGCCGTCGAGGTCGACGCGCATCTTCGAGGTGTCCTGAGCGGAGCGCCCTCATGCGTGCCCCGGACTGGCTGACGGCGCGGCCGGTCGCCCACCGCGGCCTGCATGACATTTCGCGCGGCATCGTCGAGAACATGCCGGCCGCCGCGCAGGCCGCCGTCGACGGCAATTTCGCCATCGAATGCGACATCCAGCTTCACGTCCGATGGCGAGGCCATGGTGCATCATGACAACGCGCTCGGCCGCCTCACTGACGGTTCCGGCGCGTTGCTCGGCAAGACCGCGGCCGAACTGAAGGCGGTTGCGTTCAAGAACACCGCCGGAGCGCATGATGACGCTCGGCGATCTCTGCTACCCTCGTCGCCGGCCGCGTGCCGCTGGTGATCGAGGTCAAGAGCCATTTCTGACGGCGACCGCGCAGCTGGTGAAGCGGATGGCGGAGGTGCTCGGCGCCTATTCCGGCCCTGCGGTCGGCATGTCCTTCGATCCGGACCAGGTGGTGGCGCTGCGCGAACTGATCCCCGACGCGCGCCCGCGGCATCGTGGCGGAGCGCGAATATACCGCCGACGAATGGCCGGAAGCTGTCGCCCGAACAGCGCCACGGCATGACGCATCTGCGCCACGCCTTCCGCACCCGGCCGCATTTCGTCGCCTATTGGGTGGATGAGCTGCCGGCGCCTGCGCCCTGGATCGCCCGCAACATCTTTGGGCTGCCGCTGCTGACCTGGACCGTGCGCACGCCGGAGCAGCGCGCGCGCGCCGCACGCAACGCCGACCAGATGATCTTCGAGGGTTCCTGCCGTAGAACCTGATCCGCGCAGCGCCACCTTGAACTCGCCCGCGCCGATGCACGATCTTTGAAGTGTTGGCCACCCTGCGCGATGGCTGATCGCATGATGGACTGGTCCGAATTTCAGATGGCGTCATCCGAAATCACCCTCGAAGCCGTCCTCCGTCAGCGACATCAAGGCTGCGGATTGGGACGCCTGCGCCAATCCGAGCCGAATCCAGACGGTCTCGAAAACCTCGACACGCTGGCCGCAAGCGGGCCTCGAAGCGATCTCTGCAAGGCGCTCTATAACCCCTTCGTTTCCACGCATTTTTGCCGCCGCCGAAGCCTCCGGCTCGGCCTGCGCCCGCACCGGCTGGGGGCCGCGGCATCTGCTGGCGACGGCTCGACGGCAAGATCGTCGGCATCGTGCCCTGCTATCTGAAATCGCATTCGCAGGGCGAATACGTCTTCGACCGCGGCTGGGCGGATGCCTATGAGCGCGCCGGCGGGCGCTATTATCCGAAGCTGCAGGCCTCGGTGCCGTTCACGCCCGCCACCGGCCCGCGCCTGCTGATCCGCGCCGGCGTCGATCGCGAGCGGATCGGAACGGCGCTCGCCGCGGCCTGATGGCGCTGTGCCAACGCGACCGACGCCTCCTCGGTGCATGTGACCTTCGCGCCGCGAGGCGGAGTGCGAAGCTGCTTGGCGACGCACGGCTTCCTGCAGCGCAACGACCAGCAGTTCCACTGGCAGCAATGACGGCTACGCGAGCGTTCGACGATTTCCTCGACCGTCGCTGAACTCGCGCAAGCGCAAGGCGATCCAGCGCGAGCGGCGCGAGGCGCTGGCAGCCGGGATCGACGATCCACTGCCTCACCGGCAGCGACATCACCGAGGACGCGTGGGACGCGTTCTTCGCGTTCTACATGGAGACCGGCTCGCGCAAATGGGGCCGGCCCTATCTGACCCGCAAGTTCTATCTCGCTGATCGGCGAGAGCATGGCCGACGACGTGCTGCTGGTGATGGCCAAGCGCAACGGCCGCTGGATCGCCGGGCGCCATCAACTTCATCGGCTCCGACACGCTGTACGGCCGCCACTGGGGCGCGATCGAGCACCACCCGTTCCTGCATTTCGAGGTCTGCTACTATCAGGCGATCGATTTCGCGATCCAGCGCGGGCTCGAGGGTCGTAGAAGCCGGCGCGCAGGGCGAGCACAAGCTGGCGCGCGGCTACCTGCCGCAGACGACCTACTCGGCGCATTTCATCGCCGATCCCGATTTGCGCCGCGCGATCGCCGACTACCTGAAGCGCGAGCGCGCCTATGTCGCGGAGGCCGGGCGCGAGCTGACCGATGCCGGCCCGTTCCGCAAAAGCGCTGACGACGGCTTAAGACTTCGCGCAGAAGCCGACGTGAGTTAACGATCACAGGGAAGCAGCCATGCCCGCCTATGATCCGCAACAACCTCTTCGCGAAAATCCTGCGCGGCGAATTCCCTGCCACAAGGTCTGCGAGGACGACCACGTGCTGGCCTTCCTCGACATCATGCCGCGCTCGCCAGGCCATACGCTGGTGATCCCGAAGGCCCCTGCCCGCAACATCCTCTGACATCACGCGCCGACGATTACGCCCATGTCGCCCGCGCCGCGCACAAGATCGCCGCGCGCCGCGATGAAGGCGCTTCAAGGCCGACGGCATCACCGTGCAGCAGTTCAACCGAGCCCGCCGGCGGACAGGTCGTGTTCCATCTGCACATGCACGTGATGCCCGCGCCACGACGGCGTGGCGCTGCTGCCGCCCGCGAGCCGCAGGGAAGATGTGAAGGTGCTGGAGGACAATGCGACCTGGCTGGCCGCAACGCTGGGGCGATCTCATCACTCCCCTGCGAGGTCGAGACGAGCGAAGCTCGCTCATTGGATCGGTTCGCATGCAATGCGAACCGAGGAAGGTGAAGATTTTATCCGCGAGAAGCTGTTGGACGTGCCGCGAGACCGTCGCCCACCCCCCGCCGCTTCGCGGCGACCACGGCGAGCTTCGCTCGTCCGGCCCCCTCGAGGGCGGGTGCAGCTGCTCGGTCTCTGAGAATCAACCCGCCTGCGACGCTGAGCGCTCCGAGCGGCAAGTTTGAACTCACGCAGCGGTCGGGCTTGATGTCGAGCAGCGGCGTCTCGTCGAGGCAATCGAGGCCGCGCACCATGGATGACGTTGCCCTCGATGCCGACCAGTTCGACGATCGAGGTCGCCGATCGGATTGGGCCGCACCGGCGAGCGCAGCGAGAACGTGCCGCGGGTCTTCTGTTGTTCTTCGGGCTCTGCAGCACCGAGGTCGCGGCGCGACTGATGCAGCCAGTAGATCACTTCGAGGTTTTCGTAGAAATCGACGCCCTTGATCGCGGGCACCCAGGGCTCGAAAATCTCCAGCCGGCAGACCGGGCCATCCTGCGCGGCCCTGCCGCGGCGTCTCCAGCCGCGAGGTCCAGGGCGTGCGGATGCGGCCGATGAACACGAGCCCGGCATCGCGCGGCCGGCGGCATGTCGACGGTGATTTCGCCCTCGCGGACTTCACTTTCTCGAACCATGTCTATCCAATCCAATGGTGAGATGTTGAGTGCCTTGATCACGCCGGCCCAGCGGGCGCGGTCGGTCGCGACGAATTTGTCGATCTCGGCCTGGCTTTTCGGACGCAGCGGCGGAAAGCCGATCTTCTCCGAGCGAGGCGCGGAACGCCTCGTCGTCTCAGCGCGCGTTGTGCAGACTGGCGTGATCTTCTGCGCGATCTCGTCAGGCAGCTTCGGCTGGCGCGGCAGACGCCATACCAGACGCTGACGCGCGTAATCCGGATAGCCGCTCTCGGCGATGGTCGGCACATCAGGCAGATCGGCGATGCGCTGCGCCGAAGCTGACCGCCGAGCGGCCGCAGCAGCCCGCACTTGACCGGCGGCAGCGCGGTGCCGAGCGTGTCGAACATCAGCTGGATATTGCCCGACGATCAGATCGGTCAGCGCCGGGCCCGCGCCCTTGTAGGCGCACGTGGACCATGTCGACGCCGGCCATCTGCTTGAACATCTCGCCGGCCAGATGAATGGTGCCGCCGGTGCCGGCCGAGCCGAAATTGAGCTTGCCGGGATTCTGTTTGGCGTAGGCCACGAACTCGCGCGATCGTCTTCGCCGGCACGGACGGATGAACTTCCATCACCACCGGCAGATCGGTGATCAGCGCCAGCATCCGGAAAATCCCTGACGGGATCGTAGGACAGCTTCTTGTAGAGCATGCGGATTGAGCACGAAGATCGAGGCCGCCGTGACGAACAGCGTGTAGCCGTCGGGCTCGGGCGCGCCACCGCTTCGGCGCCGATCGCGCCCTGCGCGCCGGCCTTGTTCTCGACCACGACCGGCTGCTTGAGGTCGCGGCCGAGATATTCGCCGACCATGCGGCCGAGCACGTCGGTCGGGCCGCCCGCGGCATAGGGCACGATCAGCTTGATCGGACGCGTCGGATATTCGGCCGCGCATGGCCAGCGGCGCGGCGCAGGCGAGCGCTGCCGACCAGCGCCGATAATTTCACGCCAGCTTCATCGTCGTTTCCTCTGACGTTTCTGATGTCGCCGGACAGTACCGGATTATGCGCGCGGCTGCAATCAACCGAGCCACCATTTCCCGGCCAGCATGCGACGATCTCGCCGCAGACCACGCCGGCGAAGATCGAGCGCCGCGTCAGCAAGAACACCGCAAAACCCGCCGCAACCGCGCCGTAGCGCAGCCAGTCCGGCACGCTGGCGAGCGCGCCCGGCGGCTGCACCAGGATCTGCGCGATGACGCCGGCGAGGATCGCGGTCGCCACCGCCCTCACCCACACCAGAACTTCCGAGCCCTCGTCGACGCCGGCGCCGAACCACAGCCCGGCCATGCGCCAGACCTCGTTGGGCAGGAAGCCCGCGAGCACCAGGACCAGCAGCGCGTGCGCAGTCGCCGACAAAGCTCGCTCATGCGCTGCGCTCCCGCCACACAATGCACGCCGTAGGCGATGGTCGCCGCGCGGTGACGCCGCTGATCAGGATATCGACGCCGGTGTGCAGCATCGACACCAGCGGATACAGCGCGAGCCCGAGCACCAGCGCCAGTATGTCGGAAATCTGCTGGCAGTTGCGCGCGGTCGACAGCAGGAACGCCAGCGGCGTCAGCAGCAGGATCGCCGCCGCAAACAGCTGCGGCAGGTTGGCCGCAAGCCGATAGCCGAGCGTGGTCGCGATCATGCAGACGCGTGAGAAGCCCGCAGCCGAGCCCATGCGCGAAGGCGATCCGCCGCTCGCGCGGCACTTGCGGCAACAGCCGGTAGCATTCGACCCACAGCGTGACCGCGATGAAATGCGTCGCCAGCACGAGGTGGCGGCGCTTGGTCTGCGGCGTGCGCAGCAGCGGCAACACCGACACCACCATCGGAAACAGCCGGATCGCGCTCACGGTCACCGCGACCGCCGCCTGCACCGATGGTGGCGCCGGAGCCGAGCGTCGAGATCAGGATGATCTGCGCCGGCCCCGCCCAGACCAAGCAGCGTGCTCGCCAGCACCCAGCCCAGGCTGAAATGCGTGTCATGCGCCAGCGCGCCGATGCCGAGATAGGTCGCAAACAGCACCAGCGTCAGCACGGTCGAGGCGACCGAGCTCATGCCCCACGCGAAGGCGCGGAAGGGGCTTTGCCATTGCGGGAGAGTCGAGCGGAGGCAGCGCCACGTGGTACCAGAGCGTTGAATCTGCCGCATAGGGCTGGCAAAGCGCCTGCGTCAAGCAAGCGAGCCGCCTAAGCGGCATGCAGTAGCCCGTAGCCCGGCATGGAGCGCAGCGTATCCGAATCGCGCGCCCACCTGAGCTCGCTGCGTCCATCCGAGCTGGGAGTCTGTCACCCCGGCACGCCCCTGTTCTTCAGCACAAAGCACGCGCCGCCTGCCTTGCGGATGCGGTTGCAGAGGATCGTCCGCCGGCGGGCCGTGTGTCGGCGCCGATCCGCACCTGGTAGAACGCGCGCGTGCCGCGGCTGCGCATCACGCGAAGAGAGCAGGCTCGGATCCTGGTCGCCGATCACGGCGCTGAGCCGCTTCATGGCGCGCGGCATACATCGCGAGCGCCTTGTCGCGGCTGAAGCCGGCGGCGAGCTGCACGCCCCACAATTTGGCGGCGCCGAGCGTGATGCGCTGTTCGAGCTCGGCGACGAAGCGGACTGGGCGCCTGCTTCAGCAGCGCCATCAACTCGCGGCAGCTCGACGTCGGCATGCGCTCCGGCGTCCTGCCGCCCTTCCGCGCCTTCGCCCAATCCTCGACGCGTGGAGCCCGTGATGGCGAGAACGTAGCTGCGCGTCTCCTGCGGCATCGGCGCCGGTGCCGGCGAGCCACTCCTGCACCCGGCGCGGGCCGGCATTGTAGGCGGCGGCCGCCAGTCCGAGATTGCCGAACTGGTCGCGCAGCTCGGCCAGGAACTCCGCCGATTTCGGCAGCGCCTGCACCGGATTGAAGGGATCGAGCAGGCCGCGCTCGCTCGCGGTGCCCGGCATGAACTGCGCAATCCCCTGCGCGCGCTGGCCGCTGCGCGTCACCGGCCCGATCGCGTCGGAGCGGAAGCGGCTCTCCTGCCAGATCACGCGGGCGAAGAATTCGAGCGGCAGGCTCGTGCGCTCTCGCGGCCGACTCGATCATCAGGCACATCGCCTCGCGCGTGTCGCTCTCCCGCGCGCGCGTCAGCCGGCTTTCGGCCGGTATCGCGCGTGGCTCGAACGCTCGACCGGGTAGCCTCATCCGCGTCCTCGGCGCAGGCAGCGCGCAACCGAGGACAAAAGCGACACCGTGCAGCACAGGGCGCGAAGAAACCGGCCTCTTGTGCATGGCAGTTGCAATCCGAGAGCGCGCATGGCGGTGAAAACGTTAGTCAAACGATCGCGGCTGGCAGGTGGATCCGCGGTTCCACCGCAGCCACAACGCCTTTTTGCGCTGCAATTGTCCCGAAATCCGCGCCATCGGAACCGCCGTTAGTTTACGTTAATGCCGCATTTTGCGTCAGCCGGTCTTTTACGGGGCACAAAGCCGGGGTAAAAGTCTCCTCTTTGTTGGGAGACATTCAATGCGGGACCGGCGCGAGAGCGTGCGCGACAAGGTGATGTGTATGGCGGCGTCGCCGAGATCGGCGGAACGCGGCGCGACGCGCGAATGCATCGTCCGCAACATCTCCGACCACGGCGCGACCATCGAATTCAACGATGACGTCCAGTTGCCGAAAGAGCAGCTCTCGCTGCGGATCGCGCGCAAGGGCCGCTCCTTCCTGGCCAAGGTGGTCTGGTGGCGCGACAATTTTGTCGGCGTCGCCTTCAGGGCGGAAAGCCCTGCCGAGCCGGTCTCCGATCTCGCGGAACGGCTGCGGAGAAGCGAGATCAAGAAGCGGCAGCTCGCAGCGCCGCATCGACGAACTGCTCGGCGAGCGCTAGAAGCCTTGTCGGCGATCTACTCCGGCGGCGAGCTTCGCCGCCGGCGCCGGCGACCATGCGACGGTGCGATTACGGCCCTCCGCCTTGGCCTGGTACAAGGCCTGATCGGCTGCATGCAGCAGAGGCTTCGAATCCCGGCATGCTCACGGTCGCGGCCGCATAACCGACACTGGCCGTTACGCTGAAGTGAACCCCGTGCGCCTTCAACGCGCTGGCCGCAACACTGCCGGCGAACCCGCTCCGCCACGATTCTCGCCTGATCGAGATCGGTTTCCGGCAGCAGCATCGCAAACTCCTCGCCCCCGAGCCGTGCCGACGATATCGGAGCTGCGCTTGCCTTCCCGGCAGGCATTGGCAACGGCGACCAGCGCTTCGTCGCCGACCGCATGTCCGTAACGGTCGTTGACCGCCTTGAAATGATCGACGTCGATCATCAGCACCGATAGCGGCCGGTAGTAGCGCTGAAAGCGGCTCCATTCGGCCGCGGCCAGCGTCCAGAAATGCCGCCGGTTGTACAGGCCCGTCATCGAATCGATGGTCGCCGGCTCTTCCATCTGCTGCGCGTTGCGAACGAGGTCGGTGACGTCGCAATAGGTCAGCATCCGGCCGCCGTTCTGAGAAGCGCGCAATGCGCCCGGACGTTGCGGCCATCGGTGGTTCGCAGGTCCCGCAACGGCTCGCTGCCGTCCGCGCACGGCGGCAGCCCGGCTGGCGTAGAACGCGTCCAGTTGGTCCGGCGTCATTCCGCGATCGTTTGAATGCGGCGAATTCCTGATCAAGGACTCATAGGACGGACGGCTGGCGGCCCGCTCCTCGGTGACGCCCCAGAAGGTTCGCATCTTCTTGTTCAGGAACTGGGCGTTGAGATTGCCGTCCAGCATGACGACGCCTTCGGAAACGCTTGTCGAGCGCGCTGCGCAGCACTTCCAGTTCGTCGGCGTGGCGGACGATGTCGGTCACGTAGGTATAGCTGGATCATCCTGCCGCCGTTCGGCAGGTTCGCGCACTGCATCCGGATCACCTTCGCCATTGGTGCGGCGCAGATCGAGCGGCTTGGTGTCGCCTGCCCGCACCAGACGGACGCGCTCGGCGGACATAGGCGTCGATAGTTTTGGCGTCGATCTCGTAGGCCTTGGTGTCACGGCCATGATACATCAACGCGACGAATGCCGGATTTCGATCGGCGACAGCATCCGGCAACGCCCACATGCGGCGGAACGCGCGGTTGATGAATTGCGATTTCATGTCGGCGTCCAGCAGCAGCACGCCGACATCGACGACATCGAGCGCCGCGCGCAGCGCCAGCAACTGGCCCCGCACGATCTGTTCGCCGCTCTTCGCCTCCTCGGCGCTGTTCCGGGCAGCTTCCTCTTTGGCCGCCTCCGCCGCCTCGAACACCAGGCCGACCTGCTTATCGGATTGCCATGCCCGTTTGCACGGCTGCGGCTGCGCCTTCGCCCGGGATCAGCAAATGCAAATGCTCGGGAATGCCGAGCGCGCTTTCGACCTCGATGACGGCGCCGACATCGGACATCTGACGGACGATGCAGTCGATCGATGACTGGCCGTAATTCGAGATGACCTTGCCGGCCAGGAAGCGTACGGCCGCGGGACATGGATTTCTGTTCGCTCATGGCGGCGATCCTGGTTGGCTTCCGCCCGAAATATCCAACCGGGTGATCTAAACTGGCTTAACCGGAATGATCCAACTCGGACTCGCACGGCCAGCGGTTTCTGTCCGCGTTGCTAACAACGCGTTAACGCGCCGCCGGGTTGAAGCGCCCTGCGCCAGTCCAGTAAAGCCGGCGGTCTCGCGACGCGCCGGCTCTATCGATTCGCTTTATCCCGCCGCTTACGCCATGACCAGCGGCTCCCGTGAGGCCGGCCCCTTCGAGCCGCCGCCCCGTTGGAGACCGCCCGGCTTCGGCTTGCGCTTGCGGGCGCCGGGCAGCTTTTCCGGCTTCGGCGTGACCGGTCCCTCGACGAACTCGAAGCCGATCTTGTCCTTGCCGTCCGCGCTCGCCTCGTCCTTGACCAGCACGACGCGAACGTGGCCGCCGCCCTTGAGGTGACCGAACAGCACCTCGTCCGCCAGCGGCTTCTTGATGTGCTCCTGGATCACGCGCGGCCATCGGACGCGCGCCCATCTGCTCGTCGTAACCATGTTCGATCAGCCAGGCCTTGGCGGGCTCCGACAGCTCGATGGTGACGTCGCGGTCGGCGAGCTGCGCCTCGAGCTGCAGGACGAACTTTCCACCACCATGCCGATGACGTCGGCATTGAGATGGGCGAACGAGACGATCGCATCCAGCCGGTTGCGGAATTCCGGCGCGAACTGGCGGTTGATCGCCTCGTGGTCGTCGCCTTCCCGCCTGTTGCGCGTGAAGCCGAAGGCCTGGCGCGCGAGGTCGGCGGCGCCCGCATTCGTGGTCATGATCAGGATCACGTTGCGGAAATTGACCTGCTTGCCGTTGTGGTCGGTCAGCCGGCCGTGATCCATGATCTGCAGCAGCACGTTGTAGAGATCGGGATGCGCCTTCTCGATTTCGTCGAGCAGCACCACGCAATGCGGATGCTGGTCGACGCCGTCGGTCAACAGGCCGCCCTGGTCGAAGCCGACATAGCCGGGAGGCGCGCCGATCAGGCGCGACACCGTGTGCCGCTCCATGTATTCGGACATGTCGAAGCGAAGCAGCTCGACGCCGAGCGAGGCCGCCAGCTGTTTTGCGACTTCGGTCTTGCCGACGCCGGTCGGACCCGAGAACAGATAGGAGCCGATCGGCTTCTCCGGCTCGCGCAGGCCGGCGCGCGCCAGCTTGATCGACGCCGACAGCGACTCGATCGCCTTGTCCTGGCCGAACACCACGCGCTTCAGCGTCTGCTCGAGATGCTTCAGCACCTCGGCATCGTCCTTCGAGCACGCTCTTGGGCGGAATCCGCGCCATGGTCGCGATCGTGGTCTCGATTTCCTGATGCCGATGGTCTTCTTGCGCCGGTTCTCGGCGACCAGCATCTGCGCCGCGCCCGACTTCGTCGATCACGTCGATCGCCTTGTCCGGCAGCTTGCGGTCGTGGATGTAGCGCGACGACAACTGCACCGCCGCCTCGATCGCCTCGTTGGTGTATTTCAGCCGGTGGTAATCCTCGAAATAGGGTTTCAGGCCCTTGAGGATCGCAATCGCGTCTTCCACCGTCGGCTCGTTGACGTCGATCTTCTGGAACCGGCGCACCAGCGCGCGGTCCTTCTCGAAATGCTGGCGGTATTCCTTGTAGGTCGTCGAGCCCATGCAGCGGATCGTGCCGGACGCCAGCGCCGGCTTGAGCAGGTTGGACGCGTCCATCGCGCCGCCGGAGGTGGCGCCGGCGCCGATCACGGTGTGGATTTCGTCGATGAACAGGATGGCGTTCGGATGCGCCTCCAGTTCCTTCAACACCTGTTTCAGCCGCTCCTCGAAATCGCCGCGGTAGCGCGTGCCGGCGAGCAGCGTGCCCATGTCGAGCGAGAACACGGTGGCCGCCGCCAGCACTTCCGGCACCTCGCTGTCGACGATGCGCTTGGCGAGCCCTTCCGCGATCGCGGTCTTGCCGACGCCGGCCTCGCCCACGAACAGCGGATTGTTCTTCTGCCGGCGGCACAGCACCTGGATCGGCGCGGTTGATCTCGGAATTGCGTCCGATCACCGGATCGATCTTGCCGTCACGCGCCTTCTTGTTGAGGTTGACGCAATAGGTCTCGAGCGCCTCGCCCTTCTTCTTGGCGTCCTCGTTGCCCTTTGGTCTCGGTCTCCTCGTCGACGCCGCGCACCGGGCGCGCCTCGGAGACGCCCGGCCGCTTGGCGATGCCGTGGCTGATGTAGTTGACCGCGTCGTACCGCGTCAGCGTCCTGCTCCTGCAGGAAATAGGCGGCGTGGCTTTCGCGCTCCGCGAAGATCGCGATCAGCACGTTGGCGCCGGTCACTTCTTCGCGACCGGAGGACTGCACGTGAATCACCGCGCGCTGGATCACGCGCTGGAAGCCGGCGGTCGGCTTGGCGTCGTCGGCGCCGTCGGTGACCAGATTTTCGAATTCGGTCTCGAGATAGTTGACGAGGCTGGTGCGCAGCTTGTCGAGATCGACGCTGCAGGCACGCATCACCGCCGCCGCATCCGGAGTCATCGATCAGCGACAGCAGAAGATGTTCGAGCGTCGCGTATTGATGATGACGCTCGTTTGCAATCGCCAGCGCACGATGCAGGATTGTTCAAGGCTTTGGGAAAAAGTTGGCATTCGCGTCCTCTATGGCCCCCGGTCATCATGATCGCCATTACCCGGTCAGGCAACAACAACCTTCGTCATCCCCTGTCATATAGTTACGCTACGATCGTGGCGAAAGACCGGTTCCGCAAGCGTGGTTTTCCTCTAAATTCGCGGCACCCACGGCTGCAGCATGCAACCCTCCCCGCAAAACTACCGGGAATACGATCGGCTTCCGTCAGCACTAATCGATGCAAGACCCGTTCCTGCTCTCCGGCCGGGTCGAGAGCGCATGCGCGGCTATTTCTTTTTCCATCACGCATTGCAGGGGATGCTGGTGCTTGCGCGCAAAATCCATCACCTGCGTGACCTTGGTCTCGGCAATCTCGTAGGTGAACACGCCGCACTCGCCGATCCCGTGGTGATGCACATGGAGCATGATCTTGGTGGCCGCTTCGGCGTCCTTCTGGAAGAATTTCTCCAGCACATGAACGACGAACTCCATCGGCGTGTAGTCGTCGTTCAGAATCAGGACGCGATACAGGTTCGGACGCTTGGTCTTCGGCTTGACCTTGGTGATGACCGACGTCGACGGCCCGCCGGTTCCGGCGTTGCGGTTCTCGTCATTGCCCATTCGGGGAGCAGAAGCAGACTGACTTTGCCGGCACGGACGGACAAGCTTTGAAGGTTGATTGCAACATGGCCCAGGCGTTCGAAATAAAAAGGGGTGACCGGGAGCGCATCCTGGCCCGTTCGCGATCGGCTCTGGCGTGAGCCGCCGCGAAGTACCCAGCAACGCTTTTCCAGATCGCCGCCTCCGGTCCGATCCCGTTGGCCGGATCGGCACCTGGAATATGGGTCCGCCGCCGGACCGCCGCAAGCCATTGACACTGGCCTGGCGCGACCCGCGACCGGCCCGATTCCCGGCTCGGCTATCCGGGCCAACGTTAATCGCTTCTGCCGGATTTGACAAAGGACCGCGACTGGCCGTTTAGCCGCAGTTCAGGATGGAGGGCGCTTTTGGCCGGTCGGGTTCGGCGATGCGCGGGCTTTGACCTGTTTTTGGCGGAACCGGTTTCGCCTGTGCCCAGCACCAGATCTTGTCGGTGTTCAATTCGATCAGGCAGCCGCCGAGCAAGCTGCGCAAGGGCGAAATAACCGTCGAGCGCGCCAGAATTCGAGCGCCAGAGAGAACGGCAAGAAAAACGTCGAGAAACGTCGAGAAAAAACGTCAAGAAAAAGCCCGGCACAGCGGCCGGGCTTTTTTATTGTCGAAGTATCAGATCGCGAACGAATTAGCGCGCGGCCGGGGTGAACTTTCGAAACCAGTCCCTCGTAGGGCTTGAAGGTCTGCTTGGCGAGATCGGTGTAGAGACCGGCGATCTTCTGCGATTCCGCGACGAAGGTCTCGTAGGGAAGAGCGCGCGAATTCGGTCTGCGCTTCTGATCGCCTTGTCCACCGACTTCACGCCGGAGAGCTTTCAACGAACGATTTGGTGTCTTCGAACGACTTCTTGGCGTAATCGCCATAGGCGGTCGCGATCGCCTGAACGCCGCTCTGCACGTTGCTCGCGGAAGCGGCAACCGATTCGAGATGCTCTTTGCCGTAGTTCTGAATGGTCTTCAACCTTGACCATCATAGAGTCCTTTCCCAGACTGCAGGTGTAAACTGATTGCCGGGAGGTCCCGGCCCCTGACCACCATCCGTATATGTGCACCGCACAATAAAGTCAAGAAATATTGTGCGACGCACAAATGTGGCGAATTCAGCACAAAAAACGTGGGTCTTACGCAACGGTTAATTAATCTTTTGGCAACTCGCTCCGCCTAACCTGATTCCTGGACTTGTTCGCCTTCCGACAGACAGCCTGAAAGCTGTTTGTGAACAGCATCTTAGCTAGAAAAGCGACCTGATCGGCCAAGCCGGCCGCGCGTAATGGCCGGATCGGTACTCCGAACGGAGGAGCATCAGCGGTTGGCGGGCACAATTTTGCCTCACGAGCCGGTGATCAAGACAGAAATTGGGACGGGGAAGTAAATGCTTCGTACAACCTTGGCTTCCTCACGCGCTTTGCGCGTGTGCGCCCTCGGGCTCATTACCTTCACGACCGCGATCCTGATCTCGAGCGAGAGCGCCGAAGCGCGCCGCTACAAGCATCGTCGACACCACCACCACGTCGTGCGGAAAGCTACAGCCCGCAGTTCTCCTCCATCATCGTCGACGGCAATTCAGGCGCGGTGCTCAGCTTCCAACAATCCCGACGGCATCCGGCGCCCGGCGTCGCTGACCAAGATCATGACGCTTTATCTGCTGTTCGAGCGCCTCGACGCCGGCAAGATGAAGCTGGACACCGAGATGGACGTCTCCGAGTTCGCCTCCGAACAGGCGCCGACCAAGCTTGGTCTCGAAGCCCGGCCAGACGCTCAAGGTCGAGGATGCCATCAAGGGCCTGGTGACGCGCTCCGCCAACGACGCCGCCGTCGTGATCGCGGAAGCCGTTGCCGGCGATGAAGACCGAATTCGCTAAGCTGATGACGCGCAAGGCGCGGGCGCTCGGCATGAGCAAGACCACCTACCGCAACGCTGTCGGGCCTGCCCAACGACGAGCAACTGACCACGGCGCGCGATCAGGCCACGCTCGGCCGCGCGATCCAGGATCGCTATCCGCGCTACTACCGTTACTTCGCGACCTCCGGTGTTCAATTATCGCGGCCAGTCGATCCGCAACCACAATCGCCTGCTCGGCAATGTCGAAGGCGTCGACGGCATCAAGACCGGCTACACCCGCGCTTCCGGCTTCAACCTCGTGAGCTCGATGCGCCGCGGCAACCGCCACCTCGTCGGCGTGGTGCTGGGCGGCCGCAGCGGCGGTTCGCGTGACGCCACCATGCGCAACCTGCTGGCCGAGAATCTGGAGAAAGGCGCGACCAAGCGTACCGTGGCCGCGATCGCCGAGCGCAATCCCGCCGACGGCTACTGTCGATGTGGCCGAAGCCGAGACCGCTTCGCGTCCGGCCGAAGCGGCTCGGTCCGCGAGCGCCCTCGCCGCCGCCGAACCGGGGCTCGCAGCCATGCCCATGACCCGCTCGATCGCGCCGGCAAAGCCGTCGCTGATGGCGGCGGCCGCCGCTGCCCTGCCTCCTGCGCCCGCCGAAGTCGAGCAGAACAAATTCGAGCAGCAGGCCAGGCCCGAGCCTGCGCCGTTGACCAGCGGCGTCATCCAGACCCAGCAGATTTCCGCGATCCCGGGCTCGGCTGAGCCGATGAAGCCGGTCAAGGTCAAGACGGTTCAGGTCAAGGCCGGGCCGATGAAACTGGCGTCTGCCGGCCCCTCGCAGCCGGCAGCATCGCCGATCACCAGCGCCATCCCTGCCCGCCCCGAAGTCGCCGAGACCTCCAGCGCCGTTGTCGCAAACGCCGCCGAGGCCAAGGCCGAGGCCGCCGCAGGAAGCTCTCAGGGCAGCCATGCCGCAGCAGCCGGCCGGCCACGGCACCGGGAACGGCGTGCTCGGCGTGTTGCCCGCTTCCAGCCTGGCACCGGCGCACGCCTCGCACGCGCAGACGCTGGCCTATGCCGAACCGGCGCCCCGTGCCCAGCCGCAGGCCGTGCAACAGAACGACGCCGTCAAGCCGGCCGCACCGGCGGTGGTTCGCACCGGCTGGATCGTCCAGGTCGGCGCACTCGAAAGCGAAAGCGAAGCCAAGCAGCGGATCGATCTCGCCCGCACCAAGGCCAGCGCGCTGCTCAGCAAGGCCAGATCCCTTTACTGAAACGATCGTGTCCAAGGACAATCGCACGCTATACCGCGCCCGCTTCGCCGGTCTCGATCGCGATTCTCGCCGAAGCGGTCTGCCGCGCGCTCAAGCGCGCCGACATTTCCTGCATGACCGTTCGCAACTGATCCGAAACTTCCGTTGAAGGTCGCAAAGCCGGCGCCGCAAGCGCCGGCGTTGTTGTTTCCAGGCGTCTTCAAGCGAGGCCTGCCCCGGACTTGATCCGGGGTGGGTCAGTTCCCGTGAAGCAACCAAAATTTCGGAGCCAGGGTTCTCGTCAGAACCGTGCCTCCTGAGCACAGTTGTGGAGCACAGTTGCAGCGGCAGTCGCGCGGTGGCGGTTAATCGGCCGAACGAAAACTTCTCGTCAAGAATTTACGGTTAGGTTTCCCGCAATGAACGATCGACCACGCCGGACAACGGCGGGCGATGTGGGGCGTCAGTCAGAGAACAGGAAGCAGCTCTCGGTTTGTAGCGTCGGTGGCGTGAGCCGGAGTTAGCTAGAGATGCGTGCGAAGAAGGGTATCCTTGGCCTCGTTTACACGGGCAGCGAGGTACGTCGAGCCCCCTGGTCGGGATGCAGTTTCTTCATCAGGGCGCGGTGCGCCCGGCTGATGTCGTCACGCCCCGCCCCCGGCTGCAGGCCAAGGATCTGATAGGCCTCCTCGTCCGTCATTTTTCCGCTCGCCGCCGTACGGCGCTGCCCCCTGCCGTGTCGCCTTGCGCGTTCTGACGCCAGGCGGGAAACCGGCGGTCAAGATAGCTTTCAAGTAAGGCAACGCTCTCGGCGTCGAAGGCCGCTATCATCGCGATCAACTGCGGCAGGTCGAATTCGTCGAGCGAGCGCCCGGCATTCGGCCCGTCCACGATCTGGCCCGACAATTCGCCGGTGTCGTGATCGAGGCTCATGTCGAGAAACTGCGAGCGCACGCGCGAAGCCTGTCCCGCCGAGCGCTGCGCGCCGCCGCCGAAGATCCCGCCGATATTGCTGAAGCCACCCGGCCCGAACGGCGACCAGCCGAGCAGGCCCGCGCCGAAGATGCCGAGCGGGATGGCAACCGCAAGTTCGCCGCGCAGCCCGGTGAAGGCCGCGACGGCCAACGCCATCACGCCGCCCGCGATCTTGATCCCGCGCGCGAGCACGACCGGGTTCGCCGCACGAAACATCTGCAGCAGCAAGTAGAGAAGGACAACGGCGACGACGCCGGCAATCAGGGTTGGCATGGCTCTAATATAGCGACACCGGCGCCGAAAAGCATGGTGCCCGGCCCGATGGCAACCAAAGTCGTGATCACTTCATCTGGCCGATCAGCGCGGCCGCGCCGCCTGCGGTTTTCGACAGCGCCAGCAGCGCCTCGCGTCCGCCGGCGGCATAGGCTGCGGCGGCGCGCAGGAGCTCGCGCAACTGCGCCGCCGCGCCGGGATCGAACCTGCACCATGCGCCGCCGGTGAGCCGCGCAATCTCGCGGAAGGCCTGTTCGGCTGTGGCGTCGTGGCCTTCCTGAAACATGAACACCGGCACCTTGAGCAGGCCGAGCTCGCCGGCCTTGGCGCAGAGATCGTCGACCGCCTCCTCCATGGCGTCGCCGACGAACACCACGGCGCGCACGCCGGACGCCACCGCCTCGCGGCGCGCCTCCGACAGCACCTTGCCGATCTGGGTGTTGCCGCCCTGGCAATCGATCTTGCCCATCAGCTTTGCGAGTTGCGCAGAATCGGAAATCCAGCCCGTGGCGCGGCATTCGTTGAAGCCGCGGTAATAGACCAGCCTTATATCGAGGCTGCCGAGCGAGGCCGCCTCGCGAAACATGTCGGCCTGCAGCGCGCAGGCCATGTCCCAGGTCGGCTGCCGGCTCATGGTGGCGTCGAGCGCAAACACCAGCCTGCCCCTGGCGCCCGGCCGGTGCGGCGACATCGCGCGCGCTTTCGCCACGAAGGCTGCGATATCGTCCGCCGCCGACGGACTTAGCCTCCGGCAACGGGCCGCCGTTGCGCGCCTCGGCCTTTGCCGAAGCAACGTCGCCTGCCGATTTCGGTTTGATGGGTTCGCCGGCCATGAGCGCTCGCGGGTAAGCAGCAAGCTCTATGTGGGACGGCGCCATGCGGCGGTCAATGCGCCGGGAGATGACGAAACCGCAAACGCAGCGACGACCGCCAGCCGCCTAGTTCGTGACCGGCTTGTTCGGCGCCGGATTGCTGGCCAGCGGGACGGACAGCGGCACCGGTCCGGGGCTTGCGGTCAGAATGTCGGGCACCTTGGTCGACACCGGCTTCAACGCGCCGCTCTTGTCGGACTCGTCGAGGAACTTGTCGAGCATCGACTGGATCGAGGATTTGGCTGCGTCAGGCCCGGTGTCCCGCATGTCGTTGTGCTGGAAGCCGGTGTTCACGACCGTGATCCCGGCCTGCTCGCACTGCTCGTCGTCAGGCACCACGCCGGGGTCCGGCTGAAATGCGTATCCTTGGAGCGGAACGACAGGATCTTGAACTTGCCGTCGGTCAGGAACGGCACGCGCAGATTATCCAGCGTCACGACCTTCTTGATCTCGTCGGGATACTGCTTGGCGAAATACATCGAGATGTCGCCGCCCATCGAATGGCCGACCATCGTCACCTTCTCATAGTCGGCGTTGGGCTGAAGCTTCTTCATTTCGTGGATGGCGAAATGGATGTTGGCCACGCCGCGCTGAATCTGCGGCAGACGGCCGACATAGGGCTCGCCGACCTTGGTCACCATCGGCGGATCGGTCGGCAGGTCATGCTGCGGGCTGATCGCGAGGTAGCCGCGCCAGGCGAAGACGTTGGCGAGGAACGAATACTCGGTGTTCTTGACGGTGTTGCCGTGGTTGAGGATCGCAACGGGCAGTTTGATCAAGCCGGCGTTGGCCTGCATTTCCTTGTCGCGGCGAACGGCGATATCGACGGCGACCAGGCGATTGTCGCGGTCGGGATCATGGAACACAATGGTCTCGTGACTGGATCGCCCACTTGCTCGCGGTGAAATACGCGACAGTGACCAGCACGGAGAGTGAAAGCAGAACGAGAATTCCACGTTTCATTTTCGTCCTCGCGCCCCGCTAAGGGCCATCCCTGTTCTGAGGACTCTTTCGGTCCCATGTTGATGATATATGTCACGATGGCGTGACATAAAGGCCAAATGTTGTGTGTTGACCGCCTGATCATTGTGCGATGCACCTATCCATTGTGCAGCCGCTCAATCCCCACAAATTCGACCCGTTATTCTCTACGACGCCTCCCATCAAGCTTCGGTTCGAGCGTTAGATAAAAGTCTAAGGAAAACTGGGATGCTGCAGGCTTGGTTCCCGGGAACCTGTTGGCCTGCAGGTGCGGCAATACCGTAAATCCCAAAGACTTAGACCGTCGTGTAGATAACGAGCTTCAACGCCGGGTCGTCGTTGGCCTGAAAGCTTGCATACTCCAGTTTGAGCCGGCCCCTCTTGGGATGGATCAAGGATTTTCGTCCTGCCGCGACGCCGCTGACGTCATGAGCCTCCCACCAGCCTGCAAATTCGGGACAGCCTTCGCGCAGACGCGCCAGCAGGTCGCGGAAGGCGGGTCGCCGGCCCACAGGTCATGTGTCGCACGGAACTGGCGACCGATGCGCCTGGCCTCCTCCGCCCATGACGCGCCGAACAGCCGCCGCGTCGCGGGGTTGGTCAGCACCGACAGCAGGCTGTTGCGATCGGCCTCCGCCAGCCGGCTGAACGCAAAGATTTCTTCGGCAGCCGCGTTCCAGGCGAGAATGTCCCAGCGCCGCCCGGTGACGTAGGCCGGCAGGTTGAGCTGTTCGACCGGCGCGCCGGATCGCGGGCGGAACGGTCTCGCGGACGAAGGGGCGCCGGTCGGCATTTTGCGTCAGCTCCGTCAGGTGCCGGTGTTCGGCTTTGGTCAGCCGCAACGCGCGCGCCAATGCGTCGATCGTCGCCGCCGACGGGCTGACGGATCGTCCCTGCTCGAGGCGGACGTACCAGTCGACGCCGATGCCGGCGAGCTCGGCCACCTCCTCCCGCCGCAGGCCGGGCGTGCGCCGCCGCCGGCCTACCGGCAGGCCGACCGCCTTCGGCGTCAGCTTCTGCCGCCGCGACCGCAGGAAGTCGCCGAGTTCGCTCTGCCTCGAATTCGTGCCTGATACCGCCATGCGCACCGTGCCTGAGGGAGGGTCTCATAGTCCTAGGATAATACCAGGTCTTGTTCGGACCATGAAGGCCCGCGAGAATGCGGTTTCAACCGAAATGAGGAGGCCCCATGAAGGCTGCCGTCTTGAATGCATTCGGATCGCCGCTGGCGATCGAGACCGTCCCCGAGCCCGCTGCTTGGCACCGGCGAGGTCATTGTCGACGTCGCGGCGAGCCGTGTGCTGGCCTACGCCAACGAGGTGCTCAGCGGGGAACGAAAATACCTCCTGGAACTGCCTGATCGTGCCCGGCCCCGGCGCGATCGGCCGCATCCGCGCCACCGGCCCCGACGCGACCCGGCTTCGTCCCGGCGATTGGGTCTATTGCGATCCGACCGTGCGCTCACGCGACAATGCGCTGTCGCCCGACATCGCCCTGCAGGGCCTCACCGGCGGCAGCGAGGGAGGCCTGCGCCTGCAACGCTATTTCCACGACGGCGCCTGGGCCGAACAAATGCGGCTGCCGACGGAAAACGCGATTCCGATCGGCGACATCGACGCAGAAGGACGCCGGCCGATGGTGCGCGCTCGGCACGCTGCTCGTGCCCTATGGCGGGTTCCTCGCCGCGAACCTGCAAGCCGGGGAGATCGCGCTGGTCAATGGCGCCACTGGCAGCTTCCGGCAGCGCCGCCGTCGCCGTCGCGCTGGGAATGGGCGCGCAATGCGTCGTCGCGACCGGGCGGAACGAGCAGGCGCTGACCGAGCTGACGCGGCGGTTCGGCGCCCGCGTCCGACCGTGCCGATGCGCGGCCACGAGGCTGACGATCGCGCGCGCATCCTGCAGGCGGCACCCGGCCCGATCGACTGCGTGCTCGACATCCTCCCGCCCGCGGCCAATGCCGTGCAGGTGCGGACCGCCATCCTGGCGGTGCGGCCGTACGGGCGGGTGGTGCTGATGGGCGGCGTCGGCATGCTAGGCGGCGCCGGCCTCGACCTGCCCTACCCGTGGATGATGCGAAACTGCATCACGCTGCGCGGGCAATGGATGTACCCGCCGCATGCGGCCGACGCTGATGGCCGGCCTGATCCGCTCAGGCCTGGTCGACCTCGATCATTTCGAGGTCACCGCCGTTCGGTCTCGACCGCGCCAACGAGGCGGTGGCGCATGCCGCCGCCAACAGCGGTCCCTTCAAAATGACGGTGATAGAGCCGCGTAGCCAGGCGCTGATGAAGGCTCAGGCGCTGATGATGTCGCCGATGATGTCGTGGACTTCGAGCGGCTTGTCGACCTGGGTGAACCATTCGGCGCGGTTGGCGGCGCGGCGGCGGCCGCGCTCGTCGAGCGGCAGCTTGAGCTGGCGCAACAGGCTGGTCACTTCCTCGCGCGCCGTGACATGGCCCATGCTCGGCCGGGTGCCCAGCGTCGCCTCGTCGATGTCGTCGAGCGCGGTCAGCCCGCGCGGGAAGAATTCGCGGTAGACCACCCGCTCGGCAAATCCGTCGATCGAACGGAAGCCGAGCCGCAGCGAAAGGTCCTTCAGGCTGTCGGCGACCAGCTGCTTGTTGCGCGAGCCGATCATCGACAGGCGGTTGCGCACCACGATCCAGTCGGTGGTGGCGCCGTCGATCTGGCGGCGCTTGCGCCTGACGTCGCGCACCATCTCCGCATAATGGCTCTCGCCGGTCACGGAATAGGTCGCGGGATCGACGGTGCCGAGCACGTCGAAATCGAGGAAGCTGTCGTTGATCGGGGTCACCAGCGTGTCGGCCATCGAATGCGCCAGGCGCATCAGATAGGAGTCGGAACCCGGCGTATCGATGACGATGAAATCGAAGGCGCGCTCGATCGCGCTCACCGCCTCCATGAACTGCTGGAACTCGGAATTTTCATTGTCGGCGATCTGCATCGTCTCGCCGAGCTTGACGCAGTAGTGCACGGGAATTTCGAGGTCGAGACCGGTGCGGCGCGCCCACGCGCTCCGGTTGGCGATGTAGCGGGTGAAACTCTGCTGGCGGCAGTCGAGATCGATGGTGGCGACGCGCTGTCCGGCCTTCATCAGGGCAACAGCGATATGCAGGGCGGAGGTGGATTTTCCCGACCCGCCCTTCTCGTTGCCCAGCACGACGACGTGCGCTGAACCGGATTGTCCCTGACTCGCCTGAACCAACATGACTCAATCCCCGCGTCGATATCTTCAAATCACGCGCGGCTGCGGTCAAGTGAAATGCGCGACGACGCATTCAATTCGCTCGCGGCGTGTCTTTAATGATGAATCCCGACGGTTGCGATGTCGCTTCCGGACTGCGCGTTCAGCTGCGCTGCAGTGCGCCGCGCATTGCATGCCGAGCAAACTTGGCGGCAATGCTCTGGCCTTATAAGGTCGGCGCGCCCGCCGAAGGGCTCGGGGCCGCCAGGCCCCTCACCCCATCAGAAACTGCAAGAGATCGAGGCCAGATGTCGCGAAGTCCCATGGTCGTCCGTACCGTTCCCGCCTTGCGCCGCGCCGTCGAGGCCTTGCGCGCCCGAAAGGCCACCGTCGCGCTGGTGCCGACCATGGGAGCGCTTCATGACGGACATGTGTCGCTGGTGCGGCTCGCCAAACGCCGCGCGCAGAAAGTCATCGTTTCGATCTTCGTCAACCCGACCCAGTTCGCGCCGACGGAGGATTTCGGTTCGTACCCGCGTACCTGGAAAGCCGACGTCGCCAAACTCGCCGCCGAGAAGGTCGACCTGATCTGAATCCGGACGTCAAGGCGATGTACCCGGACGGCTTCGCCACCCGGATCGTGCCGGAAGGTCCGGCCACCGCCGGCCTCGAGGATCGTTTCCGGCCGCATTTCTTCGGCGGCGTCGCCACCGTGGTCGGCAAGCTGTTCACCCAAGTGCCGGCCGGATGTGGCGATCTTCGGCGAGAAGGATTTTCAGCAATTGCGGGTGGTGACGCAGATGGCCGCCGATCTCGACCTCGGCGTCAAGGTGATCGGCTCGCGCACCGTGCGGGAACGCGACGGGCTGGCGATGTCCTCGCGCAACGTCTACCTCTCGCCGGAGGAACGGCAGACGGCGCCGACGCTGTACCGCGCCATGAAGGAATGCGCCAAGCGGCTGAAGGCCGGCGAGGATTCGAGGCCGCGATGGAAGCCGGCCGCGAACTGATCAGCGCCGCCGGCTTCGCGCTGGACTATTTCGAGGCCCGGCACGCCGAGACGCTGGCGCCGGTCACCTCGATGAAGGACGGGCCGGTGCGGATCCTCGTCGCCGCGAAGCTCGGCACGACGCGCCTGATCGACAATATCGGGGTTTAGGCCGCCGGATTGTCCTCCCCTTGCGCCAGCCAACTACTCGGTCGAATATCGTCCGGGGATTTCCAGCAAGGTCGCCAAGGTGCGCTATGTCTCTTACGCGCAGCCATTTTCGAGGCACTGATCAGCCTCATCTCGGCCGGTTGCGCGCAAGCCCAGGACCCGCACCGGCCGGCAGTCGGCGGCATCGGTTCGCCGGTCAATGCCATGATCTTCTATGTCGCGCACGGTGCGGACGGCGCCTGCGGGAAGGGCTGTTCCGAATGGATCGCCGCCGAAGGCACCGTTCAGTGGGACAGCCACAAGCGGCTGATCGCGATCCTCGACCGCCAGGCCGGACGCAAGCTTCCGGTGATCATCCATGCCTGGGGCGATTCAATCTCAACGTCGCGGCCAGCCTCGGGCGTATCCTGCGCGACCATGGCATCGACACATCAGCGGGGACGACCGACGCCGAGGCCTGCCATGGAAAAGACGAGACGGAATGTTTCGCGCTCAAGCGTCCGGGCGGGCCGCTCGATGCCAAGGTGACCCTGACGGACACCCGCTGCGATCTCGCCTGCGTGCTGACGCTGGCCGGCGGCGTGCACCGAACCCTCCCCGCCGGCACCAGGATGGTCCTGAGCGGCATGTCGATCCGCAACCGGCTGGCGCCCAATGTCTCGGAAGAACGGCGTCAGGGCCTGACCGCCCTGTTTGGCGATCAGTTGCGCCGCTACCTCAAGGACATGGGTGTCGAGCCTGAACTACTCGACATCGTCGACCGAAATCCGGAAACCAAGCGCCCGATCGAAATGCCGCCATCCGAATGGCTTCGTTTGCACATCGTCACGTCAGCGGCGATGTAGCGCAGGATGAGAGCGGAGGCTTTTTCGCAGCAGGCCGCGTGCCTGAACGACAATTAGAGCAGCCCCAGATCGCGCAATTCGCGCCGCATCGGTTCCGGCATCGCGGCCACGCTGGCGGCCGAGGATTTGGTGAGATCGGCGCGGCGCGGCGTCCTCGGCGAGGTAGCGCCAGCCCTGGAACGGGCGCATCGGCCGCGGCGAGACCGCAAACACCTTGGGCTGCATCACCAGGCGGCACCGCCCGATGCCGTCCTTGTCGCGAAACGGCTCGATCGCGATGATCTTTTCGCGGGCGGCGATTTCGCCCTTGATCACCCAATAGAGCGAGCCGCCGGCCAGCAGCTCGCCATCGCGCTTTGGCGTCATCCGCGTGACGTGGATGTGACGAAGCGGCAGGCCCTTTTTCTTGGCGGTTGCCATGCGTTCGGCAACCCAGCCCTTGAGTTCCTTGACTGACTCGCAGCCGACGGCAAGCTTGATGAGATGAAGCGGCATGATCCCGCCGATGTAGCGGCCCGTGCGCGCTTTGAAAAGATCACTCGTTGTTATCAGCTGTGGGCGCCGCAGCCCGACGCGCGCGAGCTGGACCGGCGCTCCGTGGACGGCCGCTTCGCGCGGCCGGCGGCGGCTCTTGGCGGCAGCCTGCGCCTGTGGCGATCGCCGGCGGTGTCGCCGCGGCCGGACGCGGCGCGGCTGGCGATGCCGGCGCAGCCGGCGACGACGGCTTCCGGCGCGGCGCCGAGCGGCGGCTCGGGCGTCATGATGTTGACCGGCGGGGTGGAGGCCGAGGTCGGGAATTCGGCGTTGGTGGGCTTGCCCGTGGGGACCGACGGCGGCAGCGCCCGCGATCATGCCCGGTCGCAGCCTGCGGCGCGTTCCAGGACGACGCGTAGCGCATGATCAGGCTTTCATAGACGCGGTCTTCCATGTTGGCCGCAATCTGGCGCGTCTCGGTCAGCGAGCGGAACGCGCGGCAGGCCGACGGCGTGCAACGGTCGCGCGCCGTCAGCACATAGGCCATCAACCCGTAACGGTCGCGCTCGACGGCGCGGCGCAGCGCCAGCAAGTCGGAGCCTGCGCCCTTGTTCGCGGTGGCGACATCTCCGAGCGAGGTCAGCAGCGTGATCTGCGAGGCGGCGTAGGCCACGGCCGCAGCCACCGACTCGGCCGAACCGAACAGCGCCTTCTCGCACGCGTGCGAGGACGGCATCGCCGGCCAGCTCGTCGATACAGGAAAGCTGCGGCAACGGCGCGGTAGCCGTCTGAACCGGACGCGCCTCCGTCGACTGAACCACGTTTGCCGCGCCTGAAACCGCCGAAGGTCGCGGCCCCGGCGACCCCGATCGCCGAGCAGCGTGATCAGCGCCAGCACGCCGTTGGCCACGGATCTCTCCGAGCGCAGCAGCGTGATCAGAACGATGATCCCGACAAAATCCGGCCGTGGCCAGCGTCAGGCACAACGGAAGGTTTGGCGAGCGCCAGATTTGATCCAGCGAAGCAGCCCAGGCCCAGTTCATGCGCAGTGTCCCTTAACGCAGCATCAAGACGCGATCGAACGACGAATGCGTCTTTGTCGCATTCGCTTTTCGGCAGAATGGTTCTGCGAACGGGGCCTTTTGACGGCGATCGAAGTGGAACCTCGTCAACCGAGCTGCTTGCACACAACTGTTTCAGGAAATCGCGAGCTGGCTTTCCTTGGCGACCCGTTCGAAAGCTTCGGTCGAGCTTTTGATACGATACTGACAATCGTCGCCATCTGTCGGAAGCAGCCGGATCACCTCATAGGTGCCGCTGGCGGCAGGACGGGCAACGTTGCTGGCGGTAAAATGAACAGTCTCTCCAACGGAGTACTTATGCTTCAACGCCCTCTCCATCACGCAAGAACGCCGGCCGCGCTCACGGTCCCGCTAGCTTTCGGCCGACTTGAGAACCCTGCGGCAACCTAGCACAGCCGACCGCCCAAAAGCCAGCAACATCGAGGCATGGCAAACACGCAAATTCCGCATGTTTTTCAGGGCGATAAGCGGCAATTCTTGCGGTTCCCGGGAATCCGCTTGCCCGGTATGGAGGCCGATTTTCCCAAAATCGGACAGCCGGTTATAATTTATCCAATCGTTGCGGGACGCCCTGGTACCCCGCACCGACTGCCGGCCCCGCACCCGAAATCAGACCGTCTCGAACCGTTCGATGACGAGCGTCTCGGCAAGGCCGGCGCGGGTCCATTCCTGGAATGCCGGCAACGACATCATCGCATCGAAATAATGCCGCGCCTCGCCCTTCACCTCGATCGCATAGGTGCGAAAGCGATGCACCACCGGCGCGAACATCGCGTCCGCGCCGCCGAACGCGCCGAACAGGAACGGTCCTTCCTTGCCGTAGCGGCTGGTGCAATCGGCCCAGATCTCCTGGATGCGCGCCACATTGGCGCGTGCGTCATCCGACAGATCGACCGCGCCGACCGGACGGTGCAGGTTCATGCCGCATTCATTGCGCAGCGGCATGAAGCCCGAATGCATTTCCGCCGAAATCGACCGCGCATGCGCCCGGCGGGCACGGTCTTCCGGCCACAGCTCGGCTTTGCGGGTATTTCTCGGCGAGATATTCGATGATCGAAAGCGGATCCCACACCGTGACGTCGCCATCGATCAGCGCCGGCACCTTGCCCGCGCGCGAAAAGCTCAGGATCCGGTCCTTGTCCGCCTTGTCATTGGTGTAGAGCGGGACGAACACTTCCTCGAACGGAATGTCGTTGGCGCGCAGCGCCAGCCACGGCCGCATCGACCATGACGAATAGTTCTTGTTGCCGATGACCAGTTTCAACATTTGCGGGAAATCCTGTTGCGACCGTGATCTTGCCATAGTGCACCGCACGCGTTCAACCTGTACATCACGATTGCCGAGCCACCATCGGGGATCTCGCCACATGCGCGCCTATTGGGTCGATATCGCCGCCGTCGACGTTCTTCGTCGTGGAATGGCTGGTCTACGGCTTCACGCTCGAGCACACGGCCTATGGCCGCGACAGCCTGTCGGCGCGCATGAACCGCTATCGCGAGGTCTGGGTACGGAACATGCTCGATCGCGAGGCGCGCATGGTCGACATGCAGATCATGGCGTCGCTGCAGAACGGCACCGCCTTCTTCGCCTCCACCAGCCTGATCGCGATCGGCGGCGGCGCTGGCGCTGCTGCGCGCGACCAACGATGCCCTGGCCGTGCTGCGCGAACTGCCGGTCGATCTCACCCCCTCGCCCGCGCTGTGGGAAATCAAATGCGTCGGGCTGATCCTGATCTTCATCTACGCTTTCTTCAAATTCGCCTGGTCGTACCGCCTGTTCAACTATGTCGCGATCCTGCTCGGCGCGATGCCGCCGGCGTCGCAGCGCGACACGGCGGAAGCCGAAGCCCATGTGATGCGCACGACGCGCTTGTTCGAGGCCGCGGGCCGGCATTTCAACCGCGGCCAGCGCGCGTTCTTCTTCGCGCTCGGCTATCTCGGCTGGTTCGTCAGCCCCTGGGTATTGCTGGCGACGACCGCGCTGGTCGTCATCGTGACCTGGCGGCGGCAGTTCGCCTCGAACGCGTGGCAGGCGATGGGGCACTAGCGGAAAGCCATACCGGAGTGCTGCGCCGCTGCCAATGCGCCGAGCTTACTTCCGCTTTGGCGGCATAGTGGATATGGCCGCAGTTGCTGCTCGCTCGACCTCGTTGCGATCAGACCCAGCCGGCATCCGGCTGCTTAACCGTTGAACGTCCCTGCCGCATCCAGGCCGCCAGGAAGCTTGGTCTGCGTCGAACTTGGCGGTCCCGCCAACGCGAAAAGCCATGCTCATTGCAAGTGCGCGGCTCGTACGCACCATGCCAAGTGCCGCTTCTCAACGAGAGTTTCCAGCCGTGAAAATCCGTCTAGAGCATGCTTGCGGGCGTCCAGCCTTCTGGCCCTCAGTTGCGTCTCGGCATCGGCTCAGCAGGTCACGGGTGTCCCAGGTTCGCCCGGCGCCACCACCACGATCGACGGAAAACAACTTCCGCCGCCCGATCCGAAATTCGGCGGGGTGATCAAGGAGAAGGCCTCGGAGTCGACAGGCCTGGTGGGCGCCGCGCGTCGTGCCGCCGAAGGGCGCGCCCAACGTGCTGCTCATCATGACGGACGACGTCAGGCTTCGGCGCGCCAGGCACGTTCGGCGGCGTCATACCGACGCCGGCCATGGATCGCATCGCCGCGCAGGGGCTGCGCTACACGAATTTCCACTCCACGTCGCTCTGCTCGCCGACGCGGGCGGCGATCATCACCGGGCCGCAACCATCACGTCGGTCGGCTTCGGGTGGTCGGCGAAATCGCGACGGGATTTCCGGGTTACGACTCGATCATCCCGATCGAGAAGGGCACCATCGGCACGATCCTGAAGGAGAACGGATACGCGACCTCGTGGTTCGGCAAGGACCACAACACGCCCTTCGTATCAGTCGAGCCAGGCCGGGCCGTTCGATCAATGGCCGAACGGCATGGGCTTCGAGTACTTCTATGGCTTCGTCGGCGGCGACGCCAGCCAGTGGCAGCCGAACCTGTTCCGCAATACGACGGCCATCTATCCCTTCCAGGGCAATCCCGGCTGGAACCTGACGACGGCGATGGCCGACGAGGCCATCCAGCACATGAAGCAGCTCAAGGAGATCGCGCCCGACAAGCCGTTCTTTGTCTACTACGTGCCGGGCGGCACCCACGCGCCCGCATCATCCGACGCCGGAGTGGATCAAGAAGATCGGCGACATGCACCTGTTCGACGACGGCTGGAACAAGCTGCGCGAGACCATCTTCGCCAACCAGAAGCGGCTGGGCATCATGCCCGAGAACGCCAAGCTGACGCCGTGGCCGAAAGAACTGCCGGAGTGGGATTCGCTCAGCTGGGACGGAGAAGAAGCTCTTCATCAAGCAAGCGGATGTCTACGGCGCCTACCTCGCCTACACCGACCACGAGATCGGCCGGGTCATCCAGGCCGTCGAAGACCTCGGCCAGCTCGACAACACCCTGATCATCTACATCAGTGGCGACAACGGCGCGAGCGCCGAAGGCATGCTCAACGGCACGCCGAACGAGTTCACCACCTTCAATGGCGTTCCGGTGCCGGTCAAGGACCAGTTCCTCTGGTATCGCGTTCTGGGGATCGGACCGGACCTTCCCGCACTTTGCGGCAGCCTGGGCGTGGGCGATGGACACGCCGTTCAAGTGGGTGAAGCAGGTGCGCGTCGCACTTCGGCGGGACGGCTCAGGGCGTGGCCATGTCCTGGCCCGGCCACATCAACGACGTGGGCGGCATCCGCCGCCAGTTCCATCACGTCATCGACATCGTCCCGACCATCCTCGAAGCGACCGGCATCCCGGCAGCCCGATACGATCAACGGCATCAAGCAGCGCCCCATCGAAGGCGTGAGCATGGCGTACACGTGGGACAAGGCGAACGCCAACGCCCCGACCCGGCACACGACGCAATACTTCGAGATGCTCGGCAACCGCGCCATCTATCACGACGGGTGGGTGGCATGCGACGACGCCGGCGACGCTCCCGTGGGAGCTGAGCACCGCGCCGCCGCCGGACGTGATCACCGGGTACAAGTGGGAGCTCTATAACGTCAAGGAGGATCCCACCGAGTTCAACGACCTGGCCGCCAAGATGCCGGAGAAGCTCAAGGAGATGCAGGCCCTCTTCTACTCCGGAGGCGAAGAAGTACAACGTGCTGCCGCTCGACAACTCGTCGCTGCGCGCTGGAACACGCCGCGCCCGAGCCTCACGGCGGGACGAACGGTCTTCACCTATTCGGGCGAACTGACCGGCGTGCCGGCCAGCGCCGCGCCGAGCATCCTGAACAAGTCCTACACCATCACCGCCGAGGTCGAGATCCCCGAGGGCGGTGCGGAAGGCATGATCGTCACCGAAGGCGGGCGCTTCGGCGGCTACGGCCTGTTCCTGAGCAAGGGCGAGTGTCTGGCATTCGGTCGTGGCAAGCCGGTGTTCCTCTACAACCTGCTCGACCTCAAGCGCACGATCGTGGGAAGGGCCGGAGCTGAGGCGTGGCAAGCACACCATCGTCTTCGACTTCAAGTCCGACGGTCCGGGCCTGGGCAAGGAGGGCACGGGCGTGCTCTCCGTGGACGGCAAGGAAGTGGCCAGGAATTCCATGGAGCACACCACGCCGATCACGCTTCCCGGAGGACGAAACCTTCGACGTCGGCCAGGACACCCGCACTGGCGGTCGCGCATGCTCGAGTATCGCTACGATCGCTCCGTTCAAGTTCACCGGCAAGATACAACAAGCTGACGTTCAAGCTCGAACCGGAGGTTGAGGCCCGGCGCGAGTCCAAAGGCAGAACTGGGACCTACGGCAGCTGCCGGAGCCGGATCCCATCGAAGAATCGGAGCCCAAAAAAAACCGACACGAACGCCGGGAAACGTTAGCCTTTGGCATTCGCGGCCATTAGCGGGCGGTTACAGGATTTGCGTTGCTGATCGCCCCGTCGCTGGTCGGGCAGCTGCTGCTCAGCGAGCAGAACTCGCTGGCATTCCGCCGTGACCGGATGGCGCGGGGTGGGCCCCGGCATCGCCCTGATGATCGCCGTTGGAGGATCGCCTGCTGGCCGGGCACGCCGCTGGTCGGCATGCTGACCTACAGCGCAGCTGGTCAGCAGCGTATCTCGCACTACCTCGGCTTCGCGAGGCGGTTCCGAGCGGGATCCTGCTGTGGCCGGCGGTCGTCCTGCACGCGATCCTGACCGCGCTATTGACGCTTGACGGCGCGCGAATGCGGCACGACTTGCGCCAATGAACCGATCATCATCCTTCTTGTGAGTGTACGCTTCTGGCACCACTTTCAGCCGAAGCGGTCACCCTCGCCGCAGCCTCCAATCCGCAATGTCGAGCTTCACCATCTTTGAGCATGGCCCCGGCGACGCGCTTGACCTTGTCGCCGTCGGGATCGCGGCATCAGCTCGCCGCGAGCCGCTTTGGGGCGCAATCTGCACAGCAGATTCAGCGTCCCGCACCCGGCCGCATTGCTCGATCCGTCCGGCCTCCTTCGAACGCGTCCACATGGCATGATCGACCTTCGGCTCTGGGCGTTCGCACCCGATCACATCGATCAAGCTGTGGCTGAACGGGCCTGAGGGGACCCGCCTGATCGCCATGTAGCGCTGAGCATGGTCGCCCAAGGTGAAGGCGGGCGATCTTTGACGCCGCTCACGCGGGCGCCGCTTCGGGGTATTGTCGGCCGGCAGGGCCGAAATCCAGTCGACCGACGGGAACCGCGGACGAGCGAGGCGGTAGAACGCCGACCGCGGCTTCCATGTCCTTCTGTCCCAGGAGATGCCGTGTAACGTTCATCGCGGGTGTTCCTTTCGTCGGTCAAATGGGCCGAGCAGGCGCACGCGCCACGCACTCCGGTCCAAGGACGGACGACGGGGGCCGTGTCTCCGACAGTGCCGATAAAATTCTCTCGCAAGGGTTCCGCGCCGAACGACCGAAAGAAGAATGTGCATCAAAAAATCAGGACCCCGAAAAATCCTGCGGCGTGAAGCTGAGATCGAGCACCTTCCATTCGCCGTAGCGGTCGGCCGGCAGCATGGCGTAGGGCTGGCAAGCCTGCAGCGCGCGGATCGCGCCCTGCATCAGCAGCGGCCCTTCATCGACGCGCTGGCCTCGATCAGGATCGGCTCGGCGGCGAGCCTGCCGTCCAGGGTCATCAGCACGCGCAGCTTGACCTTGACGTCGTCGGCGCCCGACAGCGAGGCCGGCAGTTTCGAGCAGGTCTTGAGGTGCCGCCGGAATGCCGCGATCAGCGTGCTCGGCGATATCGGCGGCCTCGGTCGCCGGCCCGTCGAAATTGTCGTCGCCCTTGTTGAGCCTGCGCGGGAGGCGGCGGCAACGGCGACGAGATCCGGCGGCAGGCCGAGCAGCACCTGATACTTGATCGAGACATCCGGCTCGGGCGGCTTGTAGGCCGGCGCCGCCGGTTGCGATGGCGGCGGTGCCACCTGCTGCGATGGCGGCGGCTGCCGCGCGCGGCGCGGCGAGCGAGCCTGCTTCTGCGGCCGCGCGGCAGGCGCAGGCGGTGCCGGCCGGCGGCGCGGTGGCGGCAGCGCGGCTTGTCGAGCCGCGAGAAATCGGGCTGTGCGCGTTCGGCGCTCGGTTCCGGCTTGTGTTTCTGCAGGCGGTTGCTCGGCTGGCAGTCTGCTGTTTCGGCAAGGTCCTGCGGGGTCGACGATCTCGACCGGGATCTGCTCGGCGGTCACCGCGCCGAACGGATGCACTTCGGAAAACAGGACAAACAGCGTCAGCAGCGACACATGCGCAATCGCCGACGCCGTGATGTCAGAGGGTATGATCCGCCGCAGCTCCATCGCATCGGAACGATGTTCGATATTCCCCTGTCGCGCCAGCATAGCGCCCGCCGCGCGCAACTCCTCAATCCCATTTCGGCGCGAAACCGAAATCGGTGAGCCGGCCGCTGGCGCTGCCCATGGCGGAAATCTGCCGCATGTCCTCTTCCGACAGCTCGAAATCGAAGATCTCGATATTCTCCGAGAGCCGCTCGAGCCTCGAGGTGCGCGGGATCGCCGCCACGCCCTGCTGCACCAGCCAGCGCAGGCAGACCTGCGCCGCGCGTCTTGCGGTAGCGGTCGCCGATCCGCTGCAGCGCGCGGTCGTTCTTGATGCGGCCCCTGGCGACCGGGCTATAGGCCACCAGCGCCATGCCGTGGCGCGCGCAGGCCTCCCGCACCTTGGTCTGGTCGAGATAGGGATGGTATTCGACCTGGTCGCACACCAGCGGCTCCGGACACGACGCCACCGCCTCCTCGATCAGGGCCACGGTGAAATTGGACACGCCGATATGGCGCGCGAGCCCTGCTTGCTTGACCCGCGCCAGCGCGCCGAGCGTCTCCGCCAGCGGCACCTGCGGATTGGGCCAGTGCAGCAGCAACAGGTCGATCTCGGTCAGGCGCAGCCTTGCACCAGGCTTTCCCTTGGCCGACCGCTCGAGATCATGGGGCGCGAAATGCGTGGGCCAGACCTTGGTGGTGACGAACACCTCGATCGCGCTTCACGCCGAGGCGCGCAGGCCCTCGCCGACCTCGCGTTCGTTCTCGTAGACCTGCGCGGTGTCGATGTGGCGATAGCCGAGCCGCAGCGCCTCGCTCGACCAGCCGCGCGCAGGCGCGTCCGCGCAATTCCCAGGTGCCCAGCCCGATCGCCGGGATTTTTGCGCCGTTGGCCTCGACAAACTGCATCGGTTGCATCCGCGACCCCATTATGGGCCGCCGGAGACAGCCGTGCCAACAGATAGCGTTTTCGAGCGCAATCGTGGATTGCATCCGGTTCGCGTCAAGAAACGCGTCAAACCATGAGACTAAGCCGGCGACGGTTCTCGTGGCCAGCGCTGCGAAAACGGTCTCCGGCGAATGGGCGATGACGGCGAGCAGCGCCCGCGCCGGTCCGCGCGGCGCGCGCTTGCCCTGCTCCCAGTTCCGGATGGTCTCGACGGGCACGCCAAGCCGTGCCGCGAATTCGAGCTGGGTCAGCCGCGCACGGCGGCGCAGGTCGCGCACCGCCGGCAGCGCGCCGGTTCGTCCGGCGTGCGACGGTGCATGGCGGACTCGGGCGTCGCAAGCGCGGGCTCGGGCATCGCCGGCGCGAGCGGGAACTCCCGCCCGTCCCGCAGTTCGACGATCCGTCCGTCCGCTTTCAGCCGCAAGCGCTGCATGTTCGACCTCAGTGAGCCGACATCATCGGCGAAGCGCGTTAAGGCCCGATTAACGATAAACTGGCGCCGCAGCTATTTCAGCCCGAACCACAGCGTGGCGATGCCGAGGAACGAGAAGAAGCCGACCACGTCGGTGATGGTGGTGACGAAGGTGCCGGACGCCACCGCCGGGTCGGCGCCGCACCCGCTCCAGCACCATCGGGATCAGGATGCCGCCGAGCGCGCCGGCGACCAGGTTGCAGATGATCGGCAAGCCCGATCACGACGCCGAGGCCGGGGATCTTGAACCAGGCCACCGCGGCGACGCCGGTGATCACGGCAAAGGCGAGCCCGTTGACGAGGCCGACCATCGCCTCGCGCATCACCACGCGGAACGCATTGTTGGAGCCGAGTTCGCGGGTCGCCAGCGCCCGCACCGCCACCGTCATGGTCTGGGTCGCGGCGTTGCCGCCCTGGCTCGCCACGATCGGCGCCAGCACGGCGAGCGCCACCATCTTCTCGAGCTGGCCCTCGAACAGGCCGAGCACGGAGGACGCCAGGAACGCGGTCGCCAGATTGACCAGCAGCCAGTTGAAGCGGGCGCGCGCGATGGTCCAGACACTGTCGGACAGTTCTTCGTCGCTGGTGACGCCGCCGAGCGCCTTCAGGTCCTCGTCGGCCTCTTCCTCGATGACGTCGACGACGTCGTCGATGGTGATGACGCCGACCAGCCGGTTGGTGGTGTCGACGACGGGGGCCGCGACCAGATTGTACTTCGCCGAACATCCGCGCGACCTCTTCCTGGTCGTCCAGCACCGAGACGCGGCGGCGGTCTTCGTCGATCAGATCGGCGAGCGGCACCGGCCGGCGCGCCCGCAACAGCGTGTCGAGCGAAACCGCGCCCTGCCAGTGCTTGTCGGCATCGACCGCGTAGATCTCGTAGAACCGGTCCGGCAGATCGGGGGTGTCGCGCATGTAGTCGATCGCCTGGCCCACGGTCCAGTCCGGCGGCACCGCGATGAACTCCGACTGCATCCGCCGGCCGGCGGAGTTTTCCGGATAAAGCAGGCTGCGCTCCAGCGGCGTCGCGCTCGGACGGCGGCAGTTTTTCGAGGATCTCTTCCTGGTCTTCCTCGTCGAGGCCTTCCGAGCAGTTCGACGGCGTCGTCGGATTCCAGCTCGCGAACGCCCTCGGCGACCGTCTCCGGTTCGAGTTCCTCGAGGATTTCCTCGCGGACGGCATCGTCGACCTCGTTGAGCGCCGAGAAGTCGAAATCGGTGCCGGTCAGTTCGACCAGCTGTGACGCGGTCGTCGGGTTCGAGGGCCGCGATCAAATCGCCGAGATCGGCCTCGTGCAGTTCCGCCACCACCTCGCACAACAGCGGCCGGTCGGCGGCGTGGATGGCGCGCGTGATCTCCTCGACAAACTCGTGACGGAGTTGCCCCTCTTCATCCCGCATCGGGAGATGGTCGAGCGCGGAGCCTTGCGACGGGTTGCGCCGGCGGCTTGGGCAACGTCGATATTCTCGGCCATGCCGCGCCTCGCCGGTTTGACAGAACTGAGGGAACTCGTCTGAGCTATCGCTGCACGCATTACCCAATCGGCAACACCCAGCGCAATGCCAAATATGTCCAACGGCGAATGACCCGAAAGTTCATGCGCGGCGCTGTGCTCGGCGATCGCTGCATCGATGACCTTGGCCGCGGCGGCGCAGGCCGCCGAATGCCCCGCAAGGACGCGCTCGGCACCTCACGCGTTCTCGCGGTCGATGCCGCCACCTCCCGCGCGTCGGCCTGAAGAGCTTTCCGCAGACGCTGCCGCTGGAGGATCACGAGGTGGTGCTGACCTTCGATGACGGACCGTGGCCCGCGACGGACGCAGAAGATACTGGCGGCGCTGGCGCATGAATGCGTGCGCGCCACGTTCTTCCTGATCGGCAAGCCGGCCTCCGAACATCCGGAACTGGTGCGGAGGATAGCGGCGCAGGGCCATACCATCGCGCCACCACACCTGGACCCACCACGAATCTCAAATACATGAAGCCGGAAGCGGCCATCGGCGAGATCGACAAGGGCATCGCCGCGGTCGAAACGGCGCTTCACGGAAAGCCTGCCACGACCCCGAGCACGCCGTTCTTTCGCTTTCCCTATTTCGAAATGACGCCGGCGACGCTGGACCCGCTGCAGAAGCGCGGCATCGCTGGTCTTCGGCGCCGATCTCTGGGCCAGCGACTGGAATCCGATGACGCCGGCACAGCAGTTGAAGCTGCTCACCGAGCGGCTGCAGATTGCCCGCAAGGGCATCATCCTGCTGCACGATCCCAAGGCGCAGACCGCCGCCATGCTGCCGGCCTTCCTGCGCTACCTCCGCGACAACCGTTATCGCGTGGTCCATCTGGCTGCCGGCCGCAGGCGCCAAAACCCGTGTCCGACAAGGCACATTAGATCACGATCTCTTTAGTTGGCGCCGTTCTGCGGCTTCTGGATCACGCGCCGAAGCCAAATTAGCGGTGTAGAATTCAGATGATTAAGGCGGCATTCATGGCGCCGATATGTAACCGTTGCGTACTCTGGAATGAAGCCGGGGTTCTATGATCGCTAAGCGTATGTATGGAGGACTTCGGCGGCCGCCTTTGGCCGCCTTGTGCGTGGGCCTGCTGACGCTCGTGTCGCCGCGCAGGCTGCGTCGGCGGCCGATTGCCCAGGCCATCCCGACGCCATCGGCACGTCGCGCACGCATCGTGGTCGATCCGCGCGCCCATCCCATCATCGGCACCATGCAATATGACAAGACGCTGCCGCTTGAAGATCGTGAGGTGGTGCTGACCTTCGACGACGGTCCGCTGCCGAAATACATCTAACCAGATCCTGACATTCTCGCCGCCCACTGCGCGAAGGCGACCTTCTTCCTGGTCGGACGCCAGGCCAACGCCAATCCGGAAGGCGTGCGCAAGGTGCGCGACGCCGGCCACACGGTGGCCACCCACACCCAGAACCATCCGACCGGCATGGCATCGGCTGCCGCTCGACCGCGCCAGACAGGAGATCGAGCGACGGCATCGCGTCGGTGACCGCGGCGCTGGCCGACGGCACCGCGCCTGCGCCGTTCCTCCGCATTCCCGGCCTGCGCGTCAACGACGGGATCGAGGAATTTGCCGCTTCCAAGGGCATCCAGATCTGGAGCGCCGATTTTCCGGCCGACGACTGGCGCAACGTCTCCGCCAATCGCGTCTACGATCTCGCGATCCAGCGGCTGGAGGCCAAGGGAAAAGGCATCCTGCTGCTGCACGACATTCAGCCGCGCACGGTCGCAGCGCTGCCGAGGATCCTGCGCGAACTGAAGACGCGCGGCTATCGCATCGTCCATGTGGTGCCGGCGACGCCGGATCGGCCGGCGACGCCGACCGAGCCGCAGCAATGGCAGCTGCATCCGCCGTCGGAGATGGTGGCGATATCGCGCTGGCCGAAGGTTCCGAAATTCGCTTCTGCCGGCCCTGCGGCGCTCCCAGTCCCGGCGTTGTCCGATCTCGATTGGCACACGACCGATCTCGGCGTACGCGCACCGCGCGGCGGGCGCGGCGTCCCCTTGCCACCGGCTGCGCCTGTGGCCGCGGCAAACGACGTGTTGCCGCCGGTCAGCGGCGCGCTGGCCGCGCTGCCGGTTCCAGCGGCGAGCCTTTTCAAAATCCTGAATCGGCGCGGCTGACCCTGCTGGCCTCGTCCCCGCGCCGGGCGGCCGGCTGCGCAGGCCCGTGCAACGGAAGCCTCGTCCGCAAAGGTCGCCGGCAAATCTCGCCGCCACGGCCGCGCGGCCGCGGCCGCAGCCACCGGCGCCCGCCGGACACGCCGCGCAATGCGCCGCAAAGCGTCGGCGTGGCCACCCCAGCCGGCGGCGCAAAGCCGAACGGAACGGGGCGATCGGTTCGGGTCGCCGGTTTGAAGAAGCGCTGATCGGCCGGCTCTGATCCGAATGGGTCAGGATCGCACCAGTCGAGTCATTTGTGTCGATCGCGTTTTCCCTGAGCCCGGGCGGCCTCCAGGGCAAGGCTCAGTTCGTCGCGATCTCTTGGCGACGCAGAGCAAGGATGACGATGGCGAGAGAAGCAATACGTAAAAG
>ERZ1370068.323-contig-10292_pt1 | contig 44235 bp, 67 predicted proteins | sample MGYA00561227_ERZ1370068 | MGnify/ENA primary metagenome ERZ1370068 (study PRJEB38410, sample SAMEA6850437) | metagenome | study: Metagenomic assessment of the ecological functions of the soil: analysis of the soil microbiota associated with the...
TAGTTACGGCCGTTTGGACCGCTGATCGCTGCGCCAGGCCTCTCAAGACCTCTTTCGCTTTATGTCGCGCTAAATAGAGGCAAGCACCCGGTTACTTTCGACCGCTCAGTTGTGCCCAGGGAAGTCCAATAGGCACTGAGTGATGCGACCTTAATGCGCCGTTGGCCCAAGCCTGATTGTACGAAAATACCTGCGATCGACTTTTCGCACGACCTCGGCAATTTGGACGAGCGCGACCGGTTGCAGGCCGCCCTTGCTCCAGCGACAATTGATGGGCCTGCTTGGCACTGAAACCCGAAACGTTCCTCGGGCAAGCCTGTGTTACGAGGATGACGCGCTGATACGATCGCGTATTTCTGCTCGCGAGCAGGTACTGCGGCGGAGCCGTGCTTCGCGGATGCCGACCTCATACGCAGCGAGTCGCGAATATCGGAACATCGCCCTCGAGGACAAACCTGGGATGGCACTGACCGAACGGCGAAGAGCGTGAGCTATGATTACCCCCTCTCCGCCCCCGGGCGTATATGGTCGCGAGGTGTGATCCCAGAGGCTTCGCCGATACCACCACCCGCCCGGCAGGCGCAGCACCCTCTCCTCCCAGAGGCGGAGAGGGAGTTGTGCGCCTCGCCAGATATGGCTGGGACCGACCGTAGCCGGAACGCGTCGGGCAGCTTCGCGATCATTCTCGTCGAACCGCAGCTCGGCGAGAAAATCGGCACAAGCGGCGCGGGGCGATGATGAATTGCGGCTCGACTGATTCGCTGCTGCGGCCGCGCGACGGCTGGCCTTCGACAAGGCGGTCGCCGCGGCGAGCGGCGCCGATATCGTGCTGGAAAAGGCGCGGCTCTACCCGATGGTGCCGGTCGGCGATCGCCGATCTCGTCCATGTCTACGCGGCAACGGCACGCGATCGCGGCATGGCTCGGCGCGAGGTGACGCCGCGCCATGCGGCCGTGGAGATGCGCATTTGGCTCGCGGCGGGCGAACCCTGCGGCGTGCTGATCGGGCCGGAGCGCACCGGGCTCTTGAACGACGATGGGCGCTCGCCGATACCGTGCTGACCAGTGCCCCCTAAACCCCGCCTTCTCGTCGTTGAACCTCGCCCAGGCGGTGTGCTGATCGTCGGCTATGAGTGGTTCACCTCGGCGTTGCGCAGCCGCCCGAAATCCTGCGGCGGGGCGGGAGCCGGCCGGCGACCAAAGAGGAGCTACCTCAACTTCTTCGACCATCTCGAGGAGGAGCTCGAAAGAGAGACGGCTTTCTGCGCAACCGCGAAGCCTCGCGACCGAGCATGGTGCGCAACCTGCGCAGCCTGTTCCAGCGCCAATGCACCGAGCAGGAATTGCGCACCTTGCACGGCGTCGTAACCGCTTTCGCGGCCCGCGCGAGCGCGAAAAAGACGGGGTCGGGATAAACAACCTCGTGGACATCAGCAGGAGACCTGAACATGCCGGAGACCGACCTTCGAGAACGCGCTGATCGTCGGCGCCGGGCGCGGCGGTTGACGCGTCGTTGGCGCGGATCTTCGCCGGCAAAGGTTTGCGCGTGGCACTCGCCGCGCGCGACGCGCGAGAAGCTGGCACCGCTCTGCGCCGAGACGTCGGCGCCAACGGCCTCGCCTGCGATGCGCGTCGAGCCCGATCAGAGTGGCGCGTCGTCTCTTCACCGCGGTCGAGGCCGCGGACACGGTGCGCCCGACGTTGTCGTCTATAATGCGAGCGCGCGAGCCCGCGGTCCGGCGGCCGAGCTCGTTCCGGCTGAGGTCGAGCGGGCGATCATGGTCAGCGCGTTCGGCGGTTTCTCGTCGCGCGCGAGGCGGCTCCGGCGCATGGTACCAAAAGCGCACGGTGCGATTCTCTTCACCGGGGCTCCTCGGCGAGCGTCGAGGAGCTATCCCCTATCCGGCGCCCTTCGCGATGGGCAAGGTTTGCGCTCCGTGGCCTGGCTCAGAGCATGGCTCGGGAACTGGCCCCGCAAGGCATCCACGTTGCTCATTTCGTCATCGACGGCGCGATCCGCAACCCGGGTCGGGTCGAGTCCGCATCGGATCGGCCGGATACAGCACGCTTCGACCCCGACGCGATCGCCGCCACCTGGTGTCGATGTGCTCTATCAGCCGCGCTCGGCCTGGGCGTGGGAGGTCGAGCTGCGGCCCTGGGTCGAGCGCTTCTGAGATCGCAGCGCCGAGGATCCGCGTAGCAGTCGTTCGCGATCTTCGGGCGGAGCCCTCCCGGTCTGGGGCGCTTTCGCGCTGTTGCCGACGCTCGCGGCGGTCCCGCCATGTTTCGACGGTGCTGCCGCCGCCGTCGTCGACTACCCCAACCACTTGGCGCGGATGCATCTCACTCGCGGGGGCGGCAACGCGTTTTACGCGGTGCGCTGGGCGGCGCTTCCCAATCTCGCCGAGGATCTGATCGTCCCTGCCGCTGGCGCCGGCTGTTGTGCCGCTCGACGACCGCGGGAAAGCTGTTCCTGGTCGCGATACTTCGCGCTGATGGCCGGGGGTGCCGTATGGCTCAACCGCGTCGCTCGCCGGAGCGCTGGGCGGCTGTGGCCGCTGCTCGCGCATTTCTCCTCCTCTACAACCGCATCCCTGTTGTGGGGTTTTCTCAACTACCTCTTCGGGATCGGGGTTGCGCTGGTCGGAGCGGCGCGCGGTGGCTGGCGCTCGAAGGACGGCGGTGGTGGCTCAGAGTGCTCGTCATCGTCGCTCGCGGCGCTCGCGTGCTTTCTAGCCACATCGCCGCCTTCGGGTGCTATGCGCTGCGCTGCGTCCTCGGCGTCGAAATTGCTGCCGGCCTGGGCCGAATTGCGCGCGCGCCGGTGGGCGGCGCTCGGCCGCCAGGATCGGCATGGCCGCACCGCAATTCATCCTCTCCGGCAGTGCTCCTTCTCGAGCGGACCCGACGGAGACTTCCCGCGGGCCGGTCAGCTATGCCGGGATCTGGCGCAAGGTCGATCTGCTTGTTCAATGTGTTCGACAACTACAACCGGGCATTCGACGTTACCTGCTTTGTCTCGTTCCTCTCGGCCTCATCGGCGGGCTCGTGTGGAAAACGGCTCGCTCTCGATGCCCGCGCTCGGCTGTGCCTGCGGATTGTCTTTGCCGCCTATCTGTTGCCGCCGAGTCAGATGTATGGCGGCTCAGGCGCCGACCGCCGCCTGCCCATCGCCTCTCTTTCTGCTGTTTGTCGCCGCGGGCGCTGCCGCGCTTTCCGAGCAGGCGCGTCGCTGCGGCAATCGGGATCGCAACAGCGGCGCTGCTGATCATCCGCCTAGGGCGCGATCGAGCGCGTCTGGCTGCGCGGCCGATCGGATCTATACGGCCGATCTAGCGGGCATCGACACTCTGCCGCGCGGCGCCAAGCTCGCCGTCGCGCAGCCGGAGGGTCTGTTCCACGTCACGCCGATACCGGAGGTTCACCTCGCGACGTTGGCGATCGCTCGCGCGCGACGCCTTCGTGCCGACCCTCTTCGCGATCCCAGGTCAGCAGCCCGTGATGCTGAAGCCGGCCTTTGCAGCACTCTGCCGGCGGCGGCGCAGCCAACAGTCCTGTGGGCAGGCACTCGTCTGCCGGCGGTGCCGCCGAGCGGGTGCTCTGCCTGTCCCGCTCGGCGATTTCGATTTCGTGGCGTGTCACCGACGAGCGGGCCGATCCATGTCCCGGAGAACTCGTGCCTGACGCCATTCTTCGTGCAGCCGACCTTGCAAATTTTCTCCGTGGTCCACGAGGCTCGCTGCATCAGCCCCGCCGGTAAGCCTGACCACGGCGCCAGCCCTTGCCAAGGCCGACGCCCGTCCATAGCTATATAAGCAATTACGAAACGAGTTTATCATGCTGTACCTCAATCCCGAGCGCGACGCGAATTCGGCTGCCAATCCCCGTCGGCGCCTTCCGCCACCATACGGGGCTTCAGTGTGGCGATCCCCACATGTGGTAGAGTTAATAGGCAAGCGTACCATGTTTGGGGGATGGACGATGCCGGCATACTTCTTTCGCAGCGAACCGGGGGCGGCCGAGCTGCGGCGCTTGGCACGACGCGAGAGCGGGCGTGTCTGCCAGCGGGTTCTGATGATCGCGAACATGCTCGAGGGGATGGAGCATGAGGAAGCGGCGCGGCTGGCTGGGCTGAGCCGGTCAGCGGCTTACGACTGGCATAACCGCTATGAAGAGGAAGGCATTGAGGGATTGCGTGACCGGCCGCGCCCGGGTCGACAGCCCCGGGTCGACGCCGTGACGAGCGCGCGGCTTCAAGGAACGGATTGTCGCTGGCGCCGCGCTGGAGCGGGACGGGGTGGTGGCGTTTCGTGGGGTCGACGCGCAACGCATATTGAAGGAGGAGTTTGAGATTGATTGCAGTCTGTCGAGCACCTACCGGCTGCTGCATCGGATGAAGTTGAGTTGGTTGGCACCGCGGCCTCGCCACCCGCAGGCCGATGCGACGGCGCAAGCGGCGTTTTCGCAACGCTTGATTGCAATTAGAGCGAGTCCGGGCGGCGCAAGCACGCGGGGCGAGAGTCGAGGTATGGTTTCAGGACGAGGCGCGCATCGGCCAGAAGAACAGCCTGACCCGGGTGTGGGGGCAAACCGGCAGCCGGCCGGTAGCACCGAAGGATCTCGGCTTCGCCTCGGCCTATGTGTTTGGTGCGGTCTGCCCGTCGCAGGGCAAAGCGGCGGCGCTGATCATGCCGGTCTGCAATACCGCCGCCATGAACCATCATCTCAGCGAGATCAGCAGCCAGGTCGCCGCTGATGCCCATGCCGCGGTGATCCTCGATCGTGCCGGCTGGCACCGAAGCCAAGGACTTGTGGTGCCCGGCAATATCACTTTGTTGGAGCTGCCGCCTTACAGCCCGGAGCTCAATCCGGTCGAGCGGATTTGGCACTATCTGCGCAGCCACTGGCTCGCCAACTCGGTGTTTCCCAGCCTGGCGGACATCATGGATGCCTGCGAGATGGCCTGGAACCGGTTCGCCACCAACCACGGCCTGATCCGCTCGCTCTGCGCGGTCGCCTGGGCTCCCGCTTCGCCCGCTCCTATAGCTGACACCTGCTTTGAGGCACGCTCCTATCCGGAAATTTCCGGAGATCCGTGGCTATATCCAAAGATTATGATAACTAGGGATTTTCCTTCCTGATGGGCGGCGAAAACACGCTATTGCCCCTGCTCTCAGGGAGAGCTAGGATCGGCGGCAGAGGGGGCCCCAGGAGAGGATCTGCTGCCATCGCCGCTCGAAGGCCTGCTTGGGATAAGCCCAAGCCGTCAGCAGTCGCCACCCGTTGGCCTCGTGGCGCAGCAGAACCGCCTGGTTGGGCGGCAGATCCTCCCAGCCCTCGGGCACGCAGGATACCAGGGCGAGGCGGTAGCCCAGCCGCGCCGCCTCGTCGAGGGTCGCTGCATCGGCGGTGTTGCGGCGCAGCAGGTCGAGCCCGCTGCGGCGCGGTGCGGTCTCGGTGAGACACGCCTGATCGATCATCGCAGCGACGCTGGAATTGTCGCCGGGCAGCAACAATGCCAGGCGGTCGCCATCTCTAAGAAAGGGCTTCACATTGGCGGCGAGGCTGCGGACGAGTGGCTGCGGCATGTCGAGGTCGAAGCGCAGACGGTAGGCGTAGCCAAGGGGTGCCAAGAGGGTGGTGGCGAGTGCCAGACGTCCGGCCACCTGCGCCCGCCTGCCCACCAGCCAACGCCCGACCCCGAGGTCGCGGGCCGCGAGAGCCAGGCAGAGCGAAAGCACGAGAGAGAGTGCGTGTTGTAACGGAAGAAGGAATGCGCCTCGACGCTCATCGCGCTCGGGAACAAGGCGAGGTAGGTAAGCACCAGAAAGCCGTTGTAGAGCACGAGCAACGCGGCGTGATAGGCGAGGAGCCGCGTCGTCGAGGTCCAGCCTTGCTGCCACCACAGCACCGGCCAGGTCGCCAGCGCCGCCGCCGTGCACCTGAAATAGACGGGTTTTTCCGCGATCTCCGCGACGATGCTCGCCACGAATTGCCGGCAGCTCGATCCAGTTCCACTGCGCGAGAGGCAGGGGCTTCAACTCGTCGACGCCGGCGACCGACACGTGGTAGCGCCAGAGGGCGTAGAGGCCGAGCGCAGGCAGCATTGCCAGACCAACGAAGCGCAGCATCGCGCGCGGCCACTGACCCGGTTTCCAGCCAGCTCGTCAGGAGGGCAGCGCCGACGCTGGCAGCCACCAGTCCGATGCCCGACTGCTTCGTGTTGATCATGGCGGCAAGTATCAGGGCGACAGCCGGCATCGCACCGGAAGGGCGCCGGCCGGCCGCATGATCTCGCCCTGCGCCGAGATCAGCAGCCACGCGGTCATGACCGCGGTTACCGCGAGGGCTGTCTCGCCATAGGCCGACAGGTGATAAGCGCGGCACGAAGCCTGGATTCAGCAGGGTCGCGAGAACCATGCCGCCGGCAATGGCTCCCCAGGGCAGAACCGCATCGGAGGCGAGACTCGGCAAGAGAACGGGCGCGGGCGAAGAGCAGGCCTGTTGCCAGCAGCAGCAGGACATTGGTCAGCGACATTCCCGGCTGCCGGATAATCCGGCCACATCAGGCCGCCGATATAGCTGAGGAATTGTGTGTTGTAGGGCGCTGCCGGCAGAAAGGAGTGGCTCGCGGGCGACAGCGCCGTCGGCAGCCGTCCCCAGTCGACAGATAGCACGGCGTTCGGCAACAGGTTGAGCCAGCGTATCGGGTTGCGAGGGCTGGATCGGCGCCATGACGAGCCAGAACGGCAGCTGCCAACAGCGTAAGCCGGCCGAGAGTCTTCCACGCCGCCGCCCTCGGCCGTCGGCTGCCGGAAGGCCAGCACCGAAAGTGCAAGCGCCACATAGGCCGCTGCCGGGACGGCGAGAGTGAACGGGACCAGCACGCCCCAGGCGGTGAACAGCAGGCAAAGCGCAGCCCCATCCGGCGCCGATTTGCACCTCGGGCGGCATGCGTGAGCCGACGATCGCCGCTCCTGCCGGCCAGCAGGATGATGGCTACGACCCAGGTGACGGCGAGCCCGACGAGATCCGTCGGACTGGGGATGTACGCCGTCGTCAAACCCACGATACTGCTGGCGATGTGCGCCCGGGCTGGCGAGCGCATCAGACTGCGGGTCGCCTGCATCACCTCGGATAATACCTGGCTCTCCGGAAGCCTGTCCAGGCGCGGGCTGGTCAGGACGTGATCTCGATGGCCGCGCGCGCGCATCGGCGCGGATCGGAGGCATCCGGAAAAGAGGACGACGACCGGATGGCCGCCTGCCGCCGCGATGTGCGTGGCACCGGTGTCATTCCCCGACGGTAAAGACAGCGGCATCCGCCAGATCGATCAGGCCGGTAAGCTCGGTGACGGCCGACGAGGTCGATCGCGTCGGGGCAGCGCGCACGGATTTCGGCCGCGAGCGGCTCTTCACCGGGAGCGCCGACGATGACGGGAGGATGCCGGTCGCCTCGATCAGGCGCTGTGCGAGCACGCCATAATGCCTGTGCAGGCCAGCGCTTTTTCGAGTGGCGCGACGATGATCCCGGGATCAGCAGAAGAAAGCCCGTTGGTCCAGACCGGCCGGCAGCGGCCGGGACGAGGCTCGGCAGGCGGGCAGGGGCGTCGGGTAGATCCCGGCCATCAGCAGCTGTTCGGCCTGCTTGTCGATGGTGTGTTGCGGATGGCGCCGGAGATTGGCGTGGGGTGGGGAGCAGTGCCGGGCGATCCCGACCACTCCGGCCGATGACCAGGCAAAAACAGCCACGCGTAAAGGCTCGAGCGGTCCGAGGTTTGGAGATCGTAAACCCGGTCGAAGGCGCCATTGCGCAAGGTGCGGCGCAGCGCCAGCCATCCAGGAATGTCGAGAGGCCCGGGCCGGCGATCGACGGCGATCTTAGTCGAAAAGTCCGCTCTGCTGCCCGAGGGCGGCAAAGTCGGGGGTGGTCAGCAAGGTGACCTCGTCGGCGGCGTGGTGCCGGCGGATCGCCGCCGCAGGCCCGAGCGCCTGGACGAAGTCGCCAAAGGGCGCTCAGCTTGATGACAAGGATCTTGCGCCGCTCCGGCGACGGAAGGGGCATTGATGCGGCGCGGCCGAGGTCTCGCCAGAGCCGCGAGATCGACGAACCGAGAGAGCTCCTCGAAGGCTGCAAATACCGCGGCATGTATGTCCGGTTCAGCCGAGCCGGTGCTCGCCAGCAGGCTCGTGACGACGCGATGCGCCGCCGCGACCACCGGTGCGTCAGCCATGCTCGGGCGAGATCTTCCTGGCCGCTGCGAGCCCGGCAGCCGAGAGGAGGACGTGCGACCGGAAACCGCCACCGAATGACCGGATCGGATCGCGATGTGAGAAACGCAAATGGGGATGCCCGCTCCGTCGCCCCCAAACTGCCGGTACAGATAGAAGAGGTCACAGGCGATCGTGTAACGCCGGTCCAGTCTCCACTGCGCCTCGTTCCAGGCGAAAAATGCGTTGAGTGGTGTGCCGGCAGGGAAAGTCATAGCGCTCGCAGCGCCGCGGGCCCTGCAGCGGGAGTAATCTCCGTCATGCCATCGCAGCGATCGCTGACTGCCAGCAGGGCGTCTTCCAGCAGGCGGGACTGGGCGATCGCGCTAAAGCGCGCGGTCGCCGTTGCGCGAGCCGCATCTCCCATCCGGCGGCGCAGCGCGGGATCGCCGAGCAGCCGCCCGGCGGCGTCGGCGATCGCCCGCGGATCGGCCTGGGGCACGACAAAACCGGTGCGACCGTGCCTCGACTGCCTCCGCGATCCCGCCGGCTTGCGAGCCGATATACCGGGACGGCGCACGCCATCGCTTCGAGCACCACATTGGGCAGCCCTTCGGCATCGCCGGTACGGGCCGCCGACACTCAGGCACGCAGAGCGCCGAGCGCGCTCCGCATGAACCGCCGTACCTCATGGTTTGGCAGCCAGCCGAGAAATCTGCGTGCTTCAGTCCGGAGGACTGGCGCTTCAGCGTCTCTGGCCATCGGGCCGTCTCCGATCAGGATCAAATCGATGGCGGCCCCCTCCGCTCTCAGGGCTCGCATGGCTTCGAGCAGATGTGCCACTCCCTTTTCTCGACAAAGCGGCCGACGAACAAGAGATAAGGGCGCGTCCGGCGGCTGACGGCGTCTCGCCATCCGCCTCCGGCCTCGACGCCATAGCGGATGACCTTCAGCTTTGCGGCGGGAAAATCGCGGGCGAGCAATGCCTCGCGGATGTGCTCGGCGACACAGACGATCAGCGCCGCCTCGCGCTGCAACGCCGCATAGCGCCGCTGGAAGACGGTTGGGAACAGCCTGCTTTCGGTAGGCCTCGTCTTTGGTCGCATCGCCGCCATGGAAGGTGACGACCAGCGGGAGCCCAGGGCGCGGGCGATCGGCAAGGCGAGGGCGCCGCCGCGGCCGAAATGAGCATGGATCAGCCGCGGCTGCAACGTCGCGAGATCCGGCTGCGGGAGGAATGCGGCCGAACTGCTTGAACGCGAGCCGGTCGAGCGCGCCGGCGGCGCCGCGTCGCCCCAGCATGATCGGTTCGACCCCCAAATCGGCCAGACCAGCATCCGTCCGGCAGCCGATCCAGATCGGCGCCAGGCGGCGAAAGCCGACATACTGCCGGCGCAGGAAATGAGCCTCCGAGCGCGGGACGATGCGATCGCGATAGACGAGCAGCGCGCTGGCTTCGGTCAAACCTGCCGCACTCCCATCCGGATGAGATCGTTCCGTGAACCGCCGGCAGACTGGCGCGCCGACAGCTACGACGAAGGCAGCGGCGATGAAACAGGCCGCTCAGAAACCACTCCTGCCATATCCCGAAGCTGATCAGGCCGATCGAGACTGCGGCAGCGGCGGTTGCGGCGATCATCGCCTGAACCGGCCGGGTGCGCCACGCCGGGTTGCGAAAGGCATGCCAGATCGCAAAGATCAGCGGGCCGAAGCCGAGCGCGACACCGACGCCACCGAGCTCGAGCCAGACCTGCAGCACGGCGTTATGCGGATGGAGCGGGAGGGCCTGGTTCGACAGGGCAATGCCATCCGGCCGATCGGCCTCGTCGCAGCGGTGGATGACCACCGGCGTCGTGCCACCGGGAGCCGCCGCGCCGCGTCGAGACCCCAGCCGGTGATCGGGTGTTGTCCGATGCGCTCGGCGACAAAGCTCAGATTTCGAGCCGGTGCGCCGCCGACGCCTTATGGTTCGGCGAGCCAGCACGCCGCCTCGGCTCCGAGCGGTAGGGGAACATCAGCGGCAACGCAACCACCGCGAATCCGAAAACGCCAAGCTCGATCCAACGCAGCCGCGGCGAACAGCCAAACCGCGACGAGAACAAGCAGGCTTACGGCCAGCGCCGTCTTGGCCGAGAGGCTGGACGTCTCGAGAATGGCGGCGGCGGCAAGGAGCGCGAATCCGACCGCCAGACGAGGAAAGCCGAGCCGCAGCAAACCGACCAGCACGGGAGCGAGAAGAGTGGCGTGGAGTGTCGCCGCACGGCCATAGCCAAGGGCGGGATCGACACCGTCGAGTCGCGGCTCGTAGAGAAATCGCGCCAGATGCCCTCCCAGTTCCAGGTCGGCGACGACCACCACTGCCGCTCCCGAGAAGCCCAACGCCACTGCTATCAGAGGGCTCCGCAGGCTGCTCGAGTCGGCAACGAGCGAAGCTCGTGACGAGAAGGGTTCCGCTCAAAGCCAACACCGCTAGGCGCAAGGTCACCTCGACACTGGCGCCGCCGTCCAGAGACCACGCGGCAGACACAAGCATCCAGACCAGCAGCGGCGCGAAGCCGGCAAGAGGGAGAATGCTTTTACACGAGGATCGACGCGCTCTCCTGACGCGAGATGACGAGGGCAGCGCAAGTCAGCACCAGCATGGCGGCGACCGTCGCGAGCGACGCGGCGTAAATCAGCGGGCCGAGGGACAAGCACAGCAGGCTGAGCGCGATGTCCTTGGCATGGTCCTGGAGGCCCGGCGAATTTGCGCTCGAGATAGCACAGACGCCACGCCGAGGATACGGCAGCCGGTTCGGCGGCGGAGGTCGACGGCCTAGAAGAAGTCATCGATAACTCAGTCGACCTCTATCCGAGCACTGCTGGGTTTCATGCGAATACAAGAAGAACGTCGAGCGCGAAGCGCAGGTTGCCTCCTAACAGAGCGGCACGCTGTCGTAAATAGCGGGTCGCCCGCGACAGTCCGGGGGGACGGCGTCCGTCGTGAGCGCGCATGTCGCTCTTTCCGAGCGATACGGGGTTGGGGCATCGTGGCGCGTTTTCGCAGAACGCGCGAGACCGCGATGTTCGAAGCCGAGGCGCGCTGGCTCCGCGGCGCGTTGGATGTATTCCCGGCCGAGCGGCTGTCGCCGCTGCTCAACCTCGGCAGCAGCTCGACCGATATCCGCGAGGTCGTGCAGCCTTGGATCGAGGAGCAGCTGTTCCGCCCGCTGCGAACCCGCGGCGTCGAGGTCGTCCACGTCGATAAGCGCGAACTGCCCGGGGTCGATGTTCAGGCCGATCTGACCGATCACGACGACGTGGTCCGCCTCGGGGCGCTTCACCCGGGGTGCGCTGCTGCTGCAACTTGCTCGAGCATGTCACCGAGCCCGATCGGCTGGCCTACCATTGCCTCGACCTGTTGACGCCCGGCGGGCTTGTCTTTGTCACCGTGCCCTTCAGCTATCCCTATCATCGCGACCCGATCGACACGATGTATCGGCCGAGTCCTTCGGAGCTTTGCGATCTCTTCACCGGTGCCCGACTGCTGGACGGAACGATACTGGGGATGGGAGAGTCATATCGCGACGTGGTGCGCGACCGGCCATGGCTGCTGCTGCGCCATGTCTGGCGCTTTCCGGTGCCGTTCCTATCGTTCTGAAAATGGAAACGCTCGATGGTGCGGCTCTACTGGCTGGTCGCCGAATATCGGATCACCTGCGCGGTGTTCGAAAAACTCTAATATCGGCGTATGTCACCGGCCGCGTGATCCGGTCACCGGTGACTCGACAGGAGAATTTAGAATATGGAACGAGTCGGCTTTCAACGAGCTTGCGGGATGGGTGACGGAGGCGGGTTTGATTGGCCGTACCGAGAGCGAGCTGATGGCCGGCTTCTGCCGGCGCGCTCGCCGATGCCGGCGTTCGGCTGGCGCGCGGCATTGTCATTCTCGACACGTTGCATCCGATTTACGAAGGCCGCGCTTTTCGGTGGCGCGCTGATGACCCTGAGGCGGTCGAGATCCTCGACTATGGGCGGACCAACGAAGGCGAGGCCGCGGAAAGCTGGCGACACAGCCCGTTTTTCATCTGCTGCAGTCGGGCGGAACCGAAATGCGGCGCCATCTGGCAGCAGGTGATCCGGCCGATTTTCCTGCTATTGCGCAAGCCCGTGACGCAGGGCGCTACCGACTATCTGGTGCTCGTCCACCGTTTCGCTGCCGAGGGCGTCATCGGCGAGATGGATTGCGTCTACTCGAGCTGGTCCAGCGATGCGCCCGATGGTTTCGGGGAGGACGGCGTCGTTGCGCTGAAGCGGCTCGCACCCTTTCTCAAACTTGCTCTCAAATCGGCAGCGCTCGCCCGTATAGCGGGAACGCTTGCGCAGACATATCTCGGTCGCGATCCGGGGCGGCGGGTCATGAGCGGCCGGATCGTGCGCGGCGTCGCCGAGAAGATCGGCGCGGTGCTGTGGTACAGCGATCTGCACGGCTACACCCAAATCTCCGACAATTCCCCGCCGGAGCAGATCATTCCGCTGCTCAACGACTACGCCGAGGTAGTCGTCTCTGCCGTGCACGGCCATGGCGGTGATGTGCTGAAGCTGGTCGGCGACGGCACGCTCGCCATCTTCCCTGCCGATAATCGCGAAGAAGCTTGCCGGGGCGCGCTCGCTGCCGCGGTACGAGTGCGCAAGGGCGTCATCAAGCTGAACGGCAAGCGTGCCGCCACCGGATTGCCGACCAGCCAAGTCTATCTGGCGCTTCATGTCGGCGACGTTTTCTACGGCAACATCGGCAGCAAGGATCGCCTGGATTTCACCATCATCGGCCCGGCGGTCAACGAGGTCAGCCGGATCCTGGCGATGAGCCGGTCGGTCGAGCAGGATGTGCTGCTCTCGGCCGATTTTGCCGACGCCGTCGGTTCCGAGATGCGACGTCGACTGGTCTCAGTCGGGCGCTACGCATTGCGCGGCGTGGCTCAACCGCTAGAGCTGTTCACCCCCGAACCCGATTTCGAAATCCCACAGCCGAGGCGCGGCAAAGAATTGCGTGTACCTCATGGCCGTCCTGTTCCAGCGGTTGTTTACGACCGGCCCGCAGGAGCGGTACGCTCGCTTCGTGGGAGATCGCTCGCCGGCGGCGGAGAGGATCGCAATGCTGCTCAATCGAGACGAGATCTGCCAGGACAAGACGTTCGACCTGCTGACCGAGGCGATCCTGGAGCGCGACCAGCCGCGCACCGACCGATCTGTTCTTCGGGATGGTCGCGCGGGACGGGCGCTCGGTCGGCGAGGCGCTCAGCGTGGTGACGGCGGCCGAGGCGCCCTTTGTCCAGGTGCCGAGCCACATCAACGTTCGCGACGGGCAGATCACGCTGATCAACAACGACCACACGATCCTCGGCCTGCGGGCCTCCACTTATCTGATGCCGTTTCTGCCGGAGAAATACCGATTGCTGCCGCTGCTGCAGAGCGTCTGGTACATCCCGGCCGGGCTCGACATCTGGAACCAGCTGCTCGGCAAATATCCCGGCCGCTACGCGACGATGAAGGGCATCGCAGGTGCCGCCGCCGAGCTATGGACCGGTGGTGTGGCAACGACGACCAGGAGCCGATCCGCGAGACGGGGACGGTCGAGGAGCGGCTGCACTCAGCATATGATCGCCACGGTCAGCGGCGATCTCGCGGCGGTCTCTACGGCTTGTTTCTGGGCCTCGCCGAAGACGAAGACGTGCGCCCGATGCTGCAGCGACCAGCTGCAATATCTCGGCCTCATCGATCTGCAGGACACGGTGATCGGGCGCAAGGCGCGCAATACCGGCCACAAGGCGATCCGGGCTCGCGCGATCACCGACCTCGCCGACTTCATCGGCTGGGAGCGCTCGCACGGCGTCTACTACATGGGCGTTCCGGATATGGCGATCGGCCCGCTCTACTACTCGCTCTACGACGCCGTCTGCGTCAGGATGGCCAGCCGAGTTCCCGGACGGCGGGACCAGCCTCAAAGCAGACCAATCAGACGCCGCTGAGCCCGGCCGAGGTCTGAGGACATGGTCCGGCAGCTGATGGAGGCCGATCGCCGACACGGTGTGGGACCTGCTCACCGCTCACCTGAAGAACGGCAAATCGATCGAAGCCTCGGCGACACGATCCAGATCGGCGCGGCCGAGCTGATCCTGCGCACCACCGTGCCGCGTCAGTTCACCAACGGACAGCATCCGTTCGATTACTGCAACGTCGCGAACAACTGGATGCGGACGAGCAGCAATCCCTACCAGCCGCGCATCCTCTATCTGATGGCCAGCTTCATCAATGACGTGGCCCACGAGAACAAGCTGCAGAGCGCGGTGCTCGAGAAGGAAGGCGCCGGTTATGATTTCGCGGGCCGCGCCACCGGACGCGCTGCTGCGCGAGCTGGACGAGGCGATCATGGCGCTCGACTTCCCGCGCGCGACGGCGCTGGCCAACGCCTATCTGCAATCGGGCGCGGACCGTCAAGGCCTACCAGGCCACCGTCGCGCTCGCGGCGTGCCGGTTCCAGGACGACCCGCACAACCAGAAGATCACGATCTCGACCTTCGAGGAATACGGCCACAACTCGACCCATCTGCGCGACCGCCTGCTGCTCGCGACGACGCGGCTGCTGGCGCGGCTGGGTGAAGATGCCAGGCGAGCGCGATTGCTTCGCCCGCTTCGAGAAGGATTGGATCTACAACTGACGGAAGGAGAGGGATCATGGCGCCGCGCTTACAATGTGATCGATTCCGACGGCCACATACTGGAGCCGCTGACGCTGTGGAAGGACTATCTCGATCCGGCCTACCGCGACCGTGCGCCGAAGCTGGTGATCGACAGCGACGGCAAGGAGCGGCTGCTCGTCGAGGAGCAGGTGCTGGGCAGCCAGCAGGGCATGGGCGGGATCGGCGGGGTCGGCGCGCGCCAGGGTGTCGTGTCTTCCGCGACGATGAAATACGAGGAAGGCCGCCCCGGCGGGTTCGACCCGCATAAGCGCATCCCCGACATGGATCTCGACGGCATCGACGCCGCGTTCCTCTATCCGAGCATGGGGCTGTTCGCCGGCGCGGTGCACGATCCGGACCTCGCCGCCGCGCTGTGCCGCGCCTACAACCGCTGGCTCGCCGATTATTGCAAGCCGTACCCGGATCGGCTGTTCGGCATCGCCATGCTGCCGATGCAGTCGGTCGAGCACGCGATCGAGGAGATGCAGTTCGCGCGCCAGGAGCTCGGCATGCGCGGCGGCTTCATGCGGCCCAACCCGTACAACGACCGGCTGATCCACGACCCGGTGTACGAGCCGTTCTGGAGTGCCGCCGAGGAGCTACGATTTCTCGATCGGCTTCCACGAGGGCGGCAGCAGCGGCATGCCGACGGTCGGCATCGACCGCTTCGAGGGCCGTGCCGCCAGCACATCATCTCGCACACGATGGAGATGATGCTGGCGTGCCTCAGCGTGATCTGGGGCGGCGTCGTCGAGCGTCACCCGAAATTGCGCGTCGGCTTCCTCGAGTCGGGCGGCGGCTGGGTGGCGCCGTGGCTCGACCGCATGGACCGCCATTTCGACGACCAGGGCTTCAACGATTCCGGGCTGAAGACGCGCCCGAGCGAATTGTTCCAGCGCAATTGCTGGATCTCGTTCGAGCCGGTCGAGGGCAGCCTCGAGGGTGCTCGCCGACTATATCGGCCCGCACAAGATCCTGTGGGCGACCGACTATCCGCATCGCGACGGGTTCTTCCCCGGCGCGCCGGACATGGTTCGCCAGCGCCTCGAGGGGACCTCGCCCGAGACCCAGCATCAGGTGCTCGCCGGTGGCGCGATGGGGTTCTACGGCCTGAACTCAGCGCGTCGCCCGAGCGTGCGATCCTCGTGCGCGCTAACCGACGACCGCTCGGCGCGACAAAAACGGGCGGTGTAACGGCATTCAGCGTCATTGCGAGTTGAGCACCGGCGAGCATGGCTGACCCGCCTGGATGAGGTCCCCACGCCGGCGGCGATGGTGTGGCGGGAAGCGATGGATGTCATCGACGAGCGCGTTGCTGGTCTGGATGTCGACAAGCGGATGGTGGTCGCCTGCGTGCGCCGGGTGAGCGGCCATCAGGTCAGCCGCGAATGCCGCAGCTTTGCGACAACCACCGCCGGGCTGCTGGAGCCCCACGGGCCGATAAATCGCCTCCAGCATTTCTGCGGTTCTTGTTACTCCTCGGAGATCAAGGTGGACTGACCTTGTTGCACGGATCGGTCGTTAGGCGGCGAGGATTGGACGGTGTATCAGGGCCCCGTTTCTGACCCTGGGCAGCCACCGTGCCATTCAAAGCGAACCAAGATCGCCGTCATCACATCCCGAAGCAGCGGCACAGAGTGACGAATTGGGCTGCCTATGACATCGCGTTGCGCCAGCGCGGGAGCCTGACCGTGTGGTTCACGGAAGCAGCGATTGCGGCGTGGAAGGCCGAGCCCCGCTGCACGCGTGGCGGCCAACCGCGCTACTCGGCGTTGGCGATCACCACGGCGCTGACGCTGCGGGCGGTTTTCCGCCTGGCGCTACGCCAGACCGAAGGGCTGATCGCATCCCTTCTTCGGCTGCTTGGTCTTGATCTCGCAGCACCCGACCATTCGACGATCAGCCGACGGGGCGAGACATTGCCGGTGTCGCGACCACGACCAGGCAGCGAACCGGTCCACTTGCTGGTGGACAGCACAGGGCTCAAGCTCTGCGGTCCCGGTGAGTGGCTGGTCGAGAAGCACGCCGCAAGGGTGCGTCGGTCCTGGCGAAAGCTCCATATCGGGGTGGACGCCGACACGGGACAGATCATTGCCGCCGAGCTGACCAGCAAGGATGTCGATGACGGCTCGCAGGTCGGTCCCTTGCTGGAGCAGATTGCGGGCCCGGTTGCGTCGTTTACCGGCGATGGGGCGTACGATCGGGACGATGTCTACCGTGAGGTCTGCCAGCGTCATCCGGATGCGGCGGTCATTGTGCCGCCACGTTCGAGCGCGGTGCCAAGCGCAACGGCAGAGACCGCGCCGACCAAGCGCGACCGGCACCTGCAGCTGATCGCCGAGCGCGGTCGCATGGGCTGGCAGCGGGCATCTGGTTACAATTGGCGTGCCTTGGTGGAGGCCGATATCGGCCGCTACAAGCGAGTGATCGGTGACGCGCTGCGCTCACGGACCGAAGGCCGGCAGACGACCGAGGTGGCCATTGCTGCCGCCTCGCTGAACCGCATGCTCGAGCTTGGCCGGCCGGAGTACGTTCGCCTCACGTAAATGTCGCTGCGGGGGCTGACTGCGCCCGGCTGTTGATCCGTGCAACAAACCGCTTTCGACCCTAAATCATCTCCGATCCTTGGCAACAAGATCCTCTCGATCAATCACTTAGATGTCCGTCTGGTGGCGATTCCCCAGAGTGCCGCGCAGGAAATTTTGGGCGTCAAAAACACCCTAGCAGGGAAGCAGCAGGGGAATTACGCGAACCTCGCCTTGCCCGGGTCACCCAGCGCCGGTGGCGCCTGCTCATGCCCGTTGGCGGCACTTCCCATCCTCGAAGAAATCCTAACCCTCGATCGCGACGCAAAGATGGCGAAGCCGCATCCACCGATGCTGCTCGCCACACCCGCCTCGCCGGCATCATGGGCCAATGCCACGACATTCCAATGCTTAACTATCAATTTTGATGACACGTGTAAAAATTTCTATATCTTTCTTCTGAAACTGACGTGCCGAATGAGATCGGCAACAGGACGGCCTCTCCCGGCAGTATCGAAACCTTCTCGGGTAACCGCCCTCTTCCTCATATTACACGCGGTACATGAACGAATTACATGGCGACTCCGCACCGAAACGCATCCTCATCGTCGAGGACCACGACGATCGACTTGAGGCTCCTTGACGGGATATCTTAGTACGCGCATGGCTACGAGACGTTGCAGACGCGCCATGGACTGGAGGCGATCAATCTGGCGTCGGCAAACCTCCCCGATCTAATACTGATGGATATCCAATTACCTGACGTATCCGGGCTGGAGGTAACGCGTCGGCTCAAGGATGACGATCGCTCTAAGCGAATTCCGATCATCGCGAGTGACAGCCTTCGCCATGGAATGGCATGAGCGCGAGGCCCTCGACAGCGGGTGTGACGCCTACCTCTCGAAACCGATAACGATTTTCGGCTTCTTGCGTACTGTCAGATCGTTCCTGTCGCCTTCCCGTTAGTTCTTCACCTGGCTTTGCTGAGATAAAGTAGGTTGTCCGCCGCAGCCACGTCTTCCTAGCGTGACGAGAGTCGGCATCGCCCCAAAGAACAGAAACATCAGCAGTGAGATGACGCCGGGGGCGGTCACGAAGCTCGCCAGATACTCCCGCAGCGATAGCCCTCGCACCCACACCACGCCCGCGATCTCAGCCGGGAACAGCAATCCAATCGCAATCAGACCGATTGAGAGAGTGTCGGAGAGCGTTTGGGGCACCTCGAACCGTCGAATGACCCATCGTGCTGCAACCATCATTGCAATCAGCATGATGACCGCCTCGGATAGCGTCGCCGCCATGCGACCGAAATGGGGCACCGCCCAGAGTTCCCGGATCGGTCCCAAGATCCAACCGACCGCAAAGACGAGCAGGAAATAGATCACCCCTGCTTTGAGCGCTCGCATTCACCCGTCCTGTGATACGCGCCAGTCAGGATCGAGGTGAATTCAGGCTGAAACTCACCCAGCAGGCTCGATCCCGTACTCAGTCCCAGAAGGCCAGTCCTCCGGACGCACCGCTCGAGTAACCATAGCCGGGATATCCGTAACCGGGACCGGGGTCGGGAGAGTATAGCGAGCGGCTTTGGTATCCATAGCCCGGAGAACCGGGGTAGGCGGGCCGTCCCGACATCGTTTGGCAATCCATAGGCGGGCGAATCTGGGGTAGGCCGGGTTGCCCGAGTCGTTGTGGCGACCGATAACCCGGGGAACCTGGGTAGGCTGGGTTGCCCGAGTCGCCCTGGTAGGCTGCGTCGCCGTGATACCCATAGATTGGCGAACCGGGCTGGGCGGGGCATTCCGAGTAGCCTGGATAGCCGTAGCCAGGAGAACGCGGGTAAGCCGGGTATCCCCGTAGCCTGGGTATCTGTAGCCGGGCCGTCGCGTAGCCTGGATATCCATAGCCCGGCTGCAGCGTAGCTCGGATATCCGTAATCAGGATATCCGTAAGCTGGGTAGCCGTAATAGGTGCCCGGTGGCGGGTGGAGGTGTAGTCGCAACTCCTCCGACTATCCCGGTTGCCCCGCCGATCGCTGCGCCGAGGGCGGCTCCCGGCCCGCCACCCGCCGCTGCTCCAATGGCAGCACCAGAGGCCGCTCCCAATATGCCCCCACCAAGGCCGCGTTGGACGGGATCGTACGGGTTTGTGCAGGCCGAGAGGCCCAACGCCAACGCGGCTATCACATAGGGCGCAATTCGGCTCATTGTCGCTCTCCCTCAGGCCGTCGACCGGGTCGAACCGACAACGACAGCGGATACATCGCGCCCTTTCTCTCGAAGAATCCAGCGGCAGGTCTCGAAAACCTCGTGGCCGAGCCTGTGCGTGGCGATCTTGCTGAGCCGGTGAAAACCCCGTCCGCGACCGACATGTGCCATCAGCGGGCCTCAGAATGGTTTACAGACCCTCGGATCTCGCGTCCGGTCGGGCTATACTCGATCGGGGAGGTGCCGACGTTGGAAGCGCACTCGGTCGAACGGAAGCTCGCCGCGATCTTCGCCGCCGATGTCGAGGGCTACAGCCGCCTGATGGGGCTCGATGAGGTCGGCACGCTCCGCACCCTCACCGCTTACCGGGTCATCGTCGATCGCCTGATCGCCTCTCATCGCGGTCGGATCTTCAACACGGCTGGCGATAGCCTCGTCGCCGATTTCGCCAGCGCCGTCGATGCCGTGCAATGTGCCGTCGCGGTGCAGGACGCCATAGCCAAGGAGAATGCGGATCGACCTGTCGGTGAGCAGATGCGGTTTCGGATCGGCATCCACGTCGGCGACATCATCGTGCAGGGCGACAATCTCTTCGGCGATGCCGTCAATATCGCGGCCCGGTTGGAAGCTCTTGCGGAGCCGGGCGGGATTTGCGTCTCGGGTACGGTGCGGGATCAGATCGGGACGAAGCTGCCCTTGTCGCTTCACCGATCTCGGCGAGCAGCAGGTGAAAAACATCGCTCAGCCGATCAAGGCATACCGGATCAGAGGCGAGACCTCGCCGACCGCTACCCCGGTTGTAGGTTCTTCGCTTCCACTTCCCGACAAGCCGTCGATCGCGGTGCTGCCGTTCGCCAATATGAGCGGCGATCCCGAGCAGGAATATTTCGCCGACGGCATGGTCGAGGAGATCATCACCGCGCTCTCGCGCATCCGCTGGCTGTTCGTCATCGCCCGCAATTCGAGCTTCACCTACAAAGGCCAAGCCGTCGACGTGAAGCAGGTCGGGCGCGAACTCGGCGTCCGGTATGTGCTGGAAGGCTCAGTCCGCAAGGCGGGTCAACGGGTGCGCATCACCGGTCAGTTAATCGACGCTCTCACCGGCACGCATCTCTGGGCCGACCGTTTCGATGGCTCGTTGGAAGATATATTCGATCTTCAGGACAAGGTGGCGATCAGCGTCGCCGGGGTCATCGAACCGACATTACAAGCCGCTGAGATCCGCAGATCCAGTAAACACCGACCAATGATCTGACCGCCTACGACCTCTACCTACGCGCTCTACCGCTCTTGGGGCTCATACGAGAAGGGGCTGGTCCTTCAGGCCCTCGACTTACTCGGGCAAGCGACTGAGCGCGATCCGCATTACGGCCCCGCTCTCGCCTTGCGGCCCATTGTCATCATCTGCTCGCAATTAACGACTGAGATGGACAACTTGGAGAGCAACCGTCGGCAGGGGTATCGATCTGGCCCGGCGAGCGCTCCGGTTTGCCCCTGATGATCCTGATGTCCTTGCCTTTGCCGGATTCTGCGATCGGATATTTGGGCGAGGATCTCAATGTGGCTATAGGGCTTGTCGAACGCTCTCTCTCCCTCAATCCAAGCTTTGCTCGCGGTTGGTATGTTTAGCGGTGTGCTCAGGAATGTCGCGGGTCAACCCGATCTCGCGATCGAGCATATCAAGACATCGTTGCGGCTGAGCCCGTGTAATCGCACCCCTGGCCCCGGCTTAGGCGCGGCCCATTTTTTCAAACGGCGATCTGACGAGGCAGCGGCTTTCCTGCTGGCGTCACTCGAACAGGCTCCGAGCTTTGCGATGACGTACCGGCTTCTCGCGTCTTGCTATGCGCACATGGGACGGCTCGACGAAGCGCGAGAGATCGCCAAGCGGTTGCGTGCGATCACCCCGGTCGTGGTGCCGACCGTCATTCCCTACCGAGATCTGGAGTGCCGCAAGTTGTTCCTGTCGGGACTGCGTTTAGCGGCAGACCGAAGCACCATGACCTCTATCCGCCGTCTCGCTGCGATTTTTGCCGCTGATGTGGCAGGTTGCTCGCGGCTGATTGGAAGATCCGAGCTCCCCGGACACGTATCGCACACTTGCCGCCTGTTACGCGCAGATGAGGCGGCTCGACGAGGCGCGAGAGATCGTTAACCGGCCGCGGGTGATCACGCCCATTGTGGTGCCGAGATTTACCCCATACCGAAACCCGGAGCACCGCGCGCTTTTTCCTCTCGGGCCTGCGTGGTTGGCCGCCGGTGAAACGGCGTGATGCAAAGACCCCCGCCCCATTAATGTCTCCCGGCAAGTGGGTGCTAGGTCGGTGACTTCGGCATTGTTACCGCTGGCGTCTCGATACGAGCGACCGGTCGCCCATCCTCGAAATCGACCCTCACGGCGAAATCGTAGCGATCGATATCGAGCGCGATGTCGACATCCTCCGGATGCAAATACGGTCGGGCCGGATCATGAAAGCGCCCGACTTCGCCGCCTGCGAGGATCAGCCGACGAATGGCGTCGGCATCACCCGGTCGGCCTTCGAGGCGGTTCCGAAGGTGGATCGCACATAGCTCGTCCTCGTCAGTTCGCTTCAGCCCATTGTCGCCCATGGCGACCAGGGAGACGTGATCGGGTCGAACCCGAGAGGATGGCTCGGACGGTCGCCTCTGCTGTGACCAACGAGGCCGCGTAGAGCCGCTCGGACCGGTTTGCGGCGACGATGCCCTGCGTCCCGGCGCTGGTCCGCTGAATGATCGTCTTGCCGTGGAAATCGACGCTCAGAGATCTCGAACGGCGAGTTGCCGAAGTCGAATCCATCCGGTGCCCGACCTCGGACCTCTCCCATACAGATCTGCCCGATACCGGCCTCGCGCAGTGCCAGAGCGTCCTCGACGGTGCGAACCATCACGATGCTCCGGATGCCCTGTTCGCCAGGGCGACCGCAGCGGTCGTGAAGGCACGGAAAACGTCAATGACGGCCACCGTGCCGGTCGCTCCGCGCCGCGCCGTCGAGAAGGCTGTGGATCGAGATTTCCATCACTGCGGAGACGAGGCCAAATCTGTCTGACACCGAGTCCAAAAATAGGCCATTACGGAATCCAGTTTCACCCTCGTCGGGGTCGTCAGAGGCGCAGTAATCGCTTGAGAACTGGCTCCAGTCACTGGCGCCGTACTCCAGTTTGGTTTTTCCCAGACCACGCTGTCGACATCCGCCCACAACACCGAGCCGCAACTAGTGCCTTTTGCGATCGCGCAGATGTGCCGGCAGGGGCATCCGAGGCAGCAGCGTCTTGCCGGACGGATTGACCGCGTCCGAAGACTGAGATCGAGACGTAGCCGAGTGCTTGCCAAGCCTCTTTGGCGACGATCTCGCGGTATTTCAGAAAAGCCAGAGGTGCTTCAAGACCGAACTGAAAAATCCGCCTGAACGAATCAGGGTGGTTCCAGATAGCCGCCAACACAGCGTATCGCATATTCACGGCAGGATGCCTGATAGCGCATTCGACCAGATTGGCAACGTCGTTGCCGTCGAGCATTACTTCTTGCCGTGGCTCTGGCTCCATTCGATGACCGGTTGAATTGCCCGTCAGACGGATTTGCGGCAGCTGTGTATAATAGTCGGGCGTCACAACGCTGTCAGCCGGCTCCGCCTTCGTCCCCGCGCCTCTGGATAGATGCGGTCACCCGTTTTTACCTGCATCGTCCATCGCCTCCGGCACAGTGAAACCGATCATTGCCACTAGTCCGCGAAGGCTCGACCGCGCCGCCACGGCCCAGAGTCCGCCGGACTCGGTGACGATCCATAATGAACGGAACGAGCCAATAACCGAATTGCCGATGATCGAGCGTCAGCCGACCACGTCGCGAAAGATGCGCATATAGTTGCCGCCGGCGATCTTTCCGGCCTCCTCGGGGGTGAAGCCGCCGCGCAGCATCGCCGCGACGAGGTGCACCCATTGCGTGTAGTCCGGCACGCTCCCCGGCGTGACATGCTGGTCGGTGCCGATGCTGACATGATCGACCCCGACGATCTCGGCCATTTCCTTGAGGCCGTCGACGTATTTGTCGAGGCTCGAGGAAGAAGTGCCAGATGCCGATCGAGCCGCCGGTCTCGGCGATCGCCCGCGCATGGTCGGGGCTGATCTGCCGCCCGCTGCAGCGGCGTCGGGCCCATCGCCTGCGATCCGGAGCAGAGCCGTGTGCGACAGCAGCAGCGGTTTCGTCGCGATCTTTGACCGCCTGCTTCACCATGTCCTCGGTCGCGTGCGCGACGTCGCAGACAAAACCGAGCCGGTGACAGGCGCGGATCACCTCGGCGCCGAACGACGGTGAGCCCCTGGTGCGTGATGGCGCCGGTCTGGAAATCGCCGATGTCGTTGGGCGTGTAGTGCACGAGCTGCAGGTGCCTGATGCCGCGCTGATGCGCTTCCTCCAGCCGTTCGAGCTTTGCCGTCGAGGAAGTCGAGCCCTTCCACGTCGGCGACGATCGCGGGCTGCCCCGCTTTGTGGGCGGCTTCGAGATCGGCCGCGGCAAGGGCGCGGCGCAGGCCGTGGTTGGCGACCATCTCATCCATCCAGGCGAGGCGCTCGAGATGGTGCCGGTAGAGCTCGCCCGGCTCGGGTGTGCGCAGCGCGGCCAGAACGCCCTCCGCATTCCTGCCGAGGATCGGGCCGTCCGGCACGTCGGCGAGGCACGCGACCGCCAGCGATCCCGCCCGCATGGCGTTCGCGAGGTCGTCGTTCGGCGGCGCTTTCGAGGTGATCCCGGTCTTGCCGCCATGCGTATGGACATCGACGGAGATGGATTTGCGCAGGACATCGAGCGCCGCAGAGGCGGTCTCGGCCGTCCGGGCGGCGGCTGTCGAACCGCGCGGTCCGACATCGCCGGCGAGCATCGCGCCGACCGAGGCCAGCGCCGGGCTCCACATCCAGTGTCGAGGCGTCGAGGCGTGCCCGTGACCGCAGCAATCCATGCCGTCCTCCCCGAGCATAGGCCGGCGTTGATGTCGACATCCTGCGTGCCTCACTTAGACTGAGAATTTAGATCACACCACTTTCCGCCAGAACTGACAGCTCACCGGCGAGACAGTCCCAATTCGTCGCAGAAGATTTCCGTGTTGTGCTCGCCGATCAGCGGTGCCCGTCGGGAGATCCGCCAGGGAGAGCCGTTATAGATCGCCGCCTCGCCCGGGTAGACGAAGCTGCGGCCGAGCTCCGGGTGCTCCACCTGCTTTCCAGAAACCGCGATCATGCAGGTGGGCGTCGTCAAGCAGCGCCTCCGGGGCACGCACCGCCCCCAGGTGAAGCCGCGTTCCTGGGCGGCGTGGTAAACCTCCTCCGCCGGCAGGCTGGCAATGAAGTCGGCGACGAGATCGTCGATGATGTGAGACGTGTTCGCCGCAATGACCGCCGGGTCCTGGTATTTCGGGTCCCTGAGATCGCCGGCCATGCCGTAGCTGTCCAGCAGGTCCGCCAGCTCGCTCGACGTATTTGGGGTTGAGCCGACCCGCCACCAGCGCGCAGACATATGTGCCGTCCTTGGCGCGGAACTGGGTGCGAGGCGTCGGACCGGCGTGCATGATGGCGGCCGGTCTGGCGCCGCAGCACCTCGCCCCGGTAGACGTAGTTGGCGATCGCCGCCTCGGTCGTCAGGGCACAAGCCTCGTGGATCGACGCGTCGATATACTGGCCCTGCCCGGCAACCGTTCGGTAGACCAGCGCGGCCATGATGGCCATGTAGGCGAAATGACAGCCCATGTGCCAGGCGTTGCCGCCACCGGGAGCGATCGGCGGCGCATTCGGCACGTCGGCCTCGTCGTAGCCGATGGAGGCCATCTCGCCGCCCGCCGCCATGTGGAGCAGGTCGCTGGAGAGGTAATCCCGCCACGGGCCGGTCTGGCCGAAGGGCGTCAGCGCGCACATGATCAGCCGCGGCGTTTTGTTTGCGGAGAGACTTGTAATCGAGCCCCAGGGACGCCAGGAAGCCCGGCCGGAAGGTTTCCAGAATGACGTCCGATGCCGCCGCCAAGCGCCCGAAAAGCCGGCGGCCGTCTGCGGTTTCCAGATCGAGGGTAATGCCGCGCTTGGACGTGTTGTAGTACCAGAACGACAGGCTGCGCTCCGGGTGCGGGATGTCGTCGAGGAACGGCCCGACGTGGCGGCAGGGCTCGCCGCCGGGCGGTTCGATCTTGACCACATCGGCCCCGAGATCGCCGAGCAGCTTGCCGCAGAACTGGCCCTTTTCATCCGCGAGCTCCAGGATCCTCGAGGCCTGCCAGCGGGCCCGGCAGTAGGCTGGGCGTCGCTCACCGGAGCATCTCCTCCATGTAGGAAAGCGCGGCCGCTTTGTCGGCCAGAACGTGCCGTCGGCGAAGCCTGCGCGGAGCTCTTCGTGGCTGTAGCCCAGCAGGCCTTCGACAATCTCCCGGGTGTGTTGACCGATCAGCGGGCTCGGCAGGTGATTCGACGCCGGGGTTTCCGAGAGTTTGAACGGGGCATTCTGCACCTTGTGCATGCCCGAGCGCCGGATGCTCCATCGGCAGATACATCTCGCCGGTGACGCAACTGAGGGTCATGCTCCACCCGGTCTTCGGCGCTTTGCACCGGAAGGGCGCGAACACCGGCGGCCTGGCAGCGCTCCGTCAGCTCGTACTTCCCCAGCGTCATGCTCCACGCTTCGATGTGCTCGTCCAATTCCTCCTGGTGCTGCAAGCGTCCGGCGACCGTGGCAAACTTCGGCGAGGTGGCCCACGACGGAGCGCCCATCACCTGCACCAGTCGCTGCCATTCCTCGTCGGAGTGGCAGACGATCACGCACCAGTCGTTGTACTCGCCGGGATGCGTGCGGTAGGCATTATGGGGTGCGACGGTTGGCCCGCGGTAGTTGTTGACCAGCGGCGTGCCGGGCCAATGCGCACGGTTGCCGGGAGGATAGCCAGCCCGGCGCGACCCGCGCCCGTTCACCGTGAAGTCCAGCAGCGCCGGACCGTTGAGCGGAACGCTCGACACCATCTGCGACAGGTCGATATGCTGGCCTCGCCCCGTCATGTTGCGATGGTAGAGGCCGGTGAGGGCGCACATCGCCCCGTACATGCCGCCGGTATCATCCATATACGACCAGCCCCAGCCGGCCGGCGGTTTGTCGGGCAGGCCGGAGAGATAGGTCAGCCCCGAGACCGCCTGGGCGACGGGACCGAATGTGGTGTAATGGTGATGCCGACCGGTATGGCCGTAGCCTGACATCGACACATAGACGATATTCGGTTTGATTTTGCACAGCTCCTCATAGCCGAGGCCCCATTTCTGCAGCACCCGGGAGCTGAAATTCTCGATCACGATGTCGGAGATGGCGATCAGCCGCTTTACGATCTCCAGGCCTTTGGCGCTTCGTACGTTCAGACTGAGGCTCTTCTTGTTGACGTTCGTGTCATTGAAGTTTCCCGAGGTGTTCAGATTGACCTCGAGATTCTGAGGCGTGGTGGTACTCGGCAGCCTGCCGCGCTCGTTCTCCGGCCACTCGATTTTTATGATCTCGGCCCCAAAGCCCCTAGCCAGCGCGTGGCCCATGGCCCGGCCCGCACCCAGCTGAAGTCCACCACGCGAATGTTTTCAAGGGCTCGCGGTCGAGGGATGGCGGCGTTCTCCTCGGCGCAGGAAAGTGAGGCTGTCCGCGGGTTCATGTTTCCGACGTTCGCTCGCTGCCCACGCCGTTCACGCCCGACCATAGCAGCCGTAGCCGGTCCTGCTTGTGGATGGGCGCGATCATCGCCGATGCGTATGGCGCGTTTCTTCTCAACTCAGCAACCCAGCCGGATGACGCTTGGTCCAGCCGGTGGCCTCCTCGTAGAATTGAGCGACTCGGTAGAGCATCGGCTCGCTAAAGGTCGGCCGACGAGCTGCAGCGACAGTGGCAACCCATCCTTGCTGAAGCCCGCGGGAATCACCAGCCCCGGCTGTCCGGTGACGTTGAACGGCATCCGCGCCTGGCGCCAGTAATTGGCGGCGAGCGCCGCATCGTCGTCGATCCGGCACGCGGGATCCATGCTGGAGGCGGTTATCGCCACGTCGATGTTCGCGAACGCCGCCGCTGACCTGGTCGCGGAGCTGGAGGCGCCAGCGCACTGCCTGAAGGTAGTCGACCGCGCGCGAGCTCTGCGCCGGCGAGGAGCCGCTCGCGCGCCCGCGCGCCGTAATCCTGCGGCCGTTCGCTTCAGCCACTGCTCGTGCACGGCATAGGCTTCGGCGGCGAGGATGATCTGGCCGCAGGCGCTGAAGTCCTGCAGTGGCGGCAGGGTGATTTCGTGAGTCGTGGCGCCCGCCTCGGCGAACAGCCTGACCGCGGCGTCGAGCGCGTCGACCTGCTCGGGATCGCCGGCGACGTCCGTTGTGTAGAAATGCCGGATGACGCCGATCCGCAGGCCCTTGACGTCCTGACCGAGCATCGCCCCGTAGTCGGGCACCGGCTCGTCGGCGCTGGCGGGGTCGGCTGGGTCGTGCCCGGCGATCACCTGGAGCATCAGCGCGTTGTCGCGCACGGTGCGCGTCATCGGCCCGATATGGTCGAGCGAGAAGGCGAGCGGCACGACGCCGCGGCGGCTGACCCGGCCATAGGTCGGCTTCATCCCGGTGATGCCGCACATCGAGGCCGGGTTGCGGATGGAACCGCCGGTGTCGGTGCCGAGTGCGGCCGGGAAGAACCCGGCGGCGAGACCGGCGCCGCTGCCGCTCGACGAGCCGCCGCAGAAATGGTCGCGGTTCCACGGGTTGCGCGCCGGCGGCCAGGGCAAGTCGAAGGACGGGCCACCGATCGCGAATTCATGGGTCGAGAGCTTGCCGAGCAAGCACCCCGCCGGCGGCTTCGAGCCGCTCGGTGACCACGGCATGCGAGCGGGCGCCGTTGTCTGCCAGGACCCGCGAATGCGCCGTCGTCGCAGATCCCTTCGACGTCGATGATGTCCTTCAGCGCATAGGGCATGCCGTGGAACGGCCCGCGCCAGCGACCGGCCGTGATCTCGGCCTCGGCCGCGCGCGCCGCGGCCAGTGCTCGTTCCGGCATCAACGCGATGAAGGCGTTGAGCTTGGGGTCGTGGCGCTCGATCCGGGCCAGCAGCGCCGTCGCATACTCGACCGGCGACAATTTCTTGTCGCGGATCAGCTCGGCGGCTTCGGCGAGGCCGAGATAGGCGAGGCTCGTCACTCATGGCGATCTCCTTCGCCCGGTAGATGTGCGCTGGCTCCTGCGCCGGCGGCATGTTGCGCGGCAGGCGCTGCAGGTGGCGCTCCATCCCGCGGTTGCCCGCGCTGAATTGCTCGAGGTGTTGGTCGGTCAAACGATCGAGCCCGAGCGCCCGGGCCTTGTCGCGAAGTTCATCGGTCATTGGATGCTGTCCTCATCTTCTTGAACCTTTCGAGTGTCGGTATCGCACGCGGCGGCTGTTCCGGCTTGATGGTGGGCAGGTCGGGGTTGGCTAATCAACTCGCTAAATCGAGAACTGTCTGTCGCCTCTCCGCGACTGTTGCGGCATCGAAGTTCGATAACGTGACCCCGAGCAGCCGCACGCGCCTCGCGGCGGCGGGAAGTGGGGCTGAAGCAGATCGAGGCTGAACTGCTCGATCATCGCCCTTGAAGCGATCGCCTCGGCGCAGGACCGGCTGCGAGTGATCTGCTGGAAGTTGGCGTACTTGATCTTCACCGTCACAGTCCGCGCGGTTAGGCCGTGCCGGCTGTAAGCCGCCCACAGTTTGGCGAACACCGGCTCGAGTGCAGGTGCCACCTCTTCCCATGCCAGAAGGTCGCGTGCAAAGGTCGGTCTCGGCGCCGAGTGACTTGCGGGGGTGATCGGCTACCACCGGGCGGTCGTCCTCGGCCCGTGCCAGCTGGTAGAAGTAATTGCCCGCCTTGCCGAACTGGGCCGTCAGGAACGCTTGCGTCTGCCGTCTCAGGTCGAGCCCGGTGTAGATGCCGAGGCTGTTCATCCTCGCCGCCGTCACCGGCCCGACGCCATGAAATTTGGCTACGGGCAACTCTGATACGAAATCTGGCCCCATACTTGGGGTGATGACAAACAACCCGTCGGGCTTGCGATAGTCGGACGCCAGCTTTGCCAAGAATTTGTTGTAGGACACCCCCGCTGAGGCCGTCAGGCCCGTCTCCAGGCGGATGGCTGCTCTGATTTCTTCCGCGATCGCAGTCGCCGAGCCTCGATCCACCAAAGGCGCTGTCACATCGAGATAGGCCTCGTCCAGCGACAGCGGCTGAATGAGCGACGTGTAGCGGGCGAAGATGGCGCGGATCTGTTGCGATACCGCTCGGTAGACGTCAAAGCGCGGCGGCACAAATCACGATTTCGGGGCACTTGCGCCGGGCCGTGACCGAGGACATCGCAGAGTGCACCCCAAACTTGCGCGCCTCGTAACTCGCGGCCGCCACCACACCGCGTGCTCCTGCGCCACCAACAGCGACGGGAACCCCGCGCAGCGCCGGATCGTCACGTTGTTCCACGGACGCGTAGAAAGCGTCCATGTCGATGTGGATGATGCGGCGGAGACGGGGCGCCAGGTCCGGAGGGTGCGACATTTGTCGCTGGCGATGATATCACAAGCCAACCGGCGTCAGGACGAAACGCGGCCGACGTTATCATTTCCGCTGAGCATCGAATGGAGTGCAGTCATGCTTCTATCCGACGATCGGCTCATCGACATATGTCCTTTGGAACGGCAGGATATACCCGCAATCAACCCCTAAGAGGAAATCGCCTGATGCCCGACACGCCGACTTTTGGCCGCTATGCCGAGATCCCCTATGACCAGATGACGCCGGAGCAGCAGGAAGGCTATCGCTCGCTGATCGAGACCCGCGGCCAGGTGGGCGGGCCGAGCAAGATCTGGGTGCACAACCCCAAGCTGGCGAAGGCGGCGGGACCGCTCGGCGCGCATTTTCACCCCGGCGGGTACTCGCTCTCGGAGCGCGAGCGCGAGATCGCCGTCTGCATCATCAACAGCAAATGGCATTCCGCCTATCCGACCAACGCGCATGAGCGGCGCGGCAAGGAAGTCGGGTTGCCGGCGGACAAGGTCGAGGCCCTGATTCAGCGGCCTGCCGACGTCGTTCAGCGACACCCGCGAGCAGGTGGTCTACGAGATCGCGATGACGCTGGCCGCCTGCGCGCTGGGTCCCGCAGGGTCTCTACGACCGCGCGGTCGAGGCGCTCGGCCATGTCGGGATCACCGATGTGATCACCTTGATGGGCTACTACACCAGCGTCTCGATGACCCTGGCCTTTTACGACGTGCCGGCCGGGGCGACGGGCATAGCGCGCTGAGCCCGAGACCTGCACGGTCAATTTCGCGCAATTGGGCAAATAGCCTCATCCGGAGCGCCCCGGTACGCCCCCGCGTATGCCGGCCGTCGGCGAGGTATGCTGCCGGCGGGGTATGTGGTCGGACGACCTTGCAGCCGTACCGCCGGAGGGACCGGCGACTTACGCTCGCCCCAGCACCAGGCGAGGGTGCGGGTTAGGCTAAGCCCCGCCAACGAAGCGACCTTACTGGAATGAACCAGCCCCGCCCACGACCCCTGGCGTCGCTTTATGTCGCCGGGCCGTTCAGCATGGGCTATGTCGATTTCTATACCTTCCTGATCCCGCTTTATGGCCTGTCGCTAGGGCTCGATGCCTCCGAGATCGGCATCCTCGTGGGCGCGCGCTCGATCATCGCCTTGTTCCTGTCAATCCACATCGGCGTCCTGATGGACCGCTTCGGTACGCGCCGGGTCACCTTGTTCTTCGTTTGGACGGGGATGGCTCTGGCGCCGCTGTTTCCGCTGGTACCGGGGTTCTGGGCCTTGTTGCTGCTGCAACTGATCAACGGTGCCGCCGTTTCCTTCGCCTGGTCGGGCGCGCAGACGCTGATCGCCCAGCTCGCCGAGGGCGATGCCGGATATATCGGCAAGTTCAGCTTCTTCGCTCGGCTCGGCTCGACAACGGCACCGATCCTCGCCGGTGCGGTCTGGGATTATGGCGGAGCCTGGCCGGCCTATCTCCTTGGCGCCGCTTGGGGCGCGGTGCTGACGATCGCGCTGCTGCGCACACCGGAGGCCGAGATCTTCGGGCCGCGACAACGCGGATGGAACGGGCCGAGCACGGTTCCGCGCCCGCGACGCCTTGCCCCGAGCTTCGGACTACATCAGCTCGATCATGCTGATCGCAATCCCGGCCATTGCGCTGTCGATGGCCATCATGTCGATGCGCAATACGACATACAGCATCCAAACCTCGGTCTATGTCGTTTATCTCGACGGCATTGGGCTCGTCGGCACGACGATCGGCATCCTGTTCGCCGCCGTCGAGATTGCGAGCGGGTTCGGTTCCCTGTTTGCCGGGCGCGCGATGCGCTTGGGCGACCCGCAGCGCACGATGCTGAGCGGCACGGTGCTGTCCATCCTGCTGATTGCGGCGACACCGCTTCTGGGCGGGATCTTCGCCTTGCTGCTGCTCGCGCAGGCGGTACGCGGCTGGCTGGAAGGGGTGATCCAGCCGGTCATATTGGCCGGTGCAGGCGAGGGCCGTTGGTCGCCATCAACAGGGTGCCGTTGTGGGCCTGCGTCAGACTGGGCAGCGGCTCACCTCGATCCTGATCCCGCCGCTGATGGGTGCGATTGCCGACCGCTGGGGCGCGAGTGAGAGCTTTGTCATTTTCGGCGCGTTTATGCTGCTGTTGTGCGTGCCGCTCGCGCTGATCGCCCGCCGCGCCGCGCACTCCGCAGCCAAGCAAAAGGTCGAGCCCAGGCTTGCCGACTGACATTCATCACCCTCTCGCGCGGAGGTCGGGGCCTGCCTATCTTGTCGCCGGACCGCCGGTAGGCCGCTAGCGAACGGAGGCGCAAGCTGGATGAGAGGTCGGCCCGGCTCGGTGAGGAGCCTTGAAGAGTTCGGTCGCGTGCGGCTGTCGGCCTCGTTCTTCATGCGCGATTTCCTGCACAGCGAAATCGCCGACTTCCACGGCATCCCGAATATCCCGGACGCTCCGGACCTGGCGATCGCCGCCGGCCGCAAGCTGTGCGAGCAGTTGCTGGAACCGTTGCAGGCGACCTTCGGCCGGCTGGCGATCCGCTCGGCCTACCGCGCGCCCGCGGTCAACGAGTTCGGCAACCGCCACGGGCTCAGCTGCGCCTCGAACCTACGCAATTATGGCCGCCACATTTGGGACCGTCGCGATGCCGCCGGCGCTATGGGGGCGATGGCGACCGTCGTCGTGCCATGGTTTGCCGACCGCTACCGCGACGGTGCGGATTGGCGCGCACTCGCCTGGTGGATCCATGACCACCTGCCGTACAGCCAATTGCAGTTCTTCCCCAAATTGGCCGCCTTCAACATCGGCTGGCATGAGCGGCCGCGGCGGCGGATCGACAGCTTTATCGCCCCGAAGGGCTGCCTGACGCGACCGGGAATGGCCAACCACGACGGTTCGCATGCCGAATTCTATCCCGGCTTTCCCCGGCTGCGAGCGGGGTAGAACCGGGCATTTCTAAATCCTGGGGCACCTGGGCGTCCCGGGTGCCGTAGTCAAAATGATGGCGGTGCCCATTTCATGTGCGTACTTGACAGGGCGTCGAAGGCGACGATGCAAAAAGGGCGACGAGCTTCTTTCACTCAGGTAATGGTCATCAGCATGCTTTCGGCAAGTCCCGCCATCGGCGAGGTGACGGCGCTCGATCGCTATGTCGCTGCGCCCGACCCGAGCTATCGCTACGAGCTGATCGAGACCATTCCGGGCGATGGCTATGCCGCTCACGTGCTCGAGATGACCTCGCAGCGCTGGCGCGACGAGACGGAGGTGGACCGGCCGCTGTGGAAGCACTGGTTGACCGTCATCGAGCCCGAACAGGTCGCCACCGGCACCGCGCTCCTGATCGTCGGTGGCGGCTCGAACGAGAGGAAGCCGCCGGCGCGGGCAAATCCTCTGCTGGCAATGGGGGCGGTCGCGACGCGATCGGTCATCGCCGAACTGCGCATGGTGCCGAACCAGCCTCTGACCTTCGTAGGGGAGACGCGAACAGCGCTCCGAGGATGCGATCATCGCGTATAGCTGGGACAAGTACCTCCGGACCGGAGACGAAGCCTGGCCGCTGCGGCTCCCGATGACCAAGAGCGTGGTGCGGGCCATGGATACGGTCACGGCCTTCTGCCGCAGCGCTGCGGGGGCGGGATAGATGTCGACAGGTTCGTGGTCGGAGGTGCCTCGAAGCGGGGCTGGACGGCGTGGACCGCGGCGGCTGTCGATAAGCGCGTCGTCGCCGTGGCTCCGGTCGTGATTGACCTGCTCAACGTCGAGGGTCCTTCGAGCACCATTACCGCGCCTACGGCTTCTGGGCGCCGGCGATCGCGGCCTATCAGGCATCCGGCATCATGCGCTGGGCAGGAACGCCGGAGCTCGCCGCCCTACTGAAGATCGAAGACCCGTATGCCTATCGTGATCGCCTGACCATGCCGAAATTCATGATCAATTCCGCTGGCGACCAATACTTCCTGCCGGACTCTTCGCAATTCTATTTCAACGCGCTAGTCGGCGAGACATACCTGCGCTACGTGCCAAACACCGATCATTCCTTGAAAGGTTCCGACGCGCCGGAGAGCGCCTTCGCCTTCTACGAAGCGATCGTCGCGGGCCGGCCGCGGCCGAAATTCTCGTGGAGCTTCGAGCCCGACGGGTCGATTCAGGTCAAGGCTGAAACGCAGCCGAGCGCGGCGGCGCTGTGGCAGGCGGCGAACCCGGTTGCACGCGATTTTCGGCTGGAGGCGATCGGCCCCGCTTACCGTCGCTCCGCTCTGGAAGAACGCGGAGACGGCGTCTACATCGCCAAATCGCCCAAGCCGGCGCAAGGATGGGTCGCCTACTTCATCGAGCTGACGTTTCCGAGCGGCGGCCTTTACCCATTCAAATTCACGACCAGGCGTCCGGGTCGCACCCGATGTGCTACCCTTCGGACCGCCACCGGAGTGGTGAGCAGCCAACAGGGCCCATCATAGCTTCGGGATCAGGCGCCGCACGAGATCCCGAGTGAGATGCTGAGTGACGGCACCCCGACCTGGTGCATGACGGCGCGGGTTTCCTGCGCGGCGCCCACGCCATCGGATCGGGAAGCCTCGACGGCGTGGAGATGTTCTGGGCGAAGGCTGGCGCAGCGACATCCCCACGCGAACAACGGGCTGGCGGCCAGGAATCTGAAGGAACCTGGGGCGACTGGTGATCCGATCGATTTGCGGCAACGACATCGCTTTTCTTACACCGCAGCTTCCCGGAACCGGAGTTTGCGGTTGTATTCCCGGTGACATCGGCCGCGTTTCCCAAATTCGATTTTGCACGTTGTTGGCCTGGAGCAGCCGCGCCGTGCGTTACCATCCGCCGCGAGCTCGTCGGCCCGTCTGAGTGCTTTGCGCCTCGGCGTTGTCGCCGTAACGCTTGAGCATCAGGTGGGCGACGCGCCAAATGTCGATTTCGAGGATCGCACAGGAAGGCTAAGCGAAGTAAACGTTTAAGATGTGGAATGGGCTCGCGTCGGGAGCGCTCTTGAGGGCCGGCATCACATCGTGGGAAGGTGACATGCAGTTCTCTGGCAAGGTGGTTCTGGTCACGGGGGCGCAGCAAGGGATTGGCCGCGCGATGGCGTTGGAATTCGCTGCTGCTGGCGCGGACGTGGCGATCAACTGGTTCGATGACGATGGTGCCGGCCAACGTGTTGCAGATGACGTACGCGCCTGCGGACGGCGTGGCGATCTTGGTCAGGGCCGACGCAGCCCAGATAGAACAAGTACAGGCAATGGTGCCAGGCGTCCAAGAAGGGCTCGGCGTGATCGACGTCTTGATCAGCAATGCCGAGGTGTTCCCGCGCGCCCCTTTCTCGAGGTGACGGAGCGCGACTGGGACTAACGTGCTGGACCGTCAACCTGAAGAGTTCGTGCTTCTGCGCGCAGTCACGCCGCGAAGGCCATGATCTCGGCCGGGCGGCGAGGATCGATCATCAACATCGCCTCGGGCGCGGCGCGCTGCGCGGTTCGCCTCGAGGAGTGCATTACGTGGCGAGCAAGGGCGGCATCCTGTCGCTGACGCGGGCGATGGCGCTCTCGCCCCCTATCGCATCAGGGTCAATGGGATCGCGCCGGGGCTCACCGACACTGGCACAGCCGCGCTTTGGCAGCAGCGAAGCGGAGCTCATCGAGGTGGCACGCTCGATCCCGCTTGGCCGCATGGCGCAACCGGAAGAGATCGCCCGAGCTGCCATATTTCTGGCATCCGACAATGCCGGATTTGTCACGGGTCAGACCTTGCACGTCAACGGTGGTTCCTACCTCTGGCGTAAGGTTCTCAGGCGAACTGTCGCAGGTGCGCCCCTAGGAAGTAGCGCTGTGCGGTCTCTACCGCTGCGCGAGGGCCCGAACGAGTGTCCGCGGTTGTGTAGGAGCGACTCTGCTCGGCCGCGTCTTGAGTTCGCGAGCAACGCTTAGCCCGCTTCGACGGCAGCTGCCTGCGGCGTTTCGCAAGGGCTGGCGGAGAGGGAGTCCGCCGGATCTAACTCCAGCAGCGTCCACGTGGGTCTATGCCTGTCCATCAACTAATTGAAATCGCGCCTGCCTCTAGTCCACCTCGATCCACGACCGTCCACCGAGATCCACCTCCCATCAACAAATCATTTGTGGGTAGGATTGTGGGTTAATCAGATAGACGGTAGCGAGAGCTTCGTGATAGACGATCTCTCTCAGGTTGTGGATGAGATCGAGGGCAGATCATGGCTCGTGCGTCTAACAAGCTCTCCCGCGGTCGCGGTCAAGGGCATCGACCGGAAGGGGATGTACCACGATGGCGGCGGGCTTTACCTCCAGGTGAGCGCAGGCGGGGCGAAGTCGTGGATCTTTCGGTTCATGCTCGACGGCCGGTCCCGCGAGATGGGTTTGGGACCCGTCCATGCGATCCCTCTCGCCGACGCACGCAAACGTGCCGCCGAGTGCCGTAGGATGCGTTTCGACGGGATCGACCCGATCGAGGTTCGGAGGGCGCAGCGCGACCAGAAGAAGCTTGATGCGGCCAAATCGATGACCTTCGACGCACTGCGCCGCGGCCTATATCGATGCGCATAAGGCCGGCTGGCGGAATGCGAAGCATATCGATCAATGGTCCAGCACGCTCGGCACCTACGCGGGCCCGGTCTTCGGCTCCATTACCGGTGCAGGCCGTCGACGTCGGGCTGGTCGATGAAGGCTTTGGAGCCGATCTGGCAGACGAAGCCCGAGACAGCGAGCCGGCTGAGGGGGCGGATCGAAGCGGTTCTCGATTGGGCCACCGTCCGGGGATACCGGAAGGATGACAACCCGACACGTTGGCGCGGTCATCTCGACAAGCTGCTCCCGCCGCGCAGCAAGGTTCAGAAGGTAGAGCATCACCCCGCCCTGCCCTATGACGAGCTCGCCGATTTCGTCACGGTGCTGCGCAGCCAGGAAGGGATCGCGGCGCGTGCCCTGGAGTTCCTGATCCTGACCGCCGCCCGCACCGGCGAGGTAATCGGTGCCCGGTGGGACGAGGTCGATCTCGGTGAGAAGATTTGGGTCGTGCCCGCGGCGCGGATGAAGGCTGGCCGTGAGCACCGAGTCCCGCTCTCGGCAGCGGCCGTGGCCATTCTCGAAGAGATGAGGAAGGTCCGCGAGAGCGACTTCGTCTTTCCCGGCGGCAAGAGGGGCAAGTCGCTATCGAACATGGCGATGCTGGCTGTACTCAAGCGTATGGACCGAGGCGACCTCACGAACCACGGCTTCCGGTCGAGCTTCCGCGATTGGGCGGCGGAGCGAACGAACTTCCCGCGCGAGGTCGCCGAAATGGCGCTGGCGCACACGGTCGGCGACAAAGTCGAGGCCGCCTACCGCCGTGGCGATCTGCTCCCGAAGCGACGCGAGATCATGGAGACGTGGGCGGGGTTCTGCGTGACCACGAGGCGGCAGAGCAAAGGTTGTACCGATCACCGGCCGCGCGTGAGAGATGCGCCGGTGGAACTCCGGCGTCGCGACTCCGGTGAAAAAGACTTCCAGTTGCCGCCCCCTGAGTCCTATCCACGTGTGGTAACCATTACGTAAGGGCTGATTGATCTATGAGCGGATACCGTCTCGTCGAGGACTTTTCAGCAGCAATTCGGAGAGGTTCTCCGACCTGCGAACTCGGGAGTGAGCGCGTGTTGCTACAAGCGGAAGTTCTGTTCGCTCCGGGAAGCTGTGAATGCTTATTGCTGATCATCTGGCCGACGCCGATCGGGAACGCTACGCGGATCCAGCTGCCGCCCTCCGCGATGCAAGAGCACAGCTTCTGCAGGCGCTCTTTGAGGGCGCAGTTCGCTCTGAGGGGGTGTCGTATGAAGTGGGTCCACAAGAATACGGACCGCCTTCGATTGAATACGACCGGTGGATTCCGATAGATCGAGGGACGTGGTTTGCACGAGAAATGTGAGGAGTCAGATCATATCTATCATATAGATAGTGTTGAGGTTTATTGGGACAGAGACGCTGGATCGGGAGCATCAAGCTGTATCGGGCTTTGGCTCGAAGCGCCGGTCGTCATGCTTGTCACCATCTCTTGGCGCTTATGGTCTGCAAGACGCTCCCCGCGTTCTGGTCAGCCGAACGCGACGTCCTGAAACAGCATCACGAAGAGCCCGAGCGTGAGGCCAAGTCGTTGCCTCGTTCGCGCAGCCGTTCTTGTATGTGTCCGGGATGATCTCATGCCCGACCGCCTCTTGCCAGGGCGACAGGTGCCCGTCATTTTCCGGATTGCCCGCGATTGCGAGGCCGATCACACCTGCTGCGGCAGTTGGGAAACGGCACGCGGCTGATCATTGTATGCTGGATGCTTCAGTGCGCCCACACGGAGGCTGACGGCTCGGCTCCATGCAAAGGAGACCACATCCATGACGATCGATGTAGCGACCGGCATTAGTCCGCATTCTCAAGCAGGAGGGTGTGGGTTGGGTTTCGACCTTCCCGGTCTGCCGGGTGAACAACGCGCTCGGCCGGGAAGGGGTGCCGATGCTGATGATGCGCGACGACCGCTACGCCGTCGCGGTCGCCGACGCGTTCTCGCGCATCACCGCGGGCTCACGGATCGGGGTGTGCACCTTCAAGGGGCGTCAATGCCGCCGGCATGCAGTACGCCTACGCCGGGATGGCGCAGGCCTATGAGGATGGCTCGCCCGTTCTGTGCATCACCGATGGCGTGCCGGCCGGCAGCTCGGGCAACAGCCAGTACGATGTCGCATCGGCCATGAAGACCGTGTCGAAGTGGTTCGGCTATCTCGACAAGCCCGAGCGCACGCCTGAGCTCATGCGCCGCGCCTTCACCATGCTGCGCAGCGGCAGACCGGGCCCCGTGATCCTGGCTATTCCCAATGCCACGGCCACCTACGACGAGACCGCCGACCCCTACCGTCCCGTGAAGGGCTGGAAATCGGCGCCGGACCCGGCGGATGTGCGCGCTGCAGTCGACCAGCTCCTGGCGAGCCCGTAACCCGCTGATCTACGCCGGCGAGGGGGTCATCTACGCGGGCGCCTCGGAAGACCTGAAAGCGCTGGCGGAGCTCGTGAATGTGCCGGTGATCACGACCCTCAAGGCCAAAGGGGCGTTCCCGGAGAGACCATCCGCTGTTTGTCGGCGTGCGCGGCGATCAGGTGGCGCACTACCTGAACAAAAGCGACCTCATCCTCGCCGTCGGCTCGAGCCTGTCGCCGGGCCGCTTCAGCCACGGCATTCCCGATGCGGCGACGAAGACCATCATCCACTGCAACGTCGACGAGCTGCACATCAACAAGATGTATCCCACGGCGCACGCGGTGATCGGCGATGCGCGCCTGACCTTGCAGGCGCTCCGCCAGGAAGTGTCCGACCGCACGTCCGGTGCCGGACGGACGGCGGGTGATGTGGCGGCGGAAGTGAAGGCGGCACGCGACCAGGGGCTCGCCAGATACCGGCAGGTCATGAACTCCGACGAGACGCCGATCAACCCCTATCGGGTGTACGGCGATCTGATGGAGGTGCTGGATCTGCAGCAATTCGTTCGTGACGCACGAGATCCGGCAACACGCGCGACCAGCTGAGCACCGTCTTCGACACGCTGATCCCGCGCGGCTTCCTGGGCTGGGGCAATGTCTCCACGCTTGGCTTCAGCCTGGCTGCCGCCATTGCCGCCAAGAAGGCGTTTCCGGACAGGGCATCCGTGGCGGTGACCGGCGAGGCGGGCCTTGGCTACATGCTCGGCAACCTCGAGGTTCTGCTGCGCGAGAAGCTCGGGATCACGGTCGTGCACATCAGCAATGGCGGCTTTGCGGGCTATGGACCCGGCTTCTGGGGGCCGGGACACGATCCCTTCACACACCAGGTGCTGGGGCCCGACGAGGTGGATATGTCGAAGGTGATCGGCGCCTCGGCTTCCACACCGAGCGGGTGAGCGAGCCGGCCGAGAGTCATCCCGGCCCTGCGGCGGGCGCTCGACGTCAATACGTCGGGTCGCCCGGCCTATATCGAGTTCATCTGCTGCCAGTACCCGGTCTACGGCCAGTGGGTTGGACGGGGAGGGTGACACGATGCCGAAGCTGATCCCCGTCGCCGACGCTTTGAGCAAGCCCTTCTGGGACGCCGTCAATCAACGGCGGCTCGTCTTGCAGCACTGCGCTGCCTGCGACCGGCTGCAATACCCGCCGCAGCAGGCCTGCCAGGTCTGCAACTCGGCCGCCGGTCTGACGTGGAAAGAGGTCGAGGGAAGAGGCCATATCGCGACCTACATCGTGATCGAGGATGGCCGCCTCAACCGGCGCATGCCCGATCAGCCCTATAACCTGGCAATGGTGACGCTGGACGCGGACCCGCGGGTCAATTTCTATTCCAATCTCCCGGGCACCCCGCCCTACAGGCGCCGGTGGGCGCCGCCGTCGAGGTGACGTTCGAGGAGGTGGCCCCAGGCCAGCTCATCCACGAGTGGCGGGTCGTCGCCTAGGGCATGCCATAGACCTTGCTATCGATCTGCCCCTCTCCGCCCTTCGGGGGAGCGAGGTCGTCGCGGAGCGATGGCGACGCAATGGGGTGCCGGCCCGCTCGCCGGGATCGCCATCTCACCTGCCGTCTCCGCTCCAGGGACGAGATGGACGAAACGTCCAGAGCATAGAGGAAGGTGGAGCCATGACCGCGCCAGACGGGTATCAGTGGCGGCGAGACAAGGACGGGCTCGGCGTATGGGAGCACCGCGGCAAGGTCGCAGTGGCTGGTGTCGGACATTCGCCGGTCGACCGTCGCTGGGACGAAGTCTCGATGGACAAGACGCTCGGCGCCTACTCCATCCTGGCCTGCCAGAAGGCGATGGACGAGGCTGGCGTGACGCCGGATCAGATCGACGGCGTCATCTGCTGCGACAGCCATATTGCCGGCGGCAGCGGCGGCTCCGCGTCGCAGTGGGCGCCGCGGCCCTACTTCGCCCCGCCCTACGATCTGGAGTGGGGGCTCACTCTGGTCAACGCGAAGTGGCTCATCGCGCAGATGGGCCTGCCCAACGTCAAATTTGCGCCGACCGGCTGTGCCGACCATCAGCGAAATGGTGGGCATGGCGGCACAGGCCGTGGGTGACGGCGTTTGCCACACCTGTCTCGTCATCTACCCGACCGGCAATCTCGAAGGCCGCTATCGTCGCGGTGGCGAGAACGCCGACGACTACGCCCGCGGCGCACGCCAATGGACGGCACCCTGGGGCAATCACGGCGGCAACGATTTCATCAACATCTTCCCGCACGGTCAGTACTGCCTGAAATACGGCGGCAAGCACGACGACCTCGCCCCCTTCGTCGTCAACCAGCACCGCAACGGGCTGCTCACGCCGTGGGGGTACAATGCCACCCACCAAGTGCCGCAGCTCACCATCGAGGATTACGTCAATTCGCGCTACGTCCTGAACCCGCTCAGGCTGTGGGACTGCGACCGGCCGGTCAATGCATCGGCCGCGTATCTCTTCACGACCGCCGAGCGCGCCCGCGACATGCGGCAGCCGCCGGTCTATGTGCTCAATCACTCGCAGCACAACTTCAGGAAGCGCACCACACAGGAAGATCTGGACGAGATCGAGGACTGGACCGACCGCGCCGCCAGGAGAATGTACGAGGGCGCCGGGCTTGGGCCCGAGGACGTCGATATATTCAATCCTTACGACGGCTATGCACCGATGGCGCAGTTCTTCCTGGAGGCCTTCCAGTGGCACGGCGTCAAACGCGGCGATGCCTTCGCGTTCTACGCGGGCGATATCAGGGTCGAGGGACCGCACCCGTTCTGCTCGAGCGGCGGCAATCTGGGGAACGGGCGCACCCGTACGGCCATGTACACCGACAGCATCGAGCAGCTCCGCGGCACGGCTGGCGCACGGCAGGTCAAGGTTCGGGCAGAGACCGCGCTGGCGGCATTCACCACGCCAAGCAGCGGCGGCTGGATCATGTTCGGCAAATCCCCGAGCTGACGGCCCGTGACACTGGAGATCAGGAGGCGCGAGCGGCTGGTCTGGGTCGTGTTCTTGATTTTTGCGATATCGCTGCTGTCCGGCGGTTCAATCCTCATTCGAACGTGGCGTTTGGCCACCGTATCCGGGCCGACCTTTAGCTTTTAGAGACCACGACGTTATTTTTGGTTCTCCCATGCCGATGACCGCCGTCACCAGATATCCCCGCGGGCGCGCCTCCAGCCGACAGAGCTGGCGGACGAGGACCTAGTCGAGATGGCGAACCTCCCGGAGGAGGATACCGGGATCCCCGGGACGATCTTCGTATCGACACGCATGGGCAGGCACGGGCCGCGCGTGAAGTACTTCGATGGCCGGGCGGGGAAGCGCAGCCGAGCTGCTCGGTGACGCATCGCTGACCCGCCACGGGTAGTGGCGAACAGCCTGCCGGACAACGTCGTCAGCCAGCGCGCTCCGCTGGTCTCCCGCGTGGGTCGCTCTCAACCGTGACGCGCTGCTGGAGTTCTGGAACGAGGGGCGAGCTGGACGCGCGCTGAGGTCTCCCGCTTCCTTGACGGGTTGCAGCGCCTCAAAGAGCGCTGACCCACCCAAACCTCCCCCTTTCTCGCCTTCCTCGCGCCCTGCCAGGTGCTCAAGCTGTGCCACAAATAGCTATAGCGGATGACAAGGCCCGGAACGGGCGCGGGGCGGCGGCGCGCGAGCACCTGGCGGAAAGCGCAACGGCGCGTGGCGCTTCAGTACTCGGCGAGTTCGGAGACTCCGGCGGCGCGTCGCGGTAATTGCGTTCCGACCCGGAACGATTGATCCGGCGGGCTGTTCGCCATACCGTGACCTTCGCGCGCTGTCGATATCGCCAGAATCTCCAGTTCATCGTAGTGTCACCGGCTCGTCGCTACGCTCATCGACGTGGAACTGATCAGATGTGTTCGGACAGCTAAAGTGACCCAGATGGCGCTCACTTCCTGTGTCCCAGCCTCGGCGTTTGCCGGTAGCCGCCGCTACTGGCGTGTCGCGACCTGCCGCCAGCTATGCTGCGAATATCATGCTTGTCGTCAACACATATTCCTCTTGAGCGCCCCGTTCCCCTAGATTTCACCGCTCAGCTGGTGCACGGAGTCCCTCGACCATGTTGTCGCCCAGGCATCACTGCGGACTGTGACCTCCCAGGAGAACTCGCCATCTCTGCCCAGCAAATAGTGAATGTGTCGTCGTTGAACCACTCCTTCGACCTCGGTCAAATCGTGTACTCACTGTGACAAAGCCAGTCAACGGCACCACGGAGAAATGTGGGCCGTATGACCGGCCGCTCCCAGCCTGGTGCAGCATGTGTGGTGGCTGGCGCAGTGAGCGACCACGTAACCGTGCAGTACTGGTGGCTGGCTGTAAAAGTTTGAAAGATAACTGTGCCTGCCATTTCGAACGGTACTGACCGATGTCGTTGCCGAGAGTCTCCGATTGGCGTGCGCGAGGCGTTCTCACCGTCGCGTTGGACAGATGAACAGACGTCGCCCGCGACCTCTGCACCATCGCCCACAACGCTATTGTCGGCATCACGACAAGTATTTACGTTGCGCAGACCAACTCATTTGTAGTCAGCATGACCCCTTCAACTGCGAACCGCCGCGTGATAAGCGAGTGACACCGATCATGGGCATCGTCTTATTCTGTGCGAATAATTGGAAACAGCATCCATCGAGACTCTCCGACAAATGACCAGCCACGTTGCTGTCTTCCACGAGCTTAGTGCCATGACACCTCTGCGGACTGCTCCCTCTCAAAAAGACCCAGAGCTTGAGGCACTGGGTCAGAGGTGAGGATTTCCAGGCGCTCACGACGGCGAGAGGGCAGATCAGTAGCAGATCTGCTGGAGCAGTGCCACTCTAAGTTGGAGACATCCGATCACCTCGGCGCGGCCACCGGCTGCTGAACTACGAGAGGATAGAGTGGCCACATCCAGCTGTCACCATAAGGGTGATCAGGCATCACTTCGGTATCCTCGACTCACGTGTCCAGATTTGCGACACATCTCCCATCTCATTTGACCGAGACTAATTA
>ERZ1370068.2049-contig-1208_pt1 | contig 44232 bp, 53 predicted proteins | sample MGYA00561227_ERZ1370068 | MGnify/ENA primary metagenome ERZ1370068 (study PRJEB38410, sample SAMEA6850437) | metagenome | study: Metagenomic assessment of the ecological functions of the soil: analysis of the soil microbiota associated with the...
CCAGTTACGTATTGCTCGAGCCCGCCAGCACCCCGCCCGCCCAAGTCTGGGGCCAGGGTTTCCCGCCCCCTGTTCGACGACACCTTTTTCGGTGCTGGCCCAGCGCACGTCGGGCGGCAACCACTCCAAGCTCGCGCGTCTGCCCGCGGCGCCGAACGCTTCGGCGCGATCCTGTTTCGGCATGTGTGGACCCGCTCCCGCCCTCGATCCGGGCGGCCTATCGCCCGGGACGCCAACGAATGGCGCGGGCGAGGCGTCGCTCCAGCTCGTCATCGAGCACTGGCAGCAGGCGTAATCCGGGCGATCGCCAGCCGGCAGCTATGGCGCCGTACCGCGACGCAAGCGCAACATCCTCTGGTCGTCGCCGAGTCGGCGCGGAAGGTCCGAGTTTTCCGCGTTTGGCCCACATTTTGTAGGCAACATATTGATTTTAATACAACCGAGATCCGGCATGAAGAATGCTTGTAGTTGGTTGTGCACCGCATCAATTCGAATATAATCGCCAAATTCCGGCTCCGGTAGTTTGGGAGCTTCGTTATACCCCAGTGGAGAACAATATGCGCCTGCAAGACAACGTCGCGATCATCACCGGCGCCGGCCAAGGCATCGGCCAGGCGACCGCGGTCAGGATTCGCCCAGGAAGGCGCGAAAGTCGCGGCTTGCGATATCAACGAGGCGTCCGTTGACGAGCACGGTCGCGCTCGTCACGGCCAGCGGCGGCGAGGCCATCGGATTCGTCGTCGACGTCACCGACAAGGACGAGCATCGCTGCCGATGGTCGAAGGCGTGATGGCCAAGTGGGGCCGGATCGACACGCTGGTCAACAACGCGGGCATCGTCGAAGACGCGCAGTTCAAGAAGATGAGCCGAGGACCAGTTCGACCGCGTCATCGACGTCAACTTGAAGGGCGTCTACAACTGCACCAAGGCCGTCGTCGACATCATGCTGACGCAGAATTCCGGATGCATCCTCAACGCGTCGTCGATCGTCGGGCATCTATGGCAATTTCGGCCAGACCAACTACGCCGCGACCAAGTTCGGCGTCATCGGCATGGTCAAGACGTGGGCGCGCGAACTGGGCCGCAAGGGGCATCCGCGCCAACGCCATCTGTCCGGGGTTCATCGAAACCCCGATCCTCGCGAAGATGCCGGCGAAGATCGATAAAGATGATGGCGGAGCGCGTGCCGATGGGCCGGCTCGGCAGGCCGGAAGAGATCGCCGCGACCTACGCGTGGCTCGCCTCCAGCGAGGCGTCCTACATCAATGGCGCCGTGATCGAAGTCTCGCGGCGGCGCAACGCTCTGATCGCGTCAGGCCGGTCGCGAGCCGCGCTCGCCAGACTTCGGCGACGTGGCCGCATGCAGCGCGTCGATCCGTACGGCCGGCTTGAGCGGCAGCAACCCCGCGCGGGGTAGCATTCGCGATAGCTGCACTCGGTCGTCGCCGCCTCGCCCGTGATCCACGACTTGCCGACACGTCGGCGTCCTGCTCGCCGTCGGCCGCGATCGCGGCGATGGCGCCTGCGCGCTCGCAGCGGAGTTCGGCCGAATCTCGGTTCGCGAAGCCCGATACGTATCTCTGCCCGGACTCGACGGGCGGCGCGCGTCGATTGCTACCTGCGGCGCCGTCACGCACCTCTACACGATGTGCCGCCAGGTCGAAGAGCATCGAGATCATCGAGTTCGGCTACGAACGATCGACCGAAGGCACCAACGGCGCCAAGTCCGAATACTGCGTCGACAAGCACCGGCCATCGATCACCGCGACCCTACCAATCGGCGCCTGCAAGAAGCGACGCCCAACCGCACTGCCGTCGACAGCCTCGCAGGCGCTGCAGGAGCTGTGGCTCAAGTCGCTGCGCCGAACTCAAGTGGGTCGCCGGCGAGAGCGACGAGCGATTACAAGGCACGGGTTGCGAAGCCGTATGAGACTCTTCAGCGAGCGCGCCGCTGCGATCCGTGCCGTGCTCGCAGTCGACAGGGCAAGCCGCGAGCACGCACGCAGGCAGCGGCCACAGGGCAAGGCGGCCACCGCCGACAAAGGTGCGACGGCGCCCAAGCTGCGCCGGCCCCGACCCAAGAGCGCGACCTGAGCCACACCGCGCTCACCGCCGATCCCGACACCAGCGACGCAAGCCGCCGGACCGGGAGCTCGCCGCCATCCTGGGCGAAGGCGGCGTCCTGGCGGACGCGCTGCCCGGCTTTCGCTTTCGCCCGCAGCAACTCGCGATGGCCGATGCCGTCGCCGATGCCATCGCCCGGCGCGGCGCGCTGATCGCCGAAGCCGGCACCGGCACCGGCAAGACCTTCGCGCTATCTCGTGCCGGCGCTGCTCTACGGCGGCAAGGTGATCGTGTCCACCGGCACCAAGACGCTGCAGGATCAGCTCTTCCAGCGCGACCTGCCGCTCGTGCGCGACGCGCTGCAGCGTGCCCGTGACGCTCGCGCTGCTCAAGGGCCGCGCGAACTACGTCTGCCACCATCACCTCGAGCGCGACCGCCGCCGAGGGGCGCCTGCCATCGCGCGAGGATGCGCGGCATCTGCCGAAGATCATCGCGTTTCGCGCGCGTCGGAGACCGGGGATCGCGGCGCCCTCGCGGACGTCCCCGAAAACGCGTCGATCTGGCCGCTCGTCACCTCGACGCGCGACAACTGCCTCGGCGCCGAATGCGCGTTTCACGCCGACTGCTTCGTGCTGAAGGCGCGCAAGGCCGCGCTCGAGGCGGACGTCGTCGTGGTCAACCACCATCTGTTCTTCGCCGACATCATGCTTCGCGACGAAGGCCTCGCGGAGCTGCTTGCCCGCCTGCAATACGCTGATCCTCGACGAGGCGCACCAGCTGCCGGACACCGCCACGCTGTTCTTTGGCGAAGAGCTGACCGCCGCGCAGCTCGTGGAGCTCGCGCGCGATGCCGAAGGTGGCCGCCCGCACCGGCGCGCGCGAGGTGGCCGAGCTTCCCGCTGCGTGCCGGCAGGTATCGGTCCCGCGATCACGGAAGCTGCGCCTGGCGCTCGGCGAGACACCGGGCAAGATCGCGCAGCGCGCCGCGCGCCGAGAAGGAAGGCTTCAGCGCCGCGGTGGACGAATTGACCGCGCGCGCTCGACCGCCTCGCCGACGGAACTCGCACTGTTCGCCGAGCGCAGCGAAGAAATCGCCAACTGCGCGCAACGCGCCACCGGGCGCGGTGACGCAGCTCGCGCGCTGGCGGGCCGGTCTCGTGCCCTGCGGCGAATGAAGCCGCGGGCGGACACCGCCCATGAGGCGGCATGGATCCGCTGGGTCGACATCACGCAGTCGGGCTGGCAGCTCAACGCGTCGCCGCTGTCGGTCGCCGACGTGTTCGGAAAGCGAGTCGTCAGAGTCGGGACGCGCGTGGATATTCACGTCCGCGACGCTCGCGCGTCGGCAAGTGATTTTCGTTGTACCAGCGCGAGCTGGGCCCTGCGGAGGCGGCCACCGGATGCTGGGATTCGCCCTTCGACTACGAATCTCAGGCGCTGCTCTGCGTGCCGCGCGACTGCCGCAGCCCAATCTCGCGCGAGCACACCGAGGCGCGTCGTCGCGGCGGCGCTGCCGGTGCTGCGCGCGAGCGGCGGGCGCGCCTTCCTGCTGTTCACGACGCTCCGCGCGCTCAATGTCGCACGGGATCTCCTCGCCGCCGCCATTCGCCGGCGAAGGACTGCGACTGGCCCCTGCTCGTGCAGGGCGAAGGGTCGCGCAGCGAGCTCCTGACCCGATTCCGCGAGCTCGGCAACGCGATCCTGCTGGGAAGCGCGAGCTTCGGGAGGGCGTCGATGTGCCGGGCGGGGCGCTGTCCGTCGTCATCCTCGACAAGCTGCCGTTCGCGCCGCCCGACGATCCGCTGCTCGCCGCGCGCCTCGACGAGTTGCGCGCCGAGGGCGGCAACCCGTTCTTCGACTATCAGCTGCCGCAGGCGGTCATCGCGCTGAAGCAGGGCGCCGGCCGCCTCATCCGCACGGAGACCGATCGCGGCGTGCTGATGATCTGCGACCCGCGTCTCACCGACAAACCCTACGGCAAGCGGATCTGGCAGAGCCTGCCGCCGATGCGCCGGACGCGGGAGTTGAGGACGTCGACGAGCGTTCTTCCGCACGGGAGGTGCTGACCGCGCTGAGGCGTCGCCTAGCGGAATCGCCCGCGGCGCGGCATTCATGGACGCCCGCGAGCCGCATCCCCGGGCGATTCCGAGCCTAGGCAGCGTGAGACAGCCCGCGACTTCGCCGCCTTCACGGTCTTACCAGAACTTCCACCACGGCTTGTCGACTTGTCCGGCGAGATAGACGCTGTCCGGAAAGGTCTGGCGCAAGATGCGCAGCGAGTCGTCGCGCAGTTGGGTGAGTCCGAGCTTGTCGTAACTCTTGACGAGCACGTCGAGCGCGCCCTCGTTCGCCGTCGTTCGCGGGTAGCCGACGATCGCCGCCTGGGCCCGGTTGATCGCCGCGATATAGGCGCCGCGGTTGTAGTAATAGCGGGCGACGCTCACTTCGTACTTCGCCAGCGCATTCGTGAGGATAGAGCATCCGGTCGGTCGCAGTCCTGCGCGCGTAGCGGCTTTCGGGAAATCTTGGCTACGAGCTCCTTGAACGCGGCAAACGATTCGCGCATGCCCTTGGGCTCGCGCTCCGCCAGGTCGAGCTCGTACGACGTAACCCAGCAATCCCTGGTCCTCGCGGAAGTTGACGAGGCCCTTCGAGATAGTAGGCGTAGTCGACGATTCTGGTTGTTGGGAAACGTGCGGATGAAGCGGTCGCACGCGGCGACGGCTGCGGCAGTTTCGCCGGCGCGATAGTTCGCATACGCGAGCTCCAGGATCGCCTGCTGCGCATAGCGGCCATAGGGGAAGCGCGCCTCGAGCGTCTCGAAGAGCTTGATCGCCCGCGTATAATTTCCCTGCGTCAAGGCGTCGTGCGCGAGCTTGTACATCTGCTCGGCGTTGAGATTGCGTGGTCTCGTCGACGACATCGGGCAGGAGGCCGCAACCGGACACGGCAAGGAACGCGACGCACGCGAACAGGCGAACGATGGCGCCCAGGTAGCGCGCCGGGGCCGAAGCGAGGCTGACGACGTGCGGATGCGGCATACGGAACATGCTTTACGATCGCTGCTGAAGAGACGTCAGATTATAGCCGACGCCTCGACTCTGCCTACCCGCGCCCCACTCCTCCTGACCGCCACACGGCGTCGCGCCGGGCCCGCCGTCCGCCGGCGCAACCCACGCGCTGACGCTGCCAGCCGATGCCGGCCGGCCAGCGCTTCGACGTGCGCTTCGCGCGCGCGTTGCCGCAATTTTCGCGCGCCCGGCTCCGAGCGTGGATCGACGCCGGACGCGTGACGCTGGACGCACATCCGGCTGCGCCGACGCGCGGGTGCGCGGCGGCGAGCGCGTGGTGGTCGATCCGGAATCGCTGCCGCAGGAAACGCCGCTTCTGCCTCGAAGCGATCGCCGTTTCCATCGTCGCCGAGGACGATGCGCGTTGCTCGTCGTCGACAAGCCGGCCGGGCTCGTCGTCCATCCAGGCGCCGGCAATTGGGACGGCACGCCTGCTGAATGCGTTGCTGCATCACGCGCCGCAGCTCGCGCACGTGCCGCGCGCCGGCATCGTCCATCGGCTGGACAAGGACACGAGCGGCCTCTCGTCGTGGCGAAGACCCTGGCCGCGCATACCGCGCCTGGTGCGCGCGCTGCAGGCACGAACGGTGACCCGCGAATATCTCGCGCTGGCGCGCGGGCGACCTCGCGCGACGGCGACACGGTCGACGCGCCGATCGGCCGGCATCCGACCCGGCGCACGACGATGGCGGTAGTGGCCACGGGAAAGCCCGCGCGCACGCACTTCACGGTCCTCGAGCGCTTCGGCCAGGCGACGCTGCTGCGCTGCCGGCTCGAAACCGGACGCACGCACCAGATACGCGTCCATCTCGCCTCGCTCGGTCATCCGCTCGTCGGCGATCCTGCGTACGGCCGCAGAGGGCCGATTCCGTTTCCGCGGCAGGCATTGCATGCCGCGCGGCTCCGCGCTCGTCCATCCGGTCACGGGCCGGATTGCGCATGGGAGTCGCCGTTGCCGCCGGATTTCGACGGACTTCTGGCCTCGCTGCGCGTGCGGTTGCGCCGATGAAGCGGCGCGACTTCGCGCCATGGAACTCGGCGACGAGCTTGCGGCCGCCGGCCTCGACTGGATCGTTCCCGACTGGCCCGTTCCCGGCCATGTCGCGCGCGCTCGCGACGACGCGAAGCGGCGGCGTCAGCACGGGCGCCCGCGCGACGATGAACCTCGGCCGCAAGCGCGCGACGACACCGGAGGCGCTGGCCGAGAATCGACGCCGTCTGCAGCGCTCCTGCCTGCGGCGCCGACGTGGCTCGATCAGGTGCACGGCGCCGCGGTGGTGACGCTGACGGCAGCGTCGCTCAGAGCTGCCGGTCCCACCGCCGATGCGGCGGTCACGCGCGAACGGGGCGTCGTTTGCGCGGTCCTCACCGCCGATTGCCTGCCGGTGCTCTTTGCCGACCGTGGAGGCAATGCGGTCGGCATCGCTCACGCGGGTTGGCGCGGACTGGCCGCGGGCGTACTCGAAGCGACGATCGCAGCGCTCCGCGATCTCGGCGCGAGCGCGGACGACCTCGTCGCATGGCTTGGCCCGCGCGATCGGTCCGGCCCGCTTCGAAGTCGGCGCCGATGTGCACGATCGGTTCTGCGCGGACGATCCCGAGGCGCAGGCGCTGCTTCACGCCGCATGGCCCCGGCAAGTGGCACGCCGATCTCTACGCGCTCGCGCGAGCGCGCCTCGCGCGCAGCGGCAGTGCCGCAGGTGGGCGGCGGCGGCTATTGCACGCATTCCGATGCCGCGCGCTTTTTCTCGTATCGTCGCGAGCGCGACAGCGGGCCGGATGGCCACCGTCGTCTGGCTTGCAGGGCGACGGATCTCGAACCGAACCCCGAACGCGCTGCCGCGGAGCAACGGCGGAGCGCCACTCGCGATGCGTACATGCGCGGTGCCAGCGGCGATGCGCTCGCCCGCGCAACCCAGGGCCCCGTCGGACTCCCAGCCGACCCGCCGCCTTGTCCATCCTCATGCAGATCGTCGCCGCCGCGCTTGCGGGCGGCGTGTTCGCGACGGTCGCGGCCGCCGGGACGCTGGTGCTGCATCGATCGTGGATCTCCCGCATCGTGTCGTTCGCCGTCGGCGCGCTGCTTGGCGCCGTGTTCCTCGAGCTCCTGCCGCACGCGCTCGAGACGGGCGACGCCGAGCGGGTGATGGCGACGGTGCTCGTCGGGCTGCTCGCGTTCTTCGCGCTGGAAAAGCTCGTGCTCTGGCGGCACGCGCACGGCCACGCCGCGCACGAGGACGACGCCGAAGAGTCGGAGCACGAGCACGCGCTGCATGCGCACGGGACGGACCAGGGTCGCTCGGGCCTCATGATCCTCATCGGCACCGAGCGTGCACAACTTCTGCGACGGCGTGGTCATCGCCGCGTCGTTTCTCGCCGGCTCGGCGCTGGGCGTTGCGACGACGGTCGCGATCGTCGCGCATGCCGTGCCGCAGCAGGTCGGCGACTTCGCCGTGCTCGTGCATTCGGGGCTACGCGCGGTCGAGGGCGTTCGTCTACAACGTATCGGTCGGCGTCGCCACGCTGGCCGGCGCGCTCGCGGGCTATGTCGCGCTGGCCGACATGCAGCAGGCTCTGCCGACCGCGCTCGCCATTGCGGCGTCGAGCCTGCTGTACGTCGCGGTCGCCGATCTCATTCCGAGCCTGCACCGGCGCCCCGAGCCGCTCGAGACCGCGAAGCAGCTGCTGCTGATCGGCCTCGGGATCGGCGTCATCGCGCTGGCGCTCGACGTGTGGCTCGCAACCGCTGACCCGGCACCGCAGTGCGGTAACCTAGCGCATCATGTCGCACGCGCCGCAAGCACGTGCCGCCCAGCCCGCCTGAGCTCGCCGCGCGCTGGCAGGCCCTCGGCCAGGAATGGGCGCACTGGTACGCCCAGGCCGCATCGGGCCTGCCGCGGCGGGTCGCGCCGTGGGCGCCGCTACGGAAATCAAGGTTCCCGGCTGCGATCGCGCCGGGAACGCTTCGACCCGCAACAGCTCGCCGAGCTCAACGCCAAATACCAGGCGCGCTGGGAAGCGCTCTGGTCGGCGGCGACGGCCGCGCTTGCACGCCGACGCGCAAGCGGCCGAGGCCGATGCCCGACGTCGCGCACCCCGCGCCCGGCGATCGCCGCTTCGCGGCCGCGCGAATGGCGCGAGCTGCCCTACTTCGCGCTCCTGAAGCAGGGCTATCTGCTCTTCGGCGAATACCTGAACGAGCTCGCCGCGCTCGCCGCGCTCCCGAGCAGGACAAGCGCCGGCTCGCCTTCGTCACGAAGCAGTACGTGGATGCGCTCGCGCCGACGAATTTCATGGCCACCAATCCCGAGGTGCTGAACCGCGCGCTCTCGACCGAAGGAGCGAGCCTCGTGCAGGGGCTCGCCAATCTCGCCGCCGACGCGCGGCGCGGCCGCATTTCGATGAGCGACGACCGCGCGTTCGAGGTCGGGCGCAACCTCGCGGTGACGCCCGGCAGCGTCGTTTTCCGCAACGATCTGATCGAGCTGCTGCAGTACGCGCCGACGACCGCGCGGGTCCGCAGGCGGCCGCTCCGTGATCGTGCCGCCGTGCATCAACAAATACTACATTCTCGATCTGCAGCCCGAGAACTCCTACGTCCGCTGGGCCGTCGGCGAGGGGCACACGGTGTTCATGCTCTCGTGGCGCAACATCCCGCCCGAGCTCGGCCGTATCACCTGGGACGACTACCTCGAGCAGGGCGTGCTGACCGCCATCAGCGTCGCGAGGGAGATCGCCGACAGCAAGACCGTCAACGCGCTCGGCTTCTGCGTTGGCGGGACGCTGCTCGCGTGCGCGCTGGCCGCTGGCGCGGCGCGCGGCGAGCGCGCCGTCGCGAGCGTCACGCCTGCTCACCACGATGCTCGACTTCGCCGACCCGGGCGACATCGGCGTCTACATATCGCGCGAATATCCTCGCCGCGCGCGAGCCCGCGCTGATGGCCGGCCAGCGCATCTACGGCGCGCGAGCTCGCGGCGGCGTTCGCGAGCCTGCGCGCCAACGATCTCGTCTGGAGCTACGTCGTCGGCAATTACCTCAAGGGCGAGACGCCGCCCGCGTTCGACCTCCTTCACTGGAACGGCGATTCGGCGAACCTGCCGGGCCCGATGTTCGTCACTTACCTCAAGAATTTCTATCTCGACAACAAGCTGCGCGACGGCGGCGCGCTGACGATGGCGGGCGAGCCGATCGATCTTGCGCAGGTGACGATGCCCGCGTATATCGTCGCCTCGCGCGACGATCACATCGTGCCGTGGCGCTCGGCGTATCGGTCGACGCAGCTCCTGGGGGCGAAATGCTCGTTTGTCCTGGGCGCGTCCGGGCACATCGCCGGCGTCGTCAACCCGCCGGCCAAGCACCGCCGCAACTACTGGACGAATCTCGCGACTGCCGGAATCGGCCGACGAATGGCTCGCGGGGGCAACGTCGCATCCCGGAAGCTGGTGGCCGCACTGGGGCGCATGGCTCGCGCGCGCACGGCGGGACGTGGCATCCCGCGCCGCGCGCGCCGGCGGCGCACGCCATCCGCCGCTCGAGCCGGCGCCGGGCCGCTACGTGCTCGAAGCGCCGGGATGAGCCGGCCGCGGCACGACCGCGCCGGCAGACGTGATTTATTGACGCGACAAGCTCTAACATGCGCGCTTCCGGCCGATCGTCTGCCGCCGGCACCATCCGTCGCACCCGCCGTCATCGCTGGAGGAGAGAAAATGCCCATCAATGTCCCGCGCGTCGCGCTCGTCACCGGAGGAATGGGTGGCCTGGGCGAAGCGATCTGCATCAAGCTCGCCGCGCTCGGCTACAAGGTCGTCACCACGCATTCGCCCGGCAACACGCAAGTCGAAGGAATGGCTCGACGGCATGAACAAGATGGGCTACGGCTTTCAGCGCCTATCCCTGCGACGTCGCCGACTGGGATTCGTGCGTCGCGCTGCGCGCAGAAGGTCGCGGCCGAGGTCGGGCCGATCGACGTGCTGGTCAACAACGCCGGCATCACGCGCGACACGACGTTCAAGAAGATGGACCGCGGCGGCTGGGACGCCGTGATGCACGACCAACCTCGACTCGTGCTTCAACATGACGAAGCAGGTGTGCGACGGCATGGTCGACCGCGGCTGGGGGCGGATCATCAACATCTCGTCGGTGAACGGCCAGAAGGGCGCCTTCGGCCAGATCAACTACTCGGCGGCGAAGGCCGGCATGCACGGCTTCACCAAGGCGCTCGCGCTCGAGGTCGCGCGCAAGGGCGTGACCGTCAACACGATCTCGCCCGGCTACATCGGCACCGAAGATGGTGATGGCGATCCCGAAGGAAGTGCTCGACTCGAAGATCGTTCCGCAGATTCCGATGGGCCGCCTCGGCAAGCCGGAGGAGGTCGCGGGCTCGTCGCCTACCTGTCGAGCGAGGAAGCGGCGTTCGTCACCGGCGCCAACATCGCGATCAACGGCGGCCAGCACATGTTCTGACATGGCGCGGTCAGCATGCGCGGACGACTCGGGCGGTCGAGCCTGTCGCGCTATCGGCTGCGGCATCGCTGCTGGCTCGCTTGCGACCGCGGCGGGCGCGCAGGAGGTCTATCCGGCGAAACCGATCGCGCTCGTCGTCCCGTTCCCGCCGGGCGGCGTCGCCGACATCGTCGCGCGTCCGGTGGCCGACGCGATGAGCCGGCTGCTCAACACGCCCGTCGTCATCGAGAACAAGGCCGGCGCGGGCGGCGGCATCGGCATGGGCTACGTCGCGAAGGCGAAGCCCGACGGCTACACGCTGCTGCTCGCGCTGTCGTCGATCTCGATCATCCCGGAAGCCGACAAGGTCACCGGGCCGCGCGCCGATGTACCAGCTCGACCAGTTCGTGCCCATCGCGCGGTTCACCGCCGACCCGACGGTGCTCGCGGTCCGCGCGGAGAGCCCGTGGAAGACGCGTGCAGGAATTCGTCGCCGACGCGCGCACGCGCCCGGGCGCGATCACGCTACGGCTCGTCGGGCAACTACGGAACGATGCACATCCCGATGGAGATGTTCGCGGCGAGCGCCGACGTCAAGCTGCTGCACGTGCCCTACACCGGCGGCGGGCCGGCGGTGCGTCGCGCTCCTCGGCGGCAACGTCGACGCGATTTCGACGGGACCCTCGACGGTGATCCAGCACGTCAAGGCGGGCAAGGTGCGCGTGCTGGCGTCGTGGGGCGACCAGCGGCTCGCCGCGCTGCCCGACGTTCCGACGCTGACGGAATCGGGATTCAACGCGACCTTCTTCCAGTGGGCGGCGCTGTTCGCCCCGGCCGGGACGCCCGAGCCGGTGCTCGTCGAAACTGCGCGACGCGGCGCGCGCCGCCGCCACCGATCCGCGCTTCGTCGCCGCGATGGCGACGGTCGAAACGCCGATCCAGTATCTCGACGCGCCCGAGCTCGCGCGCTTCTGGGCGGCCGACGCGCAGAAGCTCGCCGAAGCCGTGAGGCGAGTCGGCAAGGTCGAGTCAAAAAAGTGCCCCGCAGGGTTGACCCTGCGGGGCGAGGCTGTATCTCTCAGGAGGAGGAGAAAGATACAGGTCTTGCCTGAACCTTAGGCGTGCTACTTACGCAGCCTTGCGACCCTTCGCTCGCCGACTTCGCGGTGTTCGCGGCGTTGGCGGACGCGGCGCGGACGCTCGCATCGGCCAGGCTCACGACTTGCTTCGTCGCCTTCTGGAACTGGTCGAACGCGGCGGTCGAAGCGGCGAACGTCGACTTGAACGCGTTGACGGCCGGTTCCGAGCCGGCCGGGGCCGACTTGCTGGCCTTCTCGACCCACGCGGCGGTGTCCTTCGTGTACGTCGACCACGCTTCTTCGGCGAGCGCGGTGAATTGCGCTTGCGCTTGCGACGAGATCTCGTACGAGGCTGCGCGTGTAGGCGGTGGCGGTCTGCGACGCCCGTCTCGGCGTACTTGGCGCGCAGCGCCATCAGGTCTTGCACGTCCTTGACCGGCGGCGACGGCGGCGGCGCCTTCGACACCCTTCGCCAGCACGACCTTGGCGGCGTTCAGGTTGAGCGTTGACGAACTTCTCGGCGTTTTCCATGGCGAGCGCGGCGATCTTCGCTGCGCTTGCGCGACGTTGACCTTGTTGAAGTCGGCGAATTGTTCGGTGGCTGTGTAGATCATGGTGCTCATGGTGTTTCCTTTCGATCGATGATTGAGGGGCCGCCCAATGCGACCGTTACCCTGCAAATCCTGCGGTGCCGGCCTGCCCGTTCGCCGGACGGTTCCGGCTGCCTCTGGCGTCGCGGTATTGCTGCACCGCACAAAACACATTGTAGGGATGGGGAAAGGCAAAGTCAAGGCTTTTTGTGCATCGCACCAATATCACGGTAGCCGGCCGCGAGTCGGGAATCCAAACGTCCGATAAATCAGCAAGGTTATAATGCCGGCCTTGCTCTTCCGGAGTGCGCCATGAGCGAGTCCCCGCGCATCATCAAGAAATACCCGAACCGCCGCCTGTACGACACGGCGAACAGCGGTTACATCACGCTCGCGGACGTAAAGCAGATGGTGCTCGACGACTCGACATTCCAGGTCATCGACGCGAAGATCCGGCGACGACCTCACCCGCACCATCCTGCTGCAGATCATCCTCGAGGAAGAAGCCGGCGGCATGCCGATGTTCAGCTCCGAGATGCTCGCCGCAGATGATCCGGTTCTACGGCAGCGCCCAGCAGACGATCATGGGCCAGTACATCGAGCAGAACGTCAAGGCGTTCCTCGCGATCCAGAAGAAGCTCCAGGACCAGGCGAAGCAGATCTACGGCGACAAGATGATGATCACGCCCGACCTGTGGAAGCAGTTCATGCAGATGCAGGCCCCGGCCATGCAGGGAATGCTCGGCAATTACCTCGAGCAGAGCGCGAAGCTCTTCATGGACATGCAGCAGCGGATGCAGGACCAGACGCGCGGCATCTTCGCCGGCGTTCCCGTTTCCCAACTTCAGTGCGCGCAGCAAACCCCGCCGGACGACGACAACAAGCGCTGAGCGCCGGAAGCAGCGCAACATCCCGTCGCGTTCGTCCGTTTCTTTGCGACGCGATATCGCGCTGCGATGCGACTCTGGTCGCGAGGCTCCCGCAGTGCGATGCGCGGACCGGCTCCGGGAAGCTCCATGACGCCAGCGTGCCCTCGAACCTTCGTCGGCCGCTTCCGTCGCGCCGCCGCGGCCCGCGCGCGAAAAGACGCGCCGGTTCGCGCCCGCCGCGAGTCGGCTTCGTCTCGCTCGGCTGCCCGAAGGCGCTCGTCGATTCGGAGGCAGATCGTCACGCAGCTGCGCGCCGAAGGCTATGCGATCGACGGCGACCTACGCGGGCGCGGATCTCGTCGTCGTCAACACCTGCGGCTTCATCGACGCGGCGGTCGCCGAATCGCTCGACGCCATCGGCGAAGCGCTGGCGGAGAACGGCAAGGTGATCGTCACCGGCTGCCTGGGCGCGAAGGATGGCGGCGCGCTTCGTCCGCGACAGCGCACCCGACGGTGCTGGCCGTCACCGGACCGCACGCGACGGACGAGGTGATGGCGGCCGTGCACACGCACCTGCCCAAGCCGCACGATCCGTTCGCCGATCTCGTGCCGCCGCAGGGAATCAAGCTCACGCCGCGTCACTACGCGTATCTCAAGATCAGCGAAGGCTGCAACCACCGCTGCACGTTCTGCATCATTCCGGCGATGCGCGGCGACCTCGTGAGCGCGTCCCATCGGCGAGGTGCTGGCGGAAGCGCAGCGGCTGCTCGCGGCCGGCGTGCAGCGAGCTCCTCGTCGTGTCGCAGGACACGAGCGCCTACGGCGTCGACGTGCGCTACCGCACCGGCTTCTGGCAGGGACGACCGCTCAAGACGCGGATGATCGAGCTCGCGGCGGCGCCTCGACGCGATGGCGCGCGCGCACGGCGCGTGGGTGCGCCTCCACTACGTCTATCCGTATCCGCACGTCGACGAGGTGATCGAGCGGATGACGACCGACCCGGCGCAGGCGGCCTCCTCCCCTACCTCGACGTGCCGTTCCAGCATGCGAGCCCGCGCATCCTGAAGCTCATGAAGCGGCCCGCCAACGCGGAGGGCACGCTGCGGCGCATCGAGGCGTGGCGCGCGATGCGCCCGGACCTCGTCATTCGCAGCACGTTCATCGCCGGCTTTCCGGGCGAGACGGAAGCGCGAATTCGAGCGAGCTGCTCGCGTTTCTCGAGGCCGCGCAGCTCGATCGCGTCGGCTGCTTCGCGTACTCGCCGGTCGACGGCGCCGCGGCGAATGCGCTGCCCGATCCGGTTCCCGACGAGGTGCGGGAAGACCGCCGCGCACGATTCATGGCGGTACAGGAGAAGATCAGCGCCCGGCGGCTTGCGCGGCGCGTGGGATCCACGATCACCGTGCTCGTCGACGGGCATGAAGGCAGGCCGCGATGGCCCGCAGCGCGGCCGATGCACCGGAGATCGACGGCATCGTCCGCATTGCCGGCGGCAATCGCCTCGCGATCGGGGACTTCGCGCGGGTGACCGTCACCGGCGCGTCGGGACACGATCTCGACGCGCGTTGCGCCCTGACGGACAAGCTCTGCGGTACGGACCGGAACAGCAGCGCCGACGCAAGTTCGCACGGTCCGATCTGGCCCGCGAGAGACGGGACCGCCGCTTCGACAACCGCGGGCGTCTCGCTGTAAAGTGCGCACTTCGGCTGGCGTCGAATCGTTCCGTCCCGCCCGCACTGCGATGAAGGCTCGTCCATGAATTTCATCAACGCCTGGACGCGCGCCCGGTGCGCGCCTCTGCCGCTCGCTGGCGCTCAGTGGTTCGCCGTTCGTGGTCGGCGGGTGCGGCGAGGGCGACCAGAAAGACGCGGCGCGCCCGCCGCTCGAAGTGACGGCGCTGACGACGTCGTCCCAAGGGACGTGCCTGTCACCTCCGTCTTCGTCGCGCGAGACGCAGAGCTCGCAGGCGGTCAACATCCAGGCGCGCGTATCCGGGCTTCCTCGACAAGCGCATGTACATCGAAGGCTCGGTCGTCAAGGCGGGACAGGTGCTGTTCCAGATGGACCAGAAGCCGTTCCAGGCGCAGGTCGACGCGCCAGGCGGCGGCGCTGCAGCGCAACCAGGCGGCGCTGCAGGTGGCGACGGCGAACCTCGAGCGCACCAAGCCGCTCGCCGCAGCAGAACGCGCTGTCGCAGAAGGACCTCGACGACGCGACAGGGCCAGTACGAGCAGGCGCAGGCCGCGGTCGAGCAGGGGAAGGCCCAGCTCGAGGCAGGCGAAGCTCAACCTCTCGTACACGACGATCACGCTCGCCGGTCGACGGCGTCATCGAGCTACGCGGCGGTCGCCGACGGCACGTACCTCAATCCGCAGAACGCGCAGCTCACCACCGTCTCGGTGCTGACGCCGATGTGGATCAACTTCAGCGTCTCGGAAAACGAGATGGAGCGCATCCGCAACGAGGTGCGCAGCGGGCAGCTCAAGCTGCCCGAAGGCGGCCAGCTTCGTCGTCGAGGTCGAGATGGTCGACGGCAATCTCTTCCCGTACACCGGGCACGATCACGTTCGCGGACCCGTCGTACAACCCGACGACGGGCACGTTCCTGCTGCGCGCGACCGTCAACAATCCGGCGGGCGTGCTGCGCCCGAACCAGTACGTCCGCGTGCGCCTGCACGGGCGCGATCCGGCCGAACGCGATCGTGGTTCCGCAGCGCGCGGTGCAGCAGAGCGCGAAGGGCCACTTCGTCTGGGTCGTCAACAAGGACAACCAGGCCGAGCTGCGCCCGGTCGTCGTCGGCGACTGGAAGGGCGACGGCTGGCTCATCTCGCGAAGGCCTCGACAACGGCGACAAGGTCGTCGTCGACGGCGGCGTTCAGGCTCACGCGAGGGCGCCGCGGTGAAGGCGACGGCCTACATCGCCGCCAGCCGCAGCCGCCGGCGCCAAGGGCATGGCGCGGCGCAGCGCCGTATCCGCCGCCACGCCGTCGAGCGTCGTCGATCTACTTCGCGCCGCGGCAAGCCGACGCTCGACACCGAGGCGCCAGCGCGCCCTGCGCGTCGCGGCGGCCGCGTACATGGGCATCGGCACGCAGATCGACATCACCGGTTACGCCGACAAGACCGGCAATGCCGCGGCCAACGTCGAGCTCGCGCAAGAAGCGCGCGCCTCGCCGTGCGCGACGAGCTCGTGCGCCTCGGCGTCGAACCGCGGCGCATCCAGCTCGTGCCGCCGGTGAGCGTCACGGGCAGCGGCAGCGACGATCGAGGCCCGCGCGCGTCGACGTCGTCCGTTAGCCAAGTAAGCGCGACCCGATGTTCTCCCGATTCTTCATCGAACGCCCGATCTTCGCGGCCGTCGTCGCGCTGATCATCTGCCTCGCCGGCCTCGTCTCGATGTCGCTGCTGCCGGTCGCGCAGTATCCGACGCATCACGCCGGTGCAGGTCACGGTGTCGGCGACCTATCCCGGCGCCGACTCCACGACGCTCGCGCAGACTCGGTGGCCTCGCCGATCGAGCAGCAGATCAACGGCGTCGACAACATGCTCTACATGTCGTCGATCAGCTCGTCGACCGGCCAGCTCACGATGACGGTCTACTTCTCGCTCGACACCGATCCCGACATCGCGCAGGTGCAGGTGCAGAACCGCGTCAACCTCGCGATGCCGCAGCTGCCGTCCGCCGTCGTGCAGCAGGGCGTGAACGTGCAGAAGAAGTCGTCGTCGATCATGATGCTGGTCGGCGGTGTACGCGAAGGACAGGCCGCTACAGCGCCGAACTACATCGCCAACTACGCCAACGTCTACGTCCTCGACGCGCTCGAAGCGCGTCAACGGCGCCGGGCAGGCGCAGATCATGGGCGTGCCGAACCAGGCGATGCGGATCTGGATGAATCCGGACCGGATGGCGTCGCTCGGCATCACGACCTCCGACATCGCCAACGCGATCAGCCAGCAGAACCAGCTCTTCGGCGCCGGGCAGATCGGCCAGCAGCCCAACGCGGGCCCGGTCGAGCTCACGTTCCCGGTCATCACCCAGCCGCAGTTCACCGAGCCCAAGCAGTACGAGAACATCATCCTGCGCGCGATCGCAGGACGGCAGCGCGATCGTGCGCGTCGGGCGACGTCGCGCGCGCCGAGATCGGGCTCCAGCAGTACATCGTCGACAGCAAGCTGAACGGCGTACCCGCGACCATCATCGCCGTCTACCAGCAGCCGGGCGCCAACGGACTCATCGTGTCGGACGCCGTGCGCGAAGACGATGGAGCAGATGAAGGCCGCGCTTCCCGGACGGGATGGACTACCTCGATCGCGCTCGACACCAACGACTTCGTACGGCTGTCGATCAAGGAAGTGATCAAGACGCTGTTCGAGGCGATCGTGCTCGTCGTGCTCGTCGTCTACCTGTTCCTGCAGAGCTTCCGCACGACGATCATCTGCAGCGTGGCGATCGTGGTCGCGCTGATCGCCACGTTCACCGGGCATGCTCGCGCTCGGCTTCTCGATCAACCTCCTCACCCTGTTCGGACTGGTGCTGGCGATCGGCATGGTCGTCGACGACGCGATCGTCGTCGTGCGAGAACGTCGAGCGCAACATGCACGCAGCACCACCTCGCGCCCAAGGAGGCGACGATCCGGTCGATGGGCGAGATCGCGAGCTCGCTCGTCGCCGTCGTGCTCGTGATGTGCTCGGTGTTCATCCCGGCGGCGTTCCTGCCCGGGCACGACCGGCCAGCTCTACAAGCAGTTCGCGATCACGATCGTGATCTCGGTGTCGGTGTCGGGCTTCATCGCGCTGACGCTGACGCCGGCGATGTGCGCGGTGCTGCTCAAGCACAGTCCGCCGCCGACGCGCGGGTTCGTTCGCGTGGTTCAACCGCCAGGTCGATCGCGTGACGCAGCGCTTCGGCACCGCGGTCGACCTACGTCATCAAGCGCCGTCGGTCGCGCTGGTGCTGCTCGTCGTGTTCCTCGTACGCGATCTACCACCTGTTCACGATCCTGCCGACGAGCTTCGTGCCGAACGAGGACCAGGGCTACGCGATGTGCCGCGATCATCATGCCGCAGGCGGCGAGCCTCGCGCGCACGCAGGAGATCGCGAACAAGGCGGACGAGATCTTCAAGAGACATTCCGGGCGTCGCAGACGCGCACGGTGGTCACCGGCTACAGCCTGCTCGACAGCGGCTTCAAGACCAACGCCGGCACGATCTTCGTCACGTTCAGCGACTTCGACGAAGCGCTACGAGAACGATCGACACGGCGAAGAAGGAGAACGCGCGGGCGATCCTGCAGGGCTTCTTCGCCAAGGCGCGGCTGATCGAGAGCGCGATCGTGATTCCGATCGCGCCGCCGCGCGATTCCCGGCATCGGCACGACCGGCGGCTTCGAGTTCTGGATCCAGGACACCGGCACCGGCGATCCCGTCGCGCTCGACGCCGTGATGCAGGACTTCCTCGAGAAGGCGCGCGAGCGGCCCGAGCTCACCGGCCTCGCGCACGACGTATTCGGCGAGCACGCAGCAGCTGCGCGCCAACGTCGACCGCGACAAGACGCAGCTGCTCGGCATTCCGATCCAGGACGTCTACAGCGCGATCCAGGCGCAGTTCGGCTCGCTCACGGTCAGCCAGTACAACCAGTTCTCCAACGTCTGGTGGGTGATCGTGCAGTCCGACGCGCAGTACCGGCAGAACCCGGAGGACCTGACGCGCCTGTACACGCGCAACAACCAGAACCAGATGGTGCCGCTGTCGTCGGTGGTCACGACGCAGTGGACCGCCGGCCCCGACCTCCTGCCCCACTTCAACGGCTTCACCGCGGCCAAGATCAACGGCAGCGCGTCCCGGGCTACAGCTCGGGCGACGCGATCGCCGACGATGGAAGCGGTGGCGCAAGGAAGTGCTGCCGCCGGGCTACACGTTCGCGTGGTCGGGGCTCGCGTTCGAGGAGAAGAAATCCGGCGGCACGTCGAGGCATCGCGTTCGTGTTCGGCCTCATCATCGTGTTCCTGGTGCTGGCCGCGCAGTACGAATCGTGGACGCTGCCCGGCGCCGTGATGAGCGCCGGTGCCGTTCGGGATCCTGGGCGCGCTCGTCACCAACTGGCTGCGCGGCCTCGACAACGACGTCTACTTCCAGATCGGCCTCCTCGTGCTGATCGGCCTCGGCGCGAAGAACGCCGTGCTGCGCGTGTCGGCCGCCGTCGAGTTCCGCAAGCAGGGCAAGTCGATCATGGAGGCGACGGTGCTCGCCGGCGAGCAGCGGCTGCGGCCGATCATCATGACCTCGCTCGCGTTCGCGATCGGCTGCCTGCCGCTCGCGCTCGCGCGTCGGCGCCGGCGCCAACGCGCGCCACTCGATCGGCACCGGCATCATCGGCGGCATGATCGGCGAGACGACGCTCGCGATGCTCTACGTGCCGCTGCTCTTCTACCTCTTCGACCGGCTGGCCGAGGGCGGCGAGACGAAGGCCGATGCGACTCCGCCCGCGCCGGCAGCCGCGCGCGCCGGTGCCGCGCCGGCGGCCGCGCCACACGTCACCGCGCGCGCCGACGGGGACTAGGCATGCGCCGCCGCGCATCCGTCGCCGCTCGCTCGCGCTCGCCGCTGCGTCTGTCGTCCGGCTGCATGATGGGACCGGACTACGCGCGCCCGCCGGTGGATGCGCCCGCCGCGTTCCGCTTCGAGCCCAAGGATCGTCGCGGAGACGGCGAACACCGAGTGGTGGAAGCAGTTCGGCGATCCGGTGCTCGACCAGCTGATCGACACGGCGCTCGCCAACAACCTGAACGTCAAGGTCGCCGCGGCCAACGTCGAGCAGGCGGCCGGCGTCTTCACGCAGACGCGCTCGGGCTCTTTCCGCAGATCGGCTACGGCGGCACGGGCGAGCGCGCGCGCACGACCGAGTCCGGCGCGACGCGCCTGCCCGGAACTCGTTCCGAATCCGCAGAACGCCTACCAGGCGCTGCTGACCGCGAGCTGGGAGATCGACCTCTGGGGCCGCATCCGGCGCTTGAGCGAATCGGCGCGCGCCAACCTGCTCGCGACCGACGAGGCGCGCCGCGGCGTGATCCTGACGCTCGTCTCGTCGGTGGCCGACCAACTACCTCACGCTGCGCGGCCTCGACGAGCAGCTGGTGATCGCGAACCGCACGCTCGCCGCGTACGCCGAATCGGTGCGCCTGTACCAGCTGCAGTTCAAGTACGGGCAGACCTCGCAGATGACGGTCTCGCAGACGCAGTCGCAATACGAGACCGCCGCGGCGCAGATTCCGCAGATCGAGTCGCAGATCGCGCAGACCGAGAACGCGCTCTCGGTCCTGCTCGGCCGCAACCCCGGTCCGATTCCGCGCGGCAAGTCGATCTACGATCTCGCGCTGCCGTCGGTGCCCGCCGGCGTGCCGTCGACGCTGCTCGAGCGGCGCCCGGACCTCGCTGCAGTCCGGAGCAGACGCTGATCGCGGCCAACGCGCAGATCGGCGCCGCCCGTGCGCTCTACTTTCCGACGATCTCGCTCACCGGCGCGTTCGGCGGCGCCAGCGCGCAGCTGTCGAACCTGTTCTCCGGACCCGCGCGCGTGTGGAACTACACGGGCCAGGTCGTCGGGCCGATCTTCACGTTCGGCGCCGTGAGCGGCCAGGTCGCGCAGGCCGGAAGCGGCGCAGCGCGCGGCGCTCTACAACTACCAGTACTCGATCCAGAACGCGTTCGCCGACGTCGACAACGCGCTCGTCGCCAACACGAAGCTCCAGGACCAGCTCGCGCAGCGCAGGAACGGCTCGTCGCGGCGCTCGAGGACTACGCGCGCCTCGCGAAGCTGCAGTACGACGGCGGCTATACGAGCTATACCACCGTGTTGCAGGCGGAGCAGTCGCTCTTCCCCGCCGAGCTCACGCTCGCGTCGGTGCGCGCGTCGGTCTTCGCGTCGGCCGCCAACACGTACAAGGCGATGGGCGGCGGCTGGGTCACCACGGCCGACAGCCATGACGACCGGCGGAGCGCAACGGCCCGCTCGACGAGCGCATCGCGAAGCAGCCGATCTTCTGATGCCCCGGCCGGGCCGGGGCCGCGGCGATGCGGCTACTTCGGCAGATCGGCCGCCGCGAGATCGCGCGCGAGGTCCGCGAGGATCGTCGACAGCGCCGGCATTCCAGGCTCTTGCGAACGCATCGGGCGTCGCCTCGGGCACCGGCACGCGCTGCCGGTATTCGCGCGACCAGATCACGTTCGGCGCGAGCGCATTCGCCGGCGACAGGTAGAACGTGATCGCCACCGCCGCGACGGGCTTCGCAGGCTCGCGCAGAGTCGCCGTAGAGCTCGGAGGCAAATCCGTCCAGGACGTAGTCGCCGACGTCGGACGCGCCGGGCGAAACGGTGCGCCGGAACACGTTGGCTGCCGCAAGCGCGCGGGCCGTCGCCTCCGACAGCATCGCGGCGGGCGCGACGAAGAACTCGTTGTAGTAGTCGGCCTCGAACTTGAGCTCGTCCTGCCGGTAGACGAACGCCTTGCCGCGGTACGGCGCGGCGACGTTGACGAGACCGACTCGCAACGACACGAGCTTCTGGACCGACGCCATCGGCGGGGGCGCGGGCTCGAGCAGGAACGTGCGCCTCGCGAGCGACGGGCGCGACAGCGAGCAAGCCGACCGAGGCGCGACGCGATCACGATCGCGGCGAGGATGCCGAGCGCGCGCGCGACGCGCGAAGAGGAAGACGAGGACGGCGGCTTCATCGGATGCGCTCCGGCGGTTTCGGCGGTTCGCCGAAGATCACGTTGGCAGGGTAGCGTTTGCTGTCTTCGGTGAGATCGCGCAGGTTGTCGGTGATCTGGCGCAAATTCTCGAAAGTGACGGCGAGATTCGCTTCGCCGCCGCCGAAGATCCGGTCGATCCGGGTGAGCGTCTGCGACAGATGCGCGAGCGATGCCGTGACGTTGGGGTCGTCGAGGATGGCGCGCACGCGCGCCACCGCCGCGGCCGTGTCGTCGGGCAGCTTCTGCAGCGCCGGGCTTCGCCACCGTCTTCCTGAGCTCGGCCGTGGTCGCGCGAAGCTCGGCGATGAGCGCGACACCCTGGTCGGAAAGATGCTTGGTCGTCGAGGTCGTCGAGCGCTGTCTCCATCTTCGCCAGGACGCGGTCGGCGCCGCTGCGAAATCACCTTGGTGTCGACCGCCGCGACCTTCGTCGTTGGTCGTGACCAGCAGCCGTGTCGAGATTGGCGAGCGTCTTCTCGATGTCGAGCGTTGTGCAGCTGCGTGAGGATGTCGATCGCCGCATTGACGACCGTCGTCACCGTCGACGGCGCGCTCGGGATATAGATGGTGGTCGGAATCCAGTCGATCGCGCAGCACGCGGCGGAACCGGCTCCACGTAGTCGATTTCGAGATAGCTCGTCCCGGTGATTCCCTGCGGCGCGAGCCGCATCCGCAATCCCCGCTCGATCTCCAGGTCGGCGCTCTTCTGCTCGCTCAGATCGCCGGCCCCGACGCGACCGCCGAGGAGCTTCGGCTGGATCTGCGCCTCGACCAGGACGTAGCGCACGCGCTGCTGCATCGGCCTGTCCTGCTGGTACTTGTTGTACGTGAAGCCGATCCGCGTCACCTCGCCGATCGCCACGCCCGCGATACTTGAGCTTGGAGCCGATGTCGAGCCCCTGCACCGATTCGTTGAAGTACGTCTCGATGGTGAGCTTCGGTCTGGAACCAGCGCCCGGAACCGATCACGACGAGCACGATGGCGCCGGCGACGATGGCGCCCACCACGAAGAGCCCGAGCTTGAAATAGTTGGCTTTGAGGCTCATCGTCATCGATCAGGCGGCAACGGCTTCGGCCTCGCGCCGGAAGAACGCGCGCACGCGCGGATCGGTCGTCTCGTCGCGAAGGCGGCGCGGATCACCCTCGGCGATGATGCCCTTTGCCCTGCGATCGAGCAAGATCACGCGGTCCATCGCGACGAACACGCTGCCGAGGTCGTGCGTGACGATCACGAACGTGACGCCGAGGTTGTCGGACAGCCGGCGGATCGTCGCGTCGAGCGACGCGGCCGTGATCGGATCGAGGCCCGAGGAGGGCTCGTCGAGGAACAGGATCGAAGGGTCGAGCGCCATCGCGCGCGCGATGCCGGCGCGCTTCTGCATGCCGCCGGAGAGCTCCGCCGGCATGTGGCCGGTGAACGCCTCGAGCCCGACGAGCTCGAGCTTCATCCGCGCGACGAGATCGATGGCGTCGTCGGGAAGCTCGGTGTAGATCTCGAGCGGCAGCCGCACGTTCTCGAGGAGCGTCATCGACCCGAACAACGCGCCGGATTGGTACATGACGCCGAACCTGCGCTGCAGCGCCTCCAGTTGCGCGTCGTCGGCGGTGACGATGTCCTCGTCGCCGATGAAGACATGCCCGCGATCGGCGGATTGAGCCCGATCATGACCTTCATCAGCGTGCTCTTGCCGCCGCCGGAGCCGCCCAGAATGCCGAAGACCTCGCCGCGGCGCACGTCGAAGCTCACGTGCTCCAGGATGGCCACGCCGTCGTAGCCGGCGTCCACGTCCTCGACCCGGATGATGACTTCCCGTTGGGGCGGCCTGGCCGCTCATGGGCTCCCTGGCGCTGCGCGCGATCCCTCCGAGAGGGCACTTCGCCTTCCTTGGGACGGCCCGGCGGAAGGCTCATATGTCGAGCAGGTAGTAGGCGACGGCGAACAGCCCGTCGACGACGACGAGCGAGGATGATGCCGGTCACGACGGCGCGCGTCGCCGCATCGCCGACGGCGGACGCCCCCGCCCGGGTCTGCAGGCCGCGCAGGCAGCCGATGCCCGCGATCAGCACGGCGAACACGAACGACTTGACGAACCCGGCGAGGAAATCGGTCAGCGTGACCGCGCTGTCGATCTCCTTCAGGAACGTGACGATCGGGATCGAGAACGACTGCATCGTGATCGCGCCGCCCACCATGCCGACGAGATCGGAGAACAGCACGAGCAGCGGCGTCATCAGCACGGCGGCGATGATCCGCGGCGTGACGAGGAACCGGACCGGGCTCGAGACCCATCGTCGTCAACGCGTCGACCTCCTGGTTGACGCGCATCGTGCCGATCTCGGCCGCGAAGGCGGCGCCCGAGCGGCCGGCGAGCAGGATCGCCGTCATCAGCGGCCCGAGCTCGCGCAGCATCGACAGATCCGATCGAGGTCGGCGACGAAGATCTCGGCGCCGAAGCGCTTCATCGGCACGGCCGACTGGAACGCGAGGATCATGCCGAGCAGGAACGAGATCAGCGCGACGATCGGCAGGGCGTCCGCGCCGACCTGCTCGCAGATGCGCCAGACATCCTTCCAGCGCACGCTGCGCGGATGCCGCACGGCAAACACGATGCGCCGCGAACAGTCTCGCCGATGAATTCGACCTGCGTGCGGATGTCGCGCCAGACGCCGTACGCCGCGTAAGCCGATTTCCTCGATCGCCGGCCGTCGCGGCGGCTCGGGATCGAGATCGTGGGCGAGCACGCCCGGATCGAATTGCTTCAGCAGCGCGGCATAGCGCCGGATCGAGGTTCGCGACCTCGACCTTGCCCTCGCGCGGCTGGCGCAGGAGATCGACGAACAGCGCGGCGCCGGCGCCATCGCAGTATTCGACGCCCGCCGCGTCGATGACCAGCGGACGGCGAGGCGCGTCGGCCGCCGCGCGCCGGGCGGCGTCCCACAGGCCCGGCAGCGTCGTTGCGTCGAGCCGGCCCGTCAACGCCAGCGTTCGCCTGCCATCCGCGGTGTCGTTGATCGCGAGCGCCGCCATCCTATTCCACGAGCTCCGAGGCTCGTTCCGGCGACGCGCACGCGATCGCCTTCGCGCAGCGAAGGGCTCGTAGGCCACGGTGACGACGCGTTTCTGACCGTTGTCGAGCTTGATCGTGACTTCCCAGCGCGGCTGATCGTAGGAGTTCGGCCGCTTCTGGTAATCCGCGCCGCCCGCCGCGCCGAGGATCACGATGCCCTGGTTCGACAATCCCGGCCCGATCTGGAATGCGGTGGTCACTTTGCCCGAGTATGTCGCCGGGGCTCGCGCAGACGGCGCCGCCTCGAGCGGCGTCCAGGGCTGCTTCACCGTCGTCTGCCGAATCGAATCGACGCTGACCGCAAGGAAAGCTCGTGCAATCGGGCGCGTCCGTGCTCTTTGCCGTTTGCGCCTGCGCCCGCAGCCGACGCCATCGCCAAGCCCGCGAACAGGAGGATTGCGAGGTGCAGGGCCGACAGAGGGCGCCATCCGGTCACTCCGGTATTGCGTTGAGGTAGAACATCGCATGCAGCAACGGGCCCGGAATGCCCAGCGCGCCCAGCCAGCGCTGGAAGATGCCGTCGATGTCGCCGGTACGGTAGATCGTCGCGAGCGCGCGGTTCACCGCGAGCTTGAAATCGGGATCGTCCCGGCGCATGGGAAGACCGAACGGCTCGTACGAAAAATCGCCGGCGACAAAGGCGTACGCATTGGGGTTCGGCGCGCGAACGCTTGAGGTACGCCAGCACGACGCGGTCCGCGGCGTAGCCGTCCACCGAGCCCTTGTCGAGCAACGCCATTCCCTCGGCGGCAGTCTTGACGGGAACGAGCACCGCGCGCGCTCCGCGTGCCGTCGAGGCCGCGGCCGAGCTCCTCCTCGGTGGTGGTGCCTGCGATCACGGCGACGCGCTTGCCCTTGAGGTCCGGCAGACGGCGCGAGCTTCGACCTGGCGCGCACGAGCATGCTGCCGCCGTCCACGTAGATCGGCAGGCTGAAATCGACCTTCTGCATCCGCCCGAGCGTGATCGTCGTCGTTCCGCAGACGGCGTCGACCTTGCCGCTGATCACATAGTCGAGGCGGTTCGAGGCCTCGACGGGCAGCCATTCGATCTTGAGTGCGGTCAATCCGAGCTCGTTCTGTATCGACCCGGCCACGCGCATGCAGAGCTCGACGCTGTAGCCGCGGATCCTGCCGTCGCGGTCCTTGTAGGAGAACGGAACCGCGTTGTCGCGGTACCCGAACGTGATGGTGCCGGTGGCCTTGATCCGGTTGAGCGTCGGGGAGTCCGCCGCGGCGACTCCGGGAAGGACGACGCGCATGCCGAGGGCAACGACGGCAACAGCTAACGAGGCGAATCGGCGCATGACGTCGAGGAGGTGTGAGGCAGCGGCCAGTTTAGCACGCGCGTTGCGTGACGTCGGCGCGCGCGCGACGGCTCCTGCCGATAGGTTAAAATCGCCGCCGCGCACGCTGCTCCCGCGCGCACCCGCCGCCCTCCCCTGGAGAAAGGTTCGACGCCATGAAGAAATCCCTCCTCGCCGCCTTGCGTCACGCTGACGCTCACCGCCGCCTTCCTCGGCGGCCCGGCCGCCGGCCAGACCCCGCCCCAAGGCCGCACCCGCGGCCAAGAAGGGCGCCGCCGCAAAGCGCCACCGGCGCGATCGCGCCCCGCAACACGCTCGCGAAGCTGAAATCGACCGGCGTGATCAACATCGCGCTTTTCCGGCGACTCGCTGCCGTTTTCGTTCGTCGACGCGAAGCAGCAGCCGGCGGGCTATTCCATCGACCTCTGCAAGCGCGTGATCGTGCAACTGGGCCGCGCGGCGGGCGTGTCCGAGCTCAAGGTCAACTGGATCGTGGGCACCGTCGCGCGAACGGATCGCCATGGTCGCTTCCGGGAAAGCCGATATCGACTGCGCCAATACCACGGCGACGCAAACGCGGATGGAGGACGTCGATTTCTCGTCGCTGATCTTTCTCGACGGCGGCGGCTTTCTCGTCAAGGGCACCACCCTGCAGAAGTTCGCCGACTTCGGAGGCAAGAACATCGGCGTCATCGCCGGCACGACGACCGAGGCGCAGGCTCGACGCCGCGTTGAAGCAGCGCCTCGTCAACGCCAACGTCACGAAAGTGAAGGACGGCAACGAAGGCCTCGCGATGCTCGAGTCGGGCTCGCTCGACGCCTTCGCGAGCGACAAGATCAAGCTCATCGGACTCGCGGTGCAGGCCAAGGATCCGAAGCCGCTCGCCATCCTCGCCGACGACCTCTCGATCGAGCCGCTGGCCTTTGCGCTTGCCGCGCGGCGATTCGGCGATGCGACTCGAGGTCAACCGCGCGCTGACGCAGGCGTACATCGGCGGCGACATCGAGACGATCTTCAACCAGTGGCTGGGCGCGCTCGGGCGGCCGTCGGGACTGCTCGCCGCCATGTACCTCCTCAACGCCATTCCAACAATAGCGACGACGGCGCGGTCGGCATGCGTATAATGCGTGCGCCGCGGTGTTCGCCGCGCTTTCCTCGCGCGCCGCACCGCCCGCGCCCGCGCACCGATATCAGGAGACCTTCCATGTTGAAACAATTCTTCCGCAATGCCGGCATCGCGCTCGCCGCCGCCTCTTTCGCGCTGTTCGCGTCCGCCGCGCAGGCGCAATCCGAGCAGCAGAAGCTCATCGCCGATGCCGAGAAGGTGCTGTCGAATTTCCTGCGCGACCCGGACATGGGCTGGCTGCAGCAGCAACATCGGCCGCTCCAAGGCGCTGATGATCGCGCCCGAGATTCTCAAGGCCGGCTTCATCTTCGGCGGCTCCGGCGGCGCGCGCTCGTCGTCGCGCGCGACCAGGCCAGCGGCAAGTGGGTCGGCCCGGCGTTCTACGTGCTGGCCACGCGGCAGCGTCGGCTTCCAGGCCGGCATCTCGGTGTCGGAAGGCGTCACGATGGTGATGACCGACAAGGGCTTCAACTCGCTGCTCGCGACGACGTTCAAGATGGGCGGTGACGCGAGCGTCGCCGCGGGCCCGGTGGGCGCGGGCGCCAAGAGCGACATCGTGGCCGACCTCATCACGTTCAACCGCGCCAAGGGCGTGTATGGCGGACTCAACTTCGACGGCACCGTGGTCACGGCGGCCGACGACTGGAACCAGGCGTACTACGGCGAAGAAGGTGCTCCCGCCGGATATCCTCGTGCGCGGCATCCGTCAGCAACAAGGGCGCCGACAAGCTGCTCGTCGCAGGTGACCGCCGCCACCGCCAAGAAGTAATCGTCAGGTCACGCATCAGGTCGCCGCATCGAGCGTCAGCTCACTTCGGTACCGCTCCTCATGGTTCGGACGCGGGCGGCGCGAGCATCGCCGCCGTCCGCGCCGGCGACAGGCCCAGGAGCTGCACCGGCAGCGACACCACGGACTGCAGCGTGTTCGACGAGCGCGCCGGCGATCGCCGCCGGCGCCGACCTTCGTCACCTGCGGGTCTGCGATGTCGCCGCTCACGCTGAACGGAATGCCGACGATCGGATCGCCGACGACGCGGCCGACGATCGGAACCCGGCGCAGCAACGCGTTGACGTTCACGATCGGCAGCGCGATGCCGGTCAGCGCCACCTTCCTGTCCGTCGAGCCCGACCTCACCCCTGCATCGCGATGTTGAGCGTCCACGCTCTCCAGCAGGGCGCGGTCGATGAACGCCGCGCTCGCCCGGAAGCCGCGCGTCGATCTCGAGCGCGAGATAGACACGCCCTTCGCGGCTGGATTCGAGCTCGGCGCCTGGCAGGCGCTCGCTGACGTCGTCGAGCTTCGAACACGCCCGACAAGCGTGCGCACGCCGCCGATGCGGCCGTCGCGGGCCCGCAACCGCGCGCTGCCCCGCAACGGACGTCGGCAGCGACGCCGGTGTTCCGCTCGCCGCGAATTCCGCGGTGACGTCCATCGTTCCCGATGCGCGGACGGAGTCCTTCGAAAGACACGCGATCGCCGCCGCGACGGGCAGGTCCTGCGCGGCGCGCGGCCCTGACGTCGAGGGCTGTTCTCGGTCGCGGCCAGCGGTAAACGGCACACGCGATGCCGCACAGGCGCGCGTCCGTGACATCTGCCGTGAGCTTGCGGTCGCCCAAGGCCACTGCAGCGACAAAGGGTTCCATCCGGTAGCCGAGCACATCGACATGCCGGGCGCGCACGGCAATTCGGCCGCGCAGCGGCCATCGCCGACACGGAAGCGTCGTCCGCAGCAGGGCGCGAGCGCAGCCGGTCGAGCCAGCGCTCGACTTCGATGCCCTCGGCGCCGATGTTCCCGTCGACGACAGAGCTCGTCACCTGCCGCGAGCGATGCTGCCTGCGCAACCGACAACGGCTCCTCCGCGAGGCGAAGCGACGGTGTCCTGCACGCGCACACGGTCGCCATCGGCCTCGAGCGCGATCCGATCGATCGAGAGCGGCAAGTCGAACACCGCCGGGCAGCTCGACATCGGTGCCCTCGAAGCTTGCCCGTGGCGCGCGAGCGGACGGGCTCGGCGAGGTCGACGGTCGCCTCGAAATCGCCGCGCAGCGTGCCGGCCGCCGGCGGTGGCACGCGAGGATTCGCGCGAGCGAGCGTCCCGAGACGAAGCCGTGGAATGCGACGCCCGCGCGCTCCGGTTGCCAGTCGAGCGCAATGCGCGAGTCGGTGTCCTGATCCTTGAGCGTCAGGCGACGAATATCGACGCTGCCGGGCCGGTAGCTCAAGTCGACTTCCGAGCGGGCGCCGCCCGCAAACGATCACCGCGGCGGCGATATCGAACCGCCATGGCGCAGGCGCGGGCCATCGTACGCGAGCGCGGTCGACCTTGATCGGGGCCTGCAGCCGGATGCCGCGCGCGAGACCGGCCTCGTTTTGCGCCCACTCGAGTCCGCGCGGACCGATCGTGGCGCGCGCGATGGAAAGGTCGAGCGCCGGCGACGGCCTCGCATATCCGCGGAACGATCCGGACAGCGTGCCGCGCATGTCCTGCATCGCGATCGCGACACCGTCGCACAGAAGGTCTCGGTTCTGCACGCGTGACGGTGCCGCCGTCGATGGTCAACCTTCCGGGCAGATGTGCGCGACGTCGCGCGCACCTTCGTCGGCGTGAAGACCGCATCCATGTCCAGGCGCTCCGGCGCGTTGAGCGGCCCGGCGAGCCGCGTGAGCTTGAGCCCGGCCGTTCCTGCAAACCGACGAGACTCGTCGCGCAGGGTCGCGAGCGGCGGGCAGCACGATAGCCCACGAATACAGTTCGTCCAGCGCCAGCACCGCGCTGCCGGATGCGGCACGTACGACCGGCCCCGTTCCAAAGCCGATTTGCGCATCGAGTTGTTCGCACGCGGGAGGCGCCCACCGCGCCGGCGACGTTGCGCAGGACGAGCGCGCCTCCGGTCTCGTAGTGCACGCCGCCACTGTCGATCGCGACCGCAAGCGGCGCGCCGATGTGGCGCAGCGTGCCGCTGAGACTCGTCACGTCGTAAATCTGCCGCAGCCCGCCGCCTTCCCCGGCAAGCGATAGCGTGCCCTTGGCGCGTCCGGCGATCGACTCGACCCGACGGAGCTCGGTGGCAAGCGGAGAATCGCGCAACAGTTGCAGTACACGCGCGTGGTTTTCCGCAAGGTCGAGGTCGAAGCGTCATCGGCGAGCGAGCGCAGCGCAACCACCGGCGCGAGCGCGAGCACGAGCTCGCCGCTCTTGAGACTCGAGCCGCCGAAGGTCGCGGCAACACCGCGCGCGGTCAGCACGCCCCGCGCAATGCGCACGTTGCCCGACGCACCGCTGAGTGTCATCGCCGGCACCGGCACTTCGATACTGGCGCCCTCGACTCCCATCGACACGTCGTAGGCGGAAAGATCGGACAGGATCGCCACGTCGTCGCCCGCGGCGGCCACACGCAGATCCAGGGCGGTCCCGCCCCGCACGATCGCCGCGACATCGCGCACCAGCGACGAGTCGTCCGCGATGGCCAGCGCGGCCGCGCGCACGCGCCCGGCGTCGACGCGCCCCAGAGCGAGGTCGAGCACGGTGCCGCCTGCGCCCGGCCGCACCTTGAGACTGCCGGTGGCCGACGGCAGCAAGTCGCCGAGCTTCAACTCCTGCAGCCGGACAGGTGGATCTCGTCCGGCGACGTGCTTGCCTCCAGCCGCGCGCGCGACGGGCCGATGTCGAGCCGCGCACCCTTGCGCGAGATCGCAAAGGCCGGCGTTGTGACGGTGAGTTGCGCGGTACGCTGTGCGCTGGCCGTCGGTTCCCGCCGTCAGCGTCGCGTCCGTAGCGGCTGGATGGACGATGAGCGTCGATGCCGCGAAACGACGCTCGAGGAGAGACTCCGCCTCCAGTCCATCGATCTCGAGTTCCAGGTTTGCCGCAAGGGAATCGGTTTCGAATCGCGCATGCGGCCCGCGCGGCCCGCCAGAGATTGCCGTGCGCCGCGACCTTCATCTCGACCGAGTCGGACGACACCCGGCCGTCCAGTGTGACCGCATCGAGTTTGAGCGGAGGTCCGCCCGGTACATCGAGATCGATGGTGCCGTCGCGCACCGCCAGCGCGAGTCCGCGCGCATGCAGCGCGAGCCACTCCAGCGCAGGGCCCGCCGCACTTCGGTACGAGGCGACAGGGTCGTCCCGAAATAGCGCGCTGTCCGTCGCTGGCAACCGCAGCACGAGCACCGGCCGCTCGAGACGGATCGTCGAAACGCGCACGTCGCCAACAAGGAGCCGCAGGAACGAAAACCCGACCACCACGCGCTCGGCGGCACCGTCGGCCACCGGCCCTACATGGAAGGTCACCTGCCGCAGCTCGGCCGTCGGTCTCGGCCACACCTTGAGATCGAGCGCCGCGTACCGGAAGTCGCCTCCGATGAGCAAGGTGAGCTGGCGCTCGATCGCAGCCTTCGCGGCCTCGCCGTTGAGGAGCAGAGGCGGGGCCGCCACCGCGGCAAGAAGCGCCGGCGACGAGCACGCCGGCGGCGACGACCCACCGCAGGGCGCGCCGACGTGCAGACAGGAAGTTACCGGCTGCGGACCCGATGCGACCGAACATCGCCCATCATAACCGGCGCGCCGGCGCGCGGCCGCAGGACGACGGTGGCGCCGCCGATGACGAGCGCGCAGCCGGCAATCATCGGCAGCGTGATCGGCTCGTCCAGAAAAAGCGCGCCCCACAGCATGCCGAACGCCGGCATCAGGAACGCCATCGTCAGCGCGCGCGTCGGCCCGATGTCGGCGATCAACCGATAGTAGAGGACGTACGCGATCGAGCTGCAGAGGAGCGCGAGCAGCAGCACATTGCCGACGATGAGCGGCGTCACGGCCGATGTGGGCGGCGCGAACGGCACGAACGGCGCCAGTGCGAGCGCGGCGAAGATCTGGCTCCAGCCCGCGATAGCGATGGGTTTCGCGCCCGCCGCGTATTTCTTCATGTAGATGCTGGACACCGCATAACAGGTCGTCGCGCCAAGGCATGCGCAGATGGCGACCCAGAACGACAGGTCCGGAACGACCGGTCCCGCGCGGCTCACGAGCGCGACTCCCGCCGCGCCGACGAGGAGGCCGGCGATTTTTGCCGCAGGTCAGCCGCTCGCCGAGCAACGGGACCGCCAGCAGCGCGGTAAAGAGCGGCGCCGTCGAATTGAGAATGACCGAGTACGACGCGGGGATGGAGAGCGCGGCGAACGCGAACAGCATGAACGGCAGCGTGGAGTTGACGACGCCGATCACGGCGTATTGGCGCCAGTGCCGCGCGAGCTCCGGCGTCGAGGCCGATGATGCGGCAATAGGCGACCAGCACCGCCCCGCCGATCAGCACGCGCGAGACCACCGTCAGCACGGGTCCCAGCACCGGCGCGATGACCCGGATGAAGATGAACGACGAGCCCCAGATGGCAGACAGCGCCAGGAGCCGCACCGCGTCGGATCTTCACCGCACCTGGGCCGTGCGCGCCGCGCGTCGGTGCACCGCGTCGGCCGCGCGCCGCATCGAGACGGAGCAGTTCGCGCCATGCTCGAGCGCCAGCAGCGTCCGCTTGCGCTCGATTCCGCCAGCGTAACCGGTGAGCGCGCCGTCGGCGCCCACGATGCGATGGCACGGGATGAAGATCGACAGCGGATTGCGGCCGGTCGCCGCCCCGCCGCGCGGATGCTCGCGGGCGCCCGATGGCGCTCGCGAGGTCGCGGTACGCGATCGTCGCGCCGTAAGGTACCGCGGCGATCGCTTGCCAGACCTCGCGCTGGAACGGCGTGCCCCTCGGCGCCAATGCGGCAGTGCGAACTCCGTGCGCTCGCCGCGCGAAATATTCGGTCAAGCTCGATGCGGCGCGAAGCAGGATCGGCAGGTTGCGCCGGCGCAGCCAGGACGAGCCGACCGGCGGCTGATGCCGCTGCCCGTCGAACCACGCTCCCAGCAGCGCGTCACCATCGCTCGCCAGCACCATCGTGCCCGAGCGAGGTCGGAATGCTATCGAAGTACGTATCGGTAGTCATGCGGATTTTCTCCAGAGGTGAATGACAGCGTAGGCACGCCACGGCCGCCAGGATTCGCTGCGGCGCTCGGCGCGAGCCGAGCGGGTTTCGCCGAGAGCCTTCAGGACGACAAGATCGTTGGCAGAAACGCGTCCGGCCAGCGCAGCGCTCGCATGGCGATGTAGTTGGCCGTCCAGGCGCCGATACCCGGCAGCGTCATCAGCGTGGCGACGGTCGACTCGACGTCGCTTTCGGGCTCGAGACGCAATTCGTCGGACGCCGACGGCGCTGCGCGAGGCCGATCAGCGCCCGCGCCCGCGCATTGGTCACGCCGAGCCGCGACGAGATCCTCGGGCGACAACGACGCCACGCGCGACGCCGTCGGAAACAACCACGATGGCGCGTGCCGCACCTCGCAGCGAGCGGTTCGCCGAACGCCTGCGCGATGCGGCCGAGCACCGTCCGCGCGGCGCGCACCGAGATCTGCTGGCCGACGATCGCGCGAACCGCGAGCTCGAAGCCATCGAACGTGCCGGGCACGCGCAAGCCCGGATGGGCTTCGGCCAACGGGCCGAGCGCCGCCGCGACCAGCGCCGGATCGCAGGCAAGGTCGAACGCGTGCTTCACGCGCGACAGGACCGCCGGGACCGCGCGGGCGAGCGACGGCGACACCGAAACGCGCAGCGCTGGCCGGCGCGGCACGCGCCGCACCTCGACGCGGCCGACATGGCGCGTCGCCGCGATGGTCGATCGCGACCGTTCGCGCGTAGCGCATCGTCGCCGACCGCTTCGACGCCTTCGATCGCGCGGTGGCGCAGGAACGACAGCATGGACTCCCAGTCGTACGGTGGCCGGAACGCGAGGTCGAACGACAGCGCGGCCGGCAGCGCCACGGCGCCGCGCGCCTCGCGCAGACGGCCGGGGGCCATCCGGTAGCGCGCCTTGAAGAGCGCATTGAACCGCCGCACGCTCGCGAAGCCGCTCGCGCTTGCGACCTCCGTGACCGGCAGCGCGGTATCCGTGAGAAGCCGCTTCGCGAGCAGCAGCCGCTGCGTCTGCGCATATTCGATCGGAGAAACGCCGAACTCCGCTTCGAAGATTCGCCGCAGGTGGCGGCTCGTCACGCCCACGCGGGCCGACAGGTGCTCGATGCCGCCAGCGTCGAGCACGCCGTTTTCGATGAGATCGACGGCGCCCTGCGCCGAGCCGCGCGACCGGAATCGACGCTGGCGTTGCCGGGCGCCAACTCCGGCCGGCAGCGCAGGCACGGCCGATAGCCTTCGACCTCCGCCGCCGCCGCGCTGGCGAAGAAATGGCAATTCTCGCGGCGCGGCAGCCGCACCGTGCAGACGGGACGGCAATAGATGCGCGTCGTCGACACGCCGACATAGAATCGGCCGTCGAAGCGGGAATCGTGCGCCGCGAGCGCGCGGTAGCAGGCGTCGGAATCGAGTGAGCATGGACGGATTATGCCAGCGGCCGCGGCCCCGACTCGCCGTTTTCGGACGTGGTATCCGAGCGCCACCCATCGCGGCCGATCTTGCATAATGTCGGTGCTTCGCCATATCCCTCACTTCCCGGACCGCCACGATGAATGGAATCGCCCGCCGCATCCTCCTCGCGCTGGCCTGCGTCGCGACGACGTGCCGCCGCTTCGCGCAGCCGCTCGATCGAGATCGTCTTCGCCACCGACTGGCTCGCGCAGGCGGAGCACGGCGGCTTCTACCAGGCCGTCGCCGAAGGAACCTATCGCAAGCACGGCCTCGACGTCACGATCCGGATGGGCGGCCCGCAGGTCAACGGCCTGCAGCTCCTCGCCGCCGGGCAGCTCGACGTCGTGATGGGCGACGCGCTGCAGGTGCTCTCCGCCGTCGAGCAGAACGTCCCGGTCGACGGCCATCGCCGCGACGTTCCAGAAGAATCCGACCGTGCTCATCGCGCATCCCGGCGTGGCGAAGCTCGAGGACCTCAAGGGCAAGCCGATCGCCGTCAGCGCGCCGCGAGCAACACGACCTTCTGGCCGTGGCTGAAGCAGCGCTACGGCTTCACCGACGACCAGAAGCGTCCGTACGCGTTCAGCGTGCAGCCGTTTCTCGTCGACACGAAGCTGTCGCAGCAGGGCTTCGCGACGTCCGAGCCGTTCTCGATCGAGAAAGGCGGCGTCGAAGCCGGTCGTGTTCCTGCTCGCCGAGCAGGGCTATCCGCCCTATTCCGAAGTGCTCGCCGTGCAGCGCGATGCGCTGCGCGAACGCGACCGATGCGCTGACGCGATTCGTCCGCGCCTCCGCCGAAGGCTGGAAGAGCTACCTCGCCAATCCGGCGCCCGGCAACGCGCTCATCAAGCGCGACAATCCGCAGATGTCGGACGAGCTTCTCGCGTATGGCCATCGCAAGATGCGGGAATACGCGATCGTCACCGGCGCCGACACCGCGACCGCTCGGTCTCCTGACGATGACCGACAAGCGGTGGCAGCAGACGCTCGAGTTCCTCCGCGGCGCCGGGCTCGCCAAGGCCGGCGTCGACTACGCGCCGGCGTTACACGCTGTCCATTGTCCGGAACGTGAAGGTCCTGCCCTGAGCGCCGTCGGTCGAGGCAGCGCCGCCGGTCGTCGCGATCGCCGGCGTCCGACAAGGCCTATCCGAACGGCACGCGCGCGCTCGCGCCGGTCGACCTTGCCGTATCGAACGCGGCGAATTCTCACCCTGCTCGGGCCTTCCGGCTGCGGCAAGACGACGCTCCTCAACCTGATCGCGGGACTCGTCGCGCCGAGCGGCGCGGACGCTGCGCTGGTGGGCGTAGCGATTTCGCGGCGACCGGCGGGCCGGCCGCCGCCTGGCGCTTCGTGTTCCAGGCGCCGACGCTGATGCCGTGGGCGCGCGTCGACGCGAACGTGCGCCTGCCGCTCGACCTTGCGGGCGTCGAGCGCGCGCGCCGCGAACGAACGCACGCGAGGCGGCGCTGGCGCAGGTCGGGCTCGCGGAGTTCGCGCGCCATTTTCCGCGCGAGCTTTCAGGCGGCATGCAGATGCGCGCCTCCATCGCCCGCGCCCTCGTCACCACGCCCGATCTCTTGCTGATGGACGAGCCGTTCGGCGCGCTGGACGAGTTCACGCGCCAGCGCCTCGACGGCGAGCTCGCGGCGCTTTGGGCCGATCGCGCGCCTCACCGTCGTGTTCGTCACCCACAGCATCTACGAAGCGGTGTTCCTGTCGACCCGCATCGCGGTGATGGGGCCGCGACCCGGGCGCATCATCGCCGATATTCCGATCGACGAGCCGTTTCCACGCGAGCGACGAATTCCGCGTGTCCACGCGCTTCGCCCGGTCACTGCCGGCAGCTGTCCGCGCTGATCGCGCGAAGCCGGCGCCGACGCCGCTGACCGCGCCGCTCCGCGCAGTGATCGACCGCGACGCGACACGCGTCTGCGCTGCGCATTCGCCGCGCCGGCCGCTGATCGCCGTGGCTGCTGCTCGCCGCGTGGCAGGGCACTCGTCGTCGCACTACGACGTGCCGGCCTACATCGTCCCGTCGCCGCTGCGTGGTGCTGCAGACGCTCGTCGCCGATCGCGCGCTGCTGGCCGATGCGCTTGCGCGTCACGCTCGGGATCGCGCTCACCGCGCTCGCCATCGCGACCGTCGTCGGGACGCTCGTCGCGCTGCTGTTCGTGCAGAGCCGGTGGATCGAGATGAGCCTGTTTCCCTACGCGGTGCTGCTGCAGGTGACGCCGATCGTGGCGATTGCGCCGCTCATCATCATCTGGGTGAAGGACACGCGGGTCGCGCTGGTCCTGTGCGCGGTCGTCGTCGCCATCTTTCCGATCATCGCCAACACGACGCTCGGCCTGCGCAGCGTGGACCATGGCTTGCTGAACCTTTTCCGGATGTGCCGGGCGAACCGCTGGCAGGTTCTGGTGCGGCTGCGCATCCCCGGCGCGCTGCCGTATTTCTTCGGCGGCCTGCGGATCGCGAGCGGGCTCGCGCTGATCGGCGCGCGTCGTCGCCGAGTTCGTCGCCGGCACTGGCGGCCAGGGCGCGGGCCTCGCCTACCAGATCCTGCTCGCGGGCATGCAGCTCAACATTCCTCGGCTGTTCGCCGCGCTCTTCCTGATCGCCGCCGCGGGCATCGCGCTGTTCACCGCCACCGTGTGGCTGTCGCGCGCCGTGCTCTCGCGCTGGCACGAGAGCGAGACGGCGGCGCCGGGCTGAAGAGCCAAACGCCATGGAACGTTTCGACGCGATCGTGATCGGCGGCGGCGTCATCGGCACGTCGATCGCGTTGCCATCTCGCGCGCTTTCGGCGCCGGCCGCGTGCTGCTGCTCGAGCGCGGCACGCTCGGCGGCGGCACGTCGGCGCAATCGTCGTGCATCGTGCGCACGCATTACCCGTTGCCGCCAAACGTCGCGCTCGCGCAGGCCGCGCTCGCGATCTTTCGCGATTTTCCGAACTATCTCGACGACCCCGAGGCCGATTGCGGACTCAACGCCTGCGGCCTGATGCTCATCGCGCCCGACGGCGAGCGCGCCGATGGCGCTTGCGCGCGACGCTCGCGCTGCAGCGTAGCGCGCGGAGTTCGGCGCGCGGAGATCGCGCCGACGACGCGCGGCGCATTCATCCGCTGCTCGACTTCGGCGACGATCCCGGTCATCGGCTGGGAGCCGGCCGCCGGCTACGCCGACGCGTACCTGACGCTGTCCGCCTATGCGCGCGCGCGCGGCAGACTCGGGCGCGACGTTGCGCGAAGGCGTCGCCGTCACCGGCCTCGGCGCGACGGCGCACGCGTCACCGGCGTCGAGACGACGCGAGGGCCGATCGGCGCGGGCCTCGTCGTCAGCGCGCAGAACATGTGGTCGCGCGAGCTCGCGCGCTGGACGGGCATCGACGTCCCGCTCACGCTGTCGCGGCACGCGGTGATGACGCTCGAAAGTGCGACCCGACTATCACCAACCGGATGCCGGTCGTGATGGACTGGGTGCGTGCCGGGCGGCATCTACTTCCGCATGCTACGGCGGCCGGCAGGTGATGGTGGGCGACACCAGCGACGGCGAGATGCTCGCCGACGCCCGACAACGAGCAGGCCGACGTGCCGCTCGACCATGTCGCGCGACATCGGCGCGAAAGCTCGGCCGCCGCGTGCCTGCGTTCGCCGACGCCGGGCCTCGCGCAGCTCGTGGACCGGCGTCTACGACGTCGACGCCCGACTGGAATCCCGTGCTCGGCACCGCTGCCCGGGATCGACGGTCTCCACGTCGCGTTCGGATTTTCCGGCCACGGCTTCAAGCTGTCGCCGATGGTCGGGCGCATCGTCGCGCAATCGGCGCTGGGCTGCCGCCCGATCTGCCGCTCGCGCCCTACTTCGATCGAGCGCTTCGCGCAACGGGCGGCTCTCTCGTCGGCAGCTACGGCGCCAGCGTCGTCTCGTAGCCGGCAGCGCAGGCTCGGTAAAAGTTACAATCGCTCTCTGAGCGAACTTCCGTGCGCGTTCGGCGGTCTTCCCGTATGGGTCGGGAGAATCGCAGCCCTGGCGGCAATGCGCGCGAACGCGATCGCGAGAATCGATCGGCGACCGCTGCATCGACGTGAAGGCGGTCAAGCATGCGACTCTCGTTGCGATTCGTCGTCCCGCTGCTGCTCGCGCTCGGCGCGTTTGCCTACATCGCCGTGCTGGTCGCCGATTCGCTGATGCTGCGCTGGTTCGTGCGCGACCTCGACATTCGCTCGAACCTGATCGCGTCGACCGGTTCAGGAGCCGCTGTCGGGCTGATCGCGACGGGCTCCGCGCCGCGGATCGCCGGTTACTTCAACCGGATGCTGCTGGACGAGCGCCTCTACGCCGTCGGCCTCTGCCTCGACGCCAGCGCGGAGCCGATCGCGACCGGCCAGTTTCCGCCGGAAATCAGTGCGCCTCGCTCGACGCGCTACGTCGATGCGGCAGCGAGCGACTGCATGCGCACATCGCGCGGCGTGCTGCACATCGCCGGTTCGCCCGATCGACACCGGCGTCATGCCCGACGCGCAGCTCGTGCTCGTCCACGACATGAGCTTCGTCGAGCGCCGCAGCGAGGAAACGCGGCGCTACCTCTTCTACTTCTTCGTCGCGCTCGCGCGCGTGCGATCGCGCTCATCACCGTCGTCATCGCGCAGCTTTCGTGGCGCGGCTGGGTGCAGGGCCTGCGCGCGCTGCTGCGCGGCGAAGGCATCCTGCGGCCGCGCGCCGGTCGTCCACCGCGCCCGAGCTCCGTCCGATCGCGCGCGACCTGCGCGACCTGATCCGCGACCTCGAGCGCCAGTATCGGCCCGCTCGACGGCAGCCAGCGCATCTGGGACCAGCAGGCGCTGCGGGCGACGCTGCGCAGCGAATTGCACGGCAACGACGTCATCGTCGTCTCCAACCGCGAGCCGTACATCCACGTGCGCACGCCGGACGGCATCCGCATCCAGCACCCGGCGAGCGGCCTCGTCACCGCGCTCGAGCCCGTGATGCGCGCGTGCTCCGGGACCTGGATCGCGCACGGCAGCGGCAGCGCCGATCGCGAGACCGTCGATCGCAACGACCGCGTCGCGGTGCCGCCCGAGCATCCGACTCTACCAGGTCCGCCGCATCTGGCTCACGCCGGAGGAAGAGCGCGGCTATTACGGCGGCTTCGCCAACGAAGGGCTGTGGCCGCTGTGCCACATCGCGCACGTGCGGCCGACGTTCCGCACCGGCGATTTCGAGTACTACCGCACGGTCAACGCGCGGTTCGCCGACGCGGTCGTCGCGGAGGCGCAAGACGAAGGACCCGGTCGTGCTCGTCCAGGACTACCACTTCGCGCTGCTGCCGCGAATGATCCGCGACCGGCTGCCCGAACGCGACGATCATCACGTTCTGGCACATCCCGTGGCCCAATCCCGAGGCGTTCGCGATCTGCCCGTGGCGCGCCGAGCTGCTCGACGGACTGCTCGGCAGCAGCATCCTGGGCTTCCACACGCAGTTCCACTGCAACAACTTCCTCGACACCGTCGACCGCCTGATCGAGGCGCGCGTCGACCGCGAGTCGTTCACCGTCGTCTCCGCGGCGGCCAGTCGACGGCCGTGCACCGCTACCCGATCTCGATCGAGTGGCCGCCGGCGCCGCTCGCCACGGCGAAGAGCGTCCCCGACGCGCGGCGCGCGCGTGCGCGAGCGCCTCGGCCTGCCGCGCGATCACCAGCTCGGCGTCGGCATCGACCGCCTCGACTACACCGAAGGGCATCATCGAGCGCTTCAACGCGGTCGCGCGCCTGCTCGAGCTGGAGCCGCGCTGGATCGGCCGCTTCACGTTCGTGCAGATCGCGGCGCCCAGCCGCGCGGCACGATCGACGACTATCGCGACTACGCGCGACGCGTGCGTGCGCTGCGCCGACCGAGATCAACGCGCGCTACGCGGACGCGAAGCACCCGCCGATCATGCTCCTCGCCGAGCATCACGAGCCCGATGCCGTCTACGAATACCATGCGCGCCGCCGACCTCTGCTTCGTGAGCGAGCCTGCACGACGGGATGAACCTCGTCGCGAAGGAGTTCGTCGCGGCGCGCGACGACGAGCAGGGCGTGCTGATCCTGTCGCAGTTCGCCGGCGCGTCGCGCGAACTGCCGGAGGCGCTCGTCGTCAATCCCTACGACGCCGACCAGTGCGCGGCGGCGCTGCAGCGTCGCGCTGACGATGCCCGCCGAGGAGCAGCGCGACCGGATGCGCTTCATGCGCGGCGTCGTCCGCGAGTTCAACGTCTATCGCTGGGCCGGGCGGATGCTGCTCGACGCCGCGGCGATGCGGCAGCGCGGGCGCTTCCGCGCGGCCGATGAGGATCCGCGAGCATGGCTGAGACCGGCCGCACTGACGCGGCGTGCGACCGCGCGCAGCCGTCGGTCCGCCGCGCGCCGCGGGCGCCGCCCGCGCTCACGCGCGATTGCGCGCTCTTCCTCGACATCGACGGCACGCTGCTCGAGCTCGCGCCGACGCCCGGACGGCGTGCGCGTCGACGCCGGCATCACGGCGCTGTTGCCGGCACTCGCGCGCCAGCCTGGGCGGTGCGGTCGCGCTCATCACCGGACGCGCGATGGCCGACGCCGACCGCCTGTTTCCGGGCATCGGCGCTGCCGATCGCGGGCCAGCACGGCTTGGAGCGCCGCAGCGCCGACGGCACGCTGCACCGGCACCTGCCGCCGCTGACCGCGCTCGACCGGCTGCGCGGCGTCCTCTCGCACTTCGCCGCGCGGCACGACGGCCTGTTCCTCGAGGACAAGGGCGCCACGCTGGCGCTGCACTACCGCCAGGCGCCGGCAGCTCGCGCGCTCGTCGCATCGCGACGCTGCGCACGCACATGACGGCCGCGCTGGCGTCCGAATCCGGATGGCGACCTGCAGCCCGGGAAGGGCATTCTCGAGATCAAGCCGGACGGCACGCGACAAGGGCACGGCGATCCTCGAATACATGACGCGAGCCGCCGTTCGCGGGCCGGCGGCCGGTGTTCGTCGGCGACGACCTGACGGACGAGTACGGCTTCGCCGCCGTCGACGAGCCGCAGGCGGATGGGCGGTCAAGGTCGGGCGCGGGCCGACGCAGCGCGCACTACCGCCTGCGCGACGTCGCCGCCGTGCGCGCACTGGCTCGCCGCGCTGGCTCGACGGCGCAGGCAACGCCAGGGGGACTACCGATGCCGCGTAATCTCGATCTCGCGCTGATCGGCAACGGCGCCATCGGCCTGCTGGTCGATTCGACCGGGCGCCGTCGTGTGGGGCTGCTTTCCGCGCTTCGACGGCGACGCGACGTTCTGCGCGCTGCTCGACGACGCGCCGCCGCGGCGACGGAGCGCGGCATCTACGCGGTCGAGATCATCGATCACGACGCGCGCCGAGCAGTCGTATCGTCACGAACACGGCGGTCCTCGTCACGCGACTGTTCGACCGGTGCGGGCGGCGCGATCGAGATCACGGACTGCGTGCCGCGGTTCATGCAGCACGGACGCGTCTTCCACCCGATGGCCCACGTCCGCGTCGTCCGGCGCCTGGCCGGCAGCCCGCGCATCCGCGTGCGCCTGCGGCCGGCCGCGAGGCTACGGGCGCGCGCATCCCGACGTCACCGGTCGGCAGCAGCCACATCCGCTACGTCATGCCGGGCGTGACGCTGCGGCTCACGACCGATGCGTCGCTGACGGCCATTCTCGAGGAGCGGCCGTTTTTCCTGGGCGACACCATCACGCTGTTCCTCGGGCCCGACGAGACCGTGCCGAGCGCCGTGGACGAGATCGGCCGCAGATTCGTCGAGGAGACGATCAAGTACTGGCACGACTGGGTGCGCCGGCTCGCGATACCGTTCGAATGGCAGGCCGCCGTCATCCGCGCGGCGATCACGCTGCAGCTGAACGCGTACGACGACACCGGGGCGATCGTCGCCGCGATGACGACGCTCGGTCCCCGAGGCGCCGGATCGTCCCGCAACTGGGACTATCGATACTGCTGGCTGCGCGACGGCTATTTCGTCGTCGACGCGCTGAATCGGCTGGGCGCGACCGAAACCATGGAGAGCTATCTCGGCTACATCGTCGGCATCGTCGCCGCGAGCGGCGAGCTCGCTGCAGCCGGTCTATCGCATCAACGGCGATTTCGCGCTCGGCGAGGAAATCGTGAAATCGCTGCCCGGCTATCGCGGCATGGGACCGGTGCGGATCGGCAACGACGCCTACCGGCAGGTGCAGCACGACGTCTACGGCTCCGCGGTCCTCGCGTCCACGCACGTCTTCTTCGACGAGCGGCTGATCAAGAGCGGCGACGGCGTGCTCTTCGAGCGGCTCGAAACGCTCGGCCGGCGGCGCGCTCGCCGTGTACGACCAAGCCGGACGCAGGCCTGTGGGAGCTGCGCGGGAGCCTGCGCGTGCACACGTTCTCGAGCGTGATGTGCTGGGCAGCCTGCGACCGGCTGTCGCGCATCGCGGCGCGCCTCGGAATCGCCGATCGAGCGCGCGGCACTGGCGCGCGACGCCGAGCGCATCCGGCGCTTCATCGACGAACGTTGCTGGAGCGAGAGCGCGGCGATCGTTCGTCGGCACCGCCGGCGGCGACACGCTCGACGCGAGCCTGCTGCTGCTTGCCGAGCTCGGATTCCTGCAGCCGGACGATCCGCGCTTCGCGCCAGACCGTCCATGCGATCGAAGGCGAGCTGAAGCGCGGCGACTTCATATTTCCGCTATGTCGAGCAGGACGACTTCGGCGTGCCCGAGAACGCATTCGTCATCTGCTCGTTCTGGTACGCGAACGCCCTCGGCGGCGCTGGGCCGCCGCGACGAGGCGCGCTCGCTGTTCGAGCGGCTTCTCGGCTGCCGCAACGCGCCACGGTCTCCTGGCCGAGCACCTCGACCCGCGCACCGGCGAGCACTGGGGCAACTTCGTGCAGACCTACAGCATGGTGGGGCTCATCCACTCGGCCATCCGCCAGTCGGCCCCTGGGACACGGCGTTCTGACGAGCACTGCGCGCCCCAGTGCGCGCCCGGCCGCCCGAAGCGCACTGTGCGCCCCCTGGGGGCAGCGAACGAAGTGACGCGGGTCGTCAACTGCGCGCCCGGCCGCCCGGAAGCGCACTGTGCGCCTGGGGGCAGCGAAACGGCGAGCGTGGGGCGCGTTCAACTGCGCGCCCGAGGACACCGGAACACCGTGAGCGTGGGCGTCGTCCTGCTTCAGCTCGCCCCTTCGGTCATTGCCTCAGCCATCGCCGCGACGAGCGCCGGCGGCTCCTGCGCGCCGGACACGCCCACCCGGCTGCCGAATATGAAGAACGGCACGCCGGTCACGCCGAGCTCGCGCACGCGACGGTCCATCGCCTCGATGGTATCGGCCCCCGCCTCCGATTCGAGATAAGCAATACGTAACTGAACGAAGTACAA
>ERZ1370068.2489-contig-1637_pt1 | contig 44214 bp, 54 predicted proteins | sample MGYA00561227_ERZ1370068 | MGnify/ENA primary metagenome ERZ1370068 (study PRJEB38410, sample SAMEA6850437) | metagenome | study: Metagenomic assessment of the ecological functions of the soil: analysis of the soil microbiota associated with the...
GTTGTACTTCGTTCAGTTACGTATTGCTCGTTCTCACCCTGTTCAACCGCGGCAAGACGAATCCCGGCCTCTTCCCCGACATCGAGAAGCTCCACGGCGACCGCGACGGCGACCTCAAGAGCCTCGAGGGCCGCAAGTGGGACGCCGTCGTCGACACGTCGGGCTTCGTCCCGCGCCTCGTCACGATGTCGGCGAGCGCTGCTCGCCCCGAACGTGAAGCAGTACGTCTTCATCTCGACGATCTCCGTGTTCGCCCAGGACTCAAGCCCGGCACCGCCGAAGACGGCCCGTTCGCCACGACGCCCGACGAGTCGAGCGAGGACGTGAAGCAGTACTACGGCGCGCTCAAGGCGCTGTGCGAGAAAGCCGCGGACAAGGCGATGTCCGGCCGCGCGTGGAACATCCGCCCCGGCTTGATCGTCGGCCCCGGCGACAAGACCGACCGCTTCACGTACTGGCCGGTGCGCGTCGCGAAGGGCGGCGAGGTGCTGGCACCCGGCGACGGCAGCGATCCGGTGCAGTACATCGACGTGCGCGATCTCGCCGCGCTTGCATCGTGCTCGGCGTCGAGCGCAACCTGACCGGCACGTACAACGCGACGGGCCCCGCGAAGAAGCTCACGATGAAGGCGATGCTCGACGGCATCAAGAAAGGGGACCGGCGGCGACGCGAAGTTCACCTGGGTCTCGATCGGAGTTTCTCGAGGCAAGAACGGTCGCCCCGTGGAGCGACCTCCCGGTTTGGGTCCCTCGCGAACGGCGAGGAAGGGTTCGCGCAGACTCAACTGCGCCAAGGCGATCGCCGCCGGGCTCGACGTTCCGGCCCGTCGCGACGACGGCGGCGGACACGCTCGCCTGGTACAAGACGCTTCCCGCACGACCGCCGCGGCAAGCTGCTGGCGGGGATCAGCGCGGACAAGGAGCGAGAGCTGCTCGCGGCGTGGCATGCGAAAGTAGGGAAGAACGTCGAGCTCATGGACTGGGGTCTTTCGAACCGGCTCGCCCGCATCCTGAAGCCGCCGCACGGTCGCACCGTGATGCTGGCCGTCGACCACGGCTACTTCCTCGGCCCGACGTCCGGTCTCGAAGAGCCGCGAAAGACGATCGCGCCGCTCCTCGCCGTACGCCGACTCGCTCGATGCTGACGCGCGGCGTGCTGCGCACGTCGGTCGCGCCGTCGGCCGACGTGCCGATCGTGCTGCGCGTGTCGGGAGGCACGTCGATCCTCCGCGAGCTGTCGCACGAAGGGCTGACGGTGGCGATCGAGGATGCGATCCGCCTGAACGTCTCGGCGATCACGCTGTCGATCTTCGTGGGTTCCGAGGGCGAGCGTCAGACGCTCCTGAATCTCGCGAAGCTCGTGGACCTCGGCGAGAAGTACGGCATCCCGGTGCTCGCCGTGACGGCGGTCGGCAAGGAGATGACGCGCGATGCGCGCTACCTCGGCCTGTGCTGCCGCATCGCCGCCGAGATCGGCGCGCACTTCGTGAAGACCTACTACTGCGAGGGCTTCGACGAGATCGTGCGCGCGACGCCGGTGCCGCTGATCATCGCCGGCGGAAGAAAACCGGCGAGCGCGCGGCGATCGAGCTGGCGTGCGAACGCGATGCGCGCCGGGGCCGCCGGCGTCGACATGGGGCGCAACGTCTTCCAGTCGGATTGCCCCGTGGGGATGATCCGGGCCGTGCGCGCGGTCGTGCACGACGGCGCCACGGTGGACGCGGCGTACGCGATCTACGAACAGGAGAAGTCCAAGGGCCGCCATGAGGGCGGCGGTCTACTACTCGAACCGCGACGTGCGCGTCGAAGACCGGCCGCGGCCGACCGCGGGCCCCGGCGAGCTGGTCTTCCGCGTCATGGCCTCCGGCGTTTGCGGCAGCGACGTCATGGAGTGGTACCGCCTCGCCAAGGCGCCGGTCGTGCTCGGCCACGAGGTCGCCGGCGAGGTCGTCGAGTTCGGAGCCGGGCTCGCCGGGTTCGCGGCGGGCGACCGCATCGTCACGACGCACCACGTGCCGTGCAACGAATGCCGCTACTGCCTCGCCGGGCCAGCACCCCGTCTGCGACACGCTCCGCACGACCAGCTTCGACCCCGGCGGCTTCGCGGAGTTCGTGCGCCTTCCCGCGGCGCAACGTCGCGCGAGGCACCTTCGCGGTCCCCGATCAGGTGATCTACGAAGAGGCTTCGTTCGTCGAGCCGCTGGCGTGCGTCGTCCGCGGTCAGCGCGTTGCGGCGGGGTCGCCGGAAAGACCGTCGCTGTCCTCGGGAGCGGGATCTCGGGCTTGCTGCACATCGCGTGGGCGAAGGCGCAAGGCGCGGCGAGGATCCTCGCCACCGACATTCACCCGTTCCGCCTGGCCGCCGCGCGAGCGTGCGGGCGCCGCCGTGACGATCGACGCGCGGCACGAGGACGTGCCGGCCGCATTCAGCAGGCGAACGACGGTCGCGGCGCGGATCTCGTCATCGTCTGCACCGCCGCGTTGACCGCCGGTCGGACACGCGATGCACGCGGTCGACCGCGGGGGCACGATCCTGTTCTTCGCGCTCTTCCCGCCCGGATCGACGTTTCCGTTTCCGATCTACGAGCTCGGCAAGGACGGGATCACGATCGTCCACTCGTACGCGGGCCCGCCGGCCGACATGCGGACCGCGCTCGACGCCATCGCCGCTGGCCGCGTGGACGTTTTGTCCGCTGATCACGCACCGGCTGCCGCTCTCGGCGATCGGCGACGCGTTTCGTCTCGTCGAAGCGGCCGGCGAGTCGATCAAGGTCATCGTCGAGCCGCAGCGATAGGGTCAGGTCGACTCATCTCCCGACCTTGACGACGCAGGCCGCCGGCGGTGTCGCCCGCGGCGCACCCGACGAAGAGCCCGTACCCGCCGCCGAGGATCTGAAGCTCTTCGATCAGCTCGATGATCAGCCTCATCCCCGTGGGCCCTGCGGGTGGCCGTAGACGAGCGACGAGCCGTAGTTGTTGAAGCCGTCGATTTTCAGGTCGAGCGCCTCAGCGAGGTAGACGTCGTTCACCGCGAACGGGTTGTGCGTCTTGATGGCCTTGAGGTCCTTCAGGCCGACCCCCGCAGCTTCGAGCGCCGATTTCGCCGCGGGCACGGTCGCCATGGCCATGAACCCTTCTTCGCACGCCCCTGGCCGTAGGAGCACCAGCTGGACCTCGACGGACGCGTCCTTCGACATCGCCTTCGCGCGATCGCGCGACGTCACGATCATTCCGCAATTCCCGTCCGCGGGGTGGGTTTGGCTGCCGAACGTCACGGTGCCGCCCGGCATCACGGGCTTCAACGCCGCCAAGCCGTCCTTCGTCGTCGCGAAGATCCCTTCGTCGTTGAGCACCGTCGCCACGGTCTTGCGCCCCGATGCATCCTTCACCTCGAACGGGAGGAGCATGTAGCGCTTCTGGAACGCGCCGTCCGAGGCCAACGCCTGCTGGTACTGCTGGTAGCGGACGAGCGTGCACTCGTCCTGACGCTCGCGCGTGATCCCCGCCTCGGCCGCAACGTTCTCGGCGGTCTGGATCATGGAGTTCTTCGCCCACGGATCGTGGCCGAACGAATCCATGACGATGTCTTCCTTGTCGCCCATGCCGCCCGGTCCTTGCGGATTCGGGTAGTAGACATGCGCGCCGTTGCTGCACCGGTCGGCGGTGACGGCGAGCACGGTGTGCTCGCCCGCGGCGTCGACCTCCGCGGCGGCACTCGCGACCGTGCGCGCTCCGGTCGCGCACGCCTGCGCGATCGTCGGCCCGGTGATCGCTTCGGCGCCGATCATCGCGGCGAGCCAAGGACCGCCGTAGAGCTGGTGCTTCTGAAGGACCGTCATCCCGAGAGCGATCGCGTCGATGGAGCCGGTTGCGATCTTGCGCGTCGGCGAGCGCCTTTCCCGCGGTGTCGGCGGCCAGCGAGATCGCGTTCAAGTGCGACAAGCTGCCCTGCCACTTGCAGAATGGCGTGCTCCAGTAGGCGCCGTAGGGGACGAAGCTCTTGACGAAGCGCATGGAATCCTCCGATCGATGAGTCTAGCAGGGGCCGCCATCCGTTCCAGCTAGAATCCGTCCGTGCTCCGTCACACCTATCTTCACGTGCCCGGCGTGGGCGAAAAGCGCGAGCGCGAGCTGTGGATGCGCGGGTTCACCGACTGGGAGGCGTTTCGCGTCAAGGCCACCCTGCGGGAGCGTGGCGCGAGCTGATCCTCACGCACCTCGACGACGCGCGCGCAGCGCGAGCGCTCCCGAGGCGGGAGGCGTGGCGGCTCGCGACGGAGTTCCCGGGCGCACGCTCTTCCTGGACATCGAGACGACGGGATTGTCCGTTCACCGGCGATTCGGTGACATGCGTCGGCGTGTTCGGACGGGACGACGACGCAGGCGTTCGTGCGCGGCCGCGATCTGCAAGGGTTCCCCGAGGTGCTCGAGGGCGTCGAGCTGCTCGTCACCTACAACGGTTCCTCGTTCGACCTCCCCGTGTTGCGCAGTGCGTTCCCAGGCGTGGACTTCGATCGCTTCCACCACATCGACCTGCGCTTCCCGCTGCGCCGGCTCGGCGTCACGGGCGGGCTCAAGGGGGCGGAGAGGCAGCTCGGGATCGGACGCTCCGAAACGCTCGACGGCGTGGACGGGTTCATGGCGGTGCTCCTGTGGCGCGAGCATCGCGCGGGAGCGCGACGGCGCTCGAGACGCTGCTTCGCTACTGCCTCGAAGACGTCGTCAACCTGAAGCCGCTCCTGGCCTTGGCGTACAACCGGCTCACGACGGCGCTGCCGTTCGCGATCGCGCCGATCGAAGACGACGCGCGCCCGCCGATCGCCTACGCCGCCGATCCCGAGCTGGTGCGCGACTTGCTGCACAGGCGCGCATGGGCGTAAGGCGGCTTGCCGTAACGTTCGCGCTCGTCCTGTCGTCGGCGTGCGGAGGTGAGCCGGCGCGGCGAGCCCGCGCCGGCCGCGAAGCCCGCCGCGCAGGAGTCGCGTACGTCGGAGGCGCGACCTGCCGCCCGTGTCACGCCGAGACATGGTCGACGTTCTCGCACACCGGGATGGGGCGGTCGTGGTATCCGCTCACGCCCGACCGCGTGATCGAGGACTGGACGACGCACAACACGTTCGACGTGAAGGCGACCGGACTTCGCTACCGCATGTTCCGCCGCGACGGGAAGTTCTTCATGCGGCAATCCCTGGTCGACCCGAAGGGCCGGGAGACCGCGGTCGACGAGCGCGAGCTGACGCGCGTCGTCGGCTCAGGACATCACAGCCGCACGTATCTCGTGGCCGTCGGCGATCAGCTCTTTCAGGCGCCGATGTGCTGGTACACCAAGGACGCGGTCTGGGACCTGTGTCCGGGATACGAGGAGAACAACGATCACTTCACGCGCGAGATCGATCGGACCTGCGTCTTCTGCCACAACGCACGGATGGAGCGGTTGCCCGGAAAGCGCAACGCCTACGCCGAGCCGATCCCGCAGGGGATCGACTGCGAGCGCTGTCACGGTCCAGGCCGCCTCCACGTCGACCGGTGGGGCCGCGGCGAGACGCCGACGGGAGAGGGGATCCCGCGATCGTCAATCCGCGCCGCCTCGACGGCGCGGCTGCGGATGCAGATCTGCTTTCAATGTCATCTCGGCGACTCGAAGTCGACCGAGCGCGTGGCCCGCATCGACGCGGCGCTCGAGGATTGGCGCCCCGGCCAGCCGATCGCGGCCGCGATGGTTCCGTTCCGCTTCAGCGAGACGACGCCGCACGACTTCGGCCTCTCGGCCCAGGTCGATCGCCTGCTCCTCTCGCGATGCTTCATCGAGAGCAAGGGACGTCTCGAGTGCGTCACCTGCCACGATCCGCACGTCACCGTCTATCGCAAGGACCGCCCGCAGGATTTCTTCACGTCGAAGTGCCTGGGCTGTCACGCGATGGACGCGTGCCGTGCGCCGGCTTCGGCTCGCCGAGCCACGTCGCCGCCCGACGATTGCGTCCACTGCCACATGCGCAAAGGCGAGCCCAGCGACCATCGCCACGCGGAATTCACCGACCACTGGATCCGCAAGCGCATCGATGAGCCGCAGCGGGCGCGCGCCACGTTCGGCGTGGAGCCGTACCTCCCCGACGAGTTCGAGGCGCTGCCCGCCGGCCGATCGCGCGTTCTACCGCGGACGCGCGCTCATCGCTGCGCGCGCACTCGGTTCCGCCGGTGCTGCAAGAGCCGCATGTGGCGCGACGCCGAGCGATCGTTCCGGGAGTCGATCGCGCTGGGATTTGCGAAGCCTGCGGCGTGGTTCTTCCTCGGAAAGGCGTTGTCGGCGCAGGGACGAGCACCGTGACGCCGCGGAGGCCTACGCCGCGGCTTACGCGAAGGATCCCGCGGATCACGACGCCGCGTTCGCGCACGGTCAATCGCTCCTGACGCAGAAGCGGCTCCCGGAGGCGGAGCACGTCTTCGAAGCGACGATTCGCGATCACCCCGAATCCGCGGCGCCGTTGGCGGAGCTGGCGCGATGCCGCGTCGAGCGCGGCGACTTCGCCGGCGCGCTCGACCTGTACCGACAGGCGCTCGTGCGCGAGCCCTGGAACGCATCGCTCCACGAGAACGCCGCGATGATGTTGTCGGCGCTCGCGCGTCACGACGACGCGATGGCCGAGGTCGGAGAGGCGCTCCGCTTCGATCCCGAGAGCCGTCGCGTCCGGGATTCGTACGCGACCGTCGCGCGCGCGCGCAGCGGGCTGCCGCGCTAGGCGCCGGGCCTGCGGATGAACGAGGTCCGCGCGATGTGGTCGCGAATCTTGTAGGTCTCCGCTTCGATGCTCTTGAGCTTCGACGATCGACGGGCTGCCGGGAGGTCCTCGTGCGCGAGGAGGAGCTCGAGATACCCGAGGATCGCCATCAGGGAGTTGTTCGTGTCGTGCCGCACTTCGGCGATCATCGTGGCCAGCTCGTCCGGAACGTCGCTCATGATGTCCTCGCTGCGTTGACGCCGCATCGCCCCGGAGACGACGCGGGCGATCTCGCCGGCCATGCCCTCGCTCTCGCCGCGCGTCATGGTGAAGTGCTTCGCGCGGGCCGTGTTCCTCACCCTCTTGACGAACCCTACGCCGACGGCGGCGACGGTGGCGATCAAGGGCGTGTCGTCGTCCAGAAGCTGCGCGACGCGCGTCTTGAACGCCTCCGAGAGGCACTCCATCTTGCCGATCTCGTCGAGCACGACGACGACTCCGGGCTCGCGCGGCGTCAGCGCGTCGAGTCCGATCGACTCGAGGCCTGCGAGGTCGACGCCGTAGGGCCCGATGCGCAAGCTGCCTCCGGTGCGCACGTGCGCCAGCGCGAACGTGCGGCCGTCGAGCGTGACGCCCTGGAATCCGACGCGGCGGCCGCCCTCGCGAAGCTCTTCGGTGAAGAACCCGGTCATCGGGACGCGGCCGCGCAGCCGCTCGCACGACCCCGCGCACCGAGCGTCGTCTTGCCCGAACCGGGATGCCCGGTGAGGAGGATCTTGACGTGGCGTCGGCGGTCGAGGCTCGATGGCAGGAGAGACAGGAATCGAACCTGCAACCCCCGGTTTTGGAGACCGGTGCTCTGCCAATTGAGCTACTCTCCTGTGCGATCTCGACCGCTCGACCCGGACGCGGCAAAGCGGCCCGGAGCATACATGCCGGCGTCCGCCTTTCAACGGCGCGCGGTGTCCCGAAGCTCAGCCGCGGCGCCACGAGCCGCGATGGCGGCTGCGCCCCTCGACCTCGTACTTGGCCTCGAAGTTGGTCAGGGGCCGTCGATCGGGAGCGGGAACTCCGGCCCGCCGAAGCCCGGCTGGCGGACGAACGCGTGGTGCGTGTCGAGCAGCGGCTCGATCACGCTCCAGTAGTCGTCGTGGTCGGTCGAGACGTGGAGCCAGCCGTCACGGAACGAGCGTCCGAGCCATCGCGTCCACGTTGGCGGTCTGGAGGAAGCGCCGCTTGTGGTGGCGCTTCTTCGGCCACGGGTCCGGGTAGAAGACGTAGTAGGCCGAGACGGAGCGATCCGGGAATCGCGCGCCGCACGACGTCGCCCGCGTCCGCGCGGACGAAGCGCACGTTGTCGAGGCTTCGCGCGCTCGGCGCGCGTCTCGACGAGCCGCAGGTACTCGTTCGACCACTCGACGCCGAAGTGCAGCACCTCGGGCCGCGCCGCCGCGACCGCGAGCAGGAAGCGCCCCTTGCCGATCCCGATCTCGACCTCGACGCGCCCGTCGCGGCCGAACACGCGGCGCCAATCGAGCGCCGTCGACGGCCGCCTCCGGATCGAGCCTGAGCGGGAGACGGAGTGCAGACGGATCGCCATGCCACCATTGTTAGCACGCGTCCGGCGGGCTCTAGCGGGCGTCGCCCGGTCGGAGACATAGCACGGAAGGACCGCACTCCGTCGGAAGGGCCTCGGCATAACGCCCAGGAGCCGGCTGGAAATTGACGAGCGAAGCGAGTTGCGTCGCCGTCTTCGAAGAGGACCTTCCGATAGAGAAGATCGTCGATGTTCGGCGTCGCATCTCGGATCGCGCGTCACCGCGATGTGCCACATGCGATCCGCCGATCGCAGATCGTCCGGCGGCGGCTCCCCGTCTTCGCCCCAAACGTGACGCGAACCCTGCATGAACGGGGACGGCGCTTCGCTCCCGCCGACCGGCCACACCGGAACACGAAGTCCTCCACGGGCGCCGGAACACGAGCGCTCGAGGGTTGGGATTCGAACGCGACGACATGGCCATCAAGCTCCGTGATCGCTTCGGGGTGGGACATGAGAAGCGCCCAGCCCAGCGCTGCGATGACGTCCGTCGTACTCACGGCGTGTCTCTCCCGACTACATCGACACCGGCCCCGGCGCTGCGCCGCCTTCGAGCACCGCGGCCGACGGCGCCGACCAGATAGAGCGAGCCGGCGACGAGCACGAGGCCGCCGGGGCCGGCGAGCGAGCGGCCTTTCGAGGGCGCGCGCCGCCTCCGGCTCGGCACCCGACGGAAGGCCGAGGCGCGCGCGGCGGCCGCGACGTCGCGGCTCTCGCGGCGCGGAGCACGTCGGGCGTGGTCGCCACGACCGACGCGACGTGCGGCGCCAACGGGGCGAGGATCCCGGCGATGTCCTTGTCGGCCATCGCGGCGAACGAGCAAGACCGGCTTCGGTCCGCCGCGAAGCGCCAGATGCGCGGCGAGCGCTTCGGCCCCGGCGGCGTTGTGCGCGCCGTCGAGGAGGATCGGAGGCGCGCCGGGAATGAGCTGCATGCGTCCGGGCCATCGCGTCGTCTCGAGGCCGTGCCGGATCGCGCGCGCGGTCCGGTCGAGCGCCCGATCGCGCGGGAGAACGGCTTCGAAGCGTCGCGGCGGCGACGCGGGCGTTGGCCCGCTGATGATCGCCGTCGAGCGTGAGCCGCACGCCCGAAGGAAGCTGCGTCTTGCGCGCATCGAGAACGTCGCGCCGGAAGCGTCGCACCGCGCGCGGAGAACGGCGGCGACGTCGCGCTGCACGACGCCCGAAACGAGCGGACGTCCCTGCACGGACGATGCCCGCCTTCTCGTGCGCGATCGCTTCGAGCGTCGTGCCGAGCGTGCCGACGTGATCGAGATCGACCGTGACGATCGCGGAGACGAGCGGCTCGGTCGCGTTCGTCGCGTCGAGACGTCCGCCCAAGCCCACCTCGAGCACCGCGGCGTCCACGCCCGCGTCGCGGAACGCGCACAACGCGGCGGCGGTCATCACCTCGAAGAACGACGGATGCGCCGCGAGCGATCCGTCGGCCAAGCCCGCTCGCAAGCGGCGCGCACGATCTCGAGCGTCCGGTGAAGCTCCGGCGTCGCGATGTCCTCGCCCAGCGATCCGGATCCGCTCGTTGGGCCGCACCAGATGCGGCGACGTGTAGAGGCCCGTGCGGAGGCCGGACGCCGCGAGCATCGCATCGAGCATCGCCGCGACCGAGCCCTTCCCGTTCGTGCCGCCCACGAGCACCGACGGATAGCCGCGTTCGGGATGATCGAGGAGCGCGAGGAGCGTGCGGATGCCGTCGAGTCCCAGCTTGATGCCGTGGGACTGCAAGCCGTAGAGCCACAGCGACGGGATCGTTTGTCACGTGGGAGCCCAACAATTTCGCGGAGTTATCATACCCCGGCCTTGAACGCGGCCGAGCGCGCGCCGCGGTCGGAGGGGCGGTTGGAGGAGAAGGCAAGCTGGCGATCCTCGCGACGATCGCCGGGGCGCTGCTCCTGCTGTTCGTCCGTCTCGGCGCCTACCCGCTCCTCGACCCCGACGAGGCCCGCTTCGCCCGCACCTCGGTCGAGATGATGCGCAGCGGCGACTACGTCGTGCCGACGTTCGAAGGGGAGCCGCGGCTCGTCAAGCCGCCGATGCTGCACTGGGTGCAGACCTCGCTGTTCCAGCTCGGCGGGCAAAGCGAGATGCTGGCGCGCCTTCCGGCCGCCGCCTCGACGTTCGTGTCCGCTCCTCCTCGTCGCGTGGATCGGGTGGCGCCGCTTCGGCGTCGAGGGTGCCGCGTGGGCGGCGGTGACGTTCCTGACGTTTCCCGTCGTCGTCCTGGTGGCGCGCGTCGGGACGATGGACGCACTGCTGTCGGTTCACGTCTTGGCGATTCTGGCCCTCGACCTCGTGCAGCACGATCACACCGGCCTCGAGCGTAGCGGGGTCATCGGGCTGCTCTTGGGCCTGGCGTTTCTGGTGAAGGGGCCGGTCGGCGTCCTCCTTCCGCTCGTCATGATTCTCGCGGGACGCACGGCGACCGGCCGCGACGTCGTGCCCTCGCCGAGGACGTTCATCACGACGCTCCTCGCCTTGTGCGCCGTGGTCCTGCCCTGGGGCTCGTGTTCGTGCAGCGCGTCGGCGGCAGCAACGTCGTTCGTCTCTTGCGCGCCGAAACCGTCGACTACGCCGGTCAGCGGCGCCGGCGAACCTCGAGCCGTGGTGGTACTACCTCGCCGTCTGCCTCGTCGCGTTTCTCCCGTGGGCCGGACCGCTCTTCCTCGGCATGGTTCGAGGGCTGGCGCGTTGGCACGACCCCGAATCGCCCACAGGACCCTACGCGGCCGCGGCGTTCGGTGCCGGGCTCGTCTTCTTCGCTCAGCAAGGGAAGCTGCCGAGCTACATCCTCCCGCTGGCGCCGCTCGCCGCGCTGGTGGTGACGTTCGAGCTGGGACAGGAGCTCGTCAACCCGACGCGGCATCGCGCGGGATCGGGCCTCGTCGCGACGACGCTCGTCGCGCTGTCGGTCGGTCTCGGCGTGGCCTCGGCGATGTCGCTCGAGAACAGCGCGCGCGGAGCGGCCACGACCGGCGCGGCGGCGTTCGGGCTGGCCGCGCTCGGCGCGCTCTGGGGTGTGCTCAGGAGCGCGCCGCGTGTCGTCTACGCGCGCCGCGGCGCTGGGGACGTTCGCGTTCCTCCTCGCGGTCGTTCTCGGTGCTCCTCCGTTCTCGCGACGACGCGCAGCGCGGCGCCGCTGGTCGCCATGGTTCCAGCGATTCGCTCGGCGCGCCCGCTCGTGATCGTCGATACGCTCCTACCGAGCCTGACCTACTACGCCGACCGCGTGCCGGAGAAGATCACGGGACCAGCAGCTCGCGAAGCGGCTCGAGCGCGGCGACGCGCCCCTCGTCGTCCTCGACGACGCTGGACCTGGACAAGCTCCCCCGAGGTGCAAAAGCAGCTTCGTGAGGTCGGACGCTCCGGAAAACTGCGTGTTTTCGAGACCGCGGATGTCTCCTTGACGCCTGCGGGAAGCCGCTGGTAGGTTCCCGGCATGGCCTGGTTCAAGAAGGAAAAGACCCCCAAGCTCCCCGCCGGCGACCGGCGGTTCACGATCCCCGAGGGCCTCTGGGTCAAGTGCGACAACTGCAAGGAGATCATCTACAAGAAGGAAGTCGCGCGGAACGCCAACGTCTGCCCCAAGTGCAACTACCACTTCAGGATCAGCGCGCGCGAGCGTCTCGAAACGATGTACGACGACGGCCGCTTCCGGGAGTTCGACACCGAGATCGCTCGCCGGTCGACGCGCTCGGGTTCGTCGACACCAAGGCCTACGCCGCGCGGCTCGTCAGCTACCAGAAAGCGACCGGCCTCAAGGACGCCGTCATTTCGAGCGAGGGGCTGATGGGCGCGAGGCCCGTGATCATCGCCGCGATGGAGTACGGCTTCATGGGCGGCTCGATGGGGAGCGTCGTCGGCGAGAAGATCACGCGCGGCCGCCGAGCGCGCTATCGACGCGTCGCTGCCCGTTGATCGTCATCTCGTGCTCCGGCGGGGCGCGCATGCAGGAAGGAGCGCTCTCGCTCATGCAGATGGCGAAGATCTCGGCGGCGCTGGCGCGGCTCGACGAGAAGGGTATCCCGTACATTTCCGTGCTGACCGATCCCACGACGGGCGGCGTCACCGCGTCGTTCGCGATGCTGGGCGATCTCATCATCGCCGAGCCCAAGGCGCTGATCGGCTTCGCCGGGCCCCGCGTCATCGAGCAGACCATCCGCCAGAAGCTACCCGTGGGGTTTCAACGGTCCGAGTTTCTGCTCGAGCACGGGATGATCGACATCATCGTGGATCGCGCGCAGCTGCGCGACACGCTGATCCAGTGTCTTCATTTCATGGTGGGGGCGAAGAAGACCGCGATCGTCACCTCTGGACTCTGAGAGTTCAGAGCCGCGAGTTCCAGCGTGACATCCTCGACGCCGCGATGCCGGTTCTCCCATCGCGCCATGACGAACAGGGCGTCCGACAGCCGGTTCAGGTAGGCGATCACCAACGGGCCGATCGGCTCCTTCGCGCGCAAGCGCGACCGCGAGGCGCTCGGCGCGGCGGCAGACGGTGCGCGCGACGTGCAGATGCGCCGCCCCGGCGAGCCGCCGGGCAGGATGAAGTTCGTGAGCGGCCCGAGGGGCTCCGTCATGCGGTCCATCGCCGTCTCGAGCGCGCGGACGTGCTTCTCCTCGATGCGTGGCACCGGCCGTTTCACCTTGTCCGACTCGAGACGCACAGATCGCTCCCGAGGTGGAACAGCTCGTTCTGGATGCGTGTCAGCTCCGCCGCCAAGCCCGCTTCGAGGCCTCCTGCGATGGCCACGCCGATGAGCGCGTTCAGCTCGTCCACGGTTCCGTAACGTCTCGATGCGAAGCGCGTCCTTCCCGACGCGCTGGCCTCCGCCCAACCCCGTCGTCCCGTCGTCGCCGGTTCTTGGTGTAGATCTTGGTCAGGCGTGGCATCGGCGCTCCGTCGTCGGGCGTTCACATCCGCCAGGTCAAGCCCGGCAAGATAACGCCGCCCGGGCGCCGGGTGTCACGAAATCCTCGAACGTGGACGTCGAGAAATCGAACGCGAAGATGCCGCGAGTCGCATAAGGCTCGTCGAAGAGATTCCTGGCCTCGACGAAGAGGCCCATGCGCCCTCCGCGAGGAGGCCGCCAGCGCGCGCTCCCAGCTCACGCGAAGGTTGACGACCGTGTAGTCGGAGAGCTTCGCTCGTGCGTTCGCGGGATCGTTGTCCAGGACCTGCGCGCCGACGTACAGCGCATCCGCTCGGATGCCGAAGCCGGCGGGAGTGAGGCGTCGAAGCCCGCAGCCGCCCGCAGCTCGGGGACCAAGGGAACGCGATTTCCGTCGTTCGCACCGTTCGTGAACGCGGCATCGGTGTAGGTCGCGTTGGCGAAGGCGGCAACGTCACGTCCGATGCGGCCGCGGGCCGACACCTCGACGCCGCGACGCCGGGTCGCGCCGGCGTTGACGTTCTGTCCGAACGTGATCGTCCGGGGTCGGCGTCGGGTCGAACACGATCTCGTCTTTCGTGTCGATCCAGAAGAGCGCGACCTCGAGACCGCCGAGTCTGCCGTGGGTACGCGCACCGAACTCGTACGCCCGCGAGTCCTCGGGCGCGAGGTCCGGGTTGCTGCCGAAAGCGGAAACGCGAACAGCTGCTCGGCGGTCGGCGGGAGGAAACCGTCGGCGTAGGAGGCGTAGAGATCGACCTTCTTGCTCGGTCGAAACGTCGCCCCGGCGCGGAACGACATACTCAGAGAACGTCTTGTCGTCCGACGGCGTCGTCCCGGGAATCGTCTCGTCGTAGCGAACGTCGCTGCGATCGCCGCGGGCGCCCGCGGTGACGATCCACCGGGAAGACAACGTCCACGCGTCCTGGAGGAACAACGCCGAATTGAGCGCGCCGGCGGTATTGCGCGAGGCCGGCAGCGATGGGTCGTACGACCCCGGCGACGCGGGATCCGTGAAAAACCCGGTGCTTTCGGTCTCGCCGTCGAGGATCTCCGCGCCGAACGCGATCAGGTGGGAGCCGAGCGACGACGTCACGTCGCGCGTCGCCTGCACCGCGCCGCTCCACGTGCCGCCCTCGGCATCGAGAAAGAACCCTCCGAACGCCGGGGCAGCGCGCCCGGTGGAGAGGGTGGTCGCGGCCTCGGTACGGTACGCGACGTTGCCGGCGAGCGAGAAGCCTCCGCCGACCGATCCCTGGAAGCTCAGCACGGCTTGACGCGTCGCGTCGTCTGTTCCGTCCAGCGTGTTGAAGACGTTCTGGTGCGGATCGGACTCGAATTCCGCGCGCGTCAGCGCTCCGGGGTTTCCGTACTCGAGATCGGACGACAGCAGCGAGAGCGAGAGGCGCCGATCCTCTCCGAGCTCCATCCCGAGCGCGCCGTCGAATCGCGTCTGGTGGCCGCCGGCGTTCGGCCGGAAACCGTCGGTCGTGTCGTACGCCCCGCGACGAACAGGTCGAAGCGGCCGTAGTCCCCGCCGTAGGTGCCGTCGAGACGCGCCGTGTTCCACGTCCCCGCGGACGCGGACAGCGACGCTCCGGGCGTCGTGCCCCGGCGCGTGACGACGCGGACCACGCCCGCCTCCGCGCCGCCTCCGGCGAGCGCCGCCGCCGGCCCGCGCGTGATCTCGATCCGCTCGACCCCGTCGAGCGGCACCTGCTCGAGCGCGACGCTGTTGTTTCGCGGGTCGTTCACGCGCGCTCCATCCACGAAGACGGCGACCCCTTTGCCCCCGGTAAAGCCCCTCAGGTCGAGGGTCTTCTGGACGTCGTTGCCCACCTGGTCGATCAGCGCGATCCCGGCCTCGACGGCGAGCAGGTCCTGAAGATTCCGTGCACCGCTCGCTGCGATCCGCTCGCGATCGAGAATCGTGACGGAGGCCGGAACGTCGCTTCTCGGGACAGGCCTTGTCATCGAGGCGTGTTGCCGTAACGACGACGCTCTCGTCGGTCGCGGGTTCGTCGTCGGCCGCCGTGGCGAGCGGGCACACGACCGCCGAGATCAAGAGAGGAAGTATCCATGAATTGAGTGAGCCTGAGCCCGGACGCCGCATGCGAACCTCCCGTTCGACTGGCGCGGTGGCGCGATGTGCGCTCGTCCGGTCTCCTGGCTTACGGATCGTCCGCCTTCGGGCTCCTTCCCAAACGCCCGACCCCGATTCGGGATCTGCTGACGTTCAGTGGATGCGTGCCCGAGGCGTCCCCGTTGACAGTGGCGGGGGCCGCGCGGGATTCTCACCCGCTTCCCTCGACGAGCGCTGGTTGACAAAGAGCGAACCGAAATCTCGCGCACGTTACGCGCGCAGGCGGGAGCCTGTCAAGGCGGGCCGCGTCAGGATACGGACGGCGCCAGCGGGATGACGAAAGGCCGTCCGGACGACGGATCGGTGCGCACCTCGACTTCGACCTCGTAGACCGATGCGGATGGGGTCGGGGCGGAGCACTTCGGCGGGCGTTCCGTCGACGGCGATCGCACCGCAGCGAAGCAACACGAGGCGGTCGCAATGGCGCGCGGCCAGGTTGATGTCGTGGCTGACGACGACGACGGTCAGGCCGTTGTCTCGGTGGAGCCGCCCGAGGAGCGCGTAGACCGTCAGCCGGTGCTTCAAGTCGAGGAACGCCGTCGGCTCGTCGAGAAGCAGCAGGCGCGCCTCCTGCGCCAACGCGCGCGCGAGCATCACCCGCTGCCGTTCGCCGCCTGAAAGTGCGCGAAACGAGCGCGCGGCGAGTGGGATCACCTCGCAGCGCTCCATCGCCTCGCGCGCGATCATGCGATCGCGCGGTCCCTCGAGGCCGAGCAGGCCGAGATGCGGTGCGCGTCCCATTCTCACGATCTCCTCGACGGTGAACTCGAAGACGGGATGGGTCTCCTGGGGGACGACCGCGACGCGTCGCGCCCGCTCGCGCGCGGGCAGCGACGCGACGTCGCTCCCGAAGAGCGCGATGCTGCCCGGCCGTCGGGCGCAGCGCGCCCGAGGCGAGGCGCACGAGCGTCGTCTTCCCGCTGCCGTTCGGGCCGAGGATTCCCGTGATCGTGCCGCTCGCGATGGTGAGGTCGAGTCCGGCGAGGATCGGCGTCCGCCCGTAGGCGAAATCGAGCCGCTCCATGGCGAGGGCCGTTGCGCTCACGACTCCCTCAGGCGCTTCATCAGCAGGATCAAGAAGAACGGGCCGCCGATCAGCGCCGTCACGACGCCGACCGGAAGCTCGGCCGGCGCGATGAACGTCCGTGCCGCGGCGTCCGCGAGCATGAGCGTGGCGGCGCCGCCCAGTGCGCTTGCCGGGAGGAGCACGCGATGGTCGGAGCCGAACAGGGCGCGCATCGCGTGCGGCACGATGAGGCCGACGAATCCGATGATCCCGGCGAACGCGACGCGCGGCGGCGGTGAGGAGCGACGCCGCGAGGACGATGGTCCATGTCGCGCGATGGACGGCGACGCCGAGTTGAGCGGCCTCCTCGTCGCCGAGCGCCAACAGGTTGAGCGTGTGGGCGTGCGTCATCAGGAGCAGCGATTCCGGCGACCGATGACGACGGCGACGATCCCGAGCGCCTGCCACGACGGGGCGTTCATCGCCCCCATGAGGTACGACAGCGTTCCCTGGAATCGCGCCGGGTCACCCGCGCTCACGAAGAACTGGATGATCGCGGAGTCGAGCGCGTTGAGCACGACGCCCGTGAGGAGGAGCGCGGTCGTTTCCGTCCGTCCCTGGAAGCGGGCGAGGCCGAAGAGAATCAGAGAGGGTCAAGACGGCGCCGAGGAACGCGGCGGCCGGCCGGGCGATCGATCCGCCCAGCAGGGAAGACGGCGCGAACGCGATGTAGATCACCGCGCCGAGGGCGGCGCCGCCCGAAACGCCGAGGATGAACGGATCGGCGAGTGGGTTTCGCAGCACCGCCTGATACGAGGCGCCGGCAGCGGCGAGCGCGGCCCCGACGCACGCCGGCGAGAAGCACGCGCGCGAGGCGGAAGTCGATCACGATCCCGCGCGTCGTGGCATCGCCGCCGCCCAGGAGCGCCGTGACGACGTCGTGGAGGCTCAGGTCGCTCGACCCGACACCCGCCGCGATGGCCTCCTGCGGCGACGACGCTCGCCGCGAGGATGAGCAATCCTGCCAGCCGGCGCCCCGAGGCGCCGAACAGGCTCACCGGTCGGCCTCGCCGGAAGCCTTGCCGTGGAGGATCGCGGCCAATTCTTCGACGGCGTCCGCGACGCGCGGTCCGGGCCTGAGCGCGACGTCGTCCGGGAGAACGACCACGCGCCCATGCGCCACCGCCGGGATGGCCGGCCAACGCTTCCAGAAGGCGTCCTCGACGTGCGCCGCACCGTCCGCAACGTCCATGCGCGCCTGGAGGATCAGCTCGGGCTTGAGCCGCCGCGACCGCTTCGACGTCGACGCGCGGATAGCGTGCGGCGCGCGATGACGTTCGATCCCCCGCGAGCTCGAGCAGCTGCGAAGGGAGCGTGTCGCGTCCCGCAGCGATGATCGGGTCGGTTTGGAGGCAGAACAACGTCTCTGACGCGCGGCGCTGCGAGGACGCGCTTCGCGACCGCGTCGATGCGGGCACGGACGGATCTCGCGAGCTCGCGACCCGTGGCCTCGACGCCAACGACTCGGGCGACGCCTTCAATCGCCGCGAGGGACTCCTCGAGGGTCTCGGCAGGGACGATTTCGAGCCTCAACCCCGCGCGCTGCATGGCGAGCGCGGAATCGCGGTTCCCCGGCCCGGGGCTCACGACGACGAGGTCGGGCTTCAGCGCGAGAACGGATTCGACGGACGGGTTCACGTAACCGCCGACCTTGGGCTTCGCCTTCGCCGCCGGCGGGAAGTCGCAGAACTGCGTGACGCCGACCACGCGATCGCCCGCACCCACCGCGAAGAGGATCTCCGTCAGCGCAGGCGTCAGGGAGACGATCCGCTGCGGCACCGGCCCCGCGAGACCGGGTGGGGCCGGCGGCCGCGCGCACGCGAGGACTGCGGCCAGGAGACCGACGACCAGCGCGGTGCGAAAGAGGGCCCGGAGCACGGCGCCCGGGATGTTATCCCTGTCGTTGCGCGAGAGCGAGGGAGGAAGGCCGTTACTAGAGCTTGAAGATGACCTGCTCCGATTTCCACACCTTGACCGGGACCCCGTTCTTCGTTGCCGGCCGGTAGGTCCACGACTCAGCCGCCTGCATGGCGGCCTCGTTCACGCCGGCTCCGGAGACGCCGGTGACGAGCACGACTCTGATCGACGGTCCCACGCTCGTTGACGAGCACGTTCATGACGACGGTGCCGGAAAGCCTCATCTGCCGCGCCTGGGTGAGTAGACCGGTACCCTATGTGACAGCGCGACCGGCATCGTGTCGGCCGTGTCGATCGGAATCAGCGTGCCCGGCTCGATCGTGGTCGTCGGGGACGGCTCGGGAGACGGCCTCTCGACACCGGCAACGGTGTCTTCCAAGGTAGGAGGAGCGGTCGCTTCCGGCCGGGTTTCCTTCGCCGCGTCGATGCTTGGGTGCGATCTTGGCGGGCCGGGACTTCGCGATGGCGCCGGACTCAGGAGCGACGACCGGAGGCTTGGGAGCCGGGATCGTCGCCACGGGGACCTTTGCGGCGCGATCGGTCTCCTTTTCGGGGCCGGAACGGCGAGCGCGCTCTGGCATCGGGCTTCGGCGCTCTCCGGAACGCGCTGTGAGGGCGGCTCGACAACGGCCGATGCGGAATGGAGCGGATCGTTTGCAACGGGCGGGACGGTCACCTCCGAAGGCTCTTTCGATCTCGGCAGGCGCGACCGCAACGGCCGCCGGCTTCGGCAGTGACGCTTCGGCGTCACTCCCACTCGATCCGCTCCGCCCGAAGACGAAGTAGATCGTAGCGATCGCCACGGCGCCCAACGCGGCCCAGATCCAGGCGGGCATGCCGGATCGACGGGCGCTCGGGTCGAGCTCGGACGCGACGATCGTGTTCCGGGGCAGCGTCAACTCGACGGGCTCCGGCGCAGGAGTGATGCGTGCGGGCTTTGGCGATCGCGCGGCGTCTTGTTGTCGAGACTTCTTGTTCTTGCGACCGCGCTTGGCGACAGAAGTCGACGACCTGCCCAGACCCGGTGTCCCCGACGATCGAAGGCGGCGGAACGGAGGGGACGTTCGGAGCGATCCGAATCTCCGCGTCGGGGGTGGGGAGCGCCTCGAGGACTGATGGCGCTGGCACCTGGTCCGATGGAGCGAGCGTGGGCTCGAAGGCGAGCGCTGCCGAAAGAGAGCCGAGCTCGGCGTTCAGCTCGGCGCGCATCTGCGCGAAGGGGTCTTCGTCAGTCTCCGCAATCTCCACGACAGCCGAAACGGTCTCGCGCTCGCTGAACCGCTGCGTCGTGTTTCCGCCGCCGGGAAGGATGGCATCCAGTCGGGCGATGATCTCGTCTTCAGCACCATCTTTCACGACGGAGTGCTGACGAACCGAGGTCAGCCTCGTGCCTTGGCTCTCTGGAGTCTCTGAGCCGACGTCTCGGTGGACGATACGCTCAGCGGGACCGCGCCGCGTGGGCCGCGATCGGAGGGGTCGGCCTCGTCGTCCGGCGGCGCGAGCGCGGGTTCCGCTGCTTTGGGCGCGGGAGCGGAGGCGGCCGATCCGAAGAATTTCCCGACGATTTTCAGGAGCTGCTCCGGCGCGATCGGCTTCCTCGATGTACTCGTCGCAACCGTAGATATGGAGCGCCTGCGTCCGATACTTTCGTCCCTTGTACACCCCGGTCGTAATGAGCACCGGTGTCTGACGGCCATGGGGGTACGTTTGAGTTCCTGGCAGACCTCGAATCCGTGCTTCTTCGGGATCATCGCCTCGACGAGAACCATGTCGGGGTTCAGGCGATGAAAGGCCTCGATACCCGAGACGCCGTCCGTCGCGATCTCGATCGCATAACCGGCCGCGACAAGCGGTTCACGGAAAGCGTTCGATGCTGCGAGGCTCGTAGTCAATGAGAAGTATTGTATAATTCGCCATTCAACGACCCTCGGCTGCGACCCGCACAGCCCAGAAGGTGCGGACGCCCCCTCGGCGACCGCGTTGAACATAGTTCGCTGCACCTGGGGATTCAAGTCGCCGGAAAGTCCTCCACGTGACGTCTGATTTGCCGAAGAGCCCGGACGGCATGAGCGCTCTCGTCGCGGTCGCCGCCCGAGCGCTTTCGGCCGACGATCCGCATTGTCACGTCTTCTTCGAAGAGCGCACCGACCGTCGGACCACGCTGACGTCTACCGGTTTTCGGGATGTGATCGAGAGCCGGAGGCGGGGCGGGGCGATCGCCGGTCGTAGGTCGGTCCACCTCACCGAGCCCGATTTCATGGAGGAAGCCCCGCAGCGAGGGACTCCGACCAGGAATGGGTGGCCGCCCTTGAGGGTGCGGTCGTCGCTGAGGGAAACTCGGCGTGCTCCGGGCGGCGCCACCCGAACTGGTTGGCGAAGCTAGTCTCGTTTCGCCAAGACGTTTGGGTGGGGCTCGTCGGGGCAATGTCGTGCACGACGTCCGACGGGGATCCACACTCGAGGTCAGGGTGCAGCTCGAAGATCATCGCAAACCTCCCGCTGTGGAAGAGCTTGTTCTCGGCCCCAATCTCCCGGCCCCGGTAGCGGATGCGTTCGTCCGCGCATTCGAGCGGGCCGAAACGCGCCGGTCCATCGTATCGACACCCAAACCAGGCCTGACGACGGCGGTCCTCGCTCCCGGCGTGGCAGGTATCGTCGTACATGAGCTGATTGGTCACGCTCTCGAAGGTGACGCAGCGGCGCGCGGTCTCACCTGGATTCGCGCGACGACGATTTCCCGGAGGCGGCGAGACCGGTCACCGTGATCGACGATCCCCGTCGGGGGCGCGGGGCGTGGCTGATTGACGATGAGGGAACGGCCGTGCGCGAAACACCCTCATCGATCGAGGCCGTCCCGTCGGCGTGCTTCTCGACAGGGGCTCGGCCAGCACCCTAGGCAAGCTCTCGACAGGACACGGACGGAGGACCTCGTATCTGGAGACGGTGCTCCCTCGCATGGGATGCACGTTCATCGAGGCGGGTGACGACGATCCCTCGGAGGTGCTTCGGGGAACGCGAACAGGCGTGTACATTCGCAGGCTGACCGCTGGTCACACCGATCGGATATCCGGGCGAGCGAGCTTCCTGGTGACCGATGCGGATCGCATCGTTGACGGCCGCCTTGCCGAGCCGCTCGACGTCTTCGTTCTAGAGCTCGACGGTCGCGAATCATGGAAGACGATCGATCGCATCGGTCACGATCTCGCGTTCGACAGCTGCATCGGCTCGTGCGTGCGCGATGGTCAACCCCTGGCCGTGAGCGTCGGCGCGCCGACAATCCGCATAGGGGTCACGAGAGTTCATTCTTAGGAAGAAACAGAAGGACTTGCGTGTCGGAACCACCGCAGTTGCTCGTTGTCGACGGGATCGCGGATCGCGCGCGAGCGCTGTGGCGTGATGCGTGCGACCGTGCGACCACGGCTCACGTCGAGCTCTTCGCCAAGGTCGCCGTTCGATCTCGGGTCACGCGAGATCTGAGCCGAGTGAGCGCGAGGTTCGATCGAGCGTTCGAGTCTGACTCGCGCTGCGCGCATTCGGCGCGCACCACGATCACGCCGGGTTCTGCGGCGGCCTCGGGGTTCTCGGCGGAGGTCGTCAGATGGGCAGTGGACACCGCATGTGCATTCCATGCACAGGCCTCCGCGTCCGCACCCGACGCATCGGACTCTGTCGCCGAGGAGAGGTGGGACCTCGATGCGACCGCCGAACTGCCAGGCGAGGTGGCCCTGACCAACGGCCTGCTCACCCGACCTCAGATCGAGTGGATCGAGGCGGGAACGACCGTTGAAGTCTTGATCGGAATCGAAGGGTGGCTCGCCGCTCGTAGACGTCATCGAGTTTGGGCATTGAGTGCAGGTCCAGAAGCGAGGCTCATCGCGCAGCGCGGGTTTGAGGGTTGGGAGCGCTTGCTCGACAGCTCCGATAACGACTCGTCAAAGTTTCTAGGTTCCTCTGACGATTTGGACGTTCTGCTGTTGACCCTGGACGCGGCAGCGCCGGTCGTCGCGGGCGTTGGTGGCCGCGTTTCACGGGCCGGGTGCGGTCCGTGCGGAGGCGGCAGGAATAGGGCTGGCGTGTCTCCGACGAGCCAATTCGGCACGATGGGCTCGCCGGAGGTTCGTTCGACGACGCGGGGTTTCCCACGACCACTCGCACATTGGCCGACGACGGAGTTTGGGTGGGGACGGCTGGACGGCCCGGGGACGTTTCGACGGACCTCGTTTCGCGAACCACCCACAGAGTCGGCCACCAATCTGTGCGTTCCTCGGGGCCGGATGAAATCATCCGCAGCGGCGTCGCTGTCGTCGAACGATGCCGCATTTTTCGACCGTCCGTCGATTTATGGGTGATGGAGATCGACCTTTGGGATCCGTCGGGCGGGGGCGGTGTAGAACGCCGATGGATTCGCGTGAAGCCGGAATCGCTTTGGCTGCATGCGTTGCCCGCGTGGGTCGATCGACGGTCACTTCGTCCGGTCCGATCGTTCCGGCGCTGGAAGCTCGAGAGGCTGGCAATCAGCTAGAAGAGCCGGCGTTCATGACGAAAGAACGCCGTGTCGAAGGAATGCCTCCGCGAGCGGCGCGGTTTCGACGCGGGCGGGCAGCACGCGGACGAGCTGTTCAACCGTCCGACGTAGGGAGCTTCGGTAACGTTCCCGTCCAAGTACGGCGATCTGATACCCAAACGTCCCAAGCGCCTTGATCATCTCTTTGGCGGCGACGATGTCGAACCTCGTCCGAACCGCCGCGAGTTCGTGGCTTCCGGGAAGTTGCCGGCAATAGAGATCGAACAAATCGTCGACCTCGTCTTCGCCGATGTCCACGTAGGCATCCCGGAAGGAGGGAGGCGAGGTCATAAGTGTCGGGCCCCCACCGTGCATCCTGGATGTCCACCAAAGCCAGCGCGCCGTTCCCGCGCACCATGATGTTCCGACTGTGGTAATCGCGGTGGCAGAGGACCCGTGGATGCGACGCAATCCGGACGGCGAGAGCTTCGACCGACTCTTGGATCTCGATTGCCACCTCGCGGTGGCCGAGAAAACCACCGACGTAGTGCTCGAGAAAAACGCATCTCGAACAGGAAGCGCTCGTCGTCGAGAGCCGGACCGGATGCCCGGTCGGAGCGCAAGAGGGCGTCGGTGCCCTGCGTTGCGATGATCCGCAGCCAGCCGTACGGCTGAGCGATAGAGATCGTCGCGCGCGGGGAGACGATCGGACGCCGTGCGTGAGCGCCGTCTCGAAGCGTTTCGTCGCCGAAGTCCTCCGACGACGAGCGCTCCCGCCGCGGGTAAGACGTGAAGCACTCGCGCGACAGGCAGATCCGCGCGCGCGAAGATTCGCGCAAGCCGGACGTCGTCGGTTTCCGCATCAAAAGGGCTGCCGTAGTCCATCACGATGCACGTGCGTGCCATCCGGGAGAAACAACCGATGGAAGCGCCGTGCGGACGCGTCTCCGGCAAGCGTCTCGTGCCGCGCCCCTGGGTAGAGGTCGACCAGGCACCGCCCTGAGCTCCGGGCGCAGCGCGTTCATGACGCGGGAGCGCTCGAGAAACGTCGTATCAGGAGCCCCGGAGACCTGTTCGATGCCACGCTCCGGCGCGGAATCGCGATCGACGTCCGCGGCGAGCAGAGCATCGGATGCGCTGAACTCCAGAGGAATCTCCGTTCCCGGAGCCACGATGCAGCGGCGTAGGTTCGATCTCGGCCTGATCCACGCGCTCCGGCATGACGACCGTGTCCTCCAGGGTGGTCCCTCCCCGATCATGACGCCCATGCCGATGGCGAGCGTCCCGGCGAGCTGGATGCCGGGAGCGCTGCAGTCGGCACCGGCACCGACGGACGCGATCGCGCCGCCGACCGGCCGGACTGCATCAAAATCGCCCAATCCCAGCCGTTTCTCGGAGGGTAGTCCGACGAGTCGCATCGAGCCTTCGAGATACTCCCGCGGGCTCCCGAACTCCCACCAAAACCCGTCGTGCACATGCGCGTTCAAGCGCCCTTCCGCTGCGAGGCCGAAGTAGACGTCTCGAACGATGTCCGACGGGGCGCCCTGCGGGATCAGGTCGAGCACCGATTCTTCGATCAAGTGATAGCCGGTGAACAGATATCCGCCGCCGCGTGCGCCGCCGAACGCGACGACGCGATGCCGATCGTCGATCGTCGACTGCGGTGAACCCGCGCGGTGCGGCGCCAGGACGATCGTCGCCGGGCATCCCGAACGGAGGTGCGAGGCGATGGCCTGGGAGAGCGGGATGTCGGCGAGGAAGTCCGAATTCCGAACGAGGATCGTTCCGGCCCCCTCAACTGCGCCGCGGCGTGAGCCAGCCCGCCGCCCGTTCCGAGCAACCGCTCTTCCTCCAACGAGTAGTGAAGCGCGCGGACGCCGACGGCGGCACCGTCACCGAACGCGTCACGCAGCAGCCTGGGGCAGGTGATGGAGGTTCATCACGGCTTCGTCGATCCCCTCGGTTCCGAGCCGCGAAAGGATCTGGGGCGCCAGAGGGCGGCCCGAGCACCGGGATCAGCGGCTTCGGAACGACGCGCGTGATCGGGAGCATTCTCTCGCCGTAACCGGCGGCGAGAAGCATCGCCTTCATGCGGCGGAATCCGGCGCCCCGGCGGAAGGAGAAGCGTGTCTCCCGCGACAACGCCGCGGGCCGCCGCGTCCTGTCTCCTGAAGCTCGCGGTAGGTCGCGCGGATGAATTCGGGAGGCCGAGCGCCGAGTGCTGCCGCGGCCGCGATCGACGTCATCCGGAGCACCCTCGAGCTCCGACGAAGGTGCCGAGCGGGGTCTCGTCGAGCGCGGCGACGACGCGCGTGGAGCGCGTAGGTCGCACGGTACTTCTGGTAGCGGTAGACGACCTCGAATCCCAGGGCCGAAGAGGAGCGATCGCAAAGCCTCGGGATCGGCGATCGCCGGTCTCGTGCTCGAGCTTGACCTTGTGCCGGTGCTCGCCGACAACGGGAGCCTTGAACGTCAGCACCGCAGCGCCGCCGAACTCGCGCAGTCGCAACAGCCGTCCGCTGCTCGTGAGCGGGTCGACCGGCGAGGTCGAACAACGTGTTGTCCTCGAAAGCACGCGCGTGGACTTCGCGCGCACCCGCGTCGAGGAGCCGTCGAACCGCCGTCTCGGGAGAGGGGAACGCGAGCTTGATCTCGTTCTCGCGGTTGGACTTCACCATCGCGCGAATGATAACATCCGGCGACTTTGGCGACCTCGTGTTAGAGCGCTGGGCCCGGCATCCCTTCAAGCTCCCAGCAGCTGCCGGTGCGCTGCTCGCGCTCGGCTACTTCACCCTCGGTCTCGTCGTTCCCGAACCTCGTCGCGCCTCGTCCCCTGCTCGTCTGGATCGACGCCAATCTCGATCAGGCCGTGGCGGGCCTGGCGTAACGTGCGGGCTTCGTGTTCGGGGCGGTGCTGAACCTGCTCATCCTCAGCTGGATGCGCTCGATGCTGGCGATCAGCTTCCTCGGCGCGTTCGCCTACCTTGGGTTGGTCGCCGTCTTCGCGGCCGGCCTGTCGCTTGCTGTCATCGTGCTCGCGTGGATGCGAAGACGCACCCGGTGGTCGTTCGCCATCCTCCTCCCGGCGGTGTGGCTGACCCTCGAGTGGGTGCAGGCCCAGGGCGATCTCCGCATGACCGCGCAGCACCTCGGCCAATCGCTCGGCACCGTCCCGTTTCTCGTGCAGTTCGCCGATCTGGCCGGTCCCTACGGCGTCGGGCTCGTCCTGCTCCTTTCGAACGCGCTGCTCTACGAGGCTTGGCGCGCGGATTCACGCGCGAGGCGCGCGCGCCGGCTCGCCGGCGTGGGGCTTGCTCGCCGGTCGCCGTTCTGGCCTACGACGCGTGGGCGTGGACGCATCCGCCGGAGGCATCAGGCTCGCTTCGAATCGCCTTCCTCCAGCCGAACGTTCCGCTCGCGCTCAAGATGGATCCCGCCGACGACGAGCGGCAAGACAGGCTGCTGGCCGAGCTGACACGGAAGGCGGCCGCGATGAGGGCCGACGTGGTGATCTGGCCCGAGACCGCGCGGCCGCGGGCGCTCTACAGCCGCCCCGACCACCCTCAGACCTACGCGATGCCGGAGGTGCAGGCGCTCGCGAAGGAGACGGGGTCACGATCGTGGCGGGCGCCGAGTACGTCGTCGTCCACGACAAAGACCGCTACGATGCGTACAACGCGGCGTTCGTCGTGCACCCGGACGGCCGGCTCGATCCGACGTGGGTCGCCAGGTCTACCTCGTGCCGTTCGTCGAGGCGGTCCCGTTCGAGGTCCTCCTCGGCCCGTTGCTGTCGGGACGAGGTGGATGGGCGCGCTGGCTCGCCGGCGGATTTCGCCCCGGTCCCGAAGACACGCCGCTACCGGTCGCCGGAACGAAGCTGGGGGTGAGCGTCTGCTACGAGGAGCTGTTCTTCGACCTGCAGCGCGGCCTTCGCAACGCCGGGGCGCGCGTCCAGGCGGTGATCACCAACGACGCGTGGTTCGGGACGACGTTCTTTCAGACCTACCAGGCGAACACGCGTCCGCCTGCGCGCCATCGAGAACCGCTCGTCGTTCGTACGGGTGGCGAACACGGGGATCTCGATGTTCGTCGACCCGCTCGGGCGCGACGCGGAGCGGACCGAGCTCATGACGCAGGAGGTTCGCGTGCAGCGACGTCGCCGCTGACGGATGGGCGCACCGTGTACGATCGGATCGGCGACGTGCCGGCCTGGGCTCGCGATCGCGACGTTGCGTCGCGGCGGCATTCGTCGGATGGAGGCGAGGCGCATGAGCCTGAGGATGACCGACCTGACCTGGGAGCAGTTTCGCGACCGCGTCCCGTCCGCGTGCGATCTGGCGATCGTTCCCGTCGGCACGATCGAGGCGCACGGAGCGATCCCGCTCGGCACCGACACGATGATCCCCGAGGCGTTGGCCGCGGCTCTCGCACCGCGCCTGGACGCGCTCGATCGCCCCGTCGATCGCGTACGGCGTGACCAACTCGCTCCTCCCGTTCCCCGGCTCGACCACCGTGTCTTCCGCGACCTTCAGCACGTACCTGTTCGAGGCGGCCGCAGGCTTGGTCGACGCGGGGTTCCGCAGAGTCGTGCTGCTCAACGGTCACGGCGGCCAAAGCTCCGAGGTCGCCGGCTGCGTCGCGCGGTTGTGGAACGAGAAGCGGGCCTACGCTGTGCGCTGTCGAGTGGTGGGGATTCGCCGACGAGCTCACCGCGACGATCTACCCGGGGACCATCTCCGGACACGCCGGGGTCGAAGAGACCGCGATGATCGTCGCGATCGCGCCGGACTTGGTCGACGGCGGGCGCGCGACAGACGATCCGCCGCTTCGCGCGCCACCAGGGCTTGCGAGCGCGTCCATTTCCCGCATCGATCATCCTCGACCGAAAGGAAGCCGCAGGGGAGGGCGCGCCGGTGCTCGACCCCGCGAAGGCCAAGGCTTTCTACGACGGGGTCGTCGAGGCGATCCACGCGGGCTTGCGGGACGTGTTCGCGGGGTGGAGCGAAATCACGCGCCTAGGGCTCGTGGACGACGACCCGGTTCTTCCCGGCACTTCTTGGCGGCGTACAGCGCGCGGTCGGCGGCGGCGACCAGCTGCTCCGCCGAGGCGATCCGCAGCCCCGGCGCGAACGTCGCGGCGCCCGCCGGACACCGTGACGCGAAGCCGGTGATCCGGCTCGAGGAAGCGTGAAATCGGCGACGGCGGCGCGGATGCGCTCGGCCACGCGTTCCGCGCGCTCCCGGTCGGTGTGGGGAGGATCATCGCGAACTCCTCGCCGCCGTAGCGGGCCGCGAGGTCGGTGCCGCGCGCGCCACCCGAGACGAGCATCGCGAACTCGCGCAGCACCCTGTCGCCCGCCTGATGCCCCAACCGAGTCGTTCACGCGCTTGAAGTCGTCCAGATCGAGCATGACGATCGACAGCGGCAGCTTGTACCGCTCGGACCGCTCCCACTCCTCCCGCAGCTTCTTGTAGAAGACCCGATAGTTGGCCAGCCCGGTCTTCTCGTCGACCGTCGCTTCTTCCTCGAGCTTCAGGTACGTCTTGCGCTTCTCGAGCATCGAACGGATGCGCGCGTCCATCTCGTCGAGGTCGAACGGCTTCTCGACGTAGTGGTCGATCCCGGCGTCGAACGCCTCGCGCTTGGTCTGCGGCTCGCGCCGCGCGCTGAGGAGGATCACCGGGATGCCGCTGGTCGCGGGGTCGGCCCGGAGGCGCCGCGACGCCTCGAAGCCGTTGGTGCGGGGCATCATCAGGTCCATGAGGATGATGTCCGGCTTCTCGCTGATCGCGCGGCGGACGCCCTCGTCGCCGTCTTTCGCGTCGAGAATCTGGACCGGCTGGCCGGAATACCAGCCGCGGATCGAGACGGGCGTGTCTCGCATCGTCGTCGACCACCAGGATCTTCGTCGTCGCTTCGATGGCCGCCACGTCTCGAGCCCGTCCGCGCGCATGGACGTCCTCGGCGGCTCCTCAGTCCATCTGCTTGCGGAGGAAGGCCGGGACGTCCAGGTCGTCCTTTAGTCTTACCGAAGTTCGGCGTGAATCCCTGGTCCGCGGGGTCCAACTCGACCTCGTCGGTCTTTCCGGGCCGGAAAAGCCCCGCGCGGTGCGGCCGGGGACGACCGCATCCATCGGATTCGGGCCGCGGTGGCGTTCCTGCTGGCGCGTATTGGCCATCGGCCGGTGATCGGCGCGGAGGTCGTCCCGGTTGAATCCGGTGGCGATGACGGTGACCTTGACCCTCCCCTGCATGCCGCGGTCGATGACCGTGCCGAAGATGATGTTCGCGTCCGGGTCGGAGGCTTCCTGGATGATGTTCGCCGCCTCGGACACCTCGTGCAGCGTCATGTCCTCGCCGCCGGTGATGTTGATCAGCACGCCGCGGGCGCCGTGGATCGAGGTGTCCTCGAGCAGCGGCGACGAGATGGCGCGCTGGGCGGCCTCGACCGCGCGGCGCTCGCCCTCCGCGATGCCCGTGCCCATCAGCGCCATGCCCATGCCCGGACATGATCGTCTTGACGTCGGCGAAGTCGAGGTTGATCTCGCCGGGCACCGTGATGAGGTCCGAGATCCCCTGAACCGCCTGCCGCAGGATGTCGTCCGCCATCTGGAACGCCTTCGGCGAGCGGGGTGCCCTTCTCGACCGTGTGCAGCAGCTTGTCGTTCGGGATCGTGATCACCGTGTCGACGACCTGCCGCAGCGCGGCCAAGCCCTCGTCGGCCTGCAGCCGCCGCCGTCGTCCCTCGAACGCGAACGGCTTCGTCACCACCGCGACGACCAGCGCGCCGGACTCCGCGCGCGAGCTGCGCGATGATCGGAGCGGCGCCCGTTCCCGTTCCGCCGCCCAGCCCCGTCGTGATGAACACCATGTCGGCGCCGTCGAGCGCCTGCAGGATCTGCTCCCGTGTCCTCGATGCGCCGCGCTCTTGCCGACCTCGGGGTTGGCGCCGGCGCCCAAGCCCTTCGTCAGCTTCATGCCCAACTGCAGCTTCATCGGCGCCCGGCTCGATCGCAGCGCCTGGCAGTCGGTGTTCGCGGCGAGGAACTCCACGCCCAGCGACGCTCGGCGGCGATCATGCGGTTGACGGCGTTGCCGCCTCCGCCGCCGACGCCCATGACGCGAATTTTCGCCGACGGCGGATGGCGTCGTCGAAGCTGACCTTGATGGGCTCGTTCTTGCCGCCCCGGGTTGTTGTCCATCGTGATCATCCGCGATCTCCTCTGTCATGGTCAGAACATCTCCGCGAACCAGTTGCGCACGACAGCTGGCGAACCTGAGGAACGTCCACGAGTGGCCGGAGAACTGCCGCGCGCGGGTCCTTCCCGATGTTGCGCGCCGAATAAAGCGCCAAGCCGACCGCAGTTGCGAACTGCGGGCCAGAGGCAGGCTCGGTCAGGCCGCTCACGCCGCCCGGCTGCCCCAGCCGGACGGGGAGGTCGAAGACTTGCTCAGCGACCTCCAACATACCAGGAAGCAGGGCTCCTCCGCCCGTAAGAACGACGCCTGCGTTGAGAAGCTTGCTCGAATCCGGCGCGCCGGACCTCCTCGTGGATCAGGGTGAAGATCTCCTCGCGCGCGAGGCTGGAGGATCTCCGCCATCACCTGCCGCGAGAGCATCCGCGCCTTGCGGCCGCCGACCGAGGGCACCTCGATCGCCTCGTCCCCCTCGACGAGCGGTCGCGAGCGCACAGCCGTGTTTCTTCTTGAGGCGCTCGGCGTCCGGGATCGGAGTCCGCAGTCCGACGGCGAGATCGTTCGTGAAGTGATCGCCGCCGGCCGGGAGGACCGCGGTGTGCCAGATCGACCCCTTCTCGAAGATCGCGAGGTCGGTCGTGCCGCCGCCGACGTCGATGAGGGCGACACCCAGGTCCTGCTCGTCGCGCGTGAGCACCGACTCCGGACGCGGCCATCTGCTCGAGCACCGTGTTGCGCACCTCGATCCCGGCGCGATTGACGCAGGTCACGAGGTTCTGGATCGAGGTCGTCGCGGCGGTGACGATGTGGACGTTCGCCTCCAGCCGGGACCCGGTCATCCCGACGGGCTGGGTGATCCCGCCCTGGTCGTCGAGGACGAATTCCTGGGGCAGGACGTGCAGGATCTCGCGGTCCTGCGGGATCGAGACCGCGCGCGCGGCGTCCATCACCCGTCGCAGGTCCTCGCGCGACACCGTCCGTTCCTTCCCGGAGATCGCGACGACCCTCGGCTGTTGAACGACCGGATGTGGCCGCCCGCGATGCCGACCGTCGCGCGCTCGACCGCGACCCCCGCCATCAGCTCGGCCTCTTCGACGCAGGACTTCACCGCGTCGACCGTCGCGTCCAAGTTGATGACCACGCCCTTGCGCAGTCCGCGGGACGGCGCCGACGCCGAGGCCGACGACGTCCACGGAGCCGCTGTCTCTCATCTCCGCGATGACGCAGCAAATCTTGGTGGTTCCGATGTCGAGGCCGACGATGTAGCGTTCGTTTTTCGGCATGGCTCTAGTCGTTCTCCGTTGCGGATCGGTCCGCGGCGGGATAGAAGGGAAATGCGCTGGCTCCAGCGGAGGTCGACGCGCACGGCGTCGCCGACCTTTCGCGCGATCGTCGGCTTGCAGCGCCAGATAGGCGCCGAGGTTGCGATCGATGCGTTCGGGATCGAGGAGAATCTGCGGGCCGCCTTCGAGGCGGGTGACGACGACGCGGTCGGACCGCGAAAGATCGACCTCCGAGATCCCGCGCGTCCACGCCGGAAACGCGCCGTGCAGCTGCATGAGCAGGGCGACGCCGCGTGCGAGGACGGCTTCACGGTCCTTTCCCTGGTGGGCGTCGAGGCCGACGAGCAGCGGAAGGTCGTACGGGAGCTCCGGACCGGCCGGCCCCATCACGAAGCCGCCGTCATCCACGACGTAGACCAGACCCCGCACGAGCGCCAGCGCGCCCGGGGTTCTCTCGATGACCGAAACGCGCAGCGTCTCGGGAAGGATGCGCTTCACGCGTCGCTTCCTTGACCCACGGGTCGCGCGTCGCCGTCTTCGCGACCTCGTCGAGCGCGAGCTCGACGAGGTTGCGGCCGAAGAAGGGCTGGAGCACCGCGCGGACGGCTTCGGGCGTCGTGCGCGCCGTCCCCTCGACCACGATCTCGCGCACCGCCAGCTCGTCGGACGTCGCGAAGTGGCGCGCGACCGAGCGCCGCGGAGACGACGAGCACGGCGCCGATCGCCAGGTTGGCCGCGACGATCCCGGTCCAGCCGGAGCAGCGTCCTCACGCGCCGCGCCTTGCGGACGTGGCGGTTCACGCGACGGCGCCAGTAGCGGCGGTCGGGCTCGGGCAGCGGTGGCCCTCGTCGATCATCGCGCCCTCCTCGCGCGGGCGCGCGGCGAGCCCGCCTTCGACGCCAGCGCCAGGAACGCGTCGCCGACCTTCCAGATGTCTCCCGCGCCGAGCGTGATGACGAGGTCGCCCGGAAGCACGAGATCCTTCAGGCGGTTGGGGATCCGGTCGAGTCTCGGCTCGTACGGACACCGCCGGGTGCCCGTGTCGGACGAGCGCGTCGGCGACGGCGGCCCCGTCGACGTCCGGGAGCGGCGCTTCACCCGCGGCGTAGACCGACGTGACGATCACGCGGTCGGCCAGAACGAACGCGCGACCGAACTCCTCGAGGAGCGCGCGCGTCCGCGAGTAGCGGTGCGGCTGGAACGCGACCACCGTCCGCGCGCCGAACCCCTCGCGGGCCGCGGCGAGCGTCGCCTGGATCTCCGTCGGGTGATGCCCGTAGTCGTCGATCGACCGTCGCGCCGAACGCCTCGCCCTTCCGCTGGAAGCGGCGGTCGACCGCCTGGAACCGCGCGAGCGCCTTCGCGATCTTCGCGAAGCGGGACGTCCAGCTCGAGGCCCGCGGCGACGGCGGCCAGCGAGTTGTAGACCGAATGGCGCCCGGGCACCGGGAGCCGGACGGCCCCGAGCTTCTCGCCCCGCCACCGCGCCACGTACGACGAGCCGAACCCGTCGAAAACGACGTCCGGTGGCGACGAGATCCGCGTCGCTCGACAAGCCGTAGGTGACGATCTTGCGGTCGATGCGCGGGAGGATCGCGCGCAGGTTCGGTTCGTCCAGGCAGACCACCGCGGCGCCGTAGAACGGGACGCGCGAGAGGAATTGGACGAAGGCGTCCTGGATCTCGCCCAGGTCCCTGTAGTGGTCCAGGTGCTCGCGGTCGATGTTGGTCACGACCGCGATCGTCGGCTTCATCTTGAGGAACGAGCCGTCGGACTCGTCCGCCTCGGCGACCATGAACTCGCCCCTGCCGAGCTTCGCGCCGGACCGGAGGCGCCTTGACGCGCCCGCCGATGACGACGGTCGGGTCGAGCCCGCCCGCCGTGAGGACGACCGCGATCATCGCGGTCGTCGAGGTCTTGCCGTGCGCCCCGGCGACGGCGACGCCGTACTTCATGCGCATGATCTCGGCCAGCATCTCGGCGCGGGGAATCGACCGGGATCTTGCGGCGGCGCGCCTCCACGATCTCGGGGTTTTCCGGCTTGACCGCGGACGAGACGACGACGACGTCGGCCGCCGCGACGTGATCGGCCTTGTGGCCGCGGAAGATCTTCGCGCCCAGGCGCTTCAGGCGCCGCGTCGCATCGCTCGCCTGGAGGTCGGAGCCGCTGACGTGGTAGCCGAGGTTGACCAGCACCTCGGCGATGCCGCTCATCCCCGAGCCGCCGATGCCGACGAAGTGGATCTGCCGCGCCTTACGGAACATGCGGCACCTCCTTGCCCGTCGAGGAGGGCGTCCGCGACGTCGGCGATGGCGCGCCGCGGCGTCGGGGCGCGCGAGCGTGCGCGCTGGCTTCGGCCATGCGCCGACGGCGCGGCCGGTCGAGCGCCAAGGCGCGCGATCTCCGCGGCGCACCGCGCGCCGTCGAGGTCGCGGTCCTCGATCGACGACGGCGGCCCCGGCGTCGCGCACCACCTCGGCGTTGGCGCGCTGGTGGTCGTCCGCGGCGAACGGGAACGGCACGAGGATCGCGGGGCGCCCGGCCGCCGCGAGCTCGGACAAGGTCGTGGCGCCGGCGCGGCAGACGACGAGGTCGGCCTCCGCAAGCCGACGCGGCATGTCGTCGAGGAACGGGCGCACGTCGGCATCGAGGCCGGGGTGCGCCGCGTAGGCGCGAGCGACCGCCTCGTGCTCGTCCGGACCGGTCTGGTGAACGATGCGCGGCGGCGGGCGTCATCGCGGCGAGGTCGCGGAAGGGCCGCCATCATCGCGCGATTGATCGAGCGGGCGCCGCGGCTTCCGCCGAAGACGAGAAGGCTCATGCGCGACGCGTTCGGCGGAGGCCCGATCGCGGCGAACTCCGGCCGAACGGGATTCCCGGTGACCAGGCCGATCCCGCCAAGCCGCTGCCTTCGCGGCCTCCGACGGGCACGCACACGGCGTCGGCCCGCGGCGCAAGCCAGCGGTTCGTCGCACCCGGGAAGTGGTTCTGCTCCATCAGCATCGTGGGCACGCGGAGCAACCAGGCGGCGAGCACGGCCGGACCCGAGGCGTAGCCGCCCGCGCCGACGACGAGACCGGGACGGCGCGCGAGGAACCAAGCGCAGCAGCGCAAGACCGCGAGACGCGGCCGCGGCTCCGGCGAGCAAGCGCGCACCGAGCTTGGTGCCTTTGAGGCCCGAAACCGGAAGGGTGCGCAGCGGAAAGCCGGCCTGCGGCACCAGGCGCGTTTCGAGACCGCGCGTCCCGCCGACGAAGACGATGGCGGCGCCGGGATGCCGCCGGCGCAGCTCGCCGGCAACGGCGAGCGCCGGGAAGAGATGACCTCCCGTCCCGCCCGCGGCGAATACGATGAGTGGATCGTTGGCCACCGGGTCACCACGCGCCTCAGTTGGAATGCTGCGACACGTTCAGGATCAAGCCGATCACGGCGAACGACGCGATGAGCGACGACCCGCCGTAGCTGAGCAACGGAAACGGAAGGCCCTTCGTGGGCAGCAGCCCCACGCAGACCCCCATGTGGATGAGGGACTGCACGACGATCAGCATCGTGCCGCCCAAGCGCCACGTAGAACGCGAATCGATTGGGCGCGCCGGTCGTCGCGCGCAGCCCGCGCCACGCCACGAGCCCCACGGCAGTCAGCAGCGCGAGCGTGCCGAGGAGGCCGAACTCCTCGCCGACGACCGAGAAGATGAAATCGGTGTGCGGAGCGGGTAGGTAGTACGCCTTCTGCTGGCCCATCCCGAAGCCGACCCCGGTCAAGCCTCCGCTGCCCACCGCCAAGCCGCGACTGCGCCAGCTGGAACCCGGTTCCTCGCGGATCGCTGCCGGGGTCCAGAAACGTCCTGATGCGCTCGATGCGGTACGGGCTGCGCGAGAATCGCGAGCGCGACGAACAAGACGCCGCAACCCGCCGCGACGCCGAGGTAGCGGAACCGCAGCCCGGCGACGAACAGCATCACGGCGGCGCGCAGCGAGGACCATGACCGCGGAGCCGAGGTCCGGCTCGATGACGATGAGGAACACCATCGCGCCGATCAGAGCGCCGCCACGGGACCGAGCGTCGAGCCGCAGGTCGTTGACCTCGTCCACGGTCCGTCGGGACAGCACGTACGCGAGGAGAGAGGACGGTCGCGATCTTCGCGAGCTCCGACGGCTGGAACCCCAAGGGTCCCAGCCGGAACCAACGGTGCGCGCCCCCGGCTGCCGGCATCGCGAGCACGACGAGCAGGAGCAGCGAGCGACGCCGCAGAAAGGCCGCCCACGACGCGGCGCTCGTCGAGGCGGTAGAGCGGGAGCGCCATCGCTCCCGCCATCGTCGCCAGCCCGAGCGCCAGGAAGGCCCCGTGGCGGACGAGGAAGTAGGTCGGGTCCTTCCCCAGGCTCATCGCGATGTAGTGCGAGGCGCTGCCGACCATGAACAAGCCCGCGAACGCCAGCAGCGTCGCGGTGAGAAGCAGCCAGCGATCGTAGGAGCGGCGCTTCGGCACCGGCTACCTCAGCTTCAGCGTGGCCAGGCCGAAGAGCGCGAAGATGATCGCGATGATCCAGAAGCGGATCACGACCTTCATCTCGCTCCAGCCCGACGAGCTCGAAATGGTGGTGCAGCGGCGACATGCGAAGACACGCGCTTCCCGCGCGATTTGAACGAAGCGACCTGAACGATCACCGACAGCGCCTCGACGACGAACAGGCCGCCGACGATCACCAGCATGAATTCCTGCTTGATGAGGATCGCGATCGTGCCGAGGGCGCCGCCCAGCGCCATCGAGCCGACGTCGCCCATGAACACTTCGGCGGGATGGCCGTTGTACCAGAGGAACCCGAGCGAGGCCCCGACGAGCGCACCGCAGAAGATCGTCAGCTCGCCGGCCTGCTTGACGTTCGCGATGCCGAGGTAGTCGGCGACGATCGCGTTTCCCGCAGCGTAGGCGAGGATCATGAACGTCGCCGAGGCGATGAGGAACGAGCCGATCGCGAGCCCGTCGAGGCCGTCGGTCAGGTTGACCGCGTTCGACGCGCCCGGTGAGCACGAGGATCACGAAGAGGGGAAGAAGCATCCCGAGCATCGGGCGCGAACGACTTCGACGAACGGGAACACGAGCCGCGTCGAGAACATCCCCTCGTAGGACATGACGTACAGGAGCAGTCCGATCGCGAGCGAAAGCGCGATCTGGAGTCCGAACTTCCCGCGGGCGGTGAGGCCCAGGCTGCGCTTCCGTCGCGACCTTGACGTAGTCGTCCCAGAATCCGATCGCCCCGAACGCGCACATCGCGATGACGGCGATCCAAACGAACGGATTGCGCAGGTCCGTCCACAACAGCGTCGTCGGAACGACCGCCGTCAGGATCAGCAGGCCGCCCATCGTCGGCGTGCCCTGCTTCGCGTGGTGCGACGCCGGACCGTCCTCGCGGATCTCCTGGCCGATCTGGAAGTGGCGGAGGCGCCGGATCAGCCACGGGCCCAGGATGAGCGAGACGCAGAGCGCCGTGAGGATCGCCATCGCGGTCCGGAACGTGATGTAGCGGAAGACGTTGAACGCCTTGAGCGACGCGTGCAGCGGATAGAGGAGGTGATACAGCATCAGGCCGCCTCGCCCCGCCGCGCGATCAACGCCTCGACCACGAGCTCGAGCCTCACGCCCCGAGACCCCTTGATCACGACGAGATCGCCCGGGCGCATCAGGCCCGGGACCGTCTGCGCGGCCTGCGCCGCGTCGTCGGCCGCCAGATGCGCCTCGATCCCCGCCCGCCGCGCGGCCTCGACGGCGTGCCGGGCGAGCGGCCCGACGCCGACCAGCAGCGCGACCTTGGAGCGCGCGGCCAGCTCGCCGGCCTTCTGGTGGAACGCCGATCGATCGTGGTCCCAGCTCCAGCATGTCGCCCATGACGAGGACGCGGCGTCCCGCAGGCGCGCTCGCGCGCGAGCGTCCCGAGCACCGAGGCGAGCGCCTCGGGGTTGCTGTTGTAGGTGTCGTCGACGACGACGACGTCTCCCGGGAAGCCGGGTCAGCCGCCCTCGTCCCGGCGCGGGCTCCGACTGCGGCGATCGCATCGAGCGCGGGGCCGAGCGGCACGCCGCAGGCGACGACGGCCGCCGCCGCCGCGAGCGCGTCGAGCGCGGCATGCGCGCCTCCGATCTTGAGCGCGAGCGCGTAGCGCGCGACCGGCGTGGCTGAAGCGTCAGCGCCGGCGCCGGGGACGAACCGATCCGCGATCGCCTCGAGCTTGAGATCGGCGCTCTCCGCGCGGCCGAACGTCACGCGCGGACCGGCGTGGCGGGCCGCCTGGACGCGCACGTTGCCGTCGTCGAGGTTGACGACCGATGTCGCGTTCTCGCGCAGCACGGCGAAGAGCTCCCCCTTCGCCGCCGCGATGTCGTCGATCGAATCGGAAGAACTCGAGGTGCACCGGAAGGACGTTGGTCACGAGGGCGACGTCGGGATCCAGCCAGGCGCGCGAGGAATGCGATCTGCCCCGGTCCGTTCATGCCCGATCTCGAACACCGCGGCCTCGGCGTCGTCGGGACACGACAGGAGCGACAGCGGAACTCCCAGCTCGTTGTTCAGATTCCCGGTCGTCTCGATGGACCTTGGCGGTCGCGGCGAGCCCCGCCGCCACGAATTCCTTGGTCGTCGTCTTTCCGGCGCTCCCCGTGATCGCGACGACCTTGCCGCGAATGCGCTGCCGGGCGTAGGCGCCGCAGCGCGCGAGGGCCGCGGCCACGTCGTCGACCTGGATCATCGCCGCCGGAAACGGGCCGCCTCCGGACGGCGCGTGCGCGACGACGGCCAGCGAGGGCGCCGGCGCGAGCCGCGTCGCCGACGAACGCATGGCCGTCGACCTCGGTGCCGGGCAGCGCGAAGAACGCACCCCCGCCGTCGAGCTTGCGCGTGTCGATGGCGTACGACGTCACGGACAGCGACGGGTCGCCGGAGAGAGCGTGCCTCCGGTGGCCTCGAGCAAGTCGCTCACCCTAAGCGTCGGCACGCGACCCTCCGCTGAATCCGAGCGCCGCGAGCTCGCGGCGCGCCACGTCGCGATCGTCGAACGGCTGCGCGCGGCCGGCGACGGTCTGGGTCGTCTCGTGCCCCTTTCCCGGCGATGCACGACCGCGTCGCCCGATCGCGCTTCGCCGAGGGCGAGCCGGATGGCGTGCGGCCCGATCGGGACAGAACGACGACCGCGCCGCGGCGTCGGCGACCGAGACGACGCCCGGCCTCGACGTCGCGCAGGATGGCCAGCAGGATCTTCGCTCCGCGGGTTGTCGGAGGTCACAACGACGCGATCGGCGCGGAGGGCGGCCGCGCGCCCCATTCCGAACCGCTTGCCTCGGTCGCGGTCGCCACCGCAGCCGAAGACGACGAGGAGCGCGGCCGGAGGTCAGCTCGCGCACCGCGTCGAGGACGGCGGCGAGCGATTCTTCCGTGTGGGCGTAGTCGACGAACACGGCGAACGGCTGGCCGGCCGCAGACCGGCTCGAGCCGGCCCGGCACGCGCACGAGCCCCTCGATGCCCGCGGCGATGGCCGGCGCGTCGAAGCCGAGCGCGATGCCGCACGCGGCAGCCGCGGCCGCGTTCAGCACGTTGAAGCCTCCCGGAAGCGGCGGTGCGAACATCGATGCGGCCGCGCGGCGTCGTCAAGCGCGCGACCGACCCGTCGAGGCCGGAGCGCTCGTCTTCGATGCGCACGTCGGCATTCGGCGCCGTGCCCGAAAACGAGCGTGCGCGCCGCGCGCGTGCGGCCGGCGAGCATGCGTCCGCGCGGATCGTCCGACGGCAGGATCGCGGTGTCCGCCGGGCCGAGACGGTCGAAGAGCAGAGGCCTTCGGCCTCGAAATAGGCGTCGCTCCCGCCGTGGAATTCCAGATGGTCGCGGCCGAGGTTCAGGAACGCGGCGACGGGGAATCGCGCGCCGGCCACGCGGTGGAGCGCGAGCGCGTGCGACGAGACCTCCATCGCGACGATCTCGGTGCCGGCGTCACGCATCGACGCGAGGAGCTCGTACAGGTCGGTCGCCTCGGGCGTCGTGCGCGCGGCCTCCGTCTCGTGCCCGCCGAAGCGCGTAGCCGACGGTCCCGATCCGGCCTGCGCGATCGCCCGGCGGCACGCGACGATCGACTCGACGAGGTAGACGACGGTCGTCTTTCCCTTCGTTCCGGTGATCCCGACCAGCGTCATCGCCTCGTCGGGTCGTCCGAACCACTCGCGGGCGACGAGGCCCATCGCGAGGCGCGCCTCGGCGACGCGGATCCAGGGGACGCCCGGGCTCGGCGTCGGGCGCCGGCGACTCGGCGACGACGCGCGACCGCGCCGTTGGCGACGGCGTGCCGCGCGTGGCGCGCGCCGTCGTCGTCGGCGCCGCGCAGCGCGAAGAAGAGATCGCCGGGCTTCACGGTGCGCGAGTCGACGCGCACGCCGCCGACGAGGAGGCCCGCGGGCACCGGCGTCAGCGGCACGACGCCGGCGTCGGACGAGAGCGAACCGAGCGGGCGCGCCGTCACCGTCGCCTCCTCGTGTCCCGCGCCGCCGCGGTGCCGGACGAGCGCGACGCCAGCAAGTGCGGCCGCGCCTTGGCTCGCGACATCGGCTGCGCGCCGGCGTTCCGCGTCCTCGAGGATCTGCTCGAGCGTCGCCGAGGTGGAGCGTGCACGCCTGGTCCCGCCGCGAGGCTGGTTCCCGCCGGCGGAGTCTGCCGCGACGACGACGCCGGTGCCGTCGATGCGCGCGCGGTAGCCGCGCGCGACCAGGCTGGCCACGGCTTCGCGGGCCGTCTTGCCGCGCAGATCGGGGACCTGACCTGGGCGTCGTGACGAGCAGCGTCCGGACGTCGTCGTCCTCGGCGTCGCTCTTCGCCGGCCGCGTTTCGGCTTGCGCTTGGCCGCGTCCTTGTCGGCCTGCGCTTCGAGCTCGTCGCGTCGGGCTTCCCAGGGATCGTCGTCGGGGCCACCCGCAGGTAGGCGAGCGCGTCGGCCATGATCCGCGAGAACACGGGCGCCGCGACCAGGCCTCCGTAGTAGAAGCCCCCGCGGGGCGTGTCCAAGACGACGAACCCGACGAGCGCCGGATCGCGCAGCGGGCCGAATCCTCCGAACGACGCGAAGTACTCGTTCGTCGTGTAGACGCCGCTGCCCGGGAGAACCTTCTTCGCGGTTCCCGTCTTTCCTGCGATGTGATAGCCGGAAACGCGTCGCGTTGCCGCCGGTGCCGTCGAAGCACGACGCCTTCCATCATGTTCGTCATCGTCGACGGCGGTTCGCGCGGAGACCACGCGGCGCGGCTCCGGAGGCTCCGCGGCGACGAAGTGTCCGTCCTCGTCGCGTGTGCCGAGCACGATGCGCGCCGGGACGAGCATGCCGTCGTTCGCGATGGCCGCGTAGGCCTGCGCGAGCTGCAGCGGCGGTCACTTCGACCTCGTATCCGATCGACATGGCGGCCGGGCGACGTCGCGGACATCCTCGCGAGCGACGTGATGTTGCCGTTGCGCTCGGCCGGCAGCTCGATCCCGGTCTTGCGACCGAAGCCGAAGCGCACGATCGTGTCCCTGAGGACCTCCCGGGGAGCGGTGCGTCCGACCTGGACCATTCCGACGTTCGACGAATGCTCGAGAATCTCGCGCACGGACAACACGCCGTACTTGTGCACGTCGGTATACGACTTGCCGGCCACGGTGAACGACGTGCAGTTGAAGCGCTGCTCGGGAGTCACCGTGCCCCGCTCGAGTCGCCGCGGACGCGCTGACGACCTTGAACGTCGATCCCGGCTCGAGCACGTCCTGGATCGCCCGGTTGCGGCGCGCGTCGGCCGGACCCTTTCCGTAGGACCTGGGGTCGACGGTCGGACGGTTCGCGAGCGCGAGAATCTGGCCGGTCTTGGGATCGAGGAGAATCGCCGAAGCCGCCTTCGCCCCGGTCTCGTCCATGGCGCGGTCGAGCTCGCGCTCGACGACGTGCTGCAGAACGAGGTCGATCGTGAGGACGACGTCGTGGCTGCGCTTGGCCGGCGGGCGGAGCGGCTGAAGGATCATCGTGTCCCGCGCGTCGCGCGACCGCGAGGTACTTCGTCGAATCGCCCTGGAGCGCGTCGTCGAAGGTGCGCTCGATGCCCTCGAGGCCCTTCTGATCGACGTCGGCGAAACCGACGACGTGCACGCCGAGCGACGCCCTGCGGGATAGAAGCGCTTCGGTTCTTCCTGGAAGTCGATCGGCCCGCCCTTGTAGATGAGCTTCGGGTCGAGCTTCGCGATGGCGCGCGAGGTCTGCGGGTCGAGGCGGCGCTTCAGCCAAACGAACGGCTCGTCCGAGCCGAGCAGGGCGCGCAGCTCCGATTCGGGGCGGGCGAGGTAGGGGGCGAGCAGGCGCGCCGCCCGGTCGGCGTCCTTCCTGAGGCGCGGAGGGTGGGCGTAGAGAGACTGGGTCGTGATGCTGACGGCGAACTCGCGTCCCTCTCTGTCGACGATCGATCCGCGCCGCCCGCCGATTTCGATGACCTGCTGGTGCTGGCGCCGCGCTTGCGCTCGCAGCGCATCGGCCTCGAGCACCTGGAGCTCCCGAGGCGCGCGGCGACCGCGAGGGCGCGCTGCCGACAGGGCCGCCGCTACGATGACGACGCGGGTTCGGATCGAGCTTTGATTCACGACGGCCGGGGTCCCTCTTCACGCGCGCATGGATTCAGCTCCCGATCAGCGCGACGGGGCGCGATGGGGAGGCGTCTCGGACGGCGCGGCCGACCGAGCTCCGCTGGAGAGACGACAATGACGCGCGCGGCCTTGGGGTGCTCGAGTCCGAGCTCGACGCCGGCGCGCTTCTCGACGGCTGGGAGCGACTCCATGACGGCCTTCTCGATGGTCAGACCGGCGCTCGGCGTCGATCAACCGGGCCTCGCGGCCGCGCAGGTCTTCGATGGCGTAGCTCGTCTCCACGTAGGACATCGTCTGCAGGAGGTAGACCGCCAGCGGCGCGAGCGCGATGGCCACGCCGAGCACGACCTTGACCACCCATCGCGCGTAGCGGTTGTCCGACCTCGCGATGGACCGCGCTGTTCCGCCAGCCACGATCGGATGCGGGTGCCGGTCGGCTCATCACAGCCTCTCCACGACGCGCAGCTTGGCGCTTCGCGCGCGCGGGTTCGACGCGATTTCGGCGGGCCCCGGGACGACGGGGCGCGATGTGACCAGACGGACGATGTTCTCCCGGCCGCAGCCGCAAACCGGCAGCCCCGGCGGACAGATGCAGCGGTGCGCGAGGCCGTGCATCGACGTCTTGACCGCGCGGTCCTCAAGGGAATGGAACGAGATGACCGCGAGCCGGCCGCCGCGGCGGAGCAGCGACACGGCTCCGGTGACGAACGCCGGAATGCCCTTCGATCTCGTGGTTCACCGCGATGCGGAGCGCCTGGAACGTGCGGGTTGCCGGGTGGATCCGGAACCGGCGCGCGGCCGGTCCGGCCACTGCCTCGACGAGGCCCGCCAGCTGCGCGCGTCGTGACGATCGGCCGCTTGGAGCGTTCGCGGACGATCGCGCGCGCGATCCGTCCGGCGAGCCGCTCCTCGCCCCACGTCGCGATGAGGTCCCGCAGCGCGGGCGCGTCGAGCGTCGCCACGAGGTCCGCGGCCGACGGGCGCGTCCGATCCCGGGTCCATTCGCATGTCGAGCGGTCCGTCCGTCGAGAACGCGAATCCGCGCGAGGGGTCGTCGAGCTGCAGCGACGAAATGCCGAGATCGGCGAGAACGGCGTCGACGACGACGACGTCGACGGCGCGGAGCAGCGCGACGACATCCCGGTGATCGCCGTGCAGCGCGGTGAAACGGCTGCCGAAACGGACCAAGCGCGCGCGCGCGAACTCGATCGCGGCGGGGTCGCGGTCGATGCCGATCACGCGCCCTCGCGGGCCCACCGACTCGAGCAGCGCTTCCGCATGGCCGCCGGGCCCCAGGGTCGCGTCGACGACCGTCGCGCCGGGCGAGGGGCGCAGCAGCTCCAGCGTCTCCTCGAGAAGCAACCGGGCGATGCGGGACGGCGGGATTGGTCAACGTCGCCTCGCGGTCGATGGCGGAAGCGGCCGGCATGAAGTGCCCTTCGTCCCCGTCGTCAGATCCCGAGGTCGGAGAGAGCACCGAGATCGGCGTCGGTGAGCGGGTCTGCGTGAAGGCGCTCCTCGAACACGGTTCGATTCCAGACCTCGAGGAAATCCTGCTGCCCCAGAACGACGACCTCGCCACGCACATCCGCTCGATCGCGCAACAGCGGGTGAATCAGGATGCGTCCCTGGGCGTCCATCGGGCTCGATTGGCCGAAGTAGTTCACCGCATTCTTGAAGCGCATGACCGACGGATTCGAGCGACGACGCGCGCGCGAGTCGCTCTTCGATGCGCAGCCACACGTCCATCGGATAGATCCGAACCGAGTCTCCGCGAAGGCTCGTGACGAAGTAAGTCGGATCCGAACTTCGGCTCGAGCAACGCCCTGAAACGCGGCTGGAAGCTTCAGCCGGCCCTTCTCGTCGAGTTTCGCGAGCGAGCTTCCTCGCAACATCGCTCCGCCTTCCTTCCGCCGGCTCGGAGAGAACGCGGGATCGCGCGAACCAGCGTCGCGTTCGTCGGACCTCTCGCCTCTTTGACCCGTGCCGCCCGTGGGGAGTCAGTGGAGCGTCGTGGGACTACTGAGCCCACTTCACTCCACTTCAGACCACCGCGTGGATGGTAAAGAACCTAAACAAAGAGTGTCAAGAGGTTTATGACGGAGATTTGGCGGAACGACGGCGAAAGTAGAGCGTAGAGCCAGCCCGGGCGAACTACTCGACGCGCAGACCGCCGGCCCTACGGAGTTCTGGTACTGGCAGGTACCGGACCACCGATCGGAAGGTTCTGGCCTTTGATGCCGA
>ERZ1370068.10359-contig-9066_pt1 | contig 44208 bp, 70 predicted proteins | sample MGYA00561227_ERZ1370068 | MGnify/ENA primary metagenome ERZ1370068 (study PRJEB38410, sample SAMEA6850437) | metagenome | study: Metagenomic assessment of the ecological functions of the soil: analysis of the soil microbiota associated with the...
AGTTACGCACTGCCTCTGCTTTGGCGCCGCCATGGGGTTCGAGTGCGCGCCATCTACGAAACCTTCGGTTGGCCGCCCACTCGGACTCCCTCGAGGCCAGCCGACATCGTCCTTCCCTTCTATGCCTACTTCTGCTTGGGGGCGCTCGTCTTCATCGACGAGCCGCTGCTCAAGTATCGCGTTCACTCGCGCAATAGCTCCCTGAGCTTGCTGGGGGAAAAGACGACCGCGAGGAGCAACTCTTGGCGCTCGATCGCAGCCTGAAAATCACCTCGCGCACGCCATTTTCTTTGATGAGGAGCTCGATCGACTCCGCAGCCAATCTCTCGGTATTCCGCGCTGGCCCAGAGGATGCAGCTGCATAGTGGTACCCAGATAATTGAGATGGCAAGGAAACTGGTTAGAAACCGCAGAGGAACTACACCGATCTACGTCGGCGCCAAGACTTCAGGCGACGAAAGTCAGCTCGCTTCAGGCTACTGAATGAACGCATTCGGCAATGCGTCTGGATAGCGCCCAGCTCAAGATCCCGATAGAAAGGCAACCCGATCGTCGACTCGCACCAGAAAGCCTCGGTGGCTGCCAGCGAGCTTCGCGGCATATGCTGCGTGGGCCGGATGAGCATAAGCGCGCCGCACCACCACCGTCTGCGTCTCTATTCCCGCGGGCAACTACAAGGGCACGTCTTCAACAGGGAGCCGGCGCCGGCATCGGCGATCGCCCACTACGCAAGTGGACGCGATCCATGAGGTCCCGGAAGCTGGATTGAGCTGAACCCGGTTCGGGCCAGCGAAAGCACTGCCATACGCATCGGCAACCGCCGATCCACTCGGCCCGCGTCACGTCCCATTCGTCGAGCGCAGCAAGACCGATCGCCGCGTGATATTCGCTCGAGCTTGGCATTGGTCGCTGGAACCCTCGATCTGCGCGATTGAAAAAGCTGAAATTGCGCGCGCCCGTAGATCCCTGATCAACTCGGCGTCGCGGCTTACTCGATGCAGCCGCCCTCGCCAACTCCCAGGACCTTCGTGGCGTGAAGGCTCACCACCGATGGGCATGACGCCGGAACCAGCGAATCGAATCCAGCGCGGCTGCATCGATGACGACAGCTAAACCCGTCCGTGCCTCGAAATCTGGTCCCAGAGCGAAACATCGATCGATTGGCCGAAAGGCGCCACCGGCATTACGGCGCCGACCTTCCCTGGGGCGCCGCAAGTTCATTGGATAGAATTTCCGGGTCGAGCGCCCAGCTTCCCGGATCGACGTCCGACGAAGTACGGGATCAGACCGGCTTGGTGTCACCGCATGGGGCGTCGCCACGAAATGTCCAGGCTGGAATGGCGCACAGCGACCCGGGCTCGGGATCTGGCCGCAAGCGCCATCGCAAGCCCAACCGTCGCGATTGGCGACGCTGACGACGCTTTCCCTCTGACGTCAAAGGCACCGTCGCGAGCCGTGACTCGAGTCGATCGAGCGAGAGAGGCCCGAAATTGCTGTAGATCCGCGCTCCGTCGATTTGGCGCATCATATGGCGCAATGCGCTCGGAACACGGAAGCTTCGGTCGCATTACCGGGATCGTTTGTAAAGGTCAGTCCCCCTATTAGTCGCTGGACCTATTTAATCATGTCAGCGATATTTAATCATATTGCAAGCTACTCCCGCTTCTCGTGGCGGCAGAGCGCCGTGCTGGCGGGGAAGGCTGAAAGGCGCGTCGGAGCGGCACTGAGGGGCTTTTCCGCCGCTCGCAGGCCTGCGGCGTCAACGCATGGCCAAGAGCCGCTGCAGGTACTTGCCGTACTCGCTTTCGCTTGATCGGCTCGATCAGGCGGCGCAAGGCCCGCATCGTCGATATAGCCCTTGCGCCAGGCGACCTCCTCGGGGCTGCCGATCTGCAGGCCCTGCCGATCCTCGACCGTCTCGACGAACTGCGCGGCCCGCAACAGGCTCGACGGCGTGCCGGTGTCGAGCCAGGCATAGCCGCGGCCGAGCTTCCGACCGTCAGCCGCCCTGCTTGAGGTACTGGCGCGTTGACGTCGCTGATCTCCAGCTCGCCGCGCGGCGAGCGCTGCGGAGTCTGCGCGGCGACGTCGCAGACATCCGGCATCGTAGAAATAGAGTCCCGTCACCGCCCAGTTCGAGCGCGGCTCCTTGGGCTTCTCGACGATGCTGATCGCGCGGTCGTCGGCGTCGAACTCGACGACGCCGTAGGCGCACGGGATCGCGACACCCAGTAGGCGTAGATCACCGCGCCTTGCGCCGTGGCGCCGCGCTCGGCGATCGCCGGCAGCGTATCGCCGTAGAACAGGTTGTCGCCCAGGATCAGGCCGACGCGGTCGCGGCCGATGAAATCGCGGCCGACGATGAACACCTCGGCGATGCCGCCGGGCTTGGGCTGCACGGCGTAGCGGATCTCGAGTCCCCATTGCCGGCCGTCGCCGAACAGGCGCCGACGTAGGACTCCTCGTCGTGCGGATTGACGACCAGCAGGATCTCGCGGCAGCCCGCCAGCATCAGCGTGCTGAGCGGGTAGTAGACCATCGGCTTGTTGTAGACCGGCAGCAGCTGCTTGTTGGCCGCCCGCGTCATCGGGTAAAGCCGCGTACCGCTGCCACCAGAAAGAACGATGCCCTTCATTTGAACCCAATAAACCGCGCCGATGCTGAGCTCGCAGCAGCTATTCGACCGCCTCGACAACCGTGCAGACCGCGCTCTGCGCTATCTGAAACTGAATTGTCCCTACGTCGAGGGCCTTGCCGGGTAAATCGTTCCTCGACCGCAAAGGTCGTCGATCTGTCCGAACGTCGTCGTCGACACTGCGAACTGGCGTCCAACCTTTCAGTCGGCACGGCAATGTCTGCCCTCGGATGAACAGGCTCCTTTGCACCGAATAGCTGTACTTGTCGTGGCTACGCATAAAGTCTCCGCCGGAAAACGGTCGACCTGTGGTCTCGTAGAGACGGTCGGCCGCCGTGAAGTTGTTCACATAAGCTTCGCGCGTGTCCTCGATGACCTTGATCGTGCGCAGAGTCGGTGAACATGCGCGGGATCATGCCATAGTCGATGCTGGCGAAGTGCCGCCGAGCATAGCGTTGTAGAGCCGATGCGCTCGTGAACAGCGGGTGCGTGAAGACAGAATGGATCTCGACGCCACCCTCTACGGGCCAGAATATCTCGCGCGGATGCTTGCCGGAAGTCCTGGTTCTCGACAGCGACGATCTGCGACCGGAAGTAATGGTGCGCATGTTCGGCCGCAAGCGTTGCCAAGTCCTCGGTCGAGATGAAATCCGACCGTCCTGCCCGGAAGTGTGACGTCGAGTGCCGGCAGAAAGGTCTCGGTTCTCGGCAACGATATTCCTCCCCACAACACTCGAAGCCGTAACGCCGGGCGTTCGCCATATTGTTCAGGGAGCCGTCGGCAGACGATGGAGTCCACGACGAGAATCATGGAACAAGTGCGAGCGAGCAGCCTGCGCAAGATAGATCGAACAGTGATCCAGCATGCCGTAAAGTATGTAGAAGTTGCGGGCGAGGTGGCCGCTGCGCAGAAGGATCGCCATCAGCGTCATCGGGAATGACTGTGGAATCGACCGGCCCGATGTCGGACATGCTTGCAAACAGCGGATGTCGCCGCATGCGGCTTTCGCCGTCGATGTCGGTGACGATACCGAAAATCACCGGTCACGATGCTTCAGGGACGGAAGATTGCCCGCGCGAGAGCATCGACCGAAAGTTGTACTGCAGGAAATTGTTTATGTATTCCTCGCCCCAAACCGATGCAGCCCATCGTGAAGAGATCGCAGTTCTGGGTGCTGGGCGCGGATCGCCTCGCCGCGCTCCGTGCAAATGTCGTATTGCTGTCTGCAATACTCCAGAAAGCGGCTATATTTCAGAAGGGAACGGCAGGTCACGCACGTCCAATCAAGCTCAGAAGGTCGTCCAGCATTCCCAGCCGAAGGAGATTGATCCAAACCTGCTCAATCTCCTCCGGCGGTTGTTGTCGAGTATAGAATCTCGCCATCAAGAATTCTCCGGATGTCATCGAGCATCGAGCTCGACCTGCTCCAGTGCAACCGTGACGAGCTCGAACTGCAGCAACGCCTCAGCGCTCCATGCGCACATCGATAGAGCCGTGACGCCCTTTGCGCGCCTTTGTGGCGCCGTTGGCGTCCTGGCGCTTCGGCCAAATACATTCCGGACGAACTGTCGCAATGCGCATGCGAGATCGACCTCTCGACCCTTTTGAGGGCCTCTTCGCTTTGCAGAAACTTCAGTTCCCGAGGCTCGAGATCCATTCCCTAGCCGATCACTTTTCTTGCCCGCAGCCCGGCGCCGATCCGCAAAAAGGGCCTTCGGCAGCCCAGTCCGATACGCATGCACGTTGACGCCTATCGCCGCCAGCCGTGCGGATCGCCTTCACGCAACACAATGACAATGGCGGCTCCTGGTCACTGCAATCAACGTTCGAGAAACGTCGTGACCTCGCGCGCCACTGTCTCGACGTCGGCCTCGCTCATGTACTGGTTCACCGGCAGGGTGAGGATGACGCTCGGCCTGCCGCTCGGTCATCAGGAAAGTCGCCCTTCTTGTAGCCCGGGCACGCGGCGGCGGGCTGCAGGTGGATGGGGCACCGGATAGTGGATCGCCGTCTTGATGCCGCGCTCCTTCAGATAGGCCTGCAGCTCGTCGCGCCGGTCGACCTGCACGACGAAGGTGTGGAAGGTGTTGAACTCCTCGTTGCGGCACGGCGGCACATAGATCCGCTCGTGTCGCAGCAGGCCCTGGTAGAGCGCGCGCGTTGGCACGCCGCTTGGCGATCACGTCCGGCAGCTTGTCGAGACGGTAGCTCAGGATGGCCGCCTGCAAGGTATCCCATCCGCGAGACCAGTCCCCATTCCTCGACGGTCTGCCGATCGGCCATGCCGTGGGCGCGCAGCCGCCGCATGCGCTCGGCCAGCGGCCTTGTCGTTGGTGGTGACGAAGCCGCCGTCGCCCAGCGCATTCAGGTTCTTGAGCGGATGCGCCGAGAAGCAGCCGAAATGCCCGAACGAGCCGGCTCAGCCGCCCGCGATACATCGAGCCGATCGCCTGGGCGGCATCCTCGATGACGATCAGGCCATGGCGGTTCGCGATCTCCATGATCTCGTCCATGCCGACAGACGCGCCCGGTGAGATGGACCGGCATGATGGCCTTGGTTCGCGGCGTGATCGCCGCGCTCGATCTTCTCGGGATCGATGTTCTGGTCCGACAGCACATCGGCGAAAACCGGCGTCGCGCCGACGATGGACGATCGCGGCGGTCGAAGCCACGAACGGAGTTCGGCGGCGTGATGACCTCGTCGCCGCTGGCCAATGCCGGCGACACAGCATGGCCAGCGATGAGGCGCATCGGTGCCGGAGTTGAGCGCGACCGCCTCGGCCGCGCCGCAATACTCGGCGACACGCTTTCGAGCGGCGCGCAGATCGTCGTCGGTTCCGACGAACGAGCCGCGCAGCGAGCGACCGCCTCGAAGATGCGGTGAGAGATCCTCGAGCTGGTCGCCGCCCTGGGCCGGGAGGTTTGACGTAGGGAATGTCGTCGCTTCGCCATCTCACGCCCCATAGAACTCTCTCGACCGTCTGGACGATGTAGCGCGAGCTGCTCCTCGGCCAGATGCTCGTGCGCCGGGAAAGGAGATCATCGTGTCGGCCTGCCGGTCCGTCACCGGGAAATCGCCCTTCTTGTAGCCGTAGGGGCGCAGGCCTTCCTGCAGATACGAGCGGCATCGGATAGTGCACCTTCGCCTCGATCCGTTGCTTCTGCAATGGCCAGAGCAGCTCGTCGCGACGTTCGGCGAACACGATGTAGAGGTGGAACACGAGCTTCCGGTCGTTGAAGCGCTCGCGGCAGCGTGATCTGGGCAATGCTCGCCGAGGCGCGCGATCGAGATAGGCGGCGTTCTCGATCCTGCGTGTCGGTGATGATAGTCGACCTGGTCGATCAGCCAGTTGCCGACCACCGCCTGCAGCGAATCGAGCCGCGAGTTGCATGCCCATGAGGACCACGCTGTCGCGATCCTTGAGGCCGTGGTTGCGCGAACTGCCTGAGCAGCGTCGCAAAGTCATCGTCGTCGGTGACGATCATGCCGCCGTCCGCCCAGACGTTGAGGTTCTTCAGCGGATGCAGCGAAAAGCCGCCGGAGCGGCCGCAGGTGCCGGCATTCTTGCCGTCGATGTTGCCGAGGATGCACTGGCAGGCATCCTCGACCACCGGCAGATCGTGCTTCTCGGCGATCTTCATGAGCGCCGGCATGTCGGTCATCTGTCCGGCGAGGTGGACGGGCACGAGCGCCTTGGTGCGTGCGGTGATCTTCGCCTCGACCTGGCTGCACGTCCATGCAGAAATTGTCGGTGCAGTCGACGAAGACCGGGCGGGCGTAGGTCTCGCCGATCGCGCCCGACGGTCGGCGATGAAGGTGTTGGCCGTGGTGATGACCTCGTCGCCGGGGCCGACGCCGAGCGCCTTGAGCGACAGCTTGAGCGCATCGGTGCCGGAGTTCACGCCGATGGCGTGACGCGGTGCCGATCATGCGCGGGCGAACTTCTGCCTCGAACTCGCGCACCGGCTTGCCAGGAGCGTGAAGTCGCCGGTCAGGCACGAACTTGCGGAACAGGTCGAGGATCTCCTCGATGTTCTTCGGCGCTGAACTGCTTGGGCAGGTAGGACCACTGAACCTTGCAACCGTTGGGCTGAGGCGGCAGGTCGATGCGGACATCCTCGAACGATCCCTCATTGCTGGCTGGCGGTCGATGGCACGCGCCGCGCCGCGGCGACGCTTTCCAGCGTATCGCGCGGCGGGAACAGGCTGACGATAGGCGATGCCTCGCGCCGATGGCCGCCTCTATCTCGGCCCGTACCTTGAACTCGTTCTCGAGCCGACGCCCAGCAGGCACAGCAGCTTTGCCGCCGACTCCGCCGGCGACCGTCGTCTCAGCGGACGGACGACGATGGACGTGCCGGGCATCAGTCGGCGCCTGGATGTCCTGGCGATCGTCGACCACGAAGTCGATCATTGTCGGCGATCTGGCAGACCGAAACCAGCAGGCAGGAGCGCGGCGCAGCGCCATAGACGAGGACCTGATAGCCGCTCGACCGGGCCAGCGAAACGAGGCTCTTGCATCTCGGCCTTTCTGCCGCTCCATGCCGCCGACGAAACGATGCAGCAACTCGATCGTTCGCCGAACGGATCGGGGCAGCCTGAGCGTGCAGGCGGCCGGGACGGCTTGCTTCTGCGCGACAAAGCGCAGCGAGCCGCCGCCAGGAACACGTATCTTCTGCGGCGGTCGGAGATGCGGGAAGCCGAAGCGTTCGAGCATGTATTCGGCCAAGGCCCGCGGTGAAGTAGCTGACGTGTTCCTCCCACAGGATGGCCGGGCTGCCGAGCGCCAAGCCCTCCTCCACGTCGGGCAGCTCGAGCGACCAGAAGTTCCGTCGGGCCGGAGCAAGGTAGCCGGACTGCCGTGGAAGAACGCCGTCGAGATCGCTGACGTGCTCCACCACATGACGCCGCGCATAGACGGTATCGAACGCGCACCGCCGTCGGCGACGAGCCGCGTCGCGAGCTCCGGGCGTCAGGGCTAGCCGGTGTGGACCTCGATGGGCCCTTGTTGCCGGGCAGTCGCCGCGGCGACCGGATTGGGCTCGACGCCGACGACCTTCGTGCAGCAGCCGGCGCGGCGCAGGGCGTCCGAGTAGCGCGCCGTCGTTGCAGCCGACGTCGCATCGCCCTGGCGGGATCCTGGCGGGCGACCGTCGTCGTGATCAGGTCCTCGAGGTGCCGAGGCTGCTGGAAGCCGGTTGTATAGGTATCCGCCTCGCCATAGATCAGGTCGGCGGGAATGGGATCGACTGATCTGCAACAGGCCGCAGTCTCTGGCAACTCGAAGCCGACGGAAAATCGCGGATCCGATCATCCCGCTTCTTTCTGAGAAAGTGGGAGATCGGAAGGTCGTTAAGTTGAAAAGGAGGGAGAGGTTTCTCCCTTTGCAAAGGCAACACCGGCGTCGCCGCTCATCCACCGCTCTCAACCAAATGAATGCCTGTAGCAGCGCCGGGCGCAGACTCAGCCGCCAGCTGCTCGGTATGTGCCCAAATCACCAAGACGCGATCACCTTTCATATGAAGCTCGTCATATTGATTCAGGTCAACCCCAGGTACGTCGCCGGTTCAACGTCACTCGGCGCCGTCGCCAGGTCGACCAAACGGCTGGCACGCCACGTATCCTGTCCTGAGATCATAAGCGCCACGACTTTCCGCTTGCTGCTCTTCCGAAACTGCGCCGCCTGATCGACGATGGCACCGACAACGGCGGAAGCGGCAGCCTCGACATGCGCCCATTCTTCGCCTGATGTCGCAGAGCCGAAGCGCAGCGGCGACCGGAAGAACGCCCTCGCAGCCGGCCCCAGTATCCCCACACAACCAGAAGGCGACATCGGCGATGGGAAGAGCGCCCGCCTCCGTGCTCCAGTTGCTCGGGCAGCGGAGCCATCCTCCAGCGACAGCCCGACGATGCTTGCATCCTGGACAAGATGGATCCTGTCCATTTCGAGCGACGAGCGATCGATGAATCGGCTGTCGATCGGATCGATGGTCAATTGCAGCGGGTGCGCAAACGCCCGGCCGCAGGCAAATCGGATGGTAGTGGTTGCCATGAATAAGAATTCCATCCGCGCCGACCCGCCAGCAGACCGCAGCGCGCATCTGCGGAAGATTGCCGGGGCCGAGCGAAATTGTATTCCGGCAGATGCTCGACCAGGATCCGCGCACAGTCATCGGAGGAGATCTGAAGCACGCCATCGCCTGCGACGTAATGATCCAGTCGTCGAGCGCAGGACTTCGCCATCCATCTGGCAGTGCAGTTGATCAGACGGCGTCGACGCCGCCGCGCAAGTCGCGCGTGCCAACACAGCGTCAACGCGCCGTCGTTCAGAAGCGTGTCCGCGACCTGGCAGCTCACGAACGCATCCGTCGCCGGCCCGCCGCAAGCGCCACATAGTGTGCGCAGGACATGAGGGCGAACTTGCAGTTGCGTGCGTAGTAGAAGGCCGTAGCGAGCGCTCGGAATACGGACGACTCTCGTGCCCGTAATGAGCCTCCATCGACTGCCTGTAGTTTATCTGGCGTCGTCGCGGTAGCGCACAAGCGAACCGTCGGCGTACTCCTCGAGACGCGCGAACAGTGGGTCGGCGATGAGGTAGCTTTCCGTCTCGGCGGTCGTGAAGATCACGATATGGACCGAACAGCGCTCCGCCAGCTGCGGCAGGTTGTTCGGCGAAAGCGGAGTGCCGCGCAGAGATGTAGCGCACGAAGTTCGTCGGCAAACGGCTTCGCCCCAGACCGGGACATGAGATGATGAACGGCTGCCGCCCGTCTCGTTGCCCGATCGATCGACGAGACCAGCTATCGACCCAGCCGTCGTCAGCCGTCGAGCAGGGATGTGACGAACTGCGCGAAAGCGTCGTCGGGGTCGATCCTTCAACACGCTGGTCGAAGAAATCCCGAATATCGGCTGCCAAGCAGCCGTGCCTCAGCAGCGTTATCGCCGCATGATGCCTGCAGCAGCGGATGTCGCGGATCTCTGCGCGACGCCTCGCTGGAGAACGACGAGCGCCTCGTGGTTCCGATTCTGCCAGATCGTACATCGTGGCAAGCTGTATGGCGATCTTCGGGTCGTGGGTCAGCGCCCATGCCTGTTCTACTTTCCCGATCGCCCGGAGGATCCGATGCGGGATCGTCCGCCCACATCCTGTTACCCTCCTTCAGGAGACCTCTTTGCCACGAAGTCCCTGGCGCGGCGCCAAAGCCGACCGTGCCTGCCGTCCGCAGGCTACTGGCGACTCGCCTCCAGCGCGAGGACACTGGCCGCGCCGGCACGCTTGACTTGCCTGTCCGCTCATCTAGAATTTGACTGCGTAGTGCAGGAAAGTGGCGACTAAGCATTGCACCTCGTGGGCCACCGCACACCATCTGATGCCGGGGCTTGCGGCGAGCCCGAAGGCTCGCCATGGCAGCGCGACGATATCTCCATAGCCTGCGCGACACAACAGACAGTGCGACTGGAACTGCGACCTGCTCTACGATCCGACGTGCAAATCCCGCATATCGCTGGATGGCCGCTCTTATCCATTTGAGACAGTTCAACGTGAACGCCCGGCCATACGTTACTTTCGTCTCGTACTTCCGCAACGACAGCTATACCAGCGATTTCGATCTTGCGCGTCAGGCGGGCGACGCAGCTTTCTCGTCCGCCAGTTGCAGCGGGCTGCGATCGAATCCGAGGTGATCCTCGTCGAATGGAACCCGCCGCCGGACCGCCCGCTGATCATCGAGTCCCTGGACCCCTGCCGCAAGGCGGCTGCGTCCAGGTGCGCGGCGATCGTCGTCGGGAAGGAACACCACCAGAACGTTCGTCGGCTCGCAGGAATGGGGCATGAACCCCGCCGCCGCGGCAAACGTCGGACTGCGCCGCGCCGCAGGCCGCTTCGTCTCGCCGAAGGCGGCGGACACCTACCTGTCGGACGAAATCGTCGCCACGATCGCGCGGCGCGATCTTCACGAGAACGCGCTGTATCGCTGCGACCGTTGCGACGTCAGCGCTCTCCGCCCGCGATCTCGAGAATCTGGACGACGACGCGCTGCTCGCCCGTCTCGAGAGCCTGGACAGCACGCGGCACAGCCGGATGCCGCACCCGCCGCAATGGTACATCCGCGACCTGCATACCAATGCCTGCGGCGACTTTCTGCTGATGAGCCGCAAGATGTGGCACACCGTCCGCGGCTTCCCGCTCGACGACTACGGTGCTGTCGTTGGATTGCGATTCGCTGATCATGCATGCGGCGGTCGGCCCTCGGATCGCATGAAATCTGCCTCCCGGCCTCCTGCCGCATCTTCAAGGGCCGCCACGCGCGCCTGTTCACCAATCGCATCACCCAGGTCTGGTCGCCCTGGCAGTCCAGGCTCGACAGGTTCTGGCCAACCTCCGCTGGTGGCGGCTGCAGACACATCGTGTCGCAGCCTGTTCGACTATCCCACGCGCAAGGTCCGCGGCGTCGAAAGCGTTCTCGGCCCGTCGATCGAGCGCAACTTCGTCAAGCGCGCCGAGCAATGGGCGCATGGCACCGTTCCCGCAGCTCGGCGCAGCCGGAAAACTGGGGACTGGGCGATCAGCCGCTCGAGGAAAGAATGCTTTGCCGGGCAGCGCTGGGACACGGCCGGCGGCACGGCGGTCACGTGAACGTCGAGCAGGCCGTTTTCCTGGTCGGCGGCCTTGGCAGCCGGTTGCACGGACTGACCGAGCGAACGGCCAAGCCGATGCTCGATGTCGGCGGTCGCCCGTTCCTCGACTACCTGCTGGATGAAGCCAGCCGCTACGGCATCAAGCGCGCCCTGCTGCTGTGCGGATATCGGGCCGGCGATCTCACGCCGTCTACAACGGACGCACCATTCGCGGCATGCGCATCGAGACGGTGGTCGAAACGAGCCCGGCCGGCACCGCCGGCGCCTTGGCGCTGGCGGCCGACCGGCTCGACGAAGACTTCTTCCTCGTCAACGGCGACTCGCTCTTCGATTTCAACTGGCTGGCTCTTTGCCCGGCGCCGGGCGACGCCATCATCGAGCCTGGTCCGCATGGCCCTCGCCGGCGGCGTCGCCGGCACACGCTACGGACGGGTGGTCGTCGATGGCCGGCAGGTGCGGACTTTCGCCGCCGCCGGACCCTCGGACCGGCCGATCAATGCCGGCGTTTATCTCATGCGCAAGGCGATCCTGTCGAAGATCGGTACCGCGCCCTGCTCGCTCGAGCGCGATGTTCTGCCGGGACTGGCGACGGCAGGCCTGATCGAGGGCTGCGTCGTCGACGGCACCGTTCATCGATATCGGCATCCCCGAGGACTTCGAGCGCGCGCAAACCCTCGTTCCTCCCATCCTGAGGCGACCCGCCGCGTTTCTCGATCGCGACGGCGTGCTGAACGAGGACACGGGCTACGTTCATCGCAGCGACCAGGTCCGCTGGGTCGACGGCGCGCGCGAAACGGTACGCTGGCTGAACGATGCGGGGTACTTCGTGTTCGTCGTGACCAATCAGGCGGGCGTCGCGCGCGGCCTCTACAGCGAAGACCACGTCGACCGACCTGCACGACTGGATGAACCGGAGCTGCGCAAGACTGGCGCGCCATATCGACTGCGTCGAATACTGCCCCTACCATCCCGAGGGCACCGTCGAGCGCTACCGGCGCGTCTCGGACCTGCGCAAGCCCGCTCCCGGCATGGTCAAGAAGCTGCTCGCCGAATGGCCGGTCGACGCCTCGCGCTCGTTCTGGTCGGCGACCGCGCGACGGATCTCGAGGCTGCCGCCGCGGCCGGCATCCGCGGCCATCTTTTTCCAGGCGGCGGCAACCTGCTCGACTTCGTCAGGAAGCTTTGCCGCCGCGACGAAGAATTGCCGACTACGATTGATCTCCAGGACGGCGGCGACGGCGTCTTTCGGGAGCGCGCCCAAGCCGCTGGCGGCGGCATTCTGGCTCGGCCTCGGCCGGCGTCAGGATGCCGGGGATCGTGCGTCGAGACCTCCGGAAACGCCAGGCAGAAGCGCAGCGCGGCCTGCACGCCCGCCAGGCCCGGCGACGCCGATACCGCGTCGAGCAGATCTGGCTGCCCCGTCGATCCAGTTGGCGAGCTGGGCGTGCGACCAGCCGAGCCGATGGTCGCCGGGCGGAAACGTCGTGTCGCGGCGTGATCGTGCCCGACAGGAAGCCGAAGCAGAGCGGCGTGCGGGCGATGAAGCCGGCACTTCGGCGGCTCACCTCGTCGAACAGACCGCTGGTCACGCGCGCGCACATCCATCATGTTGAAGTTGGCCTGGATGACCGGCACGTCGCAGGCCCGCAGCGCTTCCAGGGCGTCAGCCGGTCCCTTGGCACGAGGCGCCCCACGCGCGGATCTTGCCGCTCGCCACGAGGCGCGCCAGCGCCTCGCGCACGTCGGGCGGCCAGCAGCACGTCGAGCGGCGGATTGTGCAGCAGCAGGAGGTCGAGGTAGTCGGTGCGCAGCCGGCCGAGGCTTCGCTCGGTCGAGGCGACGATCGCCGCCGCCGAGAAGTCCGGCGGCCGGTCCCACGCCTCGTAGCCGGCCTTCGTCGCCAGCACGACCTCGTGGCGGACGCCGCTCAGCGCCTCGCCGATCAGCGCCTCGCTGTGACCGTTGCCGTAGGCCGCCGACGTGTCGAAGAAGGTGATGCCGCAGTCATGGCGCGCGAGCGAGCGCCGCGAGCGACGTGCGGTCGTCGGTGTCGCCGTAGGATGTCTGGCTGACGGTGCGCCCGCCGATTCCCCAGGCGCCGAAGCCGATCTCCGAGACGACAAGTCCGGTCCGACCGAGGGCTGCGGTAGTTCATGGACGATCAATAGTGCCCGGCGAGCTCGGGCGTGATCTCGCCGCGCGCGGCGCATAGAGATAGGCGCCCTTCTTGTTGCCCCACCAGACGATCTCGCGGCACCATTTCTGAAAGTCGTCGTAGGGCTTGCTCGCGCGATCGACCTCGATCGCCATCGGCGCCTCGCGCAGCAGCGCCTGCTCGCCGCCGCGCACCTTGTGCCAGTAGTCGAGCAGGTCGTGGCGCAGGCGGACCTTCAGGTTGTCCTTGGCGAAGGGCTGGTGCACCAGCGCGTGGTTGAGCCGGATCGCCTCGTCGATGATGTCCATCGGCAGGCCGGAGTTGCGCGGCGCTCACGGTCTCGGCGAGAAGCTTGCCGGCTTCGGCGTAGAAGGCGTCGAACTTTCCCTCGGCCGTCAGCTTGACGAAGATGTACTCGTCGGCCGGCCAGTAGATGCCGAGATATTCCTTCGAGAAGACGTACTCCGAACCGCCCCGCTGGATCGACTCCGCCTCGCTGTGGAAGAAGGCGTTGATCTCCGCGATCATCGGGAAGCGCGCGGGATCGGCCGCCATGAAGGCCTCGATCATGTCGCGGTAGGGGATGCCGGAAATGCCGTGCGCCAGGATGAGCGGGATCTGGAACAGCTTGTCGAAGTGCAGCAGCGCCGTCATCCAGCAGAACACGCGCGTGCGGCGCCAGTCGGCGCAGCGGCATCGCCGCCGTGGCGACGACCAGGTCCTGGACTTCCGGCACGTCGTCGTCGAGCTCGATGCGCTCGCCGTGGATGTTGATGATCTTGGACTCGACCGTGACCATGCCGTACTTGGCCTGGTAGGCCGGATCGCCCATCTCGGCGTTGGGCAGGATCGACAGGTTGTTGAACTGGATGCGGTTGTGCTGGCCGTTCTCGATCAGCTGATCGACGCCGCGCACGAACGATCTCGTAGGTCTCGCCGGGCAGGCCGAGGATCAGGTCCGAATAGGTCTCGACCTTGTCGCGCGTGAAGCGCCGCTGCAGCTCCATGTAGGTGCCGAGCGAGATGTTGTCGCGCTTGATCGCCTCGAGCGTCGTCATGTCGACGCTCTGCATGGAGAGCGCCACGCCCTTGTTCAGGCCGGCGTCGGACAGGATCTTCTGCGTCTCGTAGGCGCGCTCGGTCGCGTTCTTGGTGTTCTGCACCGACAGCGCGACCGGATAGCCGGTGTCCTGCTTGATGCCGGCGACATACTTGGCGATGTCGACGTCGCGCTTCTGGATGCCGAAGTTGGCGTCGCAGCAGAAGATGTACTCGATCTTCTTCTCGGCGAACCAGTCGACCTCGCGATAGAGCCGCTCCTCGCCGAACTTGGTGACCTTGGCCGCCGTCGCCGATCCCCAGTCGCAGAAGGTGCAGCGGAACGGGCAGCCGCGGTTGGTCTCCCACAGGCCGATCCAGCTCTCCTGCGGGTTGGCCGCCATGATCGAGTCGAACGCGCCTTCGAGGAACGGCGAGGGGATCTCGTCGAGGTCGCGCACGCGGTCGATGTTGGGATTGCGCACGAAGCTGCCGTCCGGCTTGACGAAGCTGACGCCCGGCAGCGACTGCCCAGGCGCTGCGATCGGGAAACGCTCTCGAGCAGCTTCAGGAACGTGCGCTCGCCCTCGTTGTGGACGGCGAGGTCGATCTGGCGGATTGGCCCGCAGGAAGGCCTCCGGCTGGTCGGGCACGTGCGGGCCGCCGAAGACGATGACGATGCCGGGCTTCAGCCGCCTTCAGCCGGCGGGCGATCTCGAGCGAGATGCGGCCGTTCCAGACGTAGGTGCTGAAGCCGACCAGGTCGGCATCCTTCAGCGCCTCGACGGCATCGGCGATGCGCACCCGCTTGTAGAGCGGCGGCAGAAACACGTAGCGGCCGGCGTCGGCCGACATCTTCTGCACATAGGTCTGCAGCAAGGCGACCGAATAGGGCAGATAGTTCTGGCCGGAGAAGGAGTTGTTGATCTGCACCAGGCCGACCACGACAGGCGCGCGCGGCTGGACGCGCCGGGGCTGCTCCCGGCGGCGGCAGGCATCGGGTCGGGTCGATTGGCAGTCGACATTGGCGTAGAGGTAAGCTGCCCGACCGCGTAACGCAATGCAATATACTGGCCGCAATCCCTTGAGATTGAAGGCCTTATCGTGGTTTTTCGGCATGAAAGCACGGATCGGACTGAAATGGATTTTACAGGCAAGAAGGTTCTAATCGCCGGTGGCGCCGGGTTCATCGGGACCAATCTTGCGCTCGCCTTGGCCGCCCGGAACGCCCGTTTGCGCCTGACCGTTCATGAAAAGCCGCTGCAAGCCCCGATTCCCGGCGCCGAAGTCCTGACCCTCGACCTGCGCCGGCCGCAGCACTGCGCCCGGGCGGTCGAGGGCATGGACTACGTCTTCCTGTGCGCCGCGCACACCTCGGGCGCCGCCGTCATCCGACCACGCCCCTGGTGCACATCACGCCCAACGTGCTGATCAACACGCTGATGCTCGAGGCCGCACACCGCGCCAAGGTGGCCAAGTTCTGCTTCATCTCGAGCGGCGCTGCCTATCCGCCGACCGCCGACCGGCCGGTGCGCGAAGCCGAGATGTTCGACGGCGATCCGCACGAGGTCTATTTCGCGGCCGGCTGGATGAAGCGCTACGCCGAAATCCTGTGCCGCACCTACGCCGAAAAAATCGCGCAGCCGATGCCCACCGTCGTGGTGCGGCCTTCCAACGTCTATGGCCCCTACGACAAGTTCGACTTCGCCGTCAGCCATGTCACGGCGGCCCTGATCCGGCGGGTGGTCGAGCGCCAAAACCCGCTGGAGGTCTGGGGCACCGGCGAGGACATTCGCGACCTGATCTATGTCGACGACTTCATCGAGGGCCTGCTTGCCGCCTTCGCCGCCGACCAGCCCTATCTTGCGGTCAACATCTGCAGCGGAACCGGCCACTCCGTCCGGCAGATCCTGCAGAAGATCCTGCCGCGGATCACCACGACAACGCCGACGTCCGCTACGATCCCTCTCGGCCGAGCACCATCCCGGTGCGGCTGATGGACGATGGCGCCGCGCGCCAGCAGCTCGGCTTCGAGGCGCGCACGCCGCTCGACAGAGGGCTGCGCCGCACCATTCAGTGGTACCAGGGCGGGGCCAAAGTCAACAACCTGGTCTCCAAGTGAGCTCATCGGCGCGCCGTGCGGCACTCCCTTCTTCAGCTCGCAGAAGCAGCACCTGACCCATCACCGCACGCTGGGGTCCGCAACGGAAGATCCCCGCCTTCCAGTTCTATTGCTATGGCGAGCCTTCGCCCAAGGCCACCGCCGCCGGTCTGACGATGCATTTCGTGAAGGTCATCCTGGTCAGCCGCCTTCACCTATTCGCTCAAGGGCAACGCGACGACCGCCGAGCCCGTGAAGAAGTCGCTCGCCGACAGGCTTCGTGAATATCTTCCCATCCTGCTTGCCCAGGGACTCATTTTCCTGGCCTTCGCCCTGGCCGGCATCTGGTGGGGCTACTTCCTGCTGTGGGCGCTGCCGTTGGTAACGCTGGTGTCGTTTTTCGATGCATTCAGGCAGTTTGCCGAACATGCAAGCCCGTCGTTCGACAGCGAGGCGGGATCGCGCCTGATATCGACACAGTCCAATGCGTTCGAGCGTTTCTTCTTCGCTCCGTTCGGCATGAATTATCACGCCGAGCACCACCTGTTTCCCTTCGTTCCCTATTCCCGTTTGCCCGGAACTCTCGCGGCTGCTGAAGGGATCCGTGGAAGCGGAAAGATCCATTGGCGAAGCTCTTGTTTCTCGTCACTATCCGGCTACGTAAAAGGCCTCCGGGCCGTGCAAGCAACGCAAGCTAGCCCTTCGAAACTCCCCGGCGCAAAGCTCCGACATCTCGCGACGAGACGCATGGAAAAAAGCAGACCTTCGAAGCGCCCGATCGAAACGGTACACACTGAATTGCCTATCTCTGCGGATCATCCGAGAACGTTCTCGTGGCTTCCGGCGTCGATCGCGAATACTACACGACGGACGACGTCTTCCATGTCGTGGAATGCGTGAAATGCGGGCTGCGCTTCCTCAATCCGCGTCCGACCGTCGCTGAACTGGATACGATCTATCCACCCGACTACTACTCGTACAACATGGATTCTGATCCGGCCGACCTCGGATTGGCCTTGCAGCTCCGGCACAAGGTGCACGGACGACGGATCCGGTCCCTGCTCGAGTCACCTCGACAACCGACCTCAAATAGACCTCTTGGACGTCGGCTGCGGCGACGGCTGGATGCTCTATCTGTTTAAGCTCGCCGATCCCAAGCGCATCCGCACCTTCGGCGTCGACATCAATGAGAAGGTGTGCGCCGCGGCCCGGTCGCGCGGTCACACGGTTTATTGCGGGCTATTCGAGGACGTCCAATTCGACCAGCAGTTCGACGTCATCAACCTGTCGAACGTGATCAGAGCACGTCACGGACCCGGTCGGCGTCGTCAAGAAGGCATACGCCTCTTTGAGAAGCGGCGGCATCCTGATCCTGGAAACGCCCAACAACCAGTCGTGGGATGCGCGGTGGTTCAGCGATGCGCGCCTGGGGCTCGTACCACATTCCACGCCATTTCACGTTCTTCAACCCCTCGACGATACAGAAGCTCGGCGCCACGGCCGGCTCGACATGGTGGAGGTGAGATAATACGCCGGCGCCGACGCAGTGGGTCTGGACGCTGCACAACGTCCTGCTGGGCCGCGCGCCGGGACTAGGCCGGCGATTGGCGCCGATCTTCGAGCCGCGGGACTGCTTTCCTCGGGCCTGAAGCCGCTGGTCCTGCTGAGTTCCCTCGCCGCCTTCGACTGGCTTGGCCTCAAGATCACGGGACAAACATCCAACATGACCGTGGTGTTCCAGAAAACCGGCCGGGCGGTCAGTGCCGGCGCGCCGGCGCAGGCCGACAGCCGCGTCGCCGCTTGATCAGAACGGCCCGCGGAAACGCTTATAACCCTCGGTCATCGAACGCTCGCCCGGCAGGGCGATGCCGTGCCTCTCGCCTTTCACCTGGGTGAGGATGGCATCCACCGTCTCGTGCTGACTCGGATAGTAGATGTCTTCGAGACTCTTGGCCGTCGGGCACGGCGCCGGCGCCATGCCGAGCATGGCGGGCGGCTGGCGCAGCAGGCGCGGGTCGCGGACGACCAGTTTGCCGGCAGACCTCGGCGGCCACGCCGTATTCCAGCCACGAGGTATCGGCGATCACCAGGCGTCCCGTCTTGGCGAGGCTGGCGGCGACCAGGTCCCAATCCGGATGGCTGATCGAGTTGAGATCGACGATCTCGGCCGAAATGCCGGCTTCGTCCTGCACGTATTGGGCGGCGCGCAGCGCCTCCAGCACCATGACCGATGTGGCGACGACAGTGACGTCGCTGCCCTCGCGCGCCACGTAGCTGGTGAGCGGCACCCGCTTGTCGGACGGCGACACGGTGAAATCGAGATTGTAGAGCAGGCGGTGCTCGATGCTGATCACCGGCCCGGGATGGCGATTGATGATCGCCGGGTACATGTCGAGGATCGCCTGGCTGCTCGATGGCATGACCACGGTCAATCCGGGATAGTGCGCGAAGGTGGCTTGCGGGCTCTGCGAGTGCTGGGCGCCCTGGCCCCAGCTGCGGCCCACCACGATGCGGATCAGCATCGGGCAGCTCATCAGCCCGCCGAACATGTAGCGATACTTGGCAGCCAGGTTGATGATCTGGTTCATCGCCAGGAAGGAGAAGTCGGCGCGGATGTGGGTGGTGATCGGGTAGTCGCCGACCAATGCCGCGCCGATCGCGATGCCGGTCATCCCCTCTTCCATCAGAGGCACGTCGAATACCCGCGCGCGCCGCCATTTCTCGGCGAGGCCCGTCGTCGAACCGAAGATGCCCTTAAAGTCGTCGACCCCCTGTCCCATGATGAAGACGCCGGGATGGCTCGCCAGGGCGGCGTCCATGGTCTCGAGCAGTGCGCCGGCATAGGACAGAACGCGCGCGTCCTGCGAGACCGGCTTGGCTGTGGCGACGCTCATGGTTCCTGCACTCGCAACACTAGATGACGTCCGTCAGCAGCTCGGTGCGGCCGGGCGCGGGACTGGCTTCGGCGAAAGCGACAGCCGCGGCGATCTCGCGCTCGAGCTCGGGTTTCAGCGCCTCGACCAGCTTGGTGTCGACGATGAGCGGATCGCGGCCCTTCCAGGCGTCGACGTCATCCTTGGTGCGATAGTTGAAATGGAAATCCTCGCCGACGCCGACATGCTCCTTGTAGCGTGAGGTGACGATCTCCAGCACGAACGGCTCGCCGGCCCGGACCCGCTGCCGCGGCCTCGAGCGTCGCCTGCCGGACGGCCATCACGTCCCAGCCCTCCTCGACCCGCCGGGTCGCGATGCCGAACGAAGCGGCGTGCTCGGCCAGGCGATAGGCCTGGCGGACCGGCCGATGGCTGTGGACGGCGAGGCCATTGTCCTCGCAGAGGAACAGTACCGGCACTTTCATGAGGGCGGCGAAGTTCAGGCTCTCGTGGTAGACGCCCTCTTCCGTGGCACCATCGCCGAGACACCGCCACGGCAATGCGCGTGCTGCCGCGCCGCTTGAAGCTGAGCGCCGGCGCCAACCGCATGCGGGATGGTGCTCGCCACCACGGCCGACGAGCCCATCAGCCCGACCTCTGGCGCGGTGAGATGCATCGAGCCCGCTTTGCCGCCCGAAATGCCGCCCTTGCGCCCGTACAGCTCCGCGAACATGGCGTCCAGCCGTCCGCCCTTGGCGATGTAGAAGCCATGCGAGCGATAGGTCGCGAACACCAGGTCGTCGGGGCGGAGCCCGTCGCAAACACCGACCGCGACCGCCTCCTGACCGATCGACAGATGGACCGGGCTCTGGATCTTGTCGGACGGATAGAGCGCGATGATCCGCTCCTCGACGAGCCTGATCAGCAGCGCCGTCCGGAACAGCCGGCGATAGATCGCTTCATCCTTCACAGACAGACGCTCCCCGGCGGTTACCCTGGCGTGGCTGCCGACTGCTAAAGGAGGCCGCGCGATCTGGCAATCGCTCATCGTGCCGCTCAGAAACTGCGGCTCTGGCCGCCATCCACCGTGATATTGGCGCCGTTCACGAGGCTCGCCTGCGTGCGAGCACAGGAACACCACCACGGCCGCCACCTCTTCCGGCGTGCCCAGCCAGCCGAGCGGATATTCCGCGTCGACCATGCGCTCGAACGCCGCCGGATCACGCCGCTTTTCATCGTCGAAGCCGGTGCCGGCGATATCGATGCCGCCTGGCGCCACGGAATTGAACGTGATGCCTTCGCGCACGAGGTAGGTCATGGCGGAGAGCGACTTCATCAGGCCTGTCTCGGCCGCCTTGGCCATGGTGAACCACGGCCGTCCGCCGCCTTCCTTGCCGCCGTAGATCGAGGTGATGGTCACCACGCGCCCCCACTTGCGACGGCGCATACGTGCGGCAGGGCGCGCCGGGTGAAGCGTACGGCGGCCATGGCATTCTTTTCGTAAACCTCGGTCCACACCAGAAGCTCGGTCTCTTCGACGCTTTCCTTGCCCCACCGCCCGCCGCCGCCGACATTGTTGATCAGGATTTGCAGTTCGCCCCATTCGCGATCGATGATGTCCATCACGCCGATCGGCGGCGCCTGCTTCCAGGACGTCTGCGGCGACGGCCAGGATCCGCACGCCGTAGCTCTTCAGCTCCGCCATCGCCGCATCCAGGCGCTGCTGGCGAACGCGAGCAGATGGCGACATTGCAGCCTTGGCCGCCAGTTGCCTGGCCGATGCCAGACCGATGCCGTGACTGCCGCCGGTCACCAGGGCGAACTTTCCGGAAAGGCCGAAATCCATGTCGCGCTCCGGCCTAGAACGGCCCGCGGAAGCGCCGTTCGTGGCTGAAGAAATCCTCGCCGTCGAGGTTGGCGGCTTCCAGCCCGAGCATGTCCTCGACAGCATGCACGATCGTCTTGGCGTTCGGATAGAACTCGTTCTCGAGTTCGCGCACCGTCGGACACGGCGTGTCGGGCAAAGCCGATGCGCTTGACCGGCGCCTTCAGCCTGCCGAAGCATTTCTCGTTGATGCGCGCCGACAGCTCGGCGCTGAAGCCGCTGTCGACCCAGTCGCAGTCGGCGATGATGCAGCGGCCGGTCCGCTTGACCGATTCTGATGATCAGATTCTCGTCGAGCGGCGCCAGGGTGCGCGGATCGACGATCTCGACCGAGACCCCGCGCTTGTTGCAGGATGTCCGCCGCCAGCGCGCGCCTCGACATTCATCCACGACAGGCCGACGACCGTGACGTCGTTGCCCGGCCGCAGGATGCGGCCGACGCCGAGCGGAATCTCGTAAGGCTCCTCGGGCACGTCCTCCTCGGCCCAATAGAGCCAGCGATGCTCGAAGCAGATCACGGGATTGTCGTCGCGGATCGCCGCCGTCAGCATGCCCTTCATGTCGCGACGGCGTCGTCGGCGCGATAACCTTCAGCCCGGGAATGTGGGTGAAGTTCGAGAACAGGCTCTTCGAGTGCTGCGCTCCCTGCCCCCAGCCGCGGCCGATCACGGCGCGCACCACCAGCGGCACCTTGAGCTTGCCGCCCGTCGAATAGGTGTAGTTCGACACCATGTTGAGGAGCTGGTTGGTCGCCAGGATCATGAAGTCGACGCGGATGTGGACGTGGATCGGCCGCAGGCCGCGGATGGCGGCGCCGAGGCCGAAGCCCGTCATCGCGTCCTCCGAGATCGGCGTGTCGAAGCAGCGCTCCGCTGCCGAACTTCTCGACCAGGCCGCGCGTGGTGTTGAAGATCTTGGACCAGGTGGGAACGCCGATGCCGTAGACGAAGACCCGCGGGTCGCGCTCCATCTCCTGCGTCATCGCCTCGCGGATGGCGCCGCTGTAATCAAGCTTTCTCATGAAACACACCTGCATGGAGCCGGTCCGGCGCGGGGATCGGCGCTTCCGCAGCCCGCTTGCACGCTCGCGCTGGATGGCCTTGTCGATTTCCTCTTCGATCGCGGCGATCGCGCTTTCGCTCACCTGGTGGCTCGCCAGCCTGGCGCGTTGCATCTTCACGGCATCGCGGCTGATCCAGTCGCGCTCGACGGTCGCCTCGGTCGCGATAGCCCCAGTTCCAGTCCGGTGCCGATGCCGACATGCTCGAGGATAGCGGCAGCACTTGATGTTGAGGAATGCCGGTCGACGGTCGCGATGGGCCTTCTCGGCCGCCTGCTTCGCCAGCGAATAGACGCTCTCGACGTCGCCGCTGTCGTCCTCGTAGGTGTCGGCGCCGAACGGCTTGACGGCCTCGGCAGAGCGAACGTCGCCACCTGCCGCGCCTCGCGCGGCGTGTCGACCGCATAGCCGTTGTCCTCGCAGACGAACATCACCGGCAGCCGGAACAGGGCGGCGGCGTTGATGCTCTCCCAGAACACGCCGGCATCGGCCGCGCCGTCGCCGAAGAACGCCACGGCGGTGCGACCGGTGCCGCAGCTGCAGGTTGGCGAAAGCCGCGCCGACCGCGACCGGGATCTGCGTGGCGACCACGCCGCTCGACAGCATGTGGCCCTGGTCGGGGGCCGCGAGATGCATGGAGCCGCCCTTGCCTTCGCCCGTGCCGGAGGTGCGGCCGTAGAAGCTCGGAGAAGAACCGGTCGGTGTCGTGGGTCTGCGCGAGGAATGCCGCGTGGCTGCGGTAGGAGGCGAAAACGTCGCGCCTTGCCTTCCAGCGCCGCGCAGACGCCGACCGGCACGAACTCCTGGCCCATCGACATGTGCATCGGGGTCCGCATGTGGTTTTCGGGGTAGTGCTTGACGATGTACTCTTCGGAACGCCGAGCCAGAAAAAGGCTCTTGAACAACTGTATCGCCGTCGCTTTGGGCAGGGGCTCGCGGGCAAGAGTCATCGTGACTGTCGTTGTTTTGGGGTGGGTCGGACCATAGAGACCTCCGACTCGCAAGGCAACGGCAAGGTCTTGAGGCGCATTGCAACCGCCGAGCTGGGGTGGCCTTTTGCCTGCGCCTCAACTAAGTAGACCGCCACATCGGATGGTAGGATAGACGGACGATGGCTGCTCGACGCGCCCTCATCACAGGCATCACGGGAATGGTCGGCTCCCACCTGGCCGAGTTCCTGCTCGAGCAGACGGACTGGGATGTCGTCGGCATGTGCCGCTGGCGCAGCCCGCTCGACAATCTCGCCAACATCGCTTGGCGGATCAACGCCGGCGACCGCGTCTCGCTGCTCTACGGCGACCTGCGCGACACGATGTCGATCCAGAACGTCGTGGCCAACGCCAGGCCCGACTATGTCTTCCACCTCGCCGCGCAGAGCTTTCCGCGCACCAGCTTCGACGCGCCGCTCGACACCATGGACACCAACGTCCAGGGCACGGTGCGCGTGCTCGATGCGCTGAAGCAGCACGCGCCCAAGGCGATCATCCATGTCTGCGCCTCGTCCGAGGTGTTCGGCCGCGTGCCGCAAGGAGAAGCTGCCGATCGACGAGGAATGCACGTTCCATCCGGCCTCGCCCTACGCCATCTCCAAGGTCGGCACCGACCTGGTCGGGCCGTTTCTATGCCGAGGCCTACGGCATGACGGTCGATGACGACGCGGATGTTCACCCATACCGGGCCGCGCCGCGGCGACGTCTTTGCCGAATCGACCTTCGCCAAGCAGATCGCGATGATCGAGCACAATCGCATCCCGCCCGTGGTCAAGGTCGGCAACCTGCAATCGCTGCGCACGGTCGCCGACGTGCGCGACGCCGTGCGCGCCTACTACATGCTGGTCACCGTCAACCCGACGCCGGGCGCCTACTACAATATCGGCGGCAGCCATTCCTGCACGGTGAAGGACATCCTCGACACGCTGATCTCCTTCTCGCCGTGCAAGCCGGACATCCAGCGTCGAGGTCGACCCCGATCGCCTGCGCCCGATCGACGCCGACCTGCAGGTGCCGAACACCGCCAAATTCCAGGCCCATACCGGCTGGAAGCCCGGAGATCCCTACGACAAGACCCTGCGCGACCTGCTGGACTATTGGCGGGATCGCGTGGCAACGGAAGGCGACCGTTTTCTGACCCGCTGACGGCGGCAGATCCGGCAGCATCGCGGCAGTCAGAAAGGTTGATGGCGTTCAAATGCTGATGGCGATTTCCCGCACGCCGTACCGCGTTTCGTTCTTCGGCGGCGGCACCGACTACCCGGCCTGGTATCGCAGGCACGGCGGCGCCGTGCTGTCGATGGCCATCAACAAGTACTGCTACATCGGCACCGGCTTCCTGCCGCCGTTCTTCGGCATCCGCCATCGCATCATCTGGTCGCGCTATCGAGGCCGGTCGGCGCGATCTCCGAGATCCAGCATCCCGCCGTCCGCGCCGGCCTGCAGGCGCTGGGCTTCGACGACAGCGCAGGGCATCGAGCTCTTCCACCAGGGCGACCTGCCGGCACGCTCCGGCATCGGCTCGAGCTCGGCCTTCGCCGTCGGCCTGATCAACGTGCTCAACGCCATGCGCGGCAAGAACCTCGACGCGCACGCGCTGGCGCGTGAGCGCCATGGACCTCGAGCAGAACAGGCTCAAGGAAAGCGTCGGCTGCCAGGACCAGATCGCCAGCGCCTACGGCGGCATGAACGTCATCAAGTTCGAGCGCGACGACTCGTTCTCGGTCACGCCGCTGGGCCTCAGCGACGACCCAGCGCGGCGATTTCGAGAAATGGCTGATGCTCTTCTACACGGGCAGCAGCCGGATCTCGTCGGAGTTCGCCAAGAAGCTGATCAGCAATCTCGACGCCAATGCCGCGCACATGCGTGCGCATGCGCGAGATGGTCGAGGTGGCCGTCGATATGCTCCACGCCGGCCAGACTGACCGAGTTCGGCCAGCTCCTGCACGAAAGCTGGACGCTGAAGCGGCGCCTGACCGACGGCACCAGCACGACGACGATCGACCGCATCTACGACGACGCCCGGCGCGCCGGCGCGCTCGGCGGCAAGCTGCTCGGCGCCGGCGGCACCGGCTTCATGGTGTTCGTGGTGCCCCCGGATCACCAGGCCGGCCGTGCGTGCGGCGCTGTCACATCTCATCACGGTTCCGATTTCCGCCGACTTTCACGGGCTCGACGATCGTCTACCGCAAGGAAGAAGAACTACTCGGCCCGGGCGGTTCGCGCGACCTGATCGCGACATGAGGGAGCAGCAGGATGGAAGTATTCACGACAAAGCTCGAATCGGTCCTGTTGATCAAGCCGCCGACGGTGTTCGAGGATTTTCGCGGCCACTACATCGAGACCTACAATCGCAATGCCTACTTCACCGCCGGCATTCCGATCGATTTCATCCAGGACGACATTTCCGATGTCGCACCGCCACGTGCTGCGCGGCATCCATGGCGACACCAAGACCTGGAAGCTGATCTCCTGCCTGCAGGGCAGCTTCTACCTGGTCGTGGTGAACAACGACCCGAACTCGTCGCAGTACCGCGAGTGGGCGGCATTTACCCTGTCCGAGACAGCAACCATCTGCAGGTGCTGGTGCCGCCGAATTTCGGCAACGGGCATCTGGTGATGAGCGAGCGGGCGATATTCCACTACAAGCAGAGCACCGAGTACAATCGTGCCGGCCAGTTCACGCTTCCGTGGAACGATCCGGCGCTGAACATCTGGTGGCCGATGCCAAATCCGATCGTGTCCGAACGCGACCAGGGAAACGCCGTTGAGGGCCGCGGCCTAGACGGCCGGGACGCGAGCTCACGAACTGGTCGAGTTCATCGATCGCCGAGACCAGGTGGTACAGCGTGCTGGCGGGCATGAACTTGCTCACGCACGCGCCGCCGTCGGTCAAGCCTGTCGATGCCAGCCCCCGCCGGGTCGGACGTCAGGAAGCGGTCACGCAGCAAGCCAGCCAGCGCTGCCGCCTTTTTCTCCGAGCCTGACCGACCAAGCCGGGCTTCGACGAGATTGGCTTTGATCGCTTCGGCGATCGGCCAGATGCGACGGGAAGTGGTGTGGTGCGAGCCGTCGAGCAGAACCTCATCGACGATCAGCCCTTGGCTGTCGAAGCCATGTCGATCGGCATGACCGTAGAGCGCATCGACGTAGGGCTGCAACGCTGCGGCCGCTGTTCGCGCTCGAACCACCGCAGCAACCAGACCCATTCGTAGTGATGGCCCGGTTCGACGATGCTTGCCGGCCGAACCATGCGCCGGCTGAAGCTCGGCTGTCGAAGTACTCGCCGAGCGCGCCCGGACTTCGGCGTGAAAAAGCGCGAGTCGCGAACAGGTCGAAGAGATCTCCTGCCCGCGCCAGGTAGCGCGGCTCGGCAGAACTCGACCACAAGCGCCAGCAACGCTTCGAACAGATGCATGTGCGGATTCTGCCGCCGCAGGAGGTCCTTGGACGGCCAGCCCTCCCCGAAGCCGACGCCTCCGGCAGCTCTGAGGTTGTTGTCGAGGAAATCCAGAGTTTCGTCGGCCAAGCGTCAGCGCTTCCGTCGGCCCGTCGACTGAACGTAGGAAGCGATCGCCAGGAGCACGAAGGCGTGGGCGTAGAGGCGCCGTTCAGGATTCACGACGGCACCGTCGCGCCCTATCGAATGGACCCAGCCTCCACGATCATCCCGACCATGGAAGTCGCGCAGCATGGAGCCGATAGGCGCAGCTCGGCCAGTTCAAGCGCCGCGTGATCCCAGCCTCTGCGGGCCGCGAGCGCGTAGACATGCACTCTGGCGCGCCTGCACCATGAGACGCAGCGGGACATCGGCAGTGGGTCCGCCGCGAAGCGACAGGCGTTCCTCGAACCTGCCGTTGACGCGGTCGAAACCGGCGCCTGCCCAGAGCGGCAGGGCGTGGCCGATCGTCCAGTCTCGACAATGCCCGGATATGCCGCTTAGCGACTGAAGGCTCAAAGATCGACCTTAATGCGCGGCAAAGACCCTCGCCCGACGTTGTAACCGTCGTCATTTGAACTGAACCTCGGCAACGCGGTCCCTGGGCAGGGCGACAATGTTTGCCGACAACGCGAACGCCGGCCCCGAGCCGTTCCGGCCAGGCCGGTGATCGAAGAGAAGACCAGAACCTCATAGTCAAGCTGGTCGCGCAACGTCGCCAGCAACAACTCGGCGCTGTTGCTGCTGGGCACGCAGGGCGGCGTCGTTGATCTCCACCAGAAGCGACCGGCCGCATGGTCTTCGAGGACGGCGTGAGCGCCGGCAATCACGCTCGCCTCGGCTCCTTCGACGTCGATCTTCACGAAGTCCACGCGCGCCAGGCCGAGACGGGCGATCACCGCGTCGAGCGGCTCGACCGGCACGCGCTCGAGACTGGCGCGCACGACGTCGTCGTGGGCGAAACCGCCGAGCGTGTTGTGGCCGGCGTGCACGCCGTGCGCCAGGTGAAGGTCGGCAATCCCGACGGCCGCGCCGATGGCCGCCGGCACGACCGGACACGTTGTCGAGGCCGTTGCGGCCGAGGTTGCGCTGCAGGTGCGCGCGCTCGCGCGAACTCGGCTCGGCCGCGACCACCCGGCCGGACGGCCCGACGCGGCGCGCGGCGAACAGCGTGTAGTAGCCGTCGTTGGCGCCGACATCGACGAAGACCATGCCGGGCCTGCAGCACGCGATCGAGGAAGGCAAATTCGTTGGGCTCGAACGAACCGCAGACATAGAGGCACAGGCTGTTGTCGTTGCCCAGGGTCAGGTCGACCGTCGTGCCGCCGTGCCAACGCACGGTGAGCGGCACCGCAAGCTCCTTCTCGCGGGCGGCTTCCCACAGGGCGCCGCGCCGGCAGGCCAGCCACCGGCGCTGGTCGTAGTACTCCTCGGCGAACACCCAGCCCGGCCGCGGCCTCAGACGGGGCGTGCCGGGCGCCAGGAACGCCGCATAGGCCGATCCGATCGTCGGCGCGTTCACGATCAGCCAGCGGCCAAGATTGTCGAGGTGGTAGCCCACGCCCGAGCAGATCCGGTCCCAGGCGCTGGAAGCGCTGATCGAGCGGCGGGCAGTAGTCATTCGGCGGATCGGTGCCCCCTTCGTGCCTAACGCGTGTGCCGTGTCCGGCTAAACCACCGGCTGTCGAGCGTCAAGCGCGCCTGCATCTTGCCATAGTCCCGTTATAAGTCCGGCACAGTCCGTTGCAGCAGAACTGTTGCGGAATATAATAGCCACCCCTCTACCAAACTTGCCGGTGCAATGTCCGCGCTGTTCCTCCGCATCCTCCTCGCCGCCGTCATCGCGTTGCTTTCCGTCTCTTGCGTCGGCCCAGGGCCTGCGCGTGGTGGCGCGGGTGAATGACGACGCCATCACCGATTTCGACCTCTCGCAGCGCGTATTGTTCGCCATCCGCACGACCGGCCTGCAGGACAGCCCGGAACTGCGCCAGCGCATGGCCGCCCAGATCCTGCGCCAGATGATCGACGAAAGGCTGCAGATCCAGGACGCCAAGCGGCTGGGCCTGAAGACCACCGACGGCGAGCTGCAGCAGCGTTTCGCCGACATCGAACGCGGCGCCGGCATGGCACGCGGCCAGTTCAAGCAGTACCTGCAGAGCGTCGGCGTCCCCTACGAAATCGCCGTCCAGCAGATCGAGGCGCAAATCGCCTGGAGCAAGATCGTGCGCCGGCGCGTCCGTCCCCAGGTCGATGTGTCCGGAAGCCGAGATCGACGACGCCCTGAGCCGCATGCGCACCAACGTCGGCAAGACCGAATCGCGCGTGGCCGAGATCTTCGTGCCTGATCGACAGGGCCGACCTGGCCGACGAGGCCAAGCGCAGCGCCGACCGCATCACCGAGCAGCTCAAGCGCGGCGCGCCATTCGGCGCGGTCGCCCAGCAGTTCTCGCAGGGAGCGACCGCCCAGGCCGGCGGCGAGCTTGGCTGGATCCTGCCCGGATCGCTCGATCCCGCCCTCGACGCGGCCGTCGAGAGGCTGCCGGTGCGGCAGTACTCGGAGCCGATCCGCAGCACGGCCGGCTGGCACATCCTCTATGTCGATCGACCGCCGGCAGTTCGCGGCGACGCGGCCCGACGACATGCGCCTCAACCTGGTGCAGCTGACCCTGGCGCTGCCGACGAACGCCTCGCCGGACGAGACCAACCGCGCCTCGGCGGACGCCCAGAAGGCGATGGCCGCCGTCCGTCAATGCAACGACCTGCACGCGCAGGTCGCGCCAGTTGAAGGGCGCCACGTCCGGCGATCTTCAGGGCGTCCGGGTCGGCGACCTGCAGGCCAACCGCCAGATGTTCGAGGAGATCCCCAAGCTCAACGTGGGCGGCACCGCCGGGCCCTTCCGGGTCGCCGAAGGGCTCCAGGTCGTGGCGCTGTGCAGCAAGGTCGGCGGCGACGGCCTGCCGGCCCGCGACGTCATTTCCCAGCAGCTCCTGCTGCAGAAGCTCGAAGCGGCCGGGCGTCGCTACATGCGCGACCTGCGTCGCCAGGCCACCGTCGACATCAAGCAGCCATGACGGTCAGCCGCGCCGCTCGCCGTGACGATGGGCGAGCCGGCCGGCATCGGCGGCGAACTCAGCCTCAAGGCGCTGGTCGATGCGCCAACGCGGCGATCGGCCGTTCTTCGTCCTCGACGACGCCGCCCGGCTGGCCGCCCTCGCCGGCAAGCTTGGCCTCGAATGTTCCGGTGCGCCAGATCGACCGGCCGGCCGAGGCCGGCCAGGCCTTCGAGACGGCGCTGCCGGTGCTGCCGGTGCGGCTGCGGCGCGCCCGTGCGGGCCGGCCATCCCGACCCGGTCAATGCGCCGGCCACCCTGGAGGCCATCGAGCGGGCCGCCAAACTGGCGCTTGCCGGCGAGGTCGCCGGCATGGTGACCAATCCCATCCAGAAGAAGACCCTGCAGGACGCGGGCTTCCGCCATCCCGGCCACACCGAGTACCTCGCCGAACTGGCGGGCGGCGTCGAGGTCGCCATGATGCTCGCCTGTCCCGAGTTGCGCGTCGTGCCGGTGACCATCCATCTGTCGCTGGCCGAAGCCGTCCGCGTCCTCGACACCGGCCACGATCGTGCGCGCCGGCCGCCTCGCCGCGGCGGGGCTCAAGTCGCTGTTCGGCATCGACCGGCCGCGGCTTGCCGTGGCCGCGCTCAATCCGCATGCCGGCGAACAGGGCTCGATGGGCGACGAGGAAGGCCGGCTGATCGCGCCGGCGGTCGAGGCGCTGAAGCGCGACGGCATCGACGCGCGCGGCCCGGCGCCGGCCGACACGCTGTTCCACGCCGCCGCCCGCGCGACCTACGACGCGGCGCTCTGCATGTATCACGACCAGGCCCTGATCCCGATCAAGACCGTGGATTTCGCCGGCGGCGTCAACGTGACCCTGGGCCTGCCCTTCGTGCGGACCTCGCCCGATCACGGCACCGCGCTCGACATCGCGGGCACCGGCCGCGCCGATCCCACGAGCCTCGATCGCCGCGCTGCGCATGGCGGACGACATGGCCCGCCGGCGGCAGACCTGAACGTCGGACCCGAGATGGACGACCTCGCCCGGCTGCCGCCGCTGCGCGAGACCATCGCCGCCCACGGCCTCGATGCGCGCAAGCGCCTCGGCCAGCATTTCCTGCTCGACCTCAACCTGACCCGGCGCATCGCCCGCGCGGCGGCGCCGCTCGATCGAGGGGACGGTGATCGAGGTCGGTCCCGGCCCCGGCGGATTGACGCGCGCCCTGCTCCTGGAGGGCGCCGAGCGCGTGGTGGCCGTCGAAGCTCGACAGCAGAGCCGTCGCCGCCCTGCAGGAGCTTGTGGACGCCGCCGGCGGCCGCCTGCAGATCGTCCAGGCCGACGCTCTCGAGGTCGATCTGACCGACTTGGGGCCTGCGCCTCGCCGGATCGTCGCCAACCTGCCCTACAACGTCTCGACAGCCCTGCTGGTGCGCTGGCTGCACCAGGCCGACGAAATCGCCGACATGGTGCTGATGTTCCAGAAGGAGGTCGCCGACCGGCTGGCCGCCCAGCCGCGCAGCAAGGACTACGGCCGGCTCTCGGTGCTCGGCCCAGCATGTCTGCACCGTCCAGCGCCTGTTCGACGTGGCCCCCTCGGCCTTCGTCCCGCCGCCCAAGGTCACCTCCTCGGTGGTGCGGCTGCGTCCCCGACCCGCAGACCTCCGGCTGGCCGATTTGAAGGCCCTGGAGAGGGTCACCGCGGCGGCCTTCGGCCAACGCCGCAAGATGCTGCGCGGCGCACTGGCAGGCGCTGTTTGCCGATCCTGTGGCCGTCCTGACCGGGCTGGGCCTCAGTCCCACCGCCCGGGCCGAGGAACTTACGGTGGCCGATTTCGTGCGGTTGAGCCGAAGCGCTGCCTGCAACATGGGTTAACGCCAATTGGCCCTTGACAATATGAGTGAGTGCTCACTAATATTCAAACATGATCCGTTCACTGGCCTTCAATCTCTTCTTCTACGTCTTCACCCTTGTGACGGCGATCGTCGGCATCATCCTGGTGCCGATCCCGACGCCGGTCGCTGCTGCGCGGCCTGCTCCATTACTGGGCCCGCGCCGTTGTCTGGGGCGCGCGCTGGATCGGCGGCATGAAGGTCGAGATCCGCGGCCGGCAGAACATTCCGCGCCGCGGCCCTGCCCTGCTCGCCAACAAGCACCACAGCGAGAGCGACGGCATCTTCCTGGCGGCCTGCATTCCCGGCATCGCCTTCGTCGCCATGCAGGAGCTGTTCCGCTATCCGGTGATCGGCGCCATCCTCTATCGCCTGCAGATGATCCGGGTCGACGCCTGCGGCGGCGGCAGGAGCGCGAGCATCTCGCCGAGTTCGCCAAGCGCGCCTACGACAGCGGCCGCCACATCGCGATCTATCCCGAGGGCAATCTGATGGCGCCGGGCGAGCGCGAGCGCTACCGCTCCGGCATCTACTATCTCTATCGCGACCTCGGCCTGCCGGTGACGCCGGTCGCGACCTCGCTCGGCCTGCTGTGGAACCGCCGCGACTGGCGGAAGAAGCCGGGCCGTGCCGCCATCGAGTTCCTGCCCGCCATCGAGACCGGCCTCGACAAGCAGGCCTTCATGCGCCGCCTGGAGGACACGATCGAAACGGCGAGCGACCGGCTGATCGCCGAGTTCTCCGGCCGGCCCTACAGCGGCCTCCGAACTCGTGCTGCGCTCGCAGGGCCAGACCGGCATCGGCCAGCCGATCAGCGTCCCTCGCGCAGCGCCTTGACGAATTCCGACAGGCCGACCTGACGCTCGCGCTTCAGCCGCTCGGCCGTCAGGATCGACTTGAGCTGCGTCAGGCTGGTGCGCGATGTCGCGGTTGACGACGGCGTAGTCGTACTCCGCCCAGTGGCTCATCTCGTCGGCGGCCTTGGCCATGCGCTGCGCGACGATCGTCCGTGCTGATCCTGCGCGCGCGTGATCAGCCGCTTCTCGAGGTCGCGCGTCGAGGGCGGCAGGATGAAGACCGTGACCAGGTCGCTCGCGCCCTTGTCCGCGAGCTGCTGCGTGCCCTGCCAGTCGATGTCGAACAGCATGTCGCGGCCCGGCATCGAGCGCCGTCGTCCACCGGTGCCGCGCGGCGTGCCGTAGTAGTTGCCGAACACCTCGGCGTATTCGAGGAACTCGCCGCGCTCGATCATGCCGCGGAAGGTCGGCGTGTCGATGAAACGATAGTCGACGCCGTCGCGCTCGCCCGGCCGCTTCTGGCGCGTCGTGCACGAGACGCTGAGCTGGATCTGCGAGTCGTTCGTCCAGCAGCTGACGCGACAGCGTGGTCTTGCCGGCGCCCGAGGGCGAGGACAGCACCAGCATCAGGCCGCGCCGCTGGATGGCCGAGGCGCTCGGCGTCATTCGACATTCTGGACCTGCTCCCGCATGCGCTCGACGGCGCCCTTCAGATCGATGCCGATGCGCGTCAGCTCGATGTCGGCCGACTTCGAGCACAGCGTGTTGGCCTCGCGGTTGAACTCCTGGCAGAGGAAATCGAACTTGCGGCCCACCGGATTGTCCGGCCGCGCCTCGGCGAGCAGGGTGCGCGCCTGGGCGATGTGGGCGGCCAGCCGGTCGAGTTCCTCGCGCACGTCGGCCTTGCCGACCAGCAGTGCCACTTCCTGGGCGAAGCGCTCCTCCGACAGCGGCGGCGCGCGCTCCAGCAGCTCGGCGAGCTGGCTCTCGAAGCGGGCGCGCAGCGTGCCGATCTGGGCCGGTGGCGCGCTCGGCCGCGCGCTTGCACAGGCTCTCGATCTCGACGATGTGGCCGTCGATCACCCGGCCAGCGCCTTGCCCTCGGCGGCGCGGGCCGCGGCCAGCGCCTTCAGGACCTCGTCCAGCGTGGCCGACGAGCGCCTTGTCGAGGGCGGCGAGCGCCTCTTCGGTCTCCTCGCCCTCGTCCTCCTCCTCGATGACGCCGCGCACGCGCAGCAGTCCGTCGGCGGTCGGCGCGGCCGCGCCGGTGCTCTTGCGCACCTCCTCGACCAGGACGGCCGAGCTCGGCCAGCAGCGCGCGATTGATGCGCAGCGGCTTGCCCTGGCGCTCGCTGCGTGATGGTGAGCGTCAGCGAGACGTTGCCGCGCTTCAGGCTGGGCCGCCGACGGCGGTGCGCGCCGGATTTTCCAGACGGTCGAAGCCCTGCGGCACGCGGCAGCGGATTTCCAGATTGCGGCCGTTGACGCTGCGCGCCTCCCAGACCCAGCGCCGCCGCTCATCCGACCCCTGCGCCCGGGCGTATCCCGTCATGCTTGCGATCAATAATCCAACTCCACTGCCACTCCACTGGCCGCACCGCGGCGAGGCACTCTAGTATCGGCCCCGAGCGCATACAACGCGCCGCGCCGGAAGGTTATCCCATGAAGAACTTCTCAAGCATCGTCATCACCGGCGCCTCGAGCGGCATCGGCGAGGCGCTGGCGCTCGACTATGCCGCGCCCGGCGTGGCGCTGCGCGCTGAGCGGCCGCGACGCCGGCCGCCTCGAGGCGGTCGCCGCCGCCTGTCGCGCCAAGGGGCGCCACGGTCGTCGCCGACACGGTCGACGTCGTCGACCGCGAGAAGCTCGCCGCCTGGCTCACGGCCTTCGACGACGCCCATCCGGTCGATCTCGTGATCGCCAATGCCGGCATCTCGATCGACAAGGACAATTCCTCGCTCGACGATTTCTCGGTCGATCCGCAAGACGCTCGACGTCAATGTCGGCGGCGTGCTCAACACCGTCGAGCCGCTGCTCGTCGCGCCTGATCGCCCGCAAGCGCGGCCAGATCGCCGTCGTCTCCTCGCTGGCGAGCTTCATCGGCCTGCCCTACTCGGCCTCGTACAATGCCAGCAAGGCCGCCGTCCGGGTGTGGGGCGAGAGCATCCGCTACGTGCTGAAGAAGAGACGGCATCGGCGTCAGCGTCATCTGTCCCGGCTTCGTGGTGAGCCGCATGACGGCGAACGCGCCCTTCCCCATGCCCTTCCTCGATGACCTCGCGCGCGCGCCTCGTCGATCATCCGCGCGGCCTTCGAGCGCAACCACGCCCGCATCGCCTTCCCGATCGGCACCAAGCGTCGCGGTCTGGCTCGGCCAGTCGCTGCCCGGCCGCTGGACGGCGCGGGCTGCTCGGCGCCTGAGCGGCCGGTGAACGCTCACTTCATCTGGTTGGTCAGCAGCGCCGCGGCGCCGCCCTGCTCCTGGCCGTATTTCAGCAACGCCGAGCGCGCCGCCGGCGGCGTAGGCCGCGACCGCGCCCAGCAGCCGCTTGAGCTGGTCGGGGCTCGGAACGGTCGAACTTGCAGTAGGCGCCGCGCGTCAGCTTGGCGATCTGCGGAAACACGCCGCGAGGCGACGCGGTCGCTCGCCCTCCTGGAAGACGAACACCGGCAGGCCGAGCAGGCCCGAGCTGGCCCGCCTCGTGGCCGACCTGCGTCGACATCCTCCTCGCAGCAGTCGCCGACGAAGACCACGGCATCGATGCGGCTCTCGCGCCGCTGCTCGGCGGCGTAGCGCAGCAGGCGGCCGATCTGGGTGCGGCCGGCCAGGCAGCGCACCGCGCTCATCAGGCGCGCCAGCTCGCGGCCGTCCGACGTCCAGCGGCTGACCTTGAACTCGTCGAAGCCGCGATAGAAGGCGAGCCGCACGTCGATGCCGCCGATCGCGCTCGGCCGCCACGAACATCTCGCCCCGCTGCGTGCGAGGCATGGTCCCAGGTCGGCTCGCGGCTCGCCGTGGCGTCCATGGCGAACAGCAGGCGGCCCGCGACCGCCGCCGGCGGCCTCGGCGGCAGGCTGGCGACCTCGCGCGCGAAGTCGTCCATCGCGGACGGAGGTCGCTGCCGTGCCCTTTGGTCGGTCCAACTCCGGTCTTCCGGGCCATCGCGACATGCAAGGAAAGACCGACCTCCTTGTCAAATGATTGTGCGAGCGGCACGGCAATTTTGGCGCGGTGACGCGACACAGCCGGACAGGCTATTAGAGCCGGCGCAAATCAGGCCCCCGAGACCCGACCTCGACAATCGCCCGATCATTGTTCCAATGAAAGTCGCGCTCAAGAACGTCCTGCTGGTCCTTCGCTATTTCGCTTCTTGTGTTCTGTTCGCTTTGAAGGCCTCACCCGCCTGATCCTCGACGACGGCATGCTGTACGAGCTCGAAATGTGGAAGTACGCGCGCGAGGTCAAGGTCCGCGACCTGCGGCCGGACCTCGGCCATCGCCATCGGCACCATGCCGAGGCCAACGCTCATGGGTGTCGACGGTGCGGACCGACTCTCGCGGCTTGCGCGCGGCCGGAGATCGACGAGAAGGCGCGGCGCTGGCGTGGCCCGCATCGCCTTCGTCGGCGATCTGATCACGATGGGCTGGGGCGTCGCCGAAGCAGGACACGTTCGCCCATCAGGTCGTCGACGTGCTGCGCCAAGGCCGGCCGCAAGGTCGACGGCTTCAACCTCGGCGTCGGCAACTACAACACCTCGCAGGAGCTGGCGCTGTTCCGCGACGTCGGTGCGCGCCTGAAGCCCGACATCATCGTGCTCTGCCTACTTCATCAACGATGCCGAGCCGATGCCGCACTATTCCGACCAACGGCTGGCTGATCGAGCATTCGGCGGCCTGGGTCGTCGCTGCGCTACCGGCTCGATCTGCTGTTCCGCCAGTTCGGCGAGGCGCCCGACTGGAAGCACTATTACCGCGACGCTCTACGATCCGGATGCCGCCGGCTGGATACGAGACGCAGAAGGCGCATCGCCGGTTTGCCGCGACGCGCGCGCGAGCTCGGCGCCGAGCTCGTGGTCTTCAACATCCCCGAGCTGCGCGAGCTCAAGCCCTATCCGCTTCGCCGACATCACGGCCAAGGTCCGCGCCGGTCGTCGAAGGCGAGCGGCGTGCCCTTCGTCGATCTGCTGCCCACGGTCGAGAACCTCGAACCGTCGAGCCTGTGGGTCACCGTGCCCGATCCCCATCCCAACGGCAAAGCCGAGATCGCCTTCTGCGCGTAGGCATGATCCCGCGCCTCCTGCCGATGCTGGACGAGCTCTGCCTCCGCACCGAAGGGCAAAGGCTGCTGATCGCAGCACAGGGAAGCTGTGAAAGCACATCGCTTCTTCTGGCCCTCTTACTTCGTCTGCTGCTGGATCGACGCCGCGCCTGCGGATGCGAGGCGACCGCTCTCGTTCGTCGTGCTCGTCCTGGGCCGGCGCGCGACGATGCGGTTGGCCAAAGATCGCCGCCTCCGTCCCTGACGTCATCGCGCTGCAACGACTGGCGCTGCGCGACCGCCGCGATCATTCGACGCGTCCGCCGGACGTGCGCTCGCTCCGTCCTGCGTGGCGACAGCTTCCTCGAAGGCGTTCTTCGCGTGGCGCCGCTGTCGGCCTTTCGTCGAGCAAGCGCCTGGCCGCGGCCGGCCATGACCGACACGTGGAGGCGATCAACTTCGGCGTCTCGGCGACGGGACCGCGCCACCAATACTATCGCATCAAGAACGTGGCGCTGGCCTGAAGCCGGACGCCATCGTGCTGGCCGTCTCGCGCTGGCAACGATTTCATCTCGACGCCTTCCGGCGGCTGGATGCGGCCGCCTGATCGCCGAGCTGCCGACTGCCGTCGCTGCTCGGCGCCCTGCGCCGCGCACCACCTGGCCTCGCCGTCAACCGCCTCGGCCTCGGAATTCGGTCGCAAACAACAAGGTCATCGACCGGCGAATTCGCCCGGCTGAACGGATGCCTCGCTGCCGGCGGACGAGCGGCTTGATCGCGTCGTGCAGCACCTCAAGCAGAACTACTACCCCGGCCGAGCGAAGAGGCGATCCGCGAGAACCCGCATCGCGCGGCGGCGACAGGTTCTGGACGGTCTCGACAAGCGCCGCGACCCGAGGCCAGGTTCCTTGCTGGATGGCCGCTACCGGGCTGGTCGATTGGGAAACCGGCAACTGGAAGATGCCGCGCGATGCCGCAGGAGTGCCGATCGCCTGGACGGCACGCGCGATGGTCGACGAGACGCTGAGCTGGCTGGTCGCCGCCGACCGGCTGGCCAAGGAGAACGGCGTGCCGCTCGTCGTCGTCGCCTGATACCGGTCGGCAACGGTCTGATCCGGCACCTACGCTGACTTCTGGCGGCCGTGGCCGAAGTATTTCAGCACCGTCGCTCAGCGCCGACGCCCGCCATCGTCGTCTGGCCGTGAAGCTGCCAGACGGCCGTGCCGTTCTTCGATCTGCGTGACGATCCTCGGCGGCGTGCCGGGCACCTATCGCCTGACGGACGGCCACTGGACGGAGCGCGGCACCGAGATCGGCCGGCTGGCCGTGTATCGCGCGAGCTATGAAGATGCGCGCAATAGCGATGCTGGTGTATGTTGACGCGGGTATCCGACAGAAGCAATGACCGGAAACGCCCCGACTTTCGCCACGCTGTTCCTGCGGGTCTTCCTGCCGTTCGCGCTTCGCCTATTTCCTGTCCTACATCTTCCGCGGCGTGAACGCGGTGATCTTCCCCTATCTCGAGCGCGACATCGGCATCACCGCGGGCGATCTCGGCCTGCTGACCTCGGCCTTCTTCCTGTTCTTCGCCGGCTGCCAGCCGGTGCTGGGCGTCATGCTCGACCGCTACGGGCCGCGCCGCGTGCAGGTCGTGCTGCTGGCCGTGGCGGCGGCTGGGCTCGGCGCTGTTCGGCCTCAGCCTCTCGCTCGGCGAGCTGATCGTGGCGCGCGTGCTGATCGGGCTCGGCTTCGCCGGCGGCCTGATGGCCGCCATCAAGGCGATCACGCTGCTGGTATCCGCCGCGAGCGCTGGGGCCTGATCACCGGCTTCCACATGATGGCCGGCGGCGCTGGGCTCGATGGCGGCGACCCTGCCCGTCGAATGGTCGCTGTCGGTGCGATGAGCTGGCAGGGCCTGTTCTTCTGGCTGGCCGGCTTCTGCCTCGCCACCTCGGCGATCCTGTTCGTCGTCGTGCCCGAACGCGCCGCGCAGCGGCCGCGACAGCGGCACGCTGGCCGAGCAGTTCCGCATCACCGGCGTCGTGCTGACCGACGGCTTCTGACTGGCGCATCCAGCCGCTGCTCGCCGATCCAGCAGCTCGCCTTCATCGGCTGCATCACGCTGTGGATCGGGCCGTGGCTGCGCGACGTCGGCGGCATCGCCGACAAGGCAGCGCGCGCCGACATCCAGCTCTACACCGCGGCGGTCATGACCGCTGGGCTTTGCCATGAGCGGCGTCGATCGCCGACGGCTTCCGCCGCGATCGGCGTCAGCGAGCTTCGCCTCGGCCGGCATCATGAGCATCGCTGTTCGCCGCTGGTCTGCGGCTGGCTCGCCTTCCTGCCGTCGTTCCATCCCGGCCGTTGCCGTGGGTCGCTGTTCGGCTTCCTCGGCGCCTGCCCGATCCAGTACATGCCGCTGATGGTGCGCGTCGTTTCCCGCCCACTATGCCGGCCGGGTCAGCACCAGCAGCAACCTCGTGGTCTTCGCCGTGATCTTCGCCGGCCAGTGGGCGATCGGGAAGATCGTCGACCTGTGGCCGCGCACGGCGACCGGCTATGCGCCCGACGGCTACACCTGGGCGTTCGGCGCGCTGTTCATCCTGCAGCTTGCGGGTCTGGCGTGGCTGGCTGCTGTCGCGGGCGCGGCCGATGGCGCGGCCGCATCTGGTCGCGGCAGATTGAGCGCCGCCACGAGGTCGCGCACTTCCTGGCGCGCCGCGACGTGGCTCAAGGTCGAGCGACGGTCCTCGCCGCCTGCCGCGCTTGAGGTCGAGCAGCGTGAGGCCGCTCAGGAACAGCTCCTTGTAGATCACGCGCTCGCTCAGGCCCGCGGCGACGCGAAAGCCGATGCGCTTGGCCAGCGCCTCGATCACGCGTGCCCATGTCGCGCTTGTTGCGCGCGGCGAGCGACGACAGGCGATTGCGCATCACCACCCAGTCGACCGGCCGGCCGCCCTGGACGGCGCGCAGCTGGCGCTGCTTCCACACCGCCTCGGCATAGATCGAGGGCCGCACGATCTTGAGCGTGTCGGGATCGACCGCGCCAGCAGGTCGAGATCGATGAAGCTGTCGTTGAGCGGCGTCAGCAGGCGTGTCGGCCCAGGTATGGGCCAGCCGCGACAGAGTAGGTGTCGCTGCCCGGCGTGTCGACGATCGACGAAGTCGACCGCGCCGATCACCGGCTCGAGCGCCGCCTCGAAGCGCGCCTTCTCGTCGGCCTCGTCGCGGCGCGGTCGGCAGCGTCGACAGCGGCACGGCGGCGTGGACCGGCATCGGCAGGTCGACGCCCTTGCGCCTGGCGTAGGCGGCGCGGTTCTCGACGTAGCGGCCGAGCGTGCCCTGGCGGGCATCGAGGTCGAGCGTGGCCACGCGCGCCGCCGTCGCCCATCAGCGCCACGGCGATGTGCAGCGCCGTCGTCGACTTGCCCGAGCCGCCCTTCTCGTTGCCGATCACCAGCACGTGGGCGCGGCCCGGCGTCAGCGCGCCTGCGCCTGGCGATGCTGGGGTTGGGAGCGGATGGAAACTGCTGGTCATTCTGAGCGCGCCCCGGTTGGGAGAAGGTCGCACGAGAGAAGGCGCCACGGTGCGCGCTCAGCTGACTCAGGGCCTTGCGGATCCAGACGGCGGTGTCGTGGAACACCGCGCCGCCGTTGCGGCCAGCCGGGATCGGCCGAGGTGAGCGCGTTGATGCCCATGCCGGTCTCGAAGTTGCGGTTGGGCCAGATGCCTTCGACCACGACGACGCCGCTTCTGCTGGCCGGCCTTGGGCCTGGCAGTGCACGATGCGTCTTGCCGCGCTCGTTGCCGATCTCGACGCCGATCGCCCTCGGCGACGCCCAGCGCCGCGCAATCCTCGGGATTCATCATCGCCGTCGGCCGCACCTCGCGCTTCTGCGACGCTCGGCGTCTCGGTGAAGGTCGAGTTCAGGAAGGTGCGCGCCGGCGCCGCGACCAGGCGGAACGGCTTGTCGGCCGTGGCATTGTCGATCACGTCGAAATGGTCGGGCAGCGCCGGCATCTCCTGCCGCGCGGACCGTAGGCCGCCCAGTCCGGCTTGAAGCGGAACTTCTTGTCGGGCCAGGCGAAGCCGTCGAGGAAGTGCGAGGTCTCGAAGCCGAGATGGAAGTCCTGGCCGCCCTTCGCTCCAGTTGGTCTCGGCGTCCCACATGCCCGAGCCTTGCAGCGACTCGTCCATGATCTCCCACGGCGTCATGTCGAAGCCGCGATGCTTGCGCGCCCAGGCGCTTGGCCAGCTCGGCAGATCACGTAGTGGTTCTCGCGGCACTCGCCCGGCGGCTCGATCACCGCCTTGGTCACCTGGAAGAAGGTGTGGCCGCTCGCGGTGTAGAAGTCGTCGTGCTCGAGGAACATCGTGGCCGGCAGCACGATGTCGGCGAAGGCCGCCGTCTCGGTCAGGAACTGCTCGTGCACGCAGGTGAACAGGTCCTCGCGCGCAAGCCCTTGTGCACCAGCTCGAGCTCGGGGCAGACCATCGCCGGGTTGGTGTTCTGGATCAGCAGCGCCGTCACCGGCGGGCCGTCCTTCAGCGCCTCGCGGTCGCCGGTCAGGATCGGCCCCAGGCGCGACTGGTCGAGCTCGCGGATCGAGGGATCGACCATGTCGAGCCCTTCGATCAGCGTCTTCGGTTGATCGGATACATGCCGGTGTGGCCGTAGAGCGCGCCGCCGCCCTTGTATTTCCAGGCGCCGGTCACCGCCGGCAGGCAGGTCGACGGCGTGCATGTTGGCGGCGCCGTTGCGGCTGCGGCTGAAGCCGTGATGGCAGCGGATGAAGCGGCGCCTCTGGTCCGGCCGTAGAGCCGCGCGAAGGAGACGATCTCGTCGACCGACAGGCCGGTGATCGTCGACGCCCATTCCGGCGTGCGCGTCGCCACGTGCGCGGCCAGCTCGTCCGGCGCGTCGGTGTAGCGGCGCAGGTAGTCCCAGTCGGCGTAGCCTTCCTTGAACAGGACATGCATGACGCGCGACCGCCAGCGCGCCGTCGGTGCCGGGACGCACGCGCGAGATGGATGTCGGCCTGCTCGGCCGTGCCGGTGCGGTAGGGATCGACCACGACCAGCTTCGCGCCGCGCTTCTTGGCGCGCATGGCGTGGGTCATGACGTTGACCTGGGTGTTGACCGGGTTGCCGCCCCAGATCACCACCAGGTCCGGAATGCTCGTCGACCTCGCGCACGTCGGCGCCGCGCTTGGCGCCGACGCCGGCGATCCAGCCGGTGTCGGAGAGCGTCACGCAGATGGTCGAGAACCAGCGCGAGTATTTCATCGCGTGGCGCAGCCGGTTGATGCCGTCGCGCTGCACCAGCCCCATCGTGCCGGCGTAGTAGTACGGCCACACCGTCTCGCTGCCGTGCTGGCGCGCCTTGGCGATGAACTGCTCGGCCACGATGTCGAGCGCGTCGGCCCACGAGATCTCGGCGAACTGCTGCGAGCCCTTGGGACCGATCGCGGCGCAGCGGCTTCATCAGCCGGTCGGGATGGTGGATGCGCTCGGCGTAGCGCGCGACCTTCTCGCAGATCACGCCGGCGGTGTAGTCGTTGCGCATGCGAGCCGCGCACCCGGCCGATGCGCTTGCGCGTCCAGCCGCTCGACGTCCAGCGCGCAGGTGCTGGTGCAGTCGTGCGGGCAGACCGAGGGCACGATGGTGACGCCGGATCTCGTCTTCTTGGCCCGTGCGCTGCGGCGCATAGGCATGATCGTCGGGGACATTCCTGGACGCTCCGCGAGAAGTGCCGCAGCATACCGCGCGTCCGCCCATGGAAACACCCCGCACCCGCCGCGCCACGACGCGCCGATGCGCCGCTGTCGTCGCCCCGGCCGCTCCTGCGCCGGCGATTACCCACGGATCCGCGATCGCGCCGTGTTCGTGATCGACGGCGACGGCGGCCGATCGCCGCCATCGAGCTGGTGCAGATGCCGAAGCCATCAGTCTGTCGAGCATCTCGTCGCCGGCTGACGCGCAGAGCGCCGCCGGCTGCTCGCCCATGCCGCCAGCCGCGGCGCGCGCGATGGCCTCCGAGCTGCGCTGGCCGGGCTTCCGCGCCTGGCCGCAGGCGCGTCCGCAGCGGCGCCGCTGCAGCGGGCCGGTCGACCATCTCGACGATCTCGGCGTGCCCCTGTGGCGCGACGGTGCGGCGCCGCTGTCGCAGACGCTCTACTTTCCGCGGCACCTGGGCCGCCATCGCTCTGCTGATCGGCTTCGGCAGCATCTCGGCCGCGGTGTTCGTCGGCGGCGACGTCACGCTGGCGCACATCGCCATTCCCGCGCTCGCTCTGCGCGTCGCAGCGCTGCCGTTCGCGAGTCCTGGCAGATCGGTCTGCTGATCGTCGCGGCGGCGACGCAGCGGCCGGACGCTGGCGCGTTCGCCGCTGACGGCGGCGCCGCCGCAGCCGCATCGCTCGCCGATCGGCGCGCTGGTGCTGCGACCGCGCCGTGCCGGCCGCTCGTCGAGATGTGGGAACATCTACACCGGCGACGTGCGCGTCTGAACGACCTCACGGTCGCGGTCAGCCCCGACGGCAGCACGCTCTACGTCGAGGGGTCGTACGGCCTGGGCAGCGAGGACGCCGTGCGCCGCGCGCTGGACGCAGAACAAGGCGATCCGCGACCGTCGTGCTGGCCGGCCCGGCGGGCGGGCCTCCGTCGGCTTCGAACTCTACCGCGATGTTCCGCGAGCGCAAGCTGGCGACCCGCGTCGATGGACGGCTGCGCCTCGGCCTGCACCATCGCCTTCCTGGGCGGCGTCGAGCGCAGCATTTCGCCCGGCGGGCGGCTCGGCTTCCATCGCGCCAGCTTTCCCGGCATCAGGCGACAACGACATGTACGAAAGCAACCGCGACCTCCGGCGCTTCCTGATCTACAGCGCCAGGCTGACGCCCGAGTTCGCCGACCGGGTGTTCGCCACGCCGCCCGACTCCGATCTGGGTGCCGACGCCGCGAGGAATTGCTGGCGGGCCGGGTCATCAACCGCGTAAATCGCTGACATGATCCCGCGCGGCCTTTCCTACGACGAGGCGATGCGCCAGTTCCGCTGGCCCAGGCCCGAGCGCTTCAACATCGGCCGCGCCGTCTGCGAGCGCCATCCCGGCGCAGGCGCTGGCGCTGATCGTCGAGAACGCCGACGGCAGCGGTGCGCAACTGGACCTTCGGCCAGCTCTTGGCCGCGAGCTCGCGGCTGCGCCAACGCGCTCGCCGCCCAGGGCATCGGCAAGGGCGACCGCGTCGGCGTGTTCCTGAGCCAGGGCGCCGAGCTCACGCTCTGCCATCTCGCCGGCTACCGCATGGGCGCCGTCGTCCTGCCGCTGTTCACGCTGTTCGGCGAGGAAGCGCTGGAATATCGAGCAATACGTAACTGAACGAAGTACAA
>ERZ1370068.11250-contig-9880_pt1 | contig 44188 bp, 86 predicted proteins | sample MGYA00561227_ERZ1370068 | MGnify/ENA primary metagenome ERZ1370068 (study PRJEB38410, sample SAMEA6850437) | metagenome | study: Metagenomic assessment of the ecological functions of the soil: analysis of the soil microbiota associated with the...
TCGCTACGTATTGCTAAGATCTATAGCGGCGAACGATCCCTACGATCCCCTACACGAGCAGCTCAATGCGGCCATCCAACGCACAGCGCCGCGGACTCTGGTGGCGCAGCATCCAGGGCCACCACGAATGGCCGAGGCCCTGTCTGGACCGCGGCACAATACTACGACACGCCTTTGGTGGACTACGTGATGGATGCCACCGGGGAGGGGGATCTGGAGGTGGCCTGCCAGCACGCCATCGAGTGGTCCTTGCGCCTCTATAACCATGTGCCGCCGAAGCCAGTGGTCAATGGCCGAAGCGTGGTACGAAGGCGTCGCGGGCGGCACGGCGGAAATGACGGCGCAGCTCGGCTATCTGAGCTTCCTGTCGGGCAATTTTGGCTATACGTATGGCACGAGCCTGTGGAACGCTAGGGACGCCGACATCCCCGCCTGGAAAGCGTTTCGCGGTGCCACGTATATGCAGTACCTGTATGAGTTCTTCACCGCCCTGGACGGGGACGGCCGTTACAGCCGCATCATGAGCTGATCACAGAACCAGGCCACGCGCTCTCAGGATCGCATGGTCATGGGCGTGTCCGCGGATGGCCTGACGTATGCGCGCCTTCTTACCGCATGGCGGGACGATCAGCCTTGACCTCCACGGCACTGGCGGAGACCACCGTGGGAGTCACGTGGTACAACCCCCTCACGGGCCAATACCGCGACCAAGACACTGTACTCTGGGTGCCGTGCGCGCCTTTGTCTCGCCTTTCGGGGCCAGCCAATCGGCGCTGGTACTCATGGCGCAGTGACTGCTATCACTGGCGGGGACCACCCGCGCAGTCGGGCATGCCCCCGCGCAGTCAGTCGGGGTGGCCACCAACACACCCTAATCGAGAGCCGTGTACAGGCGCTCATCATACAGACTGCCGCTCAGAGGTTGAAACTTCTCGCGGAATTGCCTCGTGTGCCCAGCCATCACATGCGCTGCGAGAGCCTTCTGGTCCTGCCATATTTCTACGATCGTGCAATGGTTCTGCCGCGCTGCTCTGTTTGCAGCACCTCAAAGCGCACGTTGCCGTCATCGTTGCGACTGGTCTCGGCCAACTGCTTCAGCAAAACGAGGGGCTTCATCCTTGCCGGACGGTACTGCGTCGGCGTGGGTCACGACATACGTGGCTCACTGCGGCGTGGTGCGGCCAGCGCGTGAACCAAGCGCGAGCCCCTTTGTGGAGACGCTCATCGAATGGGCTGAGGCGCAGCGGTTGCAGTTTTTCGCGCCATTGTGCCGTGTGCGTAGCCAGCTGCCATGTGCGTCAAGGGCCTTCTGGTCCTTCCACGTTTCTAAGAGCACAGAAATGGTCGGTCGACCATGCTGTTGCAGCACCTCAAGACGCACATTGCCTTCCTCCTTGCGGCTCGTCTCACGGTACTGTCTGAGGAGAGCCATGGTCTCACCTTGGGACGATGGCATGACTTCGATGTAGGACACCGTATAGACGGCAGCATCGCTCGCTTCATCGGCGCGCGCTGCATACGCCAAGCCTAGCACTGGGAGAGCCAGGCTACACAGAAGATACAGGGAACGATACATGTCTCGACTCCTTCACATGGACGGATAGGCAGCATACAAGCACTCCTGTGGAGTATAGCGTACAAACACAGCGTCCTCACTGTGAAAGCGCCCAGCAATGCCTGGTCAGCGACGCACGTCAAACGACTTGCCTGTCCCCTCGTCCTGCGCAGCAGCGATGTGGGACATCCGTATACAAGGACGGGATGGTTCTCCGACGCACCCCTGCCGTCACATACGCGCGGATCACCGGGGTCTGGTCGCCCCAGTACTGACGCGATATGTGGCCAGGAGAGATCCGACAACGAGTGCAGGAACTCTTTGCCGATTACGCCGGCATGTAGGTGCCTGTTCTTCTTGGCACCACTCAAAGTTGCAAATGGTGGTCTCCTGTGTACGCCGGGTGCACGACATATAAGAGCGCCTTTGTGGCCATGACTAGAGCAGGCGCTGGCGCGCTCTTCATCATCACCGACGCGTTGATGTTGGAGCGTCGCGTTAGCGACATCGTCGCGCTGGCGCTGAAGCATCGGCTGCCCGCGATGTACCCCTGGCGGACGTGGGTCTGGCTATCAGGACGGTGGCCAGGCGACGGTGTGCCGGGCGGTATCCACGTATCCGTGCTCCCTGGAGCGAGGCGTAGTTTCACGCGCCAGTACGTGCTCTGAGCCGCATCGGCACACCAGGGCTTTTTGTTTTTCCTCTATGCTCATGCTATGATCGTGCCAGAGATACGTTGCCAAGCTGCTGGCGTGTGCAACGAGGTGGCAGTCAGTACAGGACATACGAGAGTGGAGCAGAGCTATGATTAAGGGTTTAGGGACATGTAGGTATCATTTGCGATGACTTCATGAAGATGCGGGACTTTTACACCCGTGTCATTGGCCTGACGATCACCGATGAAGACCAGAGCGCGGCAGTTGTTTCCTGAGCGCCGATCCCGAGCACGAACACCACGAGTTGAACCTGGGTCAGTCGAGAGGCCCAGACCACCCGGATGGCGCCAGGCCGAAGACCCAGGGGTTAGGGCAGATGTCCTTTATCGTGCCAGGCATGGACGACTTGCGGACCTTGCATCGATCGGTTCCAGGCAGAAGGCACGCGGATTCTCCGGACGGTCACCCACGGCATTTCGGTGAGCATCTACTTCCATGACCCTGAAGACAACGTCGGCGAGGTGTATTACAAGACGGGATACAACGTCCGCCAAGGCTTTAGCCGGCCCATCGACTTTGAGAAGCAGTCCGACGAGGAAATCCTGGCGTTTTCCCAATCCTTCGAAGCGACGATTGGCCCCCTTCCAGGGTGCCAAGCTCCCGGTTGGGCAAGCACATTAAGCTGTGGACAATCCGCAAGCTCTTAAAGCCCACCTAGCCGGCACGAGTGTGAGGTCAGGCCGCCTCAGGGCTGGGGCCGTGCCGAGCGCTTGCTGGCGAGCGCCTTACGGATCGGCGGCGACCGTCAAATTGGCGCGATATTCCACTAGCTTCTTGCCATGTCGCCACGGTCTGGCTCGGTGGTGACATGTCGAAGCCATTGATGCTATACAGTCCAGCCGCGAGACGTTGCTCCCGTGCGGATGGTCTGCGGGTCCACCGGTCGCCATGATTGCCTCATAGTGATAGTCGTCGTGGATGCCGGCCCGCGCTCTGACCGGACGTCGGGCCGTTGGTGCACGCCGAGGGTCTTGAGGTAGTCATAGCTCCACATATCCTGGGTGTAATACTCGGAATGAAGTGCACACTATGTGGACTCCACCACTGCTTATTTAAACGCTCTGCCACCGCGCGCATGCCGCGCTGGTTTGCCCTGTGATCCCCTCGATGCAGAACAATATCGGTGAAGCCGTGTTGTTTGAGACTGCTACAGACATCGGTGAGCAGAGGCCTCAAACGTCTCCGCGCGCAGGCCTGATCGTTCCCGGATACTCGCATGTGACCCGTAGGAGGCACGATGCTGCCCTCGGGGACGAACTTGATGATCGGCGCCACCAGTGCATTACCGAGCTGGCGGGCGATGGCCTCCGTGGTTGCCTCGGAGCACATAATTGTGTTTCCCAAAGCGCCAGCATACGGCCCATTCGGCTCGATCCCGCCGGTACCGACAATGACCGTGGTCTTGCTTGGCCTTCATGGCGTCTCGCACTTCCATCCAGGCCAGTTCTTCAAGAAAGACGCTGTCCAGCGCGGCGATGGGCCGTGGGGCCTGGAGTTCCTGGGCGAGGCTGCCCGCGACCAGGCAGCACCGCCACCAGCACCATGAGCCACGCAGCGTGAACCGACGGTAATGATGCATCTACTTGCTCCCGTAGCATTGCTCAAAGTTTGTGGATACATAAAAATTGTTGACGATATAGAGCCACTTCTGTTATAAACAGGCGCTAGGTATGTGGTAGTGGGAGGGTTCCCCCCCGGCTCCTTCCGTAAGGGTGGAGCCTCATGGCCTACGTTCAGCGCCATGCTGTTTGCGGCGGCGACGACCTGAGCTGTCCTCTTTTTTACGCCATCCCTGATGCGCTGGTCAAGTCCGGGCCTGGCAAGCCTATGGCTCGAGCTGTGCAGAGTCCTAGGGCGAGAGCAAGGCATCCGCGCACGAGTACCGACTGCTAGAGTACCTCGACGGAGCGCCAATTCCCCAGGTAACAATACGAGCCTCTCATGCAGTGCAACAGCTAGCAAGTAAGTTGCAGCGTAGCCAGACGATAAGCTAGTACCCCGCCAAAACTTTGTTCAGAGCTCATTAGGCACTTGTAATATCGGTGTTTAGCATCATGAAAGTGTCTCGTCTGGAGCACGGCAGCGAATCGACTTGCAGGAGGTAGGTATGACGTGGTAATTCCTCACAGGGAGTGACATTCCTCACTCGACGCCGCTTGTTACAGGGCGCCTCTGAGTGGCACTGCCGGCGTACTTGCCTGGCATCAGGGATGGCCACACCCGCGGACGGCACCTGGCGCGAAAGGGCGAGCCCAGCGGCCAGATGACGTGGGCCATTCACGTCACCATTGCCCCCACCTGGTTTGATCCCGCCGAGACGCCCAGGCGTCATTACCCCGTTCATGTTCTTATATGCGCTGCACGATGCCCTGGTGAAACCCATGCCTGACGGCCCCATGTCGCCCTCGTCTGGCGACGCAGTGGCAGTGAGAGTGCCGGATGGCCTGTCGTATGACTTTGAGTTGCGTCAGGGCGTGAAGTTTCACAACGGGGATCCGTTCACGGCCGAGGACGTGCAGTTCAGTTTCGAGCGCTACAAAGGCTCAGGCGCCACGGACCTGAAAAAGCGCGTCAAAGCCGGTGGAGATCGTCAACCCGCATCAGGTGCGCTTCCATCTGCATGAGCCCTGGCCCGATTTTCTGACGTTCTACGCCACACCGGCCACAGGGGCCGCCTGGATTGTCCCCAAGAAATATGTCGAGAAGGTGGGCGACGAGGGCTTTAAGAATCATCCCATTGGGTCTGGGGCCGTACCGTTTTGTGAGCCATCAGCCGGGGATCGAGGCGGTCTTTGAAGCCTATCCCGAGTACTGGCGCAAGACGCCGCACGTGAAGCGCCTGGTCATGAAGGGCGTTCCAGAGCCCACCACGCGTCTGGCCATGCTCAAGCGCCAAGAGGCGGATGTGGCCTATGGCATGTATGGGGCGGTGGCGGAAGAGATCCAGCGCGATCCGACCTTGAAGCTGCAACCCGCCGTAGCGCCAGACCACTGCAATGGATCGTGTTCACCTATGAGCAGTACGATGCGAAGTCGCCGTGGGCCGACAAGCGGGTGCGCCTGGCGGCCAATCACGCCGTCAACCGGCAGGCCATCAACGAGGCGGAAACCCTGGGTCACTCCGTGCTCACCGGGAGCATTGTGCCGCGTGCCTTCGAGTATGCCTTGCCGCTGGAGCCCTATGCCTACGATCCCCAGAAGGCCAAACAGTTGCTACAAAGAGGCTGGGTACCCCAATGGCTTCGATATGGGGAATGCAGTGTGGATCCGGTCTATACTGGCGTCGTCGAAGCGATCGTGAACGACCTCACGAGCGGTCGGCATGCGGGGAAAGTGCGTCCCATGGAACGGGCCGCGCTTTCATGGCGGCGCATAAAGAGCACACCCTGAAAAACCTGGCCTACCAGGGCAGCGGCGCGTTCGGGAATGCGGCCACGCGTCTCGGGGCGTTTGCCTATAGCAAGGGGCGTACTCGTGGATCAAAGACCCGGAGATTGATGCGTGGTATGAGCAGCAGGCGGCGGAGCGCGACCGCAGAAGCGCGAAGCCCTGTTGCACCAGATCCAGCAGAAGCTCTATGACGAAGCCCGCTTTATCCCGATCTGGGAGTTGGGCTTTTGTGTGCCTCAGGCCCACGGGTGGCGGTGTCAGGCATCGGCTTGATCACGTTGCACTCGTACTCTGCGCCCTTTGAAGACGTACAGTTAAAATCCTGAGTGCTCCTGTGATTGCTGCCAGATAAAAACTCGGGCTCGAGCGCGCGCTGTATCGGGAAGCGGGCGGTGGATACCGCCCGGACAAAGGTAATGGACCGCGGGCTGTGTCCCGTAGGAGGGGGAAAGTATGGTCCATAATCCCGTGCAGGAGTTGTCCTCTCTCACCCGACGTCGATTGCTCCGAGGCGCCGTGAGTGGCGCTACGGGACTGCTCGCCTGGCATCAGGCATGGCCACGGCTGCAGACAGCTATGGCGCAGAAGGGCGTACCGAGCTGGTCAGATGACGTGGGCGATCCATGTCACTATTGCGCCCGACCTGGTTTGACCCGGCCGAGACCACGGGCATCATCACGCCCTATATGTTTATGTACGCCATGCACGATGCTCTGGTGAAACCCATGCCCGACAACCCCATGATGCCCCCAGCCTCGCCACCAAGTGGAGCGAGAGCGCGGACGGCCTGACGTACGACTTTGAGCTGCGACAAGGGGTGAAGTTTCATAACGGCGATCCCTTCACCGCCGAGGATGTGCAAATTCAGCTTCGAGCGCTACAAGGGTCGGGGCCATCCGACCTGAAAAAAAGGTCAAGGCGGTCGAGATTGTCACGCCGCATCACATCCGCTTCCAGTTGCATGAACCCTGGCCTGATTTTCTGACTTTCTACGCCACGCCGGCCACCGGGGCGGGCTGGATCGTGCCGAAGAACTATACGGAGAAGATCGGTAGCGAGAAGTTCAAGAACAACCCATTGGCCTGGGGCCATATCGCTTTTGTGAGCTACCAGCCTGGCGTCGAGCTGGTCCTGGAAGCCAATACGGACTATTGGCGCAAGACACCGCACGTCAAACGCCTGGTGATGAAGAGCGTCCCCGAGGCAACCACCCGCCTGGCGATGCTCAAAAGCAGGAAGCCGATGTGACCTACGGGCTCTACGGCGCCTTGGCGGAAGAGGTGCGCCGCGATCCGAACCTGAAGCTCGAGCCGGTGATGCCCCCTAGGGACGCAGTGGATCGTGTTCGCCGATGTACTACACGATCCCAAGTCCCCGTGGGCCGACAAACGCGTGCGGCAGGCGGCCAACTACGCCATCAATCGGCAGGCGATCAACGAGGCGGAGACGCTTGGTCATCTCGGTCCTGTCGGGAACATTATCCCGCGCAAGTTCGAGTATGCCCTGCCCCTGGAGCCCTACGCCTACGATCCCGAGAAAGCCAAGCAGTTGCTGAAAGAGGCTGGGTATGCCAACGGCTTCGATGCCGGGGAGTGCGGTGTCGATAGTGTCGTATGCCGGCGTCGTCGAAGCGCATGGCGAACGATCTTACCTGCCGTGGGCATTCGGACCAAGGTGCGCCCCATGGAGCGGGCTGCCGCATCAGGCCGCCCTGAAAGAAAAGACCTTCAAACACCTGGCGTTCCAGGGGAGTGGCGCCTTTGGCAACGCCGCCACACGCCTCGACGCCTTTGCGCACCAGCAAGGGGCGCAGTCGTGGATTAAAGACCCTGAGATTGACGCCTGGTACGCGCAGCAGGCTGTCGAGCGTGACCGCAAGAAACGCGAGGCCTTGCTGCACAAGATCCAGCAGAAGCTGTACGACGAAGCGCTGTTTTATTCCGATCTGGGAACTCGGCTTTCTGTGCGCCTCGGGGCCACGCGGCCGCGGTGTCAGGGCTGAGTTTGATCCCGTTATTTGCGTATTCTGGACCCTATGAGGATGTCCAGCTACAATCCTGAGGAGGAGATGCATGACCCGCACAGTCCCAGCACACGTACACTGCACTGACTCGACGCCGCTTGCTCCAAGGTACGCTGGGTGGAATAGCCGGATTAGCAACATGGCAGGGTTGGCCGCGCCTGCAGGTCGCCATGGCGCAGAAAGGCGAACCCAGCCGGGCAGATGACGTGGGCGGTGCACATCAGCATCGCCCCGACGTGGTTTGATCCGGCGGAGACGGCGGGTGTGCATCACACCCTTTATGTTCCTGTATGCCATGCATGACGCCCTGGTGAAACCCATGCCTGACAATCAGATGTCGCCCTGCCTCGCGACCAAGTGGGACGAGAGCGAGGATGGGTTGACCTACGACTTCGAGCTGCGGCAAGGCGTGAAGTTCCACAATGGCGATCCCTTTACGGCTGAAGACGTCAAGTTTAGCTTTGAGCGCTACAAAGGGGCAGGGTGCTGCGGAACTGAAGCAGCAGGTCAAGGCCATCGAGATTGTCAATCCGCACCACATCCGTTTTGCGCTCCATGAACCCTGGCCGGATTTTTGACCTTCTATGCCACCCCGGCCACTGGGGCTGGCTGGATTGTCCCGAAGAACTATACGGAGAAGATCGGCAACGACGAATTTAAAAATAAACCCGTGGGCCTGGGGCCGTATCGCTTTGTGAGCTACAAGCCTGGCATCGAACTGGTGCTGGAAGCCAACACGGACTATTGGCGCAAGACCCCTGATGTCAAGCGTCTGGTGTTCAAGAGCGTGCCGGAACCCACGACGCGTCTGGCCATGCTCAAACAACAGGAAGCCGACGTGACCTATGCCATCTATAGTACGCTCGGGGAGGAAGTCCGGCGCGATAAGACCTGAAGTTGGAACCCACGCTGATTCAGGCACCGAGTGGGGCACGCTTCGTCGATATGTATGATCCCAAGTCCCCATGGCATGACAAGCGTGTCCGGCTGGCGGCGAATCACGCCATCAATCGCCAGGCCATCAACGAGGCGGAGACCTTGGGCTTTTCGACGGCTGTCGGGGGATTATCCCACGGACGTATGACTTTGCCCTGCCGTTGGAGCCGTATGCGTATGATCCCAAGAAGGCCAAAGCACTTGCTCAAAGAGGCGGGCTATGCGAATGGTTTTGATGCCGGGGAGTACTCGTGTGATGCCGTGTATGCGAGCGTCGTTGAAGGGGTTGTGAACGATCTCGGTGCCGTTGGGCATTCGCGCCAAGGTGCAGCCGCTGGAACGGGCGGCCATCCAAGGCGCCCAGCAGAGAAAAAAGGTGAAAAACCTGACCCGTATGGGCAGCGGTGCCCCTGGGAACGCGGCCACGCGTATTGAGGCGTTCATGCTACAGCAAGGGAGCGCAGTCGTTCCTCAAAGACCCCGAAATCGATCAATGGTTCGAGCAACAGTCACGTGGAACGCGACCGCAAGAAGCGCGAGGAGTTGCTGCACAAGATTCAACAGAAGGTGTATGACGAAGCCTACTTCATGCCGATCTGGCAGCTGGGCTTCCTGTGTGTCACTCAGGGCCACGGGTGGCGGTATCGGGATTAGGCGTTATCCGCTGCATGTCTACTCAGCGCCCTACGAAGATGTACGGTTGAGAGTCCTAAGCGCAAGACCTCGGATCACGGGTCTGGCAGGAGGAGAAAGGACAACCTATGCACGCGGTACATTCTGACACGGCTCTTTTACGCGTTTATCTCCCTGGTGCTCTTGAGCGTCACCATCTTTGTCATGATCCGCATTACCGGGGATCCTGTCGTCCTGATGGCCGACCCTGGAGGCCAAAGAGGAGGATCTGCAAGCGCTTGCGCATGGAGTTAGGCCTCGACAGAACGTATGTCCGAGCAGTATATCGTGTTTGATCACCAAGCTGGCGCGGGAGATTTTGGCAAATCATTCATGTATCGCATTCCGGTCTTTGAGTTGTATATGCAAGAGGCTGCCAGCTTCGATTCAGTTGGCAGGGGCAGCCATGGCCATTTCGGTTGATTCTTGGCATTCCCCTGGGGATTTTCGCGGCGGTGCGCGTCAATACCTGGCTTGGACAGCTTTAGCAATGTTTTCGCCAATCTTGGACTGGCGATGCCCAGCTTCTGGTTGGGCATCATGCTGATGCTGGTGTTCGCGGTGAATTTGCAATGGCTCCCGGTGCAGGGGCTCGGGGACAATCAAGCATATTATCATGCCCGCGGTGGCGCTGGGGCTTGGTCTTTACTGCGGCGAACATGCGCCTGGCGCGTTCCGCCATGTTGGAGGTGCTCGGCAGTGAATACATCAAACTGGCCCGTATTAAGGGTCTCACGGAAAGCCTGGTGATTCTCAAACACGCCTTCAAGAACGCCATCATTCCCGTGTTGACCTTTGCCTGTATCAATTTCGCCCTGATTATAAACGGTGTCAGTCGTGGTTGAGATCGATCTTCGCCTGGCCCGGTGTTGGCAGGCTCCTCTTTGAAGGGATCTCGTCCCGGAGATTTCCCCGTGGTCGCCAGACCACGGTCATTTTAGCAGGAGTCATGATCATTCTCGTCAACCTGCTGGTTGATACTTTTATACGCCTACATTGATCCGAGGATTCGCTATGGACAGTAGTCACGCACTTACCACCGACTGAGACGTTTGCCAGTCAATCTGTTGAGCTCTCCTGGTGGCAGCGGGTGACTGCCAGGCTGCTCGGTGGACCACCTCATCTCGCTGGGGATTCTGGCGGGGCTTGGTCTTCGTCGCTGCCTCTTCGCCGATTTTTGGCACCTATCCCTACAATGGCACCAGTCGTTACACCCCAGAAGTAGGTGAATTACGCAATAAATATCTCCCGCCGATGTGGCAGGCGCGCGGCAAGTCGCAGTTCATCCTCGGCACGGATCAGCAAGGGCGTGATATCTTGAGCCGTCTCATCTACGGCTCGCGGATCTCCCTCAAGGTCGCCGTGGCTGCGGTGCTCGTGTCTGGGATCATTGGGACCGCCTTAGGCATCATCTCGGGCTATATCGGCGGCTGGGTCGATCAGGTCGTCATGAGGATCACGGATGCCTGGCTCGCGTTGCCCCTGTTAGACCTTCGCCATTCTCCTGGCCGCGGTGGTCAAGCCCAACGAATGGAATATCGTGGTTATCCTGGGGGTGGTCTATTGGACGCGCTATGCCGGGTCATCCGTGGCGAGGTGTTGAGCCTCAGGGAGCGCGACTATGTGCGTCTGGCGATTGTGGCAGGATGCAGCCGGCTCCGGATCATGTGGACCCACATCATGCCCAACATTGCTAATAGTGCCGTCGTGCTCGCCACGTTGCAGCTCGGGGTGGTGGTCATTGCCGAAGCGACGCTGAGCTTTCTGGGCGTGGGCGTGCCCTCACCGCAGCCGGCGTGGGGCGTGATGCTCAACGATGGGAGAGCTGGCCTGATGACGGGTTCCTGGTGGCTCAGTGTCTTCCCGGGCCTGTGCATCATGCTCGTGGTGCTCGCGGCCAGTTCCCTGGGGGACTGGTTCCGGGTGTGGTCTGATCCACAGTTACGTCAATTGTAAGAGGCAATAATGGCCCAGCCAGTGCTTGAAGTCAAACAGTTACAGACCTACTTTTTTCTCGGCCCAGGGGACACGTGTCGTCAAGGCCGTCGACGGGGTCAGTTTCACGCTGAACGAAGGCGAGACCCTGGGCGTGGTGGGTGAATCCGGGAGTGGGAAGACGGTGACGTCAATGTCGCTGTTGCGCTTACTCCCCCTGCCGCCCGTATCGTGGGGGCGAGATCTGGTTCCAGGGCGAGAACCTGGTGACCAAATCCGAGCGCGAGATGCGACACCTGCGGGGCAGTCAGCTCACCATGATCCTGCAGGACCCGATGATGTCGCTAAACCCGCTGTTCACTATTGGTGAGCAGATTGCCGAGCCGCTGCGCATCCACCGCCATATGCGGGCAGCCAGGCTCGTGGAACGTATCAAGGAGTTACTCAGGGGGTGCGGATTCCGTCACCTGAAGTGCGCATGCGGGAGTATCCGCACCAGATGAGCGGTGGCATGCGCCAGCGCATCGTGGGCGCTATTGGGATTTCCTGCGAGCCGCACTTGCTCATCGCCGATGAGCCTACCACCAGCCTGGATGTCACCATTCAGGCGCAATATCTCAATCTGCTCAAGGACATCCAGCAACAGCAGCCGTCTGGCCATGATCTTTATTACCCACAACATCGGCATTGTCGCCAAGATGTGTGACAATGTCGCGGTGATGTATGCCGGCAAGCTGGTCGAACGGGCCCCCGTGCGGACGCTGTTTAATCAGCCGGCGCATCCCTATACCGAGGCGTTGCTGCACGCGGTGCCCAACGCTGACCGACCGCAGCAAGCGGCTCTGGAGCATTGAGGGACAGCCGCCTGACCTCGCCAACCCGCCGACCGGCTGCCCGTTCAATCCGCGTTGTCCCAAGGCTGAGGACCGCTGCCGCCGTGAGGTTCCTCCTGAATTTCAGGTGGGCGAGAACCACTATACCCGCTGCTGGCTGTGGGAGGGACGATGAGCGACAAACTGCTTGAGATCCGCGATCTGAAGAAACATTTTCCTGTCATGAAGGGCCTCATCTTCCAAAAGCCAGATTGGTCTCGTGAAGGCGGTGGATGGCGTCTCGTACTCGATTGGGGCTGGCGAGACGGTAGGCCTGGTGGGCGAGTCCGGATGCGGCAAAACCACCACCATGAAGATGATCCTCATGCTGGAAAGCCGAACGGCCGGGTCGATTCTCTTTCGGGGTGAGGACATTCAAGACCTGGCAGGGAAGGATTTTCAAAGCCTATCGCAAGGGCGTGCAGGCCGTCTTCCAGGATCCGTACAGCTCCCTGAATCCACGCATGCGGGTGGGGGATATCATTGGTGAGCCACTGGTCGTCAATGAAGCGCTCTCGAAGGCCAAGCTCCGGGAACGCGTGCAGGAGTTGCTGAATCTCGTCGGCCTTCAGACCAGGCTCGATCGGATCTGTTTCCGCACGAATTCAGTGGCGGGCAGCGGCAACGCATCGCCATCGCGCGGGCCCTGTCGCTGAACCCGAGCCTCATTATCCTCGACGAACCCGTGTCGGCGCTCGATGTCTCGATCCGCGCCCAAATCATGAATCTCTTGCAGGATCTCCAGGAGCAGTTCGACGTCAGCTATTTGCTCATTGCGCATGACCTGGCTGCCGTCCTGCACCTGAGCACCACCGTGGCCGTGATGTATCTCGGCAAAATTGTCGAACTCGCCACCAGCGAGCAGTTACGGGTGGAACCACTCCATCCCTACAGCAAGGGCCTCTTCTCCGCGGCCTTGCCGACGCACCCCGGACGAACAGCGAGAAGAAGTAATCATTACCGGTGAGATTCCCAGTCCGCTGAACCCACCCTCTGGCTGCCGCTTTCATCCGCGCTGTCCATTCGCCATGCCTATCTGTTCCGAAGTTGAACCCATGCTGCAACGAGGTTGATCCCTGGCCATCAGGTGGCGTGCCATCTGTACACGGAAGTGGCTTAAGCCCTCACACTCTGGATAGCGCCGACCCGAGGTATTCCTCTCCCCTCGATGGGGAGGGGAAGGGTGTAGACGCCCTCGTACACCAAGAGCCCCCTCGCGCTGCAGTGACACCAGCCAACGGTGGCCCTGGCTAAAGATTCCTCGCAGCACAGCCGATAACACTGTGCAGGGCTGGGCATGAGAACAAAGACAGCGCGAGGGAGACGGCATGCAGCGTACAGATACAGGTCGGAGAGAGTCAGAGACGACCCGGCACGCGGTGCCCTTGAGTGCATGCAGAGGTCGTCCCCTCGCCGCCTGAAGCACTCCCAACACCTATAGACCGCGAGCTGTTGGAAGATTTTATTACCGGAGTGCTGTGAGCACGTCCAGCATATGGAAGTGGCCTTGCTCGCCCTCGAAACTGATTCTAATGACCACGAGGCGATCGATACCGCCTTCTCGCGCCTTCCACACGACCAAAGGGACGGCGGCCTTTCTCCGTTTAACGCCTATTGCCGACCTGGCGCATCACACAGAATCACTCCTGAGCCGTATGCGCGATGGCGAGATACGCTGTACCGGGGGTACGCTGACCTGGCGCTGCGGGCGGCTGATATGCTCAAGGAGTGGGTGCAGGCGTTGCAGAACCTGTTGGGAGGGGCAGCGCTCGTGCCTCCTGCTGGTTTTGAGGAATTGCTGCAAGTCTTGGCTGATCCAGAAGTCGCCGGTATCACGCCTGAGCTGGAGCCCATCGCACCGACCCCGCCTCGCCTGGGTGATATTTTAGTGGCAGAGGGCAAAGTTGATCGGCAGAACGTCGAAACTGTCGCTGCGAGATTGTGGTGCACTCCCCTCGGTGTGGCGCTCTTACGTGCTGGTACTGCCTCACTCCCAGATGTGGCTCGCGCTCTCCGCGCCCAACGGCGCCTGATGGGTGGCGAGGGGACCATGGAGTCCTCGGTGCGCGTGCGTACTGAGCACCTGGACCACCTGGTGGAGATAATCGGTGCATTAGGTATAGCGCATGCGATGGTCGCCCAGGATGAGGCGATCTTGCACAGTGGCACACCGGCATTACGCACCAAGGTGAGGCAGGTTAGCACGCTTGTCCACGCACTGCAAGACCTGAGCATAGCCCTCCGCATGGTCCCATTAACCACAACATTCCAGAAGATGCTACGCGTAGTGCGCGATGCGGCGCACAAGAGCGGTAAGCTCGTCGCTTTCTGCACGGCAGGAGAGGAGACGGACATTGATCGTCAGCAGTGGTGGATAGCATCGCTGATCCTCTGGTGCACATGGTACGCAACGCTGTTGACCACGGCCTGGAGCGGCCTGAGGTCCGCGCGCCGCCTCGGCAAACCGCCTACCGGGATCATACAGCTACGTGCCTATCGCAGCAGTGGCCAGGTGGTCATTGAACTCGAAGATGATGGGCAGGGACTCGACGACGCGAAAGATCGTCCAAAAGGCTTTAGCGCAGGGGCTCATCCGCTCTACCAAGGGTCTATCAGGAGTCCGACATCTGGCAGTTGATCTTTGCGCCCGGCTTCTCCACCGCTGACCAGGTGACAGACATCTCCGGTCGGGGGGTTGGCGCTGGACGTGGTTAGGAAAAGTATCGAAGGTTTACATGGCCGCCTTGATGTGCGTTCGCGGCGCGGCTGGGGGACCATGTTTGTCCTTTCCCTGCCAACCACACGGCGAACGCCGATAGCGGGGAGATAAGGAGGGAGCAATCGTATGCCTCTCAGAGCACAAGTACAGTGGGGCAGCAACAACAGGTAGGCGGGAAATTTCTGACGTTTTTCTCTTGAGGATGACGAGTACGGTTTCGAGATCCTCAAAGTCCAAGAGATCATTGGCATGATGAGTGTCACATCCGTGCCACGGACCCCGCCCTTTGTCAAGGGCGTGATCAACCTGCGCGGTAAAGTGATTCCGATTATTGAGCTGCGGCTGAAATTCGCCATGCCGGCGGTGCCGCAGACTGAAGAAACCTGCATTATCGTGGTGCGGGCGCAGGGCGTCGCCATGGGGATTGTCGTCGACAAGGTGTCTGAAGTGCTCGACTATCGCGACGGAAGATATCGACGTCCTATCGTGCGGTGCTGCGGTCAATACGGATTACATTCTGGGTATCGGCAAAGCCGCTAGTAAAGTCACAGTGCTCCTGGACATCGACAAAGTCCTTTCGACCAATGAGGTGGTGGAACTGCGTGCCGCCGCCGTGGAAGAGTAGCATGCTGATGCGCCTCGATACCCATTGTGCGGTCACAGCCCGAGAGATGGCATGAAAGGATCCCGAGCATGGCCATGATTGACGATCAGGAAACCCTGCAAATTTTTCTCGAAGATGCCCGCGAGCACCTGAGAGGGATCGAAGAGGACTTCCTGGCTATCGAGGCGGCTGGTAGCGCCGTGGATGTGGCCTGGTCAACAAAGTGTTTCGCGCCGTTCATTCGATTAAGGGAGGAGCGGGCTTCTTAGGCTTGGACGCCATCAAAGATCTGGCCCATGCCATGGAAAACCTTCTCAACCTGATGCGTAATGGCACCCTGGTCCCAACGCCAGCCATGATCAACACGCTCCTCGCCGCTGCCGATGTTCTCACAGGGTTAGTGCATGATCCAGCGAGCAGTGAGGCCGTTGATATTACGCCGCACGTTGTTGCCCTGGAGGCCGTGCTAGCATCGCCGCCACTTGAGGCAAGCGCGACGCCGGTAGAGACGATGTTGGACGTGACCTTGCCTGACGGGCGTATCATCTTTACGGTCGCGCCAGCAGCAGTAGAGCAGGCACGGAAAGGCGGTAAGGAGGTCTATCTTGTCATACTTGATCTCCTGGCAATGGCAAAGCAAGGCAAAACGCCCCAGGCAGTCCTCAAAGAGTTTCAAGATATAGGAACGATCATTGAGGTACAGTCGATGTCACTACCGTAGGTGAACTTCACGACCGATGCGACTTCACCTCCTCTGCCGTACTGCGTCCTGTTTGCAACGCTCCTTGATGCAGACATGATTTGTGGTCTCTTCGAACTCGATGCAAGTTGTGTCCAGCGTCTTACAGCCACTGCCCCACCGAGTTCATCGGCTCCGCAGAGCCCACCTACCCCGCCGCCGGCGCCAGACATTGGCTCATATGCCCCCAGCGTCTCCTACGCCTGCCAAACCGCTGCCAGGTGCAGTGGCTGAGAATACCCTGCGCGTGCATGTAAAGCTTCTCGATAGTCTCATGATGCTCGCCGGTGAACTGGTGCTGACGCGGAACCAGTTGCTCCGTGCCGTCGCGTCAGGCGATGCGCCAGCCATTGAGGCTACGACCCAACGTGTCGATCTCGTGACCTCTGAACTCCAAGAAGCTATTATGTCGACGCGCCTGCAACCCCCTGGGCAATGTCTTCCATAAGTTTCAGCGCGTGGTGCGTGATCTTGCGAAGGAACTAGGGAAGGAGGTCACGCTGGTCATCGAGGGCGAGGAGGTGGAAGCTTGATAAAGCCGTCCTTGAAGCGATTGGTGATCCCCTGACCCATCTGGTACGCAATGGCATCGATCATGGCATTGAACAGCCGCAGGTGCGCCAGCAGGCTGGGAAACCGACACAGGGCACCTTGAAGCTCAGCGCCCGACATGAAGCCGGACAGGTCATCATCGAGGTCACCGATGATGGGGCTGGTATCGACCCGCGCACCATCAAAGACAAAGCGCTGCGCATGGGTCTCCGTGAGCGCCCCCAGCTTGATGCCATGAGTGACAAGAGAACTGGTCAATCTGATTTTCTTGCCGGGCTTCTCCACCGCCAAACAAGTCACGGATGTTTCCGGACGCGGTGTAGGGCTGGACGTCGTCCACACCAACCTGACGAAGCTGGGGGGCACGGTCGAGATCGAGAGTCAGGTGGGACGCGGGGCCACTTTCCGCATCAAGCTACCCCTCACCCTGGCAATTATTCCCTGCCTCCTGGTAGCGGTCGCCAACGAGTGCTACGCCGTGCCGCAGGTCAACCTGGTGGAGTTGATCCGTGTACCGGCAGCCCAGGCGGCAGACCGTCTTGAATATATTGGCTCAGCGTTGGTCATGCGCCGTCGTGGGAGTCTGTTACCGCTCGTGTACCTGCGCAACCTCCTCGGGCACAGTGCACCGACGCCAGAGCGGGGCTCCGCAGGGGCCGTCCATATCCTTGTCGTTGCAGCCGGGGACTTGCACTATGGCCTCCATTGTAGATGCCCTCCTCGACTCGGAGGGAGATCGTGGTCAAACCGCTCGGTCAGCACCTCCAGGGCTGTAAGAGCTATGCCGGGAGCCACCATTCTGGGCGACGGGCGGGTCGCCCTCATTCTCGACGTCATGGGTATTCGCACCATGATGCATCTGGCAGAGGTCAAAGCAACTCCTGGGTCAGAAAGGCAGCATGCCGCTCCGGTACGACCAGACACGACAGGATGTCCAGAGTCTGTTACTGGTACTACCAACGCGCCGCATGAGCAATTTGCCATTCCACTCAGTCTGATTTCACGTATCGAGAGGCTCTCCGCTCACGCCATCGAGAGCAGCGGCGGACGTCGCTACATGCAATATCACGGTGGGACGCTCAGACTGCTGGCCCTTGAGGAAGTGGCCCACGTCACGCCGCGGGAAGGGACGAGAGACGCTGTCAGTGATTGTGTTTACCACGGGAGGAGAGGAAGTAGGCCTGATGGTTTCATCCATCATTGATGTGCTGGAAGCAGAAGTCACGTTTGATAGTATGACCTTCCGTCAGCCTGGGATTCTCGGCTCTGCCGTCCTCATGGGACGCACCACACTCTTAGTCGATCTTTTCGGATTGGTGGCGGCTGCCCTTCCAGACTGGATGGTGCAGCCTGAGCGAGAAGGTGACCCAGCTCGGCACGCAGCCAACTGTCCTGATTGTCGAGGACGCGCACTTCTTTTGTATCACATCAAAAATTTTTGTCGAAGCGGCTGGCTATCAGGTGTGCACGGCGATGGATGGGCTGGAAGCCTTACAAGTGCTAGAGAAGTATCTCCCCATTCGCCATACAAAAGTCCCAAAGCTTAATTTCCAGGGGGCCTGAGCTTTGGGTTGGCTATCCTTTGAGCTCATGACGTGCAGTTGGTATGCTTTCTCCCACGCAGCTCCAGCGTGGGAGAGGAGGGTGCCATGCGAGTACAACTGGCGCAACAGGCCAAGGAAATCCTTGGGCAAAGCGACTTGGTGATGATCACCGAGCGGGTCGATGACGTCGCCCTACTCATCGGGCAGATGGTCAAGATGGGTTTGCCGGAGGTCTTGGACCGGCATATCCCCCGCCATGGGACGCAACGGGGGCTCAGTTGGGGGTGGACGGCGGTGATCTGGCTGGCCTATATCATCACGGAAGGCGACCACCGGAAAGTGTCAGTGGAAACCTACCTCAAGGGCATGCACCACACCCTGAGCCACCTGACCGCGCAGGTCATCGAGCCACTGGATGTGAGTGACGATCGCTTGAGCCATCTGCTGCAACACTTGAGCAAGCCAGCCTATTGGCACCAGATCGAACGCGACTTGCATGCCCGCAGCATTGAGGTGCACGCCTTGCCTCAGGACGTCATCCGCTGTGATGCGACCACGGTGTCGGGGAATCACGAGATCACCGAAGGGGGCCTGTTGCAGTTTGGCCAGAGTAAAGATGATCCGACGCGACCCCAGATCAAAGTGATGATGGGGTCGTTGGACCCCTTGGGGATGCCGCTGGCGACGGATGTGTTGTCGGGTGAACGCGCCGATGACGGCTTAGACATCCCGATCATCGAGCGTATGCGGAGAGGGTTGAACAAAACCGGCCTGCTGTTTGTCGGCGATGGTAAGATGAGTGCGTTGGAAACCCGCGCGTATCTGGCGCGGCACCAGGACTGGTACTTGTCGCCGTTGCCATTGACCGGGGCGACGGCTGAGGCTATGGACGCCTGGATCACCGCGGGGTGACGCAAGGCGAGGCGGGCGAGTTAGTACGGATATGGCGCACCAATGACCGTGGGCACGAGGTGCTTGCGGCCGAGGGCTATGAGTGTGAGAGGACCTGTGGCGCGCCGGTCGGTGACATGACATGGAGCGAACGGGTGTTGGTGCTGCGCTCCCCCATACATGCCGCCCAACAGGCAACGGGGTTGGAAACACGTCTCCGCCATGCGGAGACACAACTGAGGCCCTCACGCCCCCAGAGGGCGGGGAAACGTCAAATCACCGACGAAGCGATACTCGTGGAGGCGATTGACCTCGTGCTCAAAGAGCATCGGGTCGCCGGGTTGCTCAGCGTGACATGGGAAAAGCAGGTCGAGCAGACCACCCAATACGTAGGCCGGGGCGCGGCTCGGTGCGCCGCGAGAAGCGCGTGATCCAGCACACCCGCTACCACATCACCCACATCGCGCGTCAGGCAGACATCATCGCCGCTCTCAGCCAACGTTTTGGCTGGAAGGCCTTTGTCACCAATGCGGGGCTCAAACGGCTGTCTTTGCACGATGCGGTGCTGTGCTATCGGAACGAATACCGCGTTGAACGCATCTTTAACCGCCTCAAGAGCCGCGTGCATATCGCGCCGCTGTTTGTCAAACTCAACGAGCAAATTGAGGGCCTCACCTACCTGCTGACGCTCGGTGTCCGTGTGTTAACGGTCACGGAGTTTGTCCTGCGACGGTCTCTGGAGCAAGATCAGGTCAGACTCCCCAGTTTACACCCAGAGAACAAGCAAAAGAGGACCGACAAGCCCACGGCGGAGCGGATCCTGAAAGCATTTGCGGCCATTTCGCTGACGATCATCAAGAATGCCGCCGGCGAGGACATCCTGCGCCGTCTGACACCCTTGTCAGGATTACAAGAGGACATCCTACAACGGCTGGGGTTAGGTGCTGCGCTCTACGGACAGCTTGAAATTCAGACAACTGGAAATTGATGGAGCGAATGGGGAGAAGTATGGTGACAAGATCAATCTGGTGTTGACTGACATTGAAATGCCCAACCTGGATGGCCTGGGATTGACCGAGCGCATCCGGCACAATCCGCGCTTCGCGTCACTGCCAGTGCTTGCCGTGACCTCGGTGTGTGGGAAGAGGCTGAAAAACGCGGTTTAGCGGCGGGTGTTGATGCGTATCTGATTAAACTCGATCAAGAAAAGCTCCTGGTCAGTATTGCCCATTATATGACGTGCGGTCGTTGTCGCGTAGGCAGAGAATACCCGCAGAGAAGGAGAGCAGTGTATGGGAGAGATATCAGCGCCGCTCGCGCCGGCCCAGGTACGCGAGTGGATTGTTCTGGAAGCGGGCAATATCCAGTGCGGCATTGCGATCACACAGATCCAGGAAATTAACAAACATATCGAGCATGACCCCTGTACACCACGCTCCAGCCTATGTCAGAGGCGTCGTCAACTTGCGCGGCCAAATCGTCACCGTCGTTGATCTCCGGGTCAAATTCGGCTTGCCGCCACTGGATCTCGACGAGGAACGATGCATTGTCGTGGTCAGGTGGTCGGGGGAGAGTATTGGTCTGCTCGCAGATGAGGATTCAAGACATTGTGGTGGCTGACGCAGCCGATATTCTCGACCCTCCTGCCAATATCCGTGGCGTCACGGGAGCATTTTTCCGGTATCTACCCGATGGAACAGGGCCTGGTCGCCTTCTTGCGCCTGCCTGAGCTGCTCAAATACGATGCGCACGCCAGGTTGTCGTAAAGACCACAGTAGGCCGTGCTTTGCTGTCTCAAGCTGGCTCTACGATGTGCCGATAAGATACCAAATTGTGCCTGGTCTGGTCTGGAGGATAGAAGGAGAAAAAACCATGGGCTTTCTGGCGCATATGAGCATAAGAAACTGGTTGTTGATGACTCTTGCACTGCCGTTTAGTGTGTTGCTCTATTTCTCCATCCAGTGCGCTGGGAGACCGCACCATACTCTTACGAGAGACGCAGGTCTTGCAGGGACTCTCCGCCTTCGCTGGGATTACCAGTGACTTCGTGCACGAGTCGCAGAAGGAAGAGAGGGGTCACTGGCGTGTTCATGGGAAGTCAAGGGAAAAAGTTCATTACTGAACTCCCCGTGCAGCAGGAAATCACAGACCAGAAGGTGCAAGGGCTCCGAAGCGTTTCTGCCACAATTTAACGCCAAGCACTTTGGTCCCGTCTTTACGCAAAAGCTCGGCACGGCCTTACAGCAACTCCGCTGAGCTTGGCGCGCATAGAGACGCGGTCAACTCTTTGCGCATTTCTGGTGTGGAAGGTGTGGGCTACTATACAGAAGATGCACCTTGCCTTCCTCGATGTGATCGCGGAAATTTCCAAAGTGAGCCCCAATGCCGAACTGTCCACGCTGGTCACGGCCTATGTGAATTTCCTCCACGCTAAGGAACGGGCTGGGCAGAGAGGGCGTTCATGGCCAACGTTTTCGGTCAGGGAAGTTTCCTCCCGGGGCGCTGGTCACGTTTAGCTCCTTCGTGGCCCAGCAGGATGCGTACACGGATGTGTTTTCCTCCTTTGCGACCCCCGAGCAGCAGGCGTTTTACACCCACAAGATGACAGGCCAGTTCGTCGACAGAAGCGGCCCAGATGCGTCAGGTCGCTGTTGAGAAGGCCAATGCAGAACATCTGGGGATCGATGCGGCACACTGGTACAACATGATGACCGGCAAAATCAATCTGCTTAAAGAGGTCGAGAAGAAGCTCGCGAGTGATTTAAACTGCCAAAACAGCCGCGATCAGAACCAGGGCAAGGGGAGTGGGACTCTTCGTCGGGCTGATGCTGCTGGCAGTTGTCTCTTCCTGGGTATGTGTGGCGTTACCTCACCCATAGCCTCATGCCGCTCAAACTTATGGTGGAGACCGCCAATCGCATTGCCGGTGGCGACCTCGAACAGCATATCGCATACCAGGGACAGGATGAAATCGGTGTGTTGTCGCGGGCATTGAATCAGATGACGGGCAGCCTGCGCCGGATGTTCACGAGCATGACAACGCATGCCGTGGGCCTCACCGCCGCTTCCGGTGACCTCGCAGCTCTCTCCCAGCAAGGTGAATGCGGCCGCCAGCACCATGCACGAGCTCTTCGCGCATACTCACCTCCGGGGCGAAGCAACTGAGTGCGAAGCATGACGGTCGTCGCCACGGCGACGGAACAGGGCAACGATCCAAGTCCAGAGTGTCTCACAAGCCGCCGGAGCAGACCACGGAGGACATCCATAACGTCGCGACGGCTGTCGAGGAAATGACCGCGACGATCAGCGACATTGCGCAGCGTGCCGAACAGGCACGCCGCGTCACTGCCAACGCTGTGGCAAATGTCACTACGGCCTCCCAACGTGTCGATGAGTTGGGGTGCGCGGCCCAGGATATCAGCCAGGTCACCGATGTCATCATGGAAATTGCTGAACAGACCAAACTGCTTGCCCTCAATGCCACAATCGAAGCAGCCAGAGCTGGGAGGCTGGCAAAGGCTTTGCCGTGGTGGCCAACGAGGTGAAGGAGTTAGCCAAACAGACCAATGCCGCGACCGAGGATATTCGCACCAAGATCGCGACTATGGCAGCTGCCTGCACCGCTGGCACGGTCGCGAGAGATTACCCAAATCCAGCAAGTCATGACTGATGTCAACGACCTGGTCATGGGCATTGCCACGGCTGTGGAGGAACAAGCCGTGACGACGCGTGATGTCGCCGATCACATTGGCCGGGCTGCCCGCAGGGCTACAGGAGATGTCGAAGACAGCCACACGCGCTGCTACAGACATTCAGGAGACCTCGGGTATCGTGACACGGGCCACGCTGATCTCTGACAACATTGCCACCGCCATGGCGAGTGCGAGCCATCATGGTGAGGAAGTCTCGACGGTCAGTGCACAAATTTCATAGCAAAGGCAGCAGGACTGGCGCAGATGTGGGAGCGAGCTGCAACACCTGGTAGAGCGGTTCCAGTGCACCGCCAGCAGCTGCGAGCACGACTCAACTGAGAACGACCAGGCAAGGCGTTGTCTGCTCGTAGGACCAAATTCGGTATGCCGACCGAGCCTCGCTCAACCGTACCACACACGCCACTGTCTGGGGCCGACGATATTGTGAGGCGCATGCAGGCGTTACAAAGCCAGGCGCCTATTGAGATCGTTGCCATAGGGTGTCGACTGGAGGACCACAGGCCCTCGCAGAGGTTATTCCGTATCTCCCGGCCAATCTTAGCCGTGCCAGTGGTCATTGTGCAGCATATGCCCCAGACATTCACTGGGGCTCTGGCCGCTCTCCTCAACGACAAAAGTGCTTTAACGGTTGTGGAAGGCCGGAATGGCCAGACGCGTGGAGGCCGGGATGGTGTATATCGCCCCGTGGCGGCAAGCAGATGAAGATCGTCCGGCAGAGCCAATGGCGAGGCACCGAGCCTCCTGATGACGGACGACCCACCAGAAAATTATTGTAAACCATCGGTGGATTACTTGTTCCGGTCCATCGCGCCCCTCTATGCCAATCGTGCTCTGGGAGTGATCATGACCGGGATGGGCGCGGACGGGGTCCGCGGGCTCCGCCTGATGAAACAGCAAGGTGCGAAGATTCTGGCGCAAGAGGCCGAGTCCTGTGTGGTCTTCGGCATGCCCGATGGAAGCCATCAAGGCTGGAGCGGTAGACGCGGTAGTGCTCTCCGGGCAACTCGCTACGGCCATCATCCAACACATTGGTAGGCGGTGATGGCATGACGCTCGCACCGATCACGCCCTCGAAGTCGATGTGTTGGGCCGCTACATCTATGGGCTGTGCGGCATCCTGGTGGATCAAACAAAGCCTATTTGCTGGAGAGACCGGCTCGGGCCGTTGCTTGAGGAATTTCAGTGCCGCAATTACTGTGAGCTGTATACACAGCGCGCAAAGATGACGCCAGTCAGCACATATCCCCCAGCGTATCATTGATGCGATTAGCACCAAAGAAACCTCCTTTTTCCGCGACCAGACACCGTTTGACTTGCTAAAATTCAAACTCTTGCCTGACTACTTCGACCGCGTCAGGGGCACGGCCAACGGCACTGTTCCCCGCCTCAGCCTCTGAGCGCAGCGTGCTGCCAACGGGCCAGGAAGTCTATAGTATCGCGATGACAGCTCAAAGAATTGCCTATCAATGTTGGGCACTATCGTCATCACCATCTTGGGGACAGACATCTCCGATACGGCGCGCTGGCTCAGGCGAGTTACGGTTGCTATAACAAGGTAGAAATGGCTCCGTGGACTGTCCCCAGACAGAATCACCCGCTATTTTCAGGCCAGTGGGCTCGCAGTGGCGCCTCAAAGACGAGCTGCGTGCCCTGGTAAGTTTCCGCAAGCTCAATCTCCTCGCAGTCATTTGCTGCGCTCGGAAACCTTTGACATGATCTTCTGCAGAAATGTCGCGATCTACTTTAGCCAGGCCGATCGTACGCGGCTCTTCGAGCGTCTGGCCAAGCATCTCCATCCCACCGGGGTCTTGCTCATTGGCGCGACAGAATCGCTGCAGGGCATCACCACCCGTTATACACGGAAGGTCTATCCACAACACTGTCTTTTACCAGTTGCGCTAGGCGCGTTCAGGCTCGCCGAAGCTTGGCTTTACCTCCGTCCTCTTCGAGTTTCCCGCCAGTGCTCTCGCACAGGTGTGTCAGGCCAAGCCTGACGTGCTCCTCACGGATCTCAACATGCCAGAATAACGGGCATTGAACTCACCACCCGGCTACGCGCCCTCTATACTCCCGAGCAACTCCCCATTGTGCTGATCACGACGCAACAGGACCAGACAGATCAGGACACTGTCTATGCTGCGGTGGTGAGTGCTATTCTCCCTAAACCCTTCACAGTTAAGCAGTTGGGTGCTGTACTGCGACGCTTGTGTAAGCCTACTCCCGAAGAAAGTATGTTGCCATTCTGTCCCTGCAAGCAATTTCCATTACCTTATATAGCCAAAAAGTGTTAAAATTTTGACACCTCCGAAAGGACAGAGGCAGGCGAGCACAGTCATCGGCAGGTAGAGGGAAAGAACTATGGTTGCGGAACGCATTTTGGTCGTCGATGACGAAGAACTCAACCGTGATTTGCTCCAGCAGATTCTGGATCGCGAAGGGTATCAGGTAGCCATTGCTGCCAATGGCCAGGAAGCCCTGGCTCTGCTCAGACAAGAGACATTTCACGTGGTGCTCACTGACCTCAAAATGCCTGGCATGACGGGCGTGGAGGTGATTCGGGAAACTGAAGATGCTCGCCCCTTCCACCCTGGGCATTATTCATACGGCCTATGGTTCGGTCGAAACGGCTGTGGAAGCGATGAAAGCGGGGGCGTACGACTATGTGACCAAGCCCGTCAGGCGCGATGAACTCGCTGGTGGTGATCCAACGTGCCCTCGAATTTCAACGCCTGCACCATGAAAAACGTCAGCCTGCGTAGGCAGCTGAAAGCCAAATACAAGTTCGATAACATCATCAGTGATAACGAGAAAATGCTAGCCGTCTTCACCCAGGTCGAGAAGGTGGCGGATACTGACAGCACCATCCTCATCTACGGGAGAGCGGTACGGGCAAGGAACTCATCGCGCGGGCGCTCCACTACAACAGCCATCGCCAGGACAAACCGCTCGTCCCGATTAACTGTGGCGCCATTCCTGAGGATCTGCTCGAAAGCGAACTCTTTGGGCATGAGAAGGGGGCCTTTACGGGCGCCGTTGCCCAGCGTCTGAGGGCGTTTTGAACTTGCGCATGGTGGCACCATTTTCCTCGACGAAATCGGTGAGCTGCGCCCCTCGTTGCAAGTCAAAATTTTGCGGGTGCTGCAAGAACGCGAGTTTGAGCGTATCGGTGGCACACGCAGCCGATTAAGGTGGACGTGCGCATCCTGGCCGCGACCAATAAGAATCTGGAAGACCTTGTAGCCCGCCAACTGTTCCGCGATGATCTGTACTGGCGTCTCAATGTCATTCCTATTACCATACCCCCTTACGGGAACGGCTTTCGGACATCCCGCTGCTGCTGGCGCACTTTATCGCCCGCTTCAACGCCGAGAAAAAGCAACACCTGACGGGTGATCACCCCAGAAGCCATGCAGATGCTGCAAAGCTATCACTGGCCCGGCAATGTGCGCGAACTCGAAAATACGGTGGAACGCATTGCCATCCTGAAGGGGAACGGCATGATTATGCCGGAAGACCTCCCCGAGAGAATCGCCCGCCCCAGTCTCTCCAGGAGTGTCCCCGGCATCAACATCCCAGACGACGGCATCGACTTTGACGCCATGGTCGAAGCGTTTGAAAAACAACTCCTCATGCAGGCCCTTGTGAAATCCGGCGGGGTCAAGAGCAAGGCGGCAAACCTGTTGCATATGAATCGTACAACCCTGGTCGAGAAAGTGAAAAAACTCCGCCTCGAGAATGACTAAAATCACTCTTTGCAGTCCCCGTCATCCCAGCCCACATAGTGTTGCCATTTTCTGACAGTTCTGGCATCCCACTAGCCACTTTCATCCAGTTCGACATGTCGGCGCGAGGCACTAGGAACGGCCTCGCACCAGGCACTGCAAGAGTCCATAGTGACCTGGTACGCTTATTGCACTTTCTGCGACACGTCGTGGGCATCCATGCCGTCGGACACAGAGAGGACATCGTACGTATGGCGCTGCATTCTATAGTCGTGTTCTTGCTCCTGGCTGGGCCATCTGTGCTGCACGTCTCAGGCCGATGCCAGAACACGCTCCGTGGCATACGCTTTGGCCAACAGGGGGACCTTTCCCGTGTGGTGTTCGAGCTGCAGGAGGACGTGCCTCTATCGCCTTGAAGCAGGCTCTGATCCTACCCTGATCCGTATCGTCTTTCCAACCCTGAGATTCACCCCCAAGCCCCAGGTGGCGCGCGCTCGTACTGGGCTCATTCAAGAGGTACGGTGGAGTACAAACGCCTCCCAGGTCATGGCTGACATCGTGCTGAAACAACCGGGCACGGTGCAGCATGCAGCGCGGTTGCAGTGCGCCACCGCGTGTGGTAGTGGATATTGCTCGGCGTAACGACGGAGAGGTGCAAGCAAAGAGAGCGAGGGGCGAAGGGACAAGGCACAGTGGCAGCAGCGCCGCGAGCGACAGACGAGCATCCCCAAGAGGGAGCTGCGACTTCCCTCCACAAGTAGCAAGCCCCACAGCCCAAACGCCGCTGCTACCAGGTGTCAACCCTGACCTCCGACCCAACTGCTGGAGCGAGGCTGAAAAGCAATGGACGGCGCGCCAGCTCGAGGCCGCCCAGCGGTCGTACACGGCGTTCCTGCAACGTTATCCTGAGCATCCGAGCAATCACCTCATTGCGGCGCGTATAGCAGATATTCTCCGGCGCAGGAACACTCTCGCGCCGCGTTGGAAGCCTACGTCGTTGTGGTGCAAGGTTATCCAGGCAGCGAAGGCGCTATCATCAGCCAGCTCCGGATGGCAGAACTCGGGACGACCTTGCCTGATCTTCTCCCGCTCAGGCGATGAGCCGCGTTATGCAGCCTATCGCCATCCCCTGGAGACCTTGCGACGCTTGACGTCCGACTATCCTTTCAGCCCCCTGGCAGACGTGGCGCGTTTCAAGTTGGCTGAGATTTTGCTCCAGCAACAGCGACAGCGCTGCGGCCCTGGACCTCTTGCAACAATTGCTGCGCCGGCCCTTGCAAGACGCCCTGCGCCGTGACGTCGAGCAGCAGTTGCGCCAGGCCCTGGGGCGTCAACTCGATGCCTACCAACGCCAGGGTGCATTCTTCGACGTGCTCCGTACCTTCTTTGCCTATAAACCCTCTCTCCCCCCACGGAGGTAGGACATCCTGATCTCTTATACCCCGTGGTAGCAAGCTATGTCCGGCTTGGTCTGCTTGACGAAGCGCAGAAGCCTGCTGCCGACTCTGCTTGAACGCGGCTGCCACGCCAATCCAGCGTGCCCATATGGCGCTCGTCCAGGCCATGCTCTTCGCTCAAAATGGCCGCGATGAGGTCGTCACCGCCCTGCTTGAGTCCGCTGCAGCAGTTTACCGACCCCACCATGCGTGGCCAGGCTCTCCTCCTCCTCACCAGAAAGTGCGTGGCGCGCACAGCGCACCGACGACGTCGTGCGGTATGCAGACCTGGGCGAAGCCATGCTCACAGGTCCTGTGGAACGGACAAAGTTTTTCACCATCCTGGGGCAGGCTTATGAAGCCCAGGGCGAAGTCAACAAGGCGATGCAGGCATTCCGCAAGTGTGCTGAGATGCCCGATGCCGGGGAGCCGAGCGGAGACGTGTCAGTTGCGGGCTGCGGTGCTGCATGCGGCGCAGGGGCAGCAGCAGAGCCAGCCCTGGTGCTGTATGAACGCGTGCTCCAAACCTTTCCTCACAGCTACAAAGAGGGGCTCTTATTTCGCATCGCCGAGAGCCATCGGCAACGGTTTGACAAGGCGCAGATGCTGGCTGCTGTCACACGCCTGCGTGAGCACACGCAGGATGCTTTCTGGCAGAAGGTAGCGACGGAATACTTGACGCAGGCGCAGTGGCAAGAGCGCTTGCAGGAGCGGCTTGCCGTATTCCAAAACACTCTGATGCGGTGACACCACTATGATACGCGACCTTTTTCTTCCACCCTCGACGTATTGCACAAGACGCTTGACCTGCGTCAGCAGCGCCACACGGTGCTGGCATCCAACATCGCCAATGCGGAAACGCCTGGCTTCATTGCCAAAGATGTGCGTTTCGAAGAGCGCCCTGCGGGCCGCCGCGGACGCCGCCACAGCCACCACAGTCACTACCGCTCAGGCGGACCCACCCTGAACACTTGCCCCTCCTACACCCGACCAGCATTGGCAACGTGCAGGGCACACTTGGTCGTGACACCGTCTGACGATGTCGGGCACGATCTCAACACGGTGTCCATCGACCATGAAATGGCCAAGCTCGCGACCAACACCTTGCACTACAACGCCTCGGCAGAGATTCTGTCGCGGGCTTTCGACCAGCTCAAGCGGACAGTGAGTGAGACCCAGTAGGGGAAATCAGGAGGTCGTTAAGGACGCCAACACTGCGGGAGTGAATGTATGGATATGATGACGGATTCCAGGTGAGTTTTTCGGCGCTGAATGCGCAGCGGACGCGGATGAATGCGATCGCCTCTAACCTGGCGAACGCGCAGTCGACGCGCACACCGGAAGGGGGCCATACAAGCGCCAAGAGGTGATCTTTGCCCGCGCAACCCCAGCGCTCCTTGTTTGAGGGGATGCTCGACCAGCAACCTCGGGATGGCGTCAAGGCAGTCCACGTGCTGGATATCGTCAGTGACCCCAATGGCACACGGTTAGAATATGAACCGGACCATCCGGACGCCAACGAGCAGAGGGTATGTGGCCTACCCGAATGTGAACGTCATGCGCGAGATGGTCTGACCTCATCTCCGCCACGCGTGCCTATGAGGCTAATGTCACCGCCATAAACTCGTCCAAGGACATGGCTCTACGGGCACCGCAAATTGGCCGTGTCTAAGGCGGAGAGGACAGGGTGAAGGGATAGGGATGGCAGGAGAGATGGATATCGCATCTATTGCCAAGATTGGTATACCACGAGCAGCTTGAGAGTGTGCAGCCGTCTCCAGAGCTGCCTGGCCACAGCGTGGTCATTTGCGACCGTGCTGCAGCACAAGTCCTGAGCGTGGTGGATGGATTACAGCATGACGGCCGACGCTGCAGCGCGTGGGTTTGCTCTGGGCCAGGCTCCCAGTGTGCCATCGATACGATGATTGCTATGGAAAAGGCTGACACTGCACTCCGTCTCACCATGAAAGTACGGAATAAGGTCGTTGAGGCTTACCAGAGATTGATGCGGATGCAAGTGTGAACTAGCTACGAGTCATCTGAGAGAGCGCGAGCATGTTCGAGGCAACATCAACCATTGGCTCCGGACACTACCGGAGAAGCTACGGCAGCTGCCACTCGCTCCAGCGCTTTGCCTGTGCTGGGATCCCGGCAGGCCTCACTCGGCCGTGCTGATCGTGATGGTCGTGCTGTGGGGGGCTGAGAGAAAGAGCAGTGCAGGTGCTCTACAGCCAACTCAACAGTGCAGGATGCCGGAGCTATTGCGGCGAAACTCAAGGGAGATGAAAGTCCCCTACACGCTCAAAGGGGATGGTACCACCATCCTCGTGCCGGCTGCGATGGTCCTTCGACGCGCGCTTACGTCTCGCCACTTAGAGAGGACTCCGCAGGGTGGCGGGGTGGGCTATGAAGTGTTCGGCAATCGTCCCCTGGGAGCATGACGGATTTGATGCAAAAGCCTGAACCACCGGCGTGCGCTCCAGGGTGAGCTGGCCGCGCACTATTGGATCGTATAGCCGCCGGTGCATAGCGCCCGCGTGCATCTGGTCATGCCTGAAGAAGGCCCTGTTCCGCGAACAGCAAGAGAGAAACCACGGCCTGGCTGTCCAGCTCACGCTCGGTGCCTGGACGCCGTCTCGCCTCCTGAGCAGATCCGCTGGCATTACGCAACTGATTGCCAGCAGTGTCCCTGGTCCTTGATCCGCAGGATGTGGTCATTGCGGGATGATACAGGACCAGATCTTGCGCAAGGATCGAGCGCACCAGATAGCCTGCACCCGAGCCCGAGGTGCACAGCTGCGCTACCAGCGGGTCCAGGAAAGCGACCTCGAGCGTAAAGTCCAGACGCTGCTCGAACCAGCGGTCGGGAAAGACAAAGTCCGATGCGCGTGTGTCGAGTGACGCCTCGATTTTCAGCAACTCGAACGTACAGGAAGAACGTTTCGATGCCGACAACCCGGCGATACGCGAGCCAGCAGCGCGTCAAGCGAAGAGGGGACTGGCACGGCTCTCGGCCATGGGGACGCCGGGTGTCCGCACCAATGTCCCAGAGGGGTGCCCCCAGAGTTCGCTCTGGCACCGGCGACAAAAGTACGTCATCCACGCCAGACTGAAATGCATCAACAACGAGTTGAGTAAAACCACCACCAGGGTGGTCGCACCGACGGGAGAGATTAAAAAGCTGTCCGTCGCCGTGCCTCGTCGGATGGGACCTATCAAGTCAGGGGCTGAAAGGCGAACGCCAATACGTCCCGCGGTCAGCCGAGAGAACTGCGCGAAATATCGGGAGATTGTCAAAGGTGCCGTCGGCTTTGAACGAGTCCCGTGGAGACCGCGTGGACGTGGCCGATGCTCACTTCGATACGCACGGACGATCCAGACGCGGCGCTGCAAGGGGAAGCCAGCGCGTGTTCTGGGTCAAACTCAGCTGGCTACGGCGCTATGTGCTCCTCGGCCTGCTGTTCTGGCTTCTGTTTGTTGCCGCGTCCGCTCATACCAGATGCTCAGCGGGCGGCCAGGCAGGAGACAGTGGTTGAGACGATGCTCCCACGCACCGTGCAGGAACTTAGAGGCTGGTCTGGAGACGCTCGCATACTGCGGCCAGCGACCGGAGGACAGCCGTGGCAGGTCACCTGCCGGCAGAGTACTACGCCTGCCAGTCTCCATGCCAACGGGTCCACTCTACGTAGCCCGGGTCAGTGGAATTGGCGAAACAGGATCCAGAGCATACGGCAGAAGTCCTCCGTATGTGGTTAAAGCGAGGCTAATGTTCATGGCAGGTCCTGCAGAAAACGCCAGGACTTCCAGTGCGGGACGTGGCCACTCGCGCGGAATGCCCACCAGGTCAAGTCTCACGCGGAAGAACACGAACTTACAGGGCCGGAAAAGGTGTCGAGTGCTCCTCATCGCCCTCGGCGAGGTGGCTCCACTGGTGCTGAAAAGATGCATCGAATCAGAAATCCAACGCATTAGCAAGCTATATGTCGCACATGCGTGAGGTGGATCACATCGGCCGTCGAACAGGTGCTCAACGGAATTTTGCAGGCCTGACAGGCGTGCGTTGAAGGCCTGGTCGCTGGTGGAACGGAGTACGTCAAAAAACTGCTGGCTCAAGGCCCTCGATCCTGAAAAAGCGGAATGGATCCTGAGCAACCTTTCGATGCCGACGCTGGAGACAGGTCTGGAGGCATTGCGCTGGCTCGATCCGAAAACCATCGCCCGTTTCCTGCGCAGCGAGCACCCGCAAACCGTGTGCCGTCATCGTGGCCCATCTTGACCCAACGCAGGCCGGCGCTGTGCTCGGCTCGCTCCCTCCGGCAGTGCAGGCGGACGTGCTCATGCGCATCGCCAAGCTCGAGCATATCCCCTCCGGGGTGATTCAAGAGTCTCGATCAAGGTATTGCAAACGTGAGCTGCGTGCCACTGGATCTCTGGAAACGGACCAGGTGGGCGGTATCAAAGCCGTGGCAGAAATTTTAAATAACGATCGACCGTGGCCTCAGAGCGCGAAATCATGGGCCATATCGAAGAGTCCAACGCCCCATTGGCGGAGTGAAATTCGCGCAACTGCATGTTCGTCCTCGAAGATCTGCTTCGAAGTCGACGACCGTGGGCATACATGACCATCTTGCGCGAAGTCGCTGACGACGACTTAAAAATGGCTATGAAGACAGCCTCAGAAGAGATCTCACGGGTAAGATTCGCGCAACCTGTCCCAACGGGCTGCTGACATGCTGCGCGAAGAACTCGAACTCATGGGGCCGGTGCCGTATCAGCGATGTCGAGAAAGGCCCAACAAAAGATCACGCAGGTAGCGAAGCGCCTGGAGAATGCGAAGGGAAGCCCTCATGATAGGTAGGAAGGTGAGAATAGCCTTTGTCTCAATATCATCCGCCAGGACCATGCCATCGTCCACAATATTCAACCGTTTACCATCTTAGAGGCGGCTATAGAGCTGCCGACACCAGCGCATGGCCGTAGTAGTGCCGGGGAGCGTGATCACGAGTGCAGACGCGGTATGCTGTGCCGGTGCGTCTCTTCGACCTCTATGGCCTCCCGGCGAATGCCGATGCGCCCTCTGCGGAGTGAGATGGAGGCCGAGTCGTGTACCATGATCCTCCAGCAGCGGCGGAGCCTCGAGACCGCCGAACCTCTCTGAGCCGATGGTAGCGCTTGGCGCAGGCAGCAGCCAGTAGCGAGGAAGCTGCGCGCGGACTCACGCTGCTGCTGAAATGCTCGCCAGGGAGCGTGAGCGCGTGCTACAGGAGGCCCAGGACGAGGCTGCACGGTGCCTCGCCAGTGCTCAGGAACAGGCGGCGACCCTCACCACGGCGGCGTATGAACAGGGGTTCAGACAGGGCGAGGAGGAGGCGCGTCAAGCGCTGACCGCACGGCTGTTCACCTGTGCTGAGCGCGTTTCAGCAGGCGACGACCGAGGTCGCTCATTTACGTGCCACAGTGTTGCAGCAAGCAGAAGAGGACATCATCACGCTAGCGTTCCAACTCGCTCGCAAAATCATCCAGCACGAAGCGCTGGAGCATCGCGAGGTACTCGCGACCACGCTCACGCTGCCCTGGAACATGTGGTGGAGCAGGATCAGATAGTCGTGCGGGTGCATCCTGATGATGTTGCATTATGCGACGGAGATCAAGGAGGAACTAGGGCAGGCGCGAGGAGATAGCAAAACGCTCACGGTCCAGGGCGATACCGAGCGTCGGGCGTGGCGGTTGTCTCGTCGAATCCAGGCTGGGCACCATTGATGCCCGTATCGAAGCGCAGTTTGACGAACTCGAACAGCGCTTCCGGTACAGCACTCCCTCGACCTGGAGGCCCGTGTGGCATGAATGCTGTCAATCGGTTCGCACAGCTACATGGAGTGGCTCCAGGATATCGAACCGATCACGGCCAAGGGCGCGGTGGAGCAAGTCACTGGCCTGATTATTGAAGGCCGTGGTCCCCTCGCATCGATTGGGGGATATGTGTGACATCTATCCACGCCTGGCATCCGCTCCTATCAAGGCCGAAGTGGTCGGATTCAAGGGCGATCATTTGCTACTCATGCCGCTGAGTGACATGCGCGGTGCATCCCGGCAGTCTGATCGTTAATCGTGGCTGAGAAGGCGACCGTGCATGCGTCGCTGGGGCTTCAGGGACGCGTCCTGGACGGCCAGGGGCGGCCTATGGATACTCAGGGACCCTATCCCTGTTGGTGTCCCTTATCCTCTGTATGCTGAACCGTTTAATCCACTGCGCAAAACCGCATTGCTGAACCCCTCGATCTCGGCGTGCGCGCCCTCAATAGCCTGCTCACCTGTGGCAAAGGCCAACGCATGGGCATTTTGCCGGGTCGGGTGTGGCAAGAGCGTGCTCCTCGGCATGATCGCCCGGGCAACGCGGGCGGATGTGAACGTCATTGCGCTCATCGGAGAGCGCGGCAGAGAGGTGCGAGAGTTTATTGAGCGTGACCTGGGGCCCAGAAGGGTTGCAGCGCTCTGTCGTGGTCGTAGCGACCTCAGACCAGTCACCCTGGTGCGCATGCGTGGCGCGTATGTGGCAACGGCTCTGGCGGAATATTTCCGTGATCAGGGGAAGGATGTCCTGCTCACGATGGACTCCCTGACGCGCTTTGCGATGGCGCAACGTGAGGTGGGGCTCTCCGTCGGTGAGCCCCCATGACCAAGGGCTACACACCCTCCGTGTTTGCGCTGCTGCCGAAGCTGTTAGAGCGCGCTGGCAACGCTGATGGACCTGGCAGCATCACCGGGCTGTATACCGTGCTGATTGAGAACGACGATTTTAACGATCCCATTTCTGATGCCGCACGGTCCATCCTCGATGGCCATCTTTTGCTTTCCCGCGACCTTGCTGCGAAAAATCACTACCCAGCCATCCAAATCTCCCACAGCTTGAGCCGCGTGATGCGCGATATCACCTCCCCAGAGCACCGGGAATTGGCCGGGAAGTTGCGCGAAGTGCTAGCCATCTATCAGGAAGCTGAAGACCTCATCACGATCGGCGCTCTATGCCAAAGGCAGTAGCTCCAAGATCGACTTATGCCATAGGCCTGATTGATGCCGTGAATGCCTACCTTCTGTCAACAAATTGACGAACCAGCGTCATTCGAGGACAGCCTCCAACAATTACACGATCTATTTGCCCACCGCTAAGAGACTACTGTGCCCTGCAGTGTCAGGTCGTCAACATCAACTATGGCCTATTTGATCTAGTATCAAGTAGTTAGGAGTGATCTCATGTGGCAATTTCGACTACAGCGGGTGCTCGATTATCGACGCCAGTGAAGAAGAGCGTGAACATAGCCTGCGTCAGGTACAACTTTTGCATCAGCAAGAAGCGAGCGGCTCGATGCGCTCCAGACTGAGGCTCAGGCTCAGGAAGAGCACCTTGAGAAGGTCACAAGGTACCACCCTGACCCCCGCAGAGTTGCAGAGCTGGCAGCGCTATCATCAGGTGCTGTCCCAGCGCATTGCGGCGCAACAGGACGTTGTGGCGCAAGCCGCCCAGGTCGTCGAAGAGCAGCGCCAGCAGTTACTGGTGGCACGGCAGGAAACCAAAGTCATTGAGAAACTGCGCGACAAGGCGCAGCAGCGTGCTCTCCTTGAGCACACACGTCGTGAACAGCAATTGCTCGATGAACTCGCACTTATGAGGTCTCCGCCATGAATTATAGCGACTCTTCTGGTGCTGGCAGACAGCATGGCGCCGCGGCATCGACGTGGACGGCGCCTGGTGTTGTATCTATCACCGACGTTGCTCGTGCCGCTTTTTGTCGGGCTTGCTGTGCGCCTTGGCGCCTCCGGCACCAGCCAAGACACCGCCTCAGGAGTCCAGTGGGTGGCGGCCAGAATACCGAGTCCTGACATGCCCCAGGCCTCCGCGTGAGCCAGAACCGCTCCTGACGCTCAAGGCGCGAAGATATGCCTCTGCTGAAATCTTTACAGGAACGCCAGATGCAGTTGGACGAGCGCGACAAGCAGCTCGCCAACCGCGACGAAGCAGCTTCGCCAACCGCGAGGCAGATCTCCGCCTGGTGCAGCAACAGATTGAGGACAAACTCACGACCCTGGCCCTGCTCCGCAAAGAGATGGGCGACCTGCTGCAGGAAAAGGCCGCCTTTGAGGAAAAGCGTTTTGAGCACCTGGTGAAGGTCTATGAGGTCATGAAACCTGAGGAGAGTCTCTTCCCTGTTCGAACGCCTCAACGAGGACACTGCAGCACGCTTGCTCTATCAGATGAAGGAGAAAAAAGCGGGCAGATTCTCGCCTCCATCTCGCCTCAGGTGGCGGCAAAGCTGAGCGAGCGCCTGGCCGCACAGCGGCAACAGGAGACCCAGCATACGCCCGTGAAGGAAAAACGATGATCATACCGGGCAATGCCTTGCTGGCACTCTTGAGCCCCGCCACAGGATCTCCAGGGCGCCAGAGAGTAAGAGGGCAATTTTGGGGCACTTCTCACAGCGATCGAGTCCCACGCCACCTCGCTGCCTGACCAGGAGGAGCAGAGCGTCGTGCCCTCGACAGCGTGTTACAAGTCTTGATGAGCATGTTCCAGTCGTGCACACCAGCCAATTGCTTGTCGGCGGCCTCTGCGCCAGGGACAGGAGAGTCTGGCGCGGTGAGTATACAACCTGCTGCAGGACTCCCGCTCGAGCTTACTACCTGGTCTGGTACCGGCACCAGGGCTGGGAGACACAGGAGGGATCAACCTGCCACCTGGTATAGTCTCAGACGGATCACACGACATTGGACAACTCGCTTTCCCTTGCGCTGGATGGTCAGGGCACTGGGGTCCTCTCCTGCGACAGCAGGAGCGCTGGAAAACGTCTCCATGGCTTCTTCATCGGCAGGAGCGCACGCAGGACTTGAGTGGATTTTTCATGGCCCAGCCAACGGCGGCCTTGTCCGTCTCCACACCGACAGCCGAGGCGCAGTTCGTCAGCCCTGGGCTCCTCCAGACTGCCCTCGCCACCGCTGGCAGAGGCATGAGGCAGTCCAAGAGACACGCGCCGCCACCGCTGCATGCCCGCTCAGCGCCCAGACGTCCGTGGGCAACCCGGATGCCTGGATGGCCTGTCTGGGTCTTTACCGCCTCTTCCGCCGTGATTTCCTTGCGCGCGAGTTACCTGTGCCAGTGGGGAACTCGTCTCTCAAACAGTATCTACCGAGAGGTCGGCAGACACTGGGGCCCCGGCGAACCGCGTCTTCCCCACATTGCTCGCAACCCTTGGTCAGGGAGACGGACTGATCTCTGAGATGGTGCTCCAAGCCCAACGTCATCTTGAGCCATTACCAGCGGGCAGTTATCCCCTGCCTACCCTCGCCCCAGCCGCAGTAGAGCTCCAACAGCCCGACGCGTCGCGGCCACCTGATCTCACCCCGCCGCCGCCCTCGTTGAGCCAGCGCTCGCCGCCCAGCCACATGTGGCAGGAGAGGATGTCTTCCAGAGCACCCGCACGACGCTGCAACCCGCTCCTGGGCACGCAGCGCCAGCGGCGCCGTGGGCCGTGCAGGCTACAGCGCCTTTGACAGAAGCCGCCACACCTCTCCTGACAGTCCCACAAACAGAGGTCGCCGCTGCTGAGTGCTGCACTGCGGCCCATGGCGCTCGCCCCGGAAGACACCGCGTTCCCAGAGTATGACGCTGCTCTCCGCCTCCCGCCGTCTGCCCGAGAGTCAGGAACGGCCGGCTGCAACTGTACCCGAGCGCTAGCGCCCGTCGCGACCGACTCGGCGTTGCCCTTGGCGTCGCCAAGAGCGATATCTCACACACCAGCAGCGGAGCTCGCCATGGACTGTCCCGCCGAGCCACTCACTTGAGGACATGGGACGCCCATGGCCCCAGCCCCTTGCCTAGCAATACGATGGTACTCCATCTAGAGCCACGGGAACTCGGGGCCTTACTCCTCCAGGTTCGTGTAAATGACAAGCGTCTTATCGCCTCTTTCCAGGCGCAGTCACCTGAAGCGGAGGCACTCCTGCGCACTCATCTTCCCAGTCTCCACGAGTCCTTAAGTCAGTACGGGTTCGAAGTCCAACCCATTGCCATCACACAAGCGGCAAGAAGGATTCAGCGCGCACATGGGTCGCTGGTACTCGGGGCATTTGCGCATCAGCACTCAGCCTTTCAAGCCTTTGCCGAAGAACAGCAAGCCGCCAATGCTGGCGGGACGCAGAGTGAGGGCGACCTACGATAGAACACCTTACGCTGGCCCTCTGAGCAGAGAGCCCGCGTCTCCTCGATGTCGTCATTTGAGAGAGTGCATAGAGAGCCTCTCCCCATAACAAGGAGCCTGAGAACATATGAGCGTAAAGTAGCATTGCTGGTGAGGCCTTAAGCAAGCCATCGTCATCGGCGCCGTACGACGGCCCCATCGTCTGTCACACCGGCGTCTGCGGGGGCAGCCCAGGGCATCACGAAAGAAAGCCCGAAAGAGACCTTTGTGAAGCTCCTGGTGGCCCAGTTGGAGCACCAGAACCCCCTCTCTCCTATGGATAATTCGCAGTTTACGCAAACAACTAGCCCAGTTTACTTCGTTGGAGCAATTACAAAGCATGAATGCCAATCTGAGCGCCCTCATGCAGGCCCAGACGACGACCAATGGGCTGCAGGCCGCTACCCCTGCTTGGCAAGCAAGTGCAAGCCCAGGCCAACACAACGCATGTGCCGAAACAAGGCGAGGCTCACACCTCTTCCAATATACGCTGGCAGCAGACAGCGCCAACGTACAGATTGACGTGCTCGATCAGGCCGGTAAGACGACACGGACCATGAATGCACGGAATCAAAAAGCTGGTCCACAGACGCTCACCTGGGACGGCAAAGACGCTGCGGGCAAGCCTTTGCCCACGGGCGACTATCACTTCCAAGTCACCGCTACAGATAAGGCTGGTAAGCCTGTTGCGGTAGAGGAGTCACTGCAGGGTATCGTCGAAGGCGTGACGTACGATGGAAATCATCCGTACTTAATGGTGGGCGGGAACCGGGTCGAACTCCAGTGCACGCTCACAAACGTCAAGTAAACCAAGTAGGACAACCTACACATCTTAGCAGGGGAGGATATGAGTCTCAACAGTGCACTCTACACGGGCGTAAGCGGTTTGAGCGCGTATGGGAACGCCATTTCTGTCATCGGCAACAACATTGCGCCAACGTCAATACCACCTGGCTTTAAGGAGAGCCGTGGCAATTTCTCCGACATTTTGAGCCAGAGTTCTGGCACAGGAGGCACGTTGCAGATCGGCCGTGGCGTGTTGGTCTCCAACGTGTCACCGGTGTTCACCCAGGGAGCATTCCAATCAACTTCTGTTGCCCGGGGGATCTGGCCATTGACGGGAATGGGTTTTTTATTGTCAAAGACCCCAAGACAAACGCCCTACCTGTATAGCGCGGTAACGGTAGCTTCGCCCTCAATCGTGATGGCAAACTGGCGAACCCTGAGGGATTGATCGCTCAGGGTTTTAACGTCGATAGTTCTGGCAACGCGTTGCCGCTCGTCGAAGACATCAATATCTCCGGACAGTCGTTTCCTCCCAAGAAGTCTACCAACACCACGGTCCAGGTTAACCTTGATTCCACATCCCCGCTCATTACCGACCCTATTACTGGGACTGTAGCGGCCCTTGATCCAGTTAATCCAGTCAAAACCTCGCAATTTTCTACCGCCCTCACGGTCTACGATTCGCTTGGTACAGGCCACACCAGCGATGTCTATTTTCAAAAGACGGCCGACAACAGCTGGAACTATTATATAGGGCACACGTGGCAAACGAGCTGGCTGGCCAGACCGGGAACTCGTCGTCATTGTCGGATCAGGCGCGCTGAAGTTTACCAACGATGGGGCCCTGGATACAGTCACCACCACCGCGGACGACAGTAACGGCCCGCTTGCAGCTCCGGTGCAAGGCGCGACAGTCAACTTTAACTTTGCTGGCGGGTGCAAGCCGCGCAAACTATCGACTTCAACTTCGGCACCCCGACGGATCTTGGACCCCGCTGACCCCACCGGTGGGGACATTGATGGCGAACCCGAGCGCCCGACTGGCTTCGAGGGCACCACGCAGTTTGCTGCGCCGTCGTCGACTTAGGCAGCAATCGCAAGACGGCTATGGTTCGGGGCGTCTTGCAGAGCTTTAGCATTGATGAGCAAGGCAAGGTCCGCGGGCTGCTTTTCGGAACGGCCAGGCGTTGATCTGAAACGCGTGGCGCTGGCCAAATTCGCCAGTACGGCTGGTCTCAAGAGTGTGGGGAAGAATCTCTTCAGTGAAACGGTTCTCTCTGGCCAGCCCATCGTGGCCAGCCCTGGCAGCAGCGGCACTGGGTCCTTGCGTTGGGAGCCCTGAGATCTCCAACGTCGATCTCTCCACCCAATTTGTTGAGCTGATCCGAGCGCAACAAGCGTTCCAGGCAAACGCCCGCGTCATCACTACGGGTGATCAGTTATCACGGAAACCGTCAACCTCAAACGCTAGTCGACAGTGGGATAGTTGATGGCAGAGGGCTGAGCGCTGCGAGCTGAGCGCCCTTTGTCCTCTGCCAGGAGGAGTTGCTATGGCTGAACATGCTGCTCCGAGGTAGAAGAGCAGCCACGGCGCACCAAGCGCCTCGCTGCTGGAAACTCCTGCCCTGGCACTGGAATGTGGGCCGTTTCTCGCTGGCGTGGGCCTCTGGCGTGGACGAAATTCGGCCTGAAGCCCGTGGCGTCCGCGGTTGCCCAGGGGCAAGACCAGCATGAGGACCAGAAAGATACTGCGGCACACGGAGTTTGGCTGCGAAGGGGCACATGAAGTCCCCGCCAAGACGCCAGCCGCGGCCAAAGCCGCCAGCGGCCGCTGGCAGCAGCGCTGGCACAAAATCTGCCGGCGGCAATGGTGGCAGCGCTGCCTCCACACTCGTGCCTCGCCCCTTTCATTGTCAACTCTGAGCGGGGACCAGGGGCAGCGCCATCTGCGTCTGGTGGTGCAGGTGGAGGTCCGCGGGGAGCTGTCGAAGGACGAACTCGACAAACATCTGCCAGAAGTGCGGAATCGCTTGATCTTTTGGTTGACGCAGCAAAACTTTTGTCGACATCGGTAGCACCCAAGGGAAGTACGATTTACAGGCCGAGATCATCAAAAATATCAACGAAACGCCTCGATGGGCCGTTCATCAAGAAAACGTACTTCACCTGAATCTCATTGTGCAATAGGGCTAACCTGGTAGTCGAACCACCCTTGAGCCAAGAAGAGGGTTGATGCGCTCGCTGCGCGGTATCACCGAAGGGGATGTGCTCACTGAGCAGGGTGCAGAGCAGGACGGTTCCAGAATCCGCCTCTACGACCTGACGAGTCAGGAACGCGATCATCCGGGGGCGCATGCCGACCCTCGAGATCATCAATCAGAAGTTCGCGCGGCTCTGACGTGCCTCCTTGTCGGGCAATCCGTCGCACGTGGTGATCGACGTCGGTGCGCAGAACGTCGAAATGGTCAAATTCGGGGAATTTACTGAAAACGCTAGCCGGTCCCCAGGCATGCATATCATTCGCTATGAATCCCTTGCGTGGCGGGGCCCTCGCTGGTGATCGAGAGCAAACTGGTCTTTGCCCTCATCGACAGCTTTTTCGGTGGACCGGGCAATTCCGCAGGTGAAGATCGAGGGCGCAGACTTCACCCCAATCGAGGCCCACATGATCCTGCGTGTCGCCGAGCCTCATCTTCTCGGACATGAGAGAAAGCCTGGGAGTCCGTCGAACCGATCCACTGCGTGCCGAGTTGGAACGTTCGGAGGTGAACCCGCAATTCGTTGGCATCGTACCGCCGAGCGACGTCGCCGTGGTCACGCCCTTTGAAGTGGAGATGGATGAAGCGCACGGGCGGATTACCTTGCCTGTCCGTACTCGACGATCGAGCCGATCCGCTCCAAGCTCTATGCCGGCTTCCAGACAGAGCGGCTTGAAATCGATCAGAGCTGGCTGCGGCGTATTGTACAACAGCTCCAGAGCCTTCGAAGTGGAGATGAGTGTCGGAGTTCGGCTGCTGCCGAGATCCAGGTGCGCTCCCCTGCTCGGCCTGCAAGTCGGCGATATCATCTCGCCCTGAGCAAGATTGCGACCATCCCTTAGTCGTACGGGTTGAAGGTGTGCCCAAAGTTCACTCGGCTTCGCGCGAGTGGTGAAGCAGAAAAAGCGGTGGAAATCGTCACGCGCCTGCACTCCCAGACAGAGGAGGATCCCAATGAGTGAGCCTGAGATGGAACAACATGCCTCCCGATAACGCAGCGCCAGCAAGATGATCAAGAGGAAGAAATCTCCTGGGCAGATGCGCTGGAAGATTTGGAACGTCAGAAACAGATGATTCAGGACCAGGCCAAAGCCCAGACGCGCCGCGGCAGCCTCGAGTCGAGTGCGCTCTAAACCCTCTCCGAGCCCTGAGTCTGATCTCCCGAACCTCGCAGTTCATCCTCGATGCATTCCTCTGCAGGTCACTGTCGAACTCGGACGTAAACGTCTTTGGTCACATGATTTGTTGCAGCTGAGTCAGGGGTCGGTGATCGAACTGACCAAACAGATTGGTGAGCCCTTTGAAGTCTTGATCAATCAGAAACTCATTGCGCGCGGTGAGATTGTGGTCATCAACGACAAGTTCGGTGTGCGCATCACGGATCATCATCAGCCCCTTGGAGCGTGTGCAGCAGCTCCAGTAGGGGCAGGGGAGGAGGCGATGGCGCGAGGGGGCGAGAGGGCGATGGGGACGAGGGGTGGTGGTAGGAGCTTGTCTGCTGCATCTGCTCGTAGTAGGGGCGGAGACCGTGAGCCAGGCGGCAGAACCGGTGGCCCCAACGTCTGGCGGTACAAAGTATGCCGCAGCCACCAAACGGGAACGCTTCCTGCAGACTGTCATCAGCCAATCTCTCGGACAGGGAGCCCTGCTCCTGCGGCACCGACTGCACCACCGTCCCCTGGTCCGCAGTCCGCAGTTCCCAGCTCCTCAGCCAGTCCAAGCAACCGGAGATCTCACAAGCGGCGACGCTGAAAATGGTCCTGTCTCTTGGGGGTATTCTCGGTCTCTTGGTACTCGGTGGGTATGTGATTCGGCGTTTCTGGCTCGATCAAACCTTTCTTGGCAAACGCACCCCCATGATGCGTGTACTCGCCAGAGTCAACATCACCCCGAAGGCAGGGGTAGCGCTCCTTGAAGTCCCAGGAAAAGTGCTGGTCATCGGGACTGACGGGCAGCACCATGGTGGCCCTCGGTGAGCTGGCTACTGCCACTTATCCCACCCTCGAACAGACCCCTGTGCAGAGACGCCATTCCTCCTTTGCGAGCGCCTTAGATACGCAGCACAGGAAGCCTCGCTGATGAGGAGAAAGGCGCCGATGCCCTGCTCAAAAGTGTCCGAGATGATTCAGCAGAAGATGCGGCGGCTGAAACAGCTGTAAAGGAACAGGACCATGCGTCAACACGTCTGGAGTATCATTGGCTGCTGTGCAAGTCTCCTCATGGCGACGCAGGTGGCGCTGGCGCAATCAACCCAGCTTCCTCCCTTACAAATTACTCTCGGCACCACACCCCAGGCAGGAGACCTCGCCATACCGCTGCAGATTCTCCTCCTGCTGACGCTCCTCGGCTTCATTCCTGCCCTGCTCATTGCCATGACGTCCTTTACACGCATCGTCATTGTGTTATCGCTGTTGCGCCAAGCGCTTGGCGTGCAGCAGGTCCCACCGAATCAGGTGCTCATTGGGCTCGCACTGCTGCTCACCATATTCATCATGCGTCCGGTCGGGGAACGCCTGCATACGCAGGTGGTGCAGCCGTATCTGGAACAGCGCCTTACCACGCCGGCTGCCCTGCAAGAGGCCGTGGAGCCCCTGCGCGATTTTATGCTACGCCAGACCCGTGAGAAAGATCTGGCCCTGTTCATCCAGGTTGCGCATGCGTCCAGGCCGAGTACCCCGGCTGATGTCCCGCTCACGGCTCTGCTCCCGCGCCTTTGTCATCAGGCGAGTTGCGTACAGCCTTTCAGATTGGTTTCTTACTGTACCTGCCCTTTTTGGTCCTTGACCTGGTGATCTCCTCCTTGCTCGTCTCCATGGGCATGATGATGCTGCCGCAGGCACTCATCTCGCTCCCATTCAAAACAGCAATACAAAAACTTGTATTGAACGAAGTACAA
>ERZ1370068.11110-contig-9754_pt1 | contig 44183 bp, 65 predicted proteins | sample MGYA00561227_ERZ1370068 | MGnify/ENA primary metagenome ERZ1370068 (study PRJEB38410, sample SAMEA6850437) | metagenome | study: Metagenomic assessment of the ecological functions of the soil: analysis of the soil microbiota associated with the...
AAAGCGCATCAGGAGCAGTTGCGGGTCAAGTAGACTGCCGCACCATTCGCTCACGATCGCCAGACGTTGGACAGGCATTCCGGAAAGGTGTCGCCGATCGAGTCCGAGTGTGTCGCGGGTTTCGGGCCGCGATCGGGCGAAGAGGCGGAAAGTCCAAAGCAATAGCGACAGTCGCCACCTACATCGCGGGGCTCTGCGATCATCGGGACGCGTTGGTGCCCGGCGAGCGTGGTGTCTTGCTGTGCGTCGCACTCGATCAACGGGTGGCGAAGATCATCCTTGACTACGCAGAGGCCTGTTTCGAACGTAGTCCGATCCTGAAGCAGCTGATTGCGAACCGAACGGCAGACGCGTTAGAGCTGACCAACGGCATTAGCTTAGAAGTCCGCCCGGCGTCTTTCCGCAAGCTGCGTGGCCCCACGTACATCGCCGTCATCGCCGACGAGTTGGCCTTCTGGTACGTCGACGCGGCCTACGCCAACCCGGACGTCGAGATCCTGAACGCCGTTGAGCCCGGCCTGGCGACGACCGGTGGTCCGCTGATCCTCGCCTCCTCGCCCCACGCACGCCGCGGCGCGCTGTGGGATGTATTCAAACGCCACTACGGCGCAGGTGGCGATCCGCTCATCCTCGTGGCTCACGGCGCGACCCGGACCCTCAATCCTTCATTGCCGCAGCGCGTGGTCGATCGCGCGCTGGAGAAGGACCGCGCCCGCGCGACGGCGGAGTATCTCGCGCAGTTCCGCACGGACGTCGAGGGCTTCGTCGCACTCGAAATCGTCGAAGCCTGCACTGGCGACTATCGCGAGATGCTGCCGGCTAGGCAGCTGCATGAGTTCGTGGACAACGCGCAGGTGGACGACAAGACGAGACTGCAGCTCCGGTTCTATGCCCGTCAGTTCATCGACGCGATGAGTCCGTCGAATTTCCCTGCGACCAATCCCGAGGTGATCCGCAAAGCGATCGAAACCCGCTCCGTGAGCCTGACGGACGGGATGCAGAACTTGATCGATGACCTCCAGAAGGGGCGGATCACCCGGCGTCGACGGAGTCGGCCTTTGAGGTCGGACGCAACCTCGCGATCACGCCGGGCTCGGTGGTCTTTGAGAATGAACTGATCCAGTTGATCCAGTACGCCCCGCAAACCGGGCGAGGTCGAGAAGACACCGCTGCTGATCGTCCCGCCCTGCATCAACAAATTCTATCTGCTTGACCTTGGCGCGGGTAATTCACTCGTTGAATACGCCGTTGCGCAGGGACATCAGGTTTTCTTGATCTCGTGGCGCAGCGCGGTGCCCGAGATCGGTCATCTGACGTGGGACGATTACCTGGAAAAGGGACCGCTCAAGGCGGTCGATGTCGTCCTCGACATTACCGGGGCCGAGCGAACGAATGCCCTGGGATTCTGTGTCGGCGGCACGATCCTGAGTTGCGCGGCGGCCGTCATGGCTGCACGACAAGAACGACAAGCTCGCAACCATCACGCTGCTGACGACCATGCTGGATTTCTCCGACACCGGAGAAATCGGCCTCCTGATCGACGATGCCTCCGGTGGCCTTGCGCGAAGCGACGATCGGGAAGGGCGGCATTCTGCCCGGCAAGGAACTGGCGTTCACGTTCGGAACGCTGCGCGCCAACGATCTGATCTGGCGCTATGTCGTCGACAGCTATCTCAAGGGTGCGACGCCCGACGCTTTCGACTTGTTGTACTGGGATTCTGACAGCGTCAGCCTGCCGGGCCCGATGTATTGCTGGTACACGCGAAACACCTATCTCGAAAACAACGTCAAGGACCCCGGCAAGACCACGCAGTGCGGCGTGCCGGTGGATCTGTCGAAGATCGACGTGCCGGTCTATCTCCTCGCGTCGCGCGAGGATCACATCGTGCCCTGGAAATCGGCGTTTCGCTCGAAGGATTTGATCGGCGCCGGCCGAAATGGTCGGACTCGACGGAGAAGCCTCTGTCGACGATCGGGCTAACGCGAAGTGCGGCATGGTTGACACTCGCGGCGAGATCCGTGAAGAGCCTATCCTCCATCGTCTTCATGGCGGCTTCCGGGCCAGCCAGGAGGTAAACGAACTTCGCCGCTAGCCGGTCAACATCACCGTGCTGCCGCCTTTCGCCCTCCTGCTGAATCACAATTGTCACGTCGCTGAGAAACTCCCGGAATGTCCTCGATGCAGGCACGCTGTTCGGCCGACTCCATGGCCACGCGCATGGTCTCGACATTGTCAAACCAGAGTTGCGAAATGCCATCGACGCGGTGCAGCCTGTCGCCCTCGCGGGCCGGCAAACGCGCGAGAATATGGTTTTTGTCGGTATGCTCGCATAGCCTCGACGCGTAGCGCCAGTGGACCGTGTACACAACGCCAGTGCTCAGAAAAGGCGGCGAAGTCGACACCGTCCCGATCCTGAATAAGTCCGCTACGAATGATCATACCCACCTTCTCCTAGGTGATGGTTCTTCGTGGAACGCTTAGGCATCAGCTCGATTTTCGAAGCTAACTGCGAAAGCGGCCTGTCGAGGTCATGCCTTGGAGTGGAACGCTTGCGCTTCCGCCTTGCTCTCAAAGATGTGCGGACGAACCGTCCGAGTGGAGCTCGCGCCCTAGTTTGACACGCATGAAGGCGCTCGTGGTGTAGCGCGAAACCCGCGTGTAGTGCGCGTTTTCCATATCCCTAACCATCTCCGGCATATTCACTTGCGACGTCGTCATCAAGGCGGAACAGATCGTAGTTCACAACCACCGCGACTCGCCTTCCGATCTCCTTCACCTTAAGCGTCACAGCTTCGCAGAATCGCATCAACATCCTTCGAGCTACGCACATTGCAGCCCCTCGAAATTGAGAAACAGGATATTGCGATCGGCATCAAAGGCTAGTCGATCGGTCAGATCGAGATCGATCAACCGCGACCTCAACCCGAGCGTTTCCGTACGAAAAAGGCGCGCATCCATTTCGCGCAGTTGGCCCATCAAAGGCCGGAATGCCATATGCGCCAGGATATCGCGATCAATATCTATGCCCGGAGCGACTTCGACCAACTCCAATCCACCATCAGTTAATCGGAATACGCACCGCTCGGTAACGTAGAGGACGGCTTTGTCCGTTTTCGCGGCTAACGTGCCGCTAAACGTGACCTGTTGGACGCTGCTTCCAAATTTTCGAGCGCGACCTTCCTGAACGATTCTGGAGTTTTCCATCCTCAATTCTCAAGTCCAATCCGCTGGCCGTAAACGTTCCGGCAAATATTACCTTGCGAGCATTCTGACTGATGTTGATGAACCCGCCCGCACCCGCAAGCTTGGTCCCGAACCGACTTACGCTGACATTGCCTTCGCTGTCGACCTCGGCCATGCCAAGAACCGCAATGTCCAGACCACCACCATCATAGAAGTCAAATTGCTGGTTTTGGTGAATTATCGCATCCGTATTGATACCGGCACCGAAATCCAGTCCCGAGGCGGGCACGCCACCGATTACCCGGGCTCGGCGGTCAACGTAAATAGATCGCTGATCAATTCTCCGCGGCGACCGCCCCCACGCCTTCAGGCATGCCGATGCCAAGATTTACGATGGCCCCCGCCTCGAAGCTCCAAAGCGCAGCGTCTCTGCTATTACCTTGCGCTCGTCCAGCGGCACAGCCGACAGGGCATCCAATGGAACAGAGGTCTCAGCGCTGTATGCCGGATTATAGGCGGTTGCATAGGTCTGCCGGTGGTGTTTGGGCTCTGCAACCACGACACAGTCGACAAGAACCCCGAGATCGGCACCTGTCGCGGATTCAGCGAGCCGGATCGCGCGATCCGTTCGACCTGGACGATAACGGCGCCACCGGAGTTCTTAACAGCCATTGCCATGGCGAGATTATCAAGATCGAGCGCCTCGCGTTCGGCAGTCACATTACCGTTCGGATCTGAGGTGGTCCCTCGCAGAAAGGCGATCTGAAGGGGAAGCCCGCGATAGAACAGCCACTCTTGCCCGTCGATTTCGATCAGGCGGACGATGTCTTCCGTGGTGCGTCCGTTGATCTTTCCCCCTTCAAGACGAGGGTCGACAAACGTCCATAGTCCAACGCGAGAAATTGTGCCGGGCTTGCCGGCAGCTATGTCCCGATACATGTGGGATATGACACCCTGCGGCAGGTTGTAGGCCTCGATGTGTCCCTCCATGGCGAGGCGCCCGACTTTTGGTATCAGACCCCAATGGCCTCCGATGGCGCGCCTCAAGAGGCCAGCATGGCCAAGCGCATTTAATCCGCGATCTTTTCCGTCGCCTTGGCCTGCGGCAAACAGAAGCGTCAGGTCCCGCGGTTCGCCGGTGTCGAGAAAGCGTTTTTCCAGCGCAACCAGCAGAGCATCCGGAACCCCTATCCCCACAGAATCCAGACGTGCAGATGGCATCATCGGATTGAACGATCGCAACAGCTTCTGCGGCGGAAGTGATCTTGTTACGCATGTTCACCTCCGCAATCGGGCTGGGCTAATCGGAATTGATGTTTACCGATCTGGCTGTTTAGCCGGACCGAGAGGAGTTGAACGCGCTTACTCGGCGTCCGGTTGATTTTCGGGTGCGGCGGCGACAAATGCTGGATGTGTCTCCGTAAGACGCGCAACGCGCGATATCCGCCGAAGATGGTCGACCGGAACCTTTGAAGCGCCGGGCGGAGAAAAGCTGGGGGCCAAATAGATGTCTGCGAGACCCGGCCGGTTGCCGAAGCACCACGCCTCGTCGCCAATCAATTGCTCGACGGCTTCAAGTCCAAGTGTGATCCATTTGCTGATCCAGGCTGCGACCTGAACATCGGACCAGCCAGACCGGTGTAATTCTGTTGAGGGGACCAACATTGTTGAGGGGTGGATGTCGCAGCCGATGATGGCTGCAACGCGTCGCACCTCGGCACGCTCAATCGGAGCAGCAGGGAGAAGCGCAGGTTCGGGGAATGTCTCCTCAAGGTATTCGAGAATGGCGGATGATTGAGCCAGCGCCGTACCGTCGCTCAGTTCCATCACAGGGACCCGCGCCTGCGGATTAATGGCCTTGAACGCCGGCGGAAGATGCTCTCCGCCGTTTCGCACCAAAATGCACGGGAATGCTCTCGTAAGCGACACCTTTGAGCGCCAAACCGATGCGAACGCGCTGCGCGGCTCCTGATCGAAAATAGGTGTAGAGGCGCGGGAGGCTCATGATGTTACCTTTGATCTTCGAGCTTCTACTAGCTTCTGTGCGGTTGAATTGCGCAGATTGAGCTCTTCACGATTCCCGAAATCCGACAATTCCCTGGCTAACCAATGCAACGCTCACGCACAGCAGGATGAGCGTAATAGTGAAATTGAACTTCCGGAACGTCTATCGTCCTGACCAGGCGAACGCCCAACCAACTGGACGCCATCGCCAATGGAAAGAAAATCATGGTTGTCTTTAGCTGACTGACCGAAAGCTGACCGAGCGCAAGGAACGCCGGTGCCTTCATGAGGTTCGTTGCCGCAAAGAAGAGCACGCTCGTGCCGACATACATGTCGCGATCAAGTCCCTTTCGGCATGACATAAAACTGAAACGGCGGCGTTCCAGCATGCGCGATCATGCTCGTGAAACCCGATCCCATTCCGCTGAGCACGCCGAGCCATTCGAGCGTGATCGTGCGCGGGCTGTTGAAGGGACAGGTTCTTGAGCTGACGCCTAATTTGGTGCAAGGAAAACGCAAGCGAAACAACGCCGAGCACTATCTCCACGGCCCATCCGGGCACGGAGGACGCCAACGAATAGGCCAGACAGACGCCGAGCGCCGCGCCTGGAATCATGGTTGCGAGAATCTGCCAGCTGAACGTGCGCCGATACATGGCGACAGCAATCAAATCCTGCACGATGAGGATCGGAAAGATAACGCCAGCCGCCGCAATGGGTCCGATAACGAGAGCGAGCAACGGAGTGCTGATCATTCCGACGCCTGCAAACCCTCCCTTCGACAAGCCGAGAATGACAACGGCCACCGTAGCCACCGCATAGAAAAGAGCGTCGGGTTGCATGGCGCTATCTTTTCTCAGGCAGGATTTCATCGGGCAGCCGGGCTTGGGCCGACCGTGCCGCGACACTCGCCGAACCCGACCTGTGCAAATTTCCCTGTCGGCGGCGTTCGCGCAGAGAGGATGAGTTCATCGCCGTCTTCGAGAAAACGGCGCTCTTCGCCGGATTCGAGACGAATTGGGTTCTGTCCCGCGCGGGTAACCTCAAGGAGACTACCGAAGCCGGTTGCCTCCGGCGCAGAGATAGTCCCTGAGCCGAAAAGATCACCCGGCTGGAGGTTGCAGCCGTTTGAGGTATGGTGGGCGACGAGCTGCGCCACGGTCCAATACATATGCCGCGTGCTGCTGCGAGCGATGCGATGCGGCGGCAGACCCTTCTCGCGCAGACCGGCTGTCGTCAGGAAGACCTCGAGGTCTAGGTCGAGTGCTCCTTCACGCTGATCCCGATCATCCCAGAGATACGGCAAAGGACGCGGATCGCCTTCCGGGCGCGGAGATTGCGCAGTCCGGAACGGAGCGAGCGCTTCGGGGGTGATCACCCAGGGTGAGACGGTGGTCGCGAAGTTCTTGGACAGAAACGGACCTAGCGGCTGGTATTCCCAACTCTGAATGTCGCGCGCAGACCAGTCGTTGAGTAGGCAAAAGCCCGCCACATGTCCGTCGGCCTCGTCAATCGGAATGGGATCGCCGAGATCGTTGCCAGGCCCGATCCAGATTCCGAGCTCGAGTTCATAATCTAGACGACGGCTGGGACCGAATGTCGGCGCAGCCGAGTCTGCGTCCTTCAGTTGTCCTGATGGATGCCGCACCGACGTGCCGGAGGGCACGATAGACGAGGAGCGCCCGTGGTAGCCGATCGGTACGTGCTTGTAGTTCGGCAGAAGAGGATTGTCCGGCCTGAAGACCTTCCCGACGTTTGTGGCATGATGAATGCCTACGTAAAAATCGGTGTAGTCGCCGATGCGAGCTGGAAGATGCATGACGCACTCCGCTGCGCGGTAGAGAAATCGGTCTGCTGATCCCCTCGATGCGCTTGCTATCCGGCCCTTTCGCATCAAGAAGCTCGAACGTACGAGCGCGCAAGGCCTGCCGCGCTGCCTGCCCTAGTCGCAAAGAGCGGGTTGAGCGAGCCGGCACGCGGTTGCCTCCGCGGCGTTGCGCGCGGCGCCCGCGAACAGCCCAGCCTCGGCTGCGGCAGCAAGATCCAGTGATCATATCTCCGATCGCGATGCCGCCGCGCTTTCCGTGCCGCCAGGCAGCGAGAATACGCCAACTGGCAGGTTCTGGATTGGGAAGTCCGGATGGCCGTTCGCGGAGGTTACCCAACTCTGTCGTTTGGGATCATGGGTTTCGTCGAGCCGCATCATCGTTACTCCTCAGCGTTGCTTCGGATTGAAATGCTTCTTCAGACGGTGCCCATAGGCGCCATATCCCTTTTGAAGCGAACTGGACTGAGCCGCGAAGGCCGTAACTCGCTGCGGAAATCGCGTTTCAAACATGAACGCCATCGTTCCTTCGAGCTTGTGGGGCTTTAGTTCGGCGTTGCTGGCGCCTTCGAAGGCGTCAACGTCCGGACCATGCGGCAGCATGGTGTTGTGGAGCGAGATTCCTCCGGGCGCGAAGCCCTGCGGCTTGGCGTCGTACTGGCCATAGATCAGGCCCATGAACTCGCTCATGACGTTCATGTGATACCAGGGCGGGCGGAAGGTGTTTTCCGCGACCAGCCAGCGGTCCGGGAAGATCACAAAGTCGATGTTGGCGGTACCGGGCGTCTCCGACGGCGAGGTCAGCACCGTGAAGATCGACGGATCGGCATGATCGAACGAGATCGGGCCGACCGGCGAGTAGCTTGCGCAGATCGTACTTGTACGGCGCATAGTTGCCGTGCCAGGCGACGACGTCGAGCGGCGAATGTTCGAGCTGAGCGACCCACAGATTGCCGCCCCACTTCACGAACAGCTTGCCCGGGACGTCCTCGTGTCCTCGTAGGCCGCCACCGGCGTCAGAAAGTCGCGCTGGTTCGCGAGGCAGTTGGCGCCGATCGGGCCGCGCTCGGGCAGCGTGCAAGGCGCCGCCATAGTTCTCGCAGAGATAGCCGCGGGCAGGTCCGTTCGTCGAGCTCGACGCGGATCTTGACGCCGCGCGGGATGACGGCGATCTCGCCGGGCTCGATATCGATGATGCCGAACTCGGTCCAGAGCCGCAGCTCGCCCTGCTGCGGCACGAACAGCATCTCGCCGTCGGCGTTGTAGAAATACTCGTCCTGCATCGAGCGCGTGATGAGATAGACGATGCGCGCCCATGCCGGCCTGCGTGCCGGCGTCGCCGGCCGTGGTCATGGTGCGCACGCCTTCGATGAACGACAGCTTCTCGTCCGGAATGGCAATCGGATCCCACCGCATGGGCGCGATCGGCACGTCGATTTCAGCGCACGGCGCCGTGCGCCACAGTCCGATGTCGACCTTCTCAAACTCTCCCCAATGCATCACCGTTGGCCGGATGCGGTAGAGCCAGGAGCGCTCGTTGGTCGTGCGCGGCGCCGTGAAGGGCGAACCGCTAGAGCTGCTCGGCGTAGAGCCCGTAAGGGCATTTCTGCGGAGAATTGCGGCCGACCGGAAGTGCGCCCGGCAAGCGCCTCGGTCTCAAACCCGTTGCCGAATCCCGACATGTAGCCCTTGTTGGCCTCGGCAACGGTCGTTTGGCGGGCTGCTGCGTCTCGACTTGCCACCTGTACGGTCATGGCTGAACCTCTCCTATCGTGATACCGACGTTATCCTTGGAGCGCTTCCCACATTTGCCGGTCCCGTTCGGCGGTCCAGATCACGGGATCGTTGATTCCCGATGCTTCATCGAAGGCGCGCGACACGTTGAACGGAAGGCAATGCTCGTAGATGGCGAAGGAGCCAAACTTCGGGTCCATGGCCTCGCGCGTCGCCGCAAACGAGTCCTTGAGGGTTCGTCCCTTTGCCACCGTCATCTCGGCTACGCCGTAGAGCGTCGAGACGAAATCACGGGTCATGGCCAACGCCTCCAGCACGGTTTGCCGGCTGTTGAGCGCGTCGCCACGTCCAGGCGCTATTGCTTTGGGATTGAAATCACGGATCGCGTTGAGCGTCTGCGGGCCAGGCGCGCAAATGTGCGTCGCCGCAATAGCACGCGGAGTGATATTCGATGAGATCGCCCGTGAACATGACGCCTGCGTCCGGGACCCATGCCACGATGTCCCCCGATGTGTGACCGGCGCCGAGCTGCATGAGCTTCACTTCTCGCTTGCCAAGGTAGAGCGTCATCTCCTTTGCGAACGCGAGCGTCGGCCAAGTGAGGCCCGGGATGCTCTGCGCGTCACGGAACAAGCGCGGAAACCGGCCGAATTCAGAATCCCAATCCTGCTTCCCGCGCTCGGCGACAAGCCGGTAGGTCTCTTCGTGATGCGATGATCCCCTGAGCCTGATAGGCCGATGCGCCAAGCACGCGAACGGCATGATAGTGCGACAGGATCACATACTTGATCGGTTTGTCGGTTACGGCGCGGACCCTCTCGATGACCTGCCCGGCCATCGCCGGCGTCGCCTGAGCGTCAAAAACAGCGCAGCAATCATCGCCGACAATAACGCCCGTATTCGGATCGCCTTCAGCCGTGAAGGCGAACAGGCCTGGTCCGACTTCCGTAAAGGAGATCTTCTTCTCCGTCATATCTCCGGTCGAGGCGAACGCCTTCTGTGATGACATCGCTCGTAACTCCCTGTTGTGGTTCGTTGGACTGTTCAATGAGTGCCCAGATAGGCGGCGCGAACCTTGGGATCGTTTAGTAGGTCAGAGCCTTTGCCCTGAAGGGTGACGCTGCCGGTTTCCAGCACATAGGCGCGGTCAGCGACGCCGAGCGCTTGATTCGCCATCTGCTCTACGAGCAGGATGGTGAGTCCCGTCTCGCGCAGACGCACGGATGGTATTGAAGATGTCCCGAATAATCAGAGGCGCGAGCCCAAGCGACGGTTCATCCAAGAGCAACAATTTAGGCTCACTCATGAGCGCGCGGGCAATCGCCAGCATCTGCTGCTCTCCGCCTGACAGCGTGCCGGCAAACTGCTCTTGCCGTTCCTTCAGCCGCGGGAAGAGTCGTCGAAGAACTGCTCGATCTTCTGTTCGGTGCGCGCGGAATCGCTCTTTTTCGAGTAGGCCCCGAGCAGCAGATTGTCTCGAACCGACTGATCGGAGAATACACCGCGTCCTTCCGGGAGAAAGAGCGACGCCCATTCCCGTTCGACGGTGCGCCGGCGTCTTGGTGATGTCCTGGCCATCGAAGGATATCCGCCCACCGGCGACCGGTTCGAGACCAACAATGCTCTTGAGCAATGTACTCTTGCCAGCGCCGTTGGCACCGATGATGGTCACGACCTCGCCCCTCGGGACGTCGATTGAAACATCACGGACCGCCTGAATGGCGCCGTAGGATATGCTGACTGATTCCAGTTTCAACATCGCACGCTCCTAAGCCGCCTCGGCGCCAAGATAAGCCTCGATCACCCGCTTGTCGCATTGAACGACGCTGGGTGCGCCCTCCGCGATCTTGATGCCGTAATCCAGCACGATCACGTGATCCGAAATGGACATCACGAGGTCCATGTGGTGCTCGACCATGAGGATGGTGACGCCCAGCTTGCTGATCTGCGACAATCAGTTTGCCAAGCTCAGCCGTCTCTTGCGGGTTGAGGCCAGCCGCAGGCTCGTCGAGGAGCAACAGTTGAGGTTCCGTTGCAAGCGCGCGTGCGAGCTCCACGCGACGCTGCAACCCGTAGGGAAGACTCCCAGCCGGCGCTTGCGCCAACTCGCGAAGACCAAGGGTGTCGAGAATAGCGGTTGCACGTGCGTTCGCTGCCGCCTCTTCCCGGCGAGCTTGTGGTAGCGCCAGTAACGAGACCCAGAAGCCGTTCTTCATGCGGCAGTGCTGCCCAAGCAAGACGTTCTCGAGCACCGAAAGGCCCGCGAACAGGCGCAGGTTCTGGAAACGTTCGGCCGACGCCACGGCGACAGATCCCGTGACTCTCCAGCCCTCCGATCTCATTACCAAGAAAGGCGATGCGGCCCGAACTTGGCGTGAGGACACCGCTGATCATATTGATCATCGTGCTCTTGCCAGCTCCATTCGGGCCGATCAGAGCATGCACATGGCCATGCTGGAGTCGGAAGGTGACATCGTTCGCCGGGCGGACGCCGCCGAAGTTCTTCGAAACGGAGGCAACCTCAAGCAAGGGCTGGGAACGATCCTCGTCGTGCCGGGTCGGCGCCGTCGTCGGTTGCTTCTGCGCCGCCGGCACAGGTTCGAGAACCGCCTTTTCTGGCAAAGAAACGACCGAACAGGCCTGCCACACCATTCGGCATGGCATAAAGCGCGAAGAGCAAGAGACCACCGTATGCGAAGTGCTGGACCGGCGGCCATCGAGCAAGCAGGGCATCAATAAGCGTCAACGATACCGCGCCGATCAGCGGGCCATACAGAGACCCAGAACCGCCGAAGAGCACCAGCAGCAAGATAAATATGGATAGCTGGAAGCTGATGAAGTCGGAGTTCAAGTATTGATTCTGCTGCGCGACCATCGCGCCAGCTATGCCGCACGTTACGGCCGCGATGACGAAGGCCAGGATCTTGTATCGATAGACGCTAACGCCGACGGATTCTGCCGCGATCTCGTCGGCTTGAAGCGAGAGAAACGCCCTGCCGAAACGCCCGGACAGCAGGTTCCGCAGAAGCAGGTGCGTGATCGCTGCCGAGCGCGATTCCGAACCAGACCCATTGCAGGTTTGCGAAGGGAACGCCTGCCAACTCGAGCGGCTTGATGCCGTAGAATTCCTTGCGCCCCTCCAAAGACCTCGGTCCATTCGCTGACGAGCTTCTCGACGACGATTCCGAAAGCAAGCGTGACCATGGCAAGGTATGGGCCGCGCACCCGCAGCGATGGCCAAGCAATCAGCACGCCGCAGAGCCCGGCGATGACCGCCGAGGCGGCGAGAGCCACCCATGCGTTCAGATCGAAATTCGTCGACAACAATGCCGCGCCATAGGCACCGGCAGCAAACAGGCCGGCTTGCCCGAGCGACTTTTGGCCTGCGTACCCGACAAGCACGTTCATGCCAGCCGCGCACAGGTAGTAGACGCACATCATAAAGGCGATGCGCAAGTAATAGTCGTTTCCGATAACTGCCGCTAAGGCAGCGGCGCCGATCGAGATCGCGACAACGATGATGGGGTGCAGGAAGCGCATCAGACCTTCTCCACGGTACGCAGCCCGAGAAGTCCGTGGGGACGGACGGCAAGAACCAGGATCACCAACAGGAAGACCACGATCTCCCTCCACTGCGCCTGCCAGAGATTCACAAGCGATTCGAGAAGCCCGAGGGCGAACCCGCCGAGCACGCATCCGCGCGGGTTGGACAGGCCGCCGATGATTGCTCCCGAAAATCCCTTCAGCGCAATCGAAAGGCCGACGATACAACGAGGCGGACGCGATTGGCGCGATGAGGAAGCCGCTTAGACCGGCGAGCGCCGAGCTCAGGAAAAATGCGCCGACCATGACTGCGGTGACGTTGATGCCCATGAGACTTGCGACGCGCTGGTCATGCGCGACGGCGCGCATCGCCTTACCCATGATGGTTCTCTGCATCACCCAGTCGAGCGCGCGCCATCACTACGATAGCCACAACGAACATCAGGATCTCTTGCGGCCTGATGCCGACACCGGCGATACGGATGACGTCGTCGCCCACAGGGGACGGAACGACAATCTGGGACGGTCCCCAAACGGCAAGTCCGATGCTCGTAAGAATGATGCCGAAGCCGATCGTGCTCATCACCCAGGACATGCCCGGTTTGCCTGCGAATGGCTTCACCGCCAGGAAGTAGAGCATCACGCCGATCAAACCAATGACGACCACGGTTACGACAGCGGCAAGCAATTGCTGCCAGACCGACAGCGTCACTCCCACGAGGGGTGCATTGATCGGCTTTCCCAGTAACAGCCAGAGGACTGTCACGCCAACGAACGATCCGACCGATACGAAATCCCCGTGAGAGAAGTTCAAGGTCTTCGTTGTCGTGAACGTGATGCTGAAGCCAAGCGCGATGAGCGCGTAGGCTCCTCCGACCGCCAGTCCACTGGCGACGGCCTGCAATAGCGCGATCAACATCGGCGTCTCTCCCGGTCAAGGTGACTTGCGATCCAACAGGTGCTTGGAGCGAGCCCCACGGCATGCCTTAGGGGCCGTGTGTCGATTACTTCTTGTAGTCAGCGTCCGTGAGCGACTTGACGACCTGGTCGCTGTAGGGCAGCAATTTGCCGTCCTGCCAGTGGGTCCATTTGTAGTCCTTGGACCTGAGCGCCTCGTGCTCGGTCTTGGAGAAGGGCTTGTCGTAGTTCTTCATCATGCCATCATAGGGTGACTGCAGGTTTTCAAGCGCCTCGCGGATCTTCGATCCCGTCCGTGCTGTTCGCCTGCTTGATGGCCGAGGCCAACACCATGACCGCATCATAGGAGTGCGCAGCGAAGCCGAAGGCGCTGGCCGAAGTCATCTTCGGCGCAACGCGGTCATAGAGCTTCTGCTGCTTTGGCGTGCGCTCTTCCGTCACCGTGCGCATGAAGATCGGCTTCTCGGCGAGCGTCTTTCCGGCCGCTTCGTAGAAGCTCTGGTTGTCGGCGGCCCACGTCATCAGGGTCAGCGGGAAATAATTGATCTTCTCCATGCTGCGCATGAGCTGCCCGAGCGGCGTGCCCTGCGCCCAGACGACGATGGTATCCACCCCGGCGGCTTTGCACTTGTTGAGCTGCGAGGTCATGTCGGTGTCGTTCACGCCGAACTTCTCGTTACACACAGGCTTTAGGCCCTGCAGATCGCCCAATTCCTGCACATCCTTCAGGCCGCCCTGGCCGTAACCCGTCGTTTCCGAGAGATAGCCGAGGTTCTTGACGGCCGGATTCTTCTTCACGTAGGCCATCAGGCCCGCGACCTGGTCGCGGTCGACCATCGATATACGGAACATGTAATTGTCAGCGCCGGCGCTAACCGGATAAGTGATGGCCGTTCCCGAACCGACAGTTCCGATGACCGGAATTTTCTTCTGGTTTGGGACTTGCTTCCAGGCCAGTGCGTTGCCCGAGTTCGTTGGGCCGAACACCGCCACGACCTTTTCGTTGTCGATCAGATCCGACATGTTCTGGATCGATTTCGGCGGCTGCGAGAGATCGTCGCGGACGACCAGGGTCAGCTTCCGACCGAGCACACCGCCAGCGGCGTTGACGTCGTCAATGGCCGCCTGCAAGCCCAAGAACGGCCGCTTGGCCGCTGAGCGCGGAAGGCGAAGCGGACAAATCGCCGTTGAACCCTAGTTTGATATCTTGGGCTTGCGCCGCAAGGCCGAACAAGCTGAGCGCTGCGGCGCCGAGCAACTTACCAATGCTGCGTTTCATCGATCACTCCTCCAAAGCGTTTCCAAGGCCATATTCCTGATTTCGATCACGCCGCTTGGCCTTCGCGACGTAAGCTCCTTTTCAAGCCGCCAGAAACCCGCCATCGACCGGCAAGATCGCGCCGTTGACGTAGGACGCCATTGACGAGGCAAGAAAGATCACGGGTCCGATGAGTTCGTCCGGTTCTCCGACACGCCCGAGCGGCGTGCGTGTCATGAAGCCCGCGAGCCTGTTAGGGTCTTCACGGGTGCTCGCGGTCATCGGTGTCGCGATCACGCCCGGCGCAATCGCATTGACGCGGATTCCGTCGGACGCGAGGTCACGGGCAAGCGCCTGCGTGAAGAGCTTCACGGCACCTTTCGACGGCGAATAGCCGAGAGTGCTTCCCACACCGACGAAGGACGCGATCGACGCGACGTTGATGATGTTGCCGCGCGTCTGACGCAGAGCCGGCAGCCACGCGTGCACCACGTTGAAGATGCCGTTGACGTTCACGTCCATGACGCGCCGCCAATTCTCAGCGGCCCGGGGGCTATCGATCGTCTCGCGAATAATGATGCCGGCATTGTTGACCAGGACATTGACAGGACCGACCTCGCCTGCGGCTTGCTTGGCAAGTGCGGTGCAGGCCGCCGCATCCGTGACGTCGAGCTGGTAAGCGGACGCCTTTCCACCGCGTGCCTGGATTTCGTCCGCTGCCGACTGAGCGGTGTCTTGCCGAACGTCGGTGACGATCACCTTCGCTCCAGCCGCAGCGACACCGAGCGCGATCGCGCGGCCGTTGCCTTGTCCGGCTCCGGTCACAAGGACCAGTGCGTCGCCGAAGCAACCCAGGGATTCGGTCTAAATTTTCAGCCATGCTGGCCTCCTACGCCACTTCGCCCATGACCACGGTGCCGTCGTCCTCGACCGAAGGTCCGCTGCGCCCCTGGTTTCCGGGTCAGTTGAATCGTCCGCACTCAGTCCGGTGGGCACATCCGCGAGGTGACAACCTGCGATGTGGCCGAAGGTCAAAGCAGGACCAAGTGTGATGCCCGCGCCCGGATAATTGCCGCCCATGATGCTCGCGATATCGTTTCCGACCGCGTAGAGGCCCGCGATCGGTTGACGATCACCGCCGAGCACGCGCGAATGCTCGTCGGTCGTCAGACCCGCGTAAGTGCCGAGATCACCGACGACCACCTTGATCGCGTAGAACGGTCCGTTTTCGAGCGGCTTCACGCATGGATTCGGCGCGTGCAGCGCATCACCCTGGTAACGGTTGTAGGCCTTGCTGCCCTTTCCGAATGCCGGGTCCTTGCCCTCGCGCGCATGGACGTTGACGTCCTTTACGGTCTCTTCAAGAGCTGCCGGATTGATGCCAGCCTTGTCGGCGAGTTCGCGCAGTGTGCCGCCCTTGAGAAGGTAGCCGGTGCGAAGATGATGACCCAAGGGAAGCGGGAACGGAGCGACGGCACCAAGACCGTATTTCCGCAACGTTTCATGGTCGCAGATGAGATACGCCGCGACTTCGTCCTTGCCTGCACAGGCGGCAACCATGGCCTGCACGAAGTCATGATACGAGTTGCCTTCATTGGTGAATCGCTTGCCGCTCGTGGTCACCGCGATGACGCCCGGCTTCGCGCGATCGATGAAGTGAGGCATCACACCGCGCGAGCCATCCTTACGGGTGGTGATCGATACCGGAACCCAGGCGGCAGCATGAGGTAGAGACGTATCCACTTTGCCGCCAACCGCTTCGGCCAGACGCAAGCCGTCACCGGTGTTTCCGATAGGTCCGGGCGAATAGTGCTCCTTGCCCGTCGGCGCGTGGGGGAACAGTTCCTTCCGTCTGGCGACATCGTGCGGAATCCTCCGCAGGCGAGAACAACGCCCTTGCGAGCGATCACGCGGATCCGCTTGCCGTCCCGTTCGACGACCGCCCCGCGTACCGCGCCACCATCAAGGATCAATTCCTTCGCCGGCGAGGAAAGCCATAGCGGAATGCCGAGATCGAAGGCCGACTTGGCAAGCCGCCCGGCGAGTGCGTTACCATTCGTCAGGAGCATGCCGCGCCCGTAGCGCAGGACCTGGAAAAAATGCTTCGAAAGACGCTTGGCCACATAGGCCGCCGATTGCAGCGAACGGGTCGCCCGCATGAAGTGAACGATCTCCTTGCCGGAGCCCAGCATCATGCCGAAGACTGTCAATTCGGGAAGCGCGGCACCGAGGTTCTTGACGTTGTTGCCGAGCTCGCGGCCATCGAACGGACGAGCCACCATGGATCGGCCGCCTTGTGTGCCGCCGGGAGCTTCGGCGTGATAGTCCGGAAAGACCATCGGCATGTCGAAGCGAACCGAGGTTTTGGTGGTGAAGAAATCGACGGCTTTCGGGCCATGTTCGATGAAGGCATCGACACGGGCGCTATCAAAGCTGTTGCCGGCCTCGTGGCGAAGGTATGTGCGCGCAAGATCGGGGCTCTCTTGTATGCCCCAGGCCTTGGCCAGCGAGGTCCCCGGGATCCACAGCCAGCCGCCCGATCGAGCGGTCGTGCCGCCGAACTTGGGTTCCTTTTCAATGATCAAAACCTTCAGTCCATGCGCGGCCGCGGTGACGGCGGCGCTCATGCCGGACGCGCCGGACCCAATTACGAGGACGTCGCATTCGTATGCGTCTTGGGCAGCCATTTTCGATATCCTTCTTTCTGACGGGAGCACCTGCAGCGCTCCGGCGTGGCTCAGACGACCTCGTGGGTCTCGACCAGGAATGTGGAGATCTCCGAGATGAACTCGGTCGCATGCGTCATCAGGGTTTTGCCCGCATCCGAAGCAAATCCGGCATTGAGAGAGTCCACGTCCGAGAACCAAAGCTCGACGATGCCGTCGATCGGTAGTTCTTCGTATTTCGCCGGTTTGCCGCGTCCATGCGACCGATCGAAGATGAGGTTCTGGGTGTAGGCCTTTACCTGAGGCAGCCTCTTCACCAGCACTGAATGGACGTCGAACCACTCTTCCTGGAATTTCTCGGCACTGACGTCTGGCCGCCGCTTCAGCGTCGACATGCGCTTGATGAGCGGAACGCCTGCCGGCTTCGGGATGACAACGTGTTGGATCGCGGTGATGAGCTTGAGTTCGCCGATCAAGCGAGCTTCATCCTCGCCGAGTTCCTTGACCTGCTTTTCGGCCGCGAATGCCGCCTGCATCGAGGGCATGTCGTCGAACCAGAGTTCTGAAAAACCGTCGAAGTCGAGACCGCCGCGCGCATAGGTGATACCGCGCTGCTCTCGATCGACGACGTGGTTCTGATGGTAGCGCCGCAGACCAGGCAGCTTTGCCGCGAGCGGCCCATGTCCATCGCGCCAACGCTTGCGGAATTGATGGTTATCGATGTCAGCGCGTTTTTGAAGCAGTCCCATCCTGACGATCACGACGTTCCTCCCGAATGAGCGTTTGTTGGACGCCTCTTTAACGAGCAATTAGATATTAGTCAATCGATTTGTTATAAGAAAATAATTGCGCATGACCTAATTGATTTGCTATGAATGCCCTTGGAGGACGAGATCATGTCGACAGAACAACGAGGTATTGGGTCCGTAGAGGTGGGAGGTCAGCTCCTCCGGGTGCTCACGGAAGCCGATGGGCCGATGATGCTTCGTGACCTCGCGGCCAGCGCGGGCATGACTGCCGCCAAGGCTCATCCGTACATGGTGAGCTACATGCGCCTCGGATTGATCGAGCAGGACCGTGCAAGTGGACGCTACGAGCTTGGGCCACTCGCGCTGCAGATGGGACTGGCCAGCATGCGGCGGCTTAACCCGGTCCGTGTCGCGACCGAGGCAATTGCCGAGTTGGTCCTGCAAATTAACCAGACCGTAGCGCTATCGGTATGGGGCAATCACGGTCCGACGGTTGTCCGGATCGAGGAAGGCACCGGCGCCGTGCACGTCAACATGCGCGTCGGCAGCATCATGTCAGTGCTCGGCACGGCGACAGGTCGGGTCTTCGCAGCATTCCTTCCGCCGAAGATGATTGAGAATTTCATCGAATCCGGCGTCGGCCGTGCCAGCGTCGGCGACGAAGCGGAACGCCAGATGACCCGGAAGCAGATCGACGCCAGCCTGGCGGAAATTAGAGAGAAGGGCTTGCACGCGCCGTCGAACGTCCGATACCCGGAGTGAACGCATTCAGCGCACCCGTCTTCGATCATGCGGGATCGATTGCGCTTGTCATGACCGCAATTGGCCCCTCGCATACATTTGACGCGGATTGGGATGGTCCGATCGCGGCTGAGGTCAGGAAGTGCGCGGCCAATGTCTCGGCACGTCTCGGCTTCTCCGCCAAAGGGTCAAAGGCGGCATGAGCCGCGATACTGGCAGCCATTTCGCAGCTCGCGTGTGTCTATCTCGAATTGGCACCACGAAGCCGCAAGTAGCGTCATGCCGGGATCAAAGGATTGCCGAGATCGGACGATGTCTGCGTTTCGCGTTTCGGTCAAGCTTAAGCGCGCGTCGATTAATCCGGGCGACAATAATTTGCGCGAATGTTTAGTTCAGAAGGTTTCATGACGGCACTGTCTATCCTCGATCTCGTCCGCGTCACCGAAGACACCGATGCGCGCGGCGCGCTCGACAACGCCCGTGATATTGCGGTCCATGCCGAGGCCTGGGGCTATCGCCGCATCTGGGTGGCGGAGCATCACAACATGCCGGGCATCGCGAGCGCCGCGACGTCGGTTGTGATTGGTCATATCGCAGCGGGAACAAAGACCATCCGTGTCGGCGCGGGCGGCATCATGCTCCCCAACCATGCGCCCTACGTCATCGCCGAGCAGTTCGGGACGCTGGCGCGACTGTTTCCAGGCCGCATTGACCTTGGGCTGGGCCGCGCACCCGGGACCGACCAGCTCACGCTGCGCGCTTTGCGCCGCACGCCTGAAGCCGCCGAAAACTTCCCGCAGGACGTTCTCGAGGTGCAGGCCTTCCTGGCTCCAGCCGGTCCAAATCAGCGCATCCGGGCCGTGCCGGCGGCAGGAACGGAAGTGCCGTTGTGGATTCTGGGATCGAGTAATTTTGGCGCGATGCTGGCGGCCGAACTCGGGCTTCCCTATGCCTTCGCCTCGCATTTCGCGCCCGAACTGCTCATCCCGGCGCTGCAGATCTACCGCAGCCGTTTCAAACCGTCCGAGCAGCTTGACCGTCCCTACGCGATGGTAGGCGTCAACATCATCGCCGCCGGCAGCGATGACGAAGCGCGCAGGCTGGCGACGACGCAGCAGATGTCCTTCACGAACATCTTCCGCGGCGCGCGCGGCCTCAGCCAGCCGCCGATCGACGACATTGAAAGCTACTGGTCGCCTGCGGAAAAGGCGCAGGCGATGAGCATGCTCGCTCGCTCCATCGTTGGCTCGCCCGATACGGTTCGTTCGGGCATCGATGCGCTCATTGCGGAAACAGGCGCCGACGAGCTCATGATCGTGTCCGATGTCTACGATCACGCAACTCGGCTGCGCTCCTTCGAACTCATCGCCAGCGCCGCGACGCACCGCCTGCTGACCTTATCCTTTTCGCGGCGCGCAATGTCCAGGTTTCCAGAGTTCCACAGCGACGCCTGATCCAACCGGATCACAAACAAGGTAACCTGGTTACGGATCCCGCCTCGCTCCGCGATATGTGATCTCGCGTGGGGCCGTTGAGCGGCGTGCTACAGTTGCTTTGACGTGTCCGCGCTCTTATCGCTGACCATACATTTTCTAGCATATCTCATCTAAAGGAGTCTGAGCTTGAGCGTTGCCTTCACCAAGGAAGACAGTGCCGAAACTGCGTCGGAGACTCTGCTGCCCGACCGCCCGGTTTCACCTCATCCGAACCTTGTTACGGAAGCGGGATTAAAGGCTCTGGAATTTCAGCTCCAACAGGCTCGCGAGGCGTACGAGACGGCGCAGAAGATCGAAGACGTGAATGAACGGCGGCGGCAAGCAGCAACGCCCTTGCGCGATGTGCGCTACTTTGCGGCGAGAGTTCGGACGGCTCAGGTCATCACCAATCCTACGTCAACTGACACTGTTGCCTTTGGGAGCACGGTGACCTTCAGGCGCGACGATGGGCGCGTGCAGAAATATCGTATCGTGGGAGAGGACGAAGCGGACCCCAAGGCCGGTTCCATTTCCTTCGTGTCCCCAGTGGCAAGGTCTCTGATGGGCAAAGCTGTTGGGGATGTAGTCGGTACATCCGGTCAAGAGCTTGAGATCATTGCGATCTCGTAGCACCCCGCACCAGACGCAGCCGATGTTTGGAATGGCCGCTTTGCGCCAATTGCGGCGGTTTCAAGCCAGTTGCAACATTACAGTAACGCCCGGAATTGATACGGGTAAGTCATTGACAATGACGCGCCGGCCGGATAGCGCAGCGCATCGAGCAGCACTGCGAAAGCTGGTGAGTGTTTCCGCGCTTCAAGCCAGAAGCAATCGAGGCCAAACCGCCGTTGTGAGCCCGGGCAGTTCCGGCGCCGGTTGCTGGATAAGCAGCCTCTAATTTTTCGCCGCGAGCAGATCAAACCGCAGCCATGGGTCGCTCTCGGGCCGATTCAGTCAGAGCGATCTGTCGACTTTGACGGGTTCTCGTATCCACGCAGTTCCTCAAGGCGAGCTTCGAGAGCCGGCTTGACTACCGCGAGCGCGTCGCTGCCGGCGACGAACTGTCTTGGCGGATTTTCCATTCCGGCGATCTTCACAAGGAGGTCGCCGACCTTCGCGGGATCACCCCTGCTGTTTGCCGTTGTAGCCTGACCAAATATCTTCGGCTTTGCCTTCTGCGGAGTAGTCCTCGATGGAGCTGCGGGCATATTTGGCATTCCTGAGGTCGAGGAGGTCCGTCCGGAAGAAGCCGGTTCGACCGCCACGATCTTGATGCCGAACGCGCTCGACCTCGTGGGCCACCGATGCCGACAGGCCTTCGACCGCGAACTTAGGCGGCGCTGTAGGCCCCGGGGTGCGCGAAGCCGACGATGCCGGCAAGCGAGCTGACGTTGATGGTGCGGCCCGACCTCTGCTTGCTGCGCGAGACCAGGCTTACCGCGCGCATCACGTACATCACCGCCGTAGAAGTTGGTCGCGATCAGCTTGTCGATTTCGGCCGTGCTCAGCTCCTCGAAATTGCCACGCAGGCTGCCAGCCAGCGGTTGTTGAGCGAGAGCACGTCGCGATGCGCCCGAACGCCTTCATCGCCTCGTCGATCGCCGGCTTCGCCGTGTGCCTCACTGGCGACGTCCAGCTGGACGAACGCAAGGTTCTCGCTTGCGACATCGTTCGAGCATTGCGACTTTGTCGAGATTGCTGGCCAGTCGCGACCACGCGGTCACCAACCTTCAATGTCGCCCTGGCTGTTGCTGCGCCAATGCCGCTGCCGGCACCCGTGATGAACCAGACCTTGCTCATATAAACTCCTGTCTTCACATTCCCTAACAGCGCAGCCATTAAATCGTCTGGTCAACGATGCGCATCTGCTCTTCATTCATTCGGCCGCCATGCACCCTGATTTCCGAGAAGGCAGTGTCGATCTCACGAAGCTCCTCAGGTGTTAGCTGAACACGGGTTGCTCCTAGGTTCTCATTGAGGTGATCGGGGTTGCGTGTGCCTGGAATTGGGACGATCCACGGCTTCTGCGCCAAAAGCCATGCAAGGGATATCTGCGCAGGCGTTGCATTCTTCCGGCTTGCGAATTGCTTCAGCAGTTCGACAACCGGCATATTTGCCGCGAGGTTCTCGGACGAAAAGCGGTCGAAGCCAGCGCGAAGGTCCGTCTTTGGGTCCAGCTTGGTGCCTGCGTCCATCTTTCCAGTAAGGTAGCCCATTCCAACTGGACCCCATGGGACAAAGCCGATGCCTAACTCCTCACAAGCTTGAAGGACGCCGTTCCGCTCCGGACCTCTTTCCATCAGCGAGTATTCAGTCTGAATTGCTGTAACCGGTTGAACGGCGTGCGCTCGGCGAATTGTTTTCGCACTCGCCTCGGAGAGGCCGAAGTGCAAGACCTTTCCTTGGTGCATCAAATCTTTGATCGCGCCAGCCACGTCTTCGATCGGAGTTTTGGATCGACCCGATGCTGATAGTACAGATCAATTCGGTCTGTCTTAAGCCGCCTAAGTGAGGCTTCAACGACCTTCCTGATGTGCTCTGGGCGGCTGTTTAGACCACCTGCTTCAAGGTCAAAGCCAAACTTGCTCGCTATCACGACTTGGTTTCGGATGGGCGCGAGTGCTTCCCCGACAAGATCTTCGTTTGTATATGGCCCATAAACTTCGGCCGTATCAAAGAACGTGACTCCTTTTTCATTGGCTGAGCGAATGACCGTGATGCCTTGGGATCTGTCTGCGGGTGGACCGTAGTTGGCGCTGATACTCATGCAGCCTGAACCGAATTCTGAGACTTCCAATTTTCCGAGCTTGCGTGTCTTCATTTTATTATCTCCTGCACGGGACCCGTTATCGCTCTGGTTGTTGGTGTTGTTAGGTTGAGCCGATGCGGCCCACGACAATGATCCGAAGGGAAATACTGCGCCGACAAGAGCGATCTTCGCCAAGAGGTCACGGCGACTAGGGCGGACCCGATTTTTGGTCTGCGCCGCCGTTACGTGCTTTTTCTTTTCCATCGCAGCTCTCCTCTTGCTGGCTCGATATTCGATGACCCGGCTCACGTCAGATTGAACGGCAGCTGGCGCAGCGGCTTGCCGGTCAGCCGCGGCGATGGCGTTGGCGAACGCGGGCGCCAGTGGTGGCAGGCCGGGTTCGCCCATGCCGGTGGGCGGCTCGGCGCTGGGCACGATGTGAACGTCAAACTCGGGCATGTCGGTGATGCGCGCGACCGTGAAGTCGCCGAAGTTGCTCTGCTCGACGACGCCGTCCTTCAGCGTGATGGCCGAACCCGGCAGGCACATCGACAGGCCCATGACCGCCGCGCCCTGCACCTGCGCTTCCACGGTGCGCGGGTTCACCGCCAGATTGCAATGCACGCCGGCGGTCACGCGGTGCAGCACCGGCCGACCGTCCTTCACCGAGGCTTCCACCACGTAGGCCACCACGGAATCGAAGGACTCGTGCACGGCCACGCCCCAGGCGCGGCCGTCAGGCAAGCGCGTCTTGCCGTAGCCGCTCTTGTCCACCGCCAGTTGCAGCGCGGCGCGGTGGCGCGGGATGCTTGTCGCCGAACAGCCGCATGCGGTAGGCCACCGGATCCTGCTTCGTGGCGCGGGCGATCTCGTCGATCAAGGTCTCCATCACGAAGGCGGTGTGGGTGGAGCCCACGCTGCGCCACCACAGCACCGGCACGTTGAGCTTGGGATGATGCACGGTCAGGCGCATCGGCAGCGGGTAGGGATCACGCATGCCCTCCGTTGCCGTGGCGTCGATGCCGTTCTTCACCTGGAACTGCTCGAACACGGAGCCCGTGGTGATGGACTGGCCGACAATGACGTGATCCCAGGCCAGCACCTTGCCGCGCTCGTCGAAGCCGATGCGGGCGCGGTGCAGGTGCATGGGGCGGTAGTAGCCGCCCCGCATGTCGTCCTCGCGGCTCCACAGCGTGCGCACCGGTGCGTTCAGGCCGGCGGCGCGCGCGGCCTTGGCGATCTCGCAGGCCTCGACCACGATAGTCGCTCGTGCTCGAGAAACGCCGGCCGAAGCCGCCGCCCGCCATCTGCACATGCACCGCCACCTGCTCGGGCTTGAGGCCCAGCACGCGCGCGGCCGCGCCGGCGTCCAGTCCAGGGCACTGGCTGCCGATCCACAGCTCGGCGCGCCCCTCGGTGAGTGCAACGGTGCAGTTCAGCGGCTCCATCGCCGCGTGGGCGAGGTAGGGAAACACGAACTCGGCTTCCAGTTGCCGGGGTGCCGTGGCCGAGCGGCGCCATGTCGGCGTCGAACTTGCGCGGGCCGGGGCGACCGGCCAGCTCGCGGTACTGGGCGAGTTGCCGTTCGCTGTCCACCTTCTCGACGGCGGACGTGTCCCACTGCAGCTTCAGCGCGTCGCGGCCCTGCGTGGCCGGCCAATATCCGTCGGCCACCACGGCCACGCCTTCGGCGCCGCGGTCCAGCGGCACGCGCAGCACGGCCTTCACGCCCTTGACGGCGCGCGCCGCGCTGTCGTCCACCGAGGCCAAGGCGCGCGCCGAACACCGGCGGACGCGCCACCACGGCCGTCAGCTGACCGGGCAGGCGAACGTCGATGCCGAAGTCCTGCCGCCCGCTGCTCTTGGCGCGCGCGTCCAGGCGCGACGTGGGGCGGCCGATGATGCGGAAATCCTTCGGATCCTTCAGCGTGACCTTCTCGGGCACGGGCAGCGCCATGGCGGCCTCGGCCAGTTCGCCGTAACCCAGCTTGCGGCCATCCGGGCCCAGCACCGTGCCGGCCTGCGTGCGCAGGGTGGCCACGTCCACGTTCCAGCGCGCCGCGGCAGCACTCAGCAACATGGCCCGGGCGCGCGCGCCGAGCTCGCGATACTGCGTAAAGCTGTTCTTGATCGAATTGGAACCGCCGGTGAGGTGAATGCCGAAGCAGCGGGTCGACGTAGGCGGCATCGTTCGAGCCGTGCCGGCTGCGCACCAGGCTCCAGTCGGCGTCGAGTTCCTCGGCCAGGATCATCGGCAACGCGGTCTGCACGCCCTGACCGAACTCCAGCCGGTTGATGGTCACCGTGACCTCGCCGTTGGCGGCGATCTGCACGAAGGCCGACGGCTGTTGCTGTCGGCTTGAGGGCGCTGGTCGCCTGGCCGGCACTGGCCTGTGCCATTGCCAGGTGAGGAAAGGCGCCGAGCGCCAGGCCGCCGGCACCGGCCAGCTTCAGGAAGCTGCGGCGCGGCAGCGTGGCGGCTTCGTCGGCTTGGCCGCGGGCCAGCAGGTGCTGCAGGCGCGCGGCAGTTCGCTGTAGTCGATGTTGGGCAACATGGCGGCTCCTTCAGGCGAGGGTGCGGGCGGCGTCGGCCACGGCGGCGCGGATGCGGGCATAGGTGCCGCAGCGGCAGATGTTGCCGGCCATGGCCGCGTCGATCTCGGCGGCGGTGGGTTGCTTGCCGCGGGGCAGCGATTTGAGGAAGGCGGTCGCGCTCATGATCTGGCCGCTCTGGCAGTAGCCGCACTGCGCCACGTCGTGCTTGACCCATGCTGCGTGCACGGCGGCACCGACGCGGTCGGTGCCATCGGTCGCGGCTTCGATCGTGGTGATCTTCTTGCCCTCGGCGTCGGAGATCGGCGTGATGCAGGAGCGGATGGCCTGGCCGTCCAGATGCACCGTGCAGGCGCCGCACTGGCGCAGCGCCGCAGCCGAACTTGGTGCCGGTCAGCCCGATGACGTCGCGCAGCGCCAAAGCAGGGGCATCGCGGGATCGGCATCGATCGCGAACTCCCGGTTATTCACAGTAAGCTTCATAGGTCTGCTCCTTGCGGGCTGTCTGTCTTGAGTGGTGTCGAGCAGAGCGACTTTTTGATGCCCGAAATGCCGACGTCCGGACCTTCGGAAGGCCCGCATCGGCCGCCGTCTGGACCGGTCCGCGCTCGGGGACGCTGACACCAGATAGCACTGGTCGCGGATATCGATTAGCCGCTATAATTCGCTAGGGCTTATGTATCTGGTGCATAAATGAAACGGGACGATCTGTACGACCTCGCCGCCTTCGCGGTCGTCGCGGAGCAGGGCAGCTTTACCCGCGCGGCGGCGGAACTCGGCATGTCCCAGTCGGCGTTGAGCCACGCCATGAAGGCTCTCGAAGAGCGGCTCGGGGTGCGGCTGCTGTCGCGGACCACGCGCTCGGTGTCGACGACCGAAGCCGGCGAGACGCTGCTTCGCTCGTTGCGACCTGCACTGGAGGACATCTCCTCCGGGGTGGATGCGGTCGGCGCTTTGCGCGGGAAGCCGTCCGGTACCGTCCGCATCACCGCGACCAAGCATGCGGTCTCGACGGTCGTCATGCCCGTGCTGCCACGCTTCCTGGCATCGCATCCCGATATCCGGGTGGATATGATCGTCGATGACAATCTCACCGACATCGTCGCGGAACGCTTCGACGCCGGCATCCGCTTCGGCGACATCGTCGAAAAGGACATGATCGCGGTCCGCATCGGGCCGGACATCCGGATGGCCGTCGTCGGCGCTCCATCCTATTTCGCCGACCATCAGGTGCCGAGGACGCCCCGCGAACTCGCCGGCCATCGTTGCATCAACTACCGGCACGTCAGGTCGGGCGGGCTCTACGCCTGGGATTTCGAGGAGAAGGGGCGACCGTTCGAGGTTCGCGTCGAGGGTCCGCCTCGTGTTCAACAACGCCGACCTGATCCGCGAGGCTGCCTTGGCGGGCCAGGGCGTCGCGTATGTCTACGAGGATGAGGTGACGGCCGATATCGATGGCGGGCGGCTCAAGCGAATTCTGGACAAGTGGTGCCCGACCTTCCCCGGCTACTATCTCTATCACCCCAGCCGGCGGCGGACGCCACCTGCTTTGGCTGCGCTCATTGGCAGCGCTCCGCTACAAACGCTAAGCCCAGGAAGAGACGAATACATCTGCAGGGCCTGAACAAAGAGCCCAGACGATTCACCTCAATCCACTCAGGCAGCAAATGCCGGGATGGTAGTTGGCGCATTCGTCTTTGGCGGAGAGGTTGATGATCGCCGACCTTCCGCCAACAGGCTTCGGCTCCTCTTGGTTGGAGCAGCTACTCGCAGCAAATGTTTGAGCTTGGCGAAGACCTGTTCAATCGGATTGAGGTCTGGACTGTAGGGAGGCAGGAAAAGAGCAGGTGAGTATGAAGGCCTGGATCTTGGCGACGTCGTCTTCCTTCAATTTGCCGGTGAAGTCGGGCGATCCATGAATGGCCCCTTGAACACGTAGCCGGGTTTTTTGTTGCCGCCCTTGTCGACGAGCGGTCGCCTGTCCGCGCTTCCCGCTCAGCTGTGAGCAGCATAAAAAGCTGGAATCGCGGCCGTTTTATGCGCATGCTTTATCCTCCCTACTCAGCCCTTTCGCCATTGCATGCGATAACTAAAGGTCACATTAGACGGTGACTTCAGATTTGCAGGCGGATCGAGGTCATGCGCCCGGGCAATGCCCTGCTCGGTCCCGCCCTGCGTTCCGCTGCCACCGCGCTGGTATCCGTCGCGTGCTTGGAGCCGGTCCCAATAGGCGGCAACATGCGGCCCAAAATTTTTAGCTAGACCAATATCCTCGGCCAGTCGCAACGCGTAGCCATTGACAATATCGGCAGCCGTAAAGCGCCCGGCGCAATGTCTCCGCCGTGCCGACCGCGGCCTCCACCGCCCGCAGCCGCCCCAGAACCATTTGGTGTAATCGGCACGACCTGCGGATTGCGGCGCTCACCCGCTCTAGCTGACCGTAGCGCAGCACTAAGGTTTGCGGGAAAGGTTAGTGTCGCGTCGCTGAAGCCCATCCAGTTAAGAAACGCCCCAGGCTGGCTCATCGGGCCTTGGTGTCGGCCCATATTTTGTGGCTGGATAGTGACAGATACCCGAAGATTCTGTCATTCTAGTCTCGCCATCTTTCATGAAGGGAATGGTGCCTAGTGGATTGAGCGCAAGATAGTCCTTGGCGAGCACCCGCGGCGGAAACGGCAGCATCTTGAGCTCATATGTCAGGCTGAGCTCTTCAAGCATCCACAGCGGACGAAATGAGCGGGCCGCATCGCAATGATAGAGGGTGATCATGGCGCTCCTTGTTTGCTTGTTCTGGTTAGGGTGCTGCATCGCCTCGCAGATTATCCACATATGAGACCTTGCAGCTACGCTTCGGGAATTCACCGCAATCAGTTGTTATCCCGGAGCGCTTCCCAGGACCGTTTTGATCCAGGCGGCGACATCCAGGAGCGCGCCGAGATCGACGCCCGTGTCGCAACCAAGTCCCTTTAGAAGATAAACGACATCCTCTGTCGCGACGTTGCCCGTCGCTCCCTTCGCGTAGGGGCAGCCACCGAGCCCGGCGACGGCGCTGTCGAAGGTGCGAAGCCCGAACTGGTACGATGCGTAGATGTTGGCGATCGCCATGCCGTACGTGTCATGGTAGTGGCCGGCGAGAAATTCGACCGGCACATCCTTGGCCACCGCTTCGAGCATGCGCAAGATGGATGCCGGCGTGCCGACGCCGATGGTGTCGCCGAGCGAGATTTCGTAACAGCCGAGTTCCTTGAGTCTCGCGGCGACCTCCGCGACGTTCTTCGGCGCGATCGAACCGTCATACGGGACAGGCGACAACGCAGGAGACGTAACCGCGGACCTTCACCCCGGCTGACCGCGCCGCCTCCAGAATCGGAACGAAGCGATCAATCGATTCCGCGATCGAGCAATTGATGTTCTTGCGTGAGAAGCCCTCCGAAGCAGCCGCGAAGACCGCCACCTCGCGGGCGCCGGCCGCAACCGCGGCCTCGAACCCCTTCCAGATTCGGCGTCAGGACCGAATAGGTGACGCCGGCATGCCCGTGCAGGCCCTTCATGATTTCCGCATGATCGGCCATCTGCGGAACCCATTTCGGCGACACGAAGGACGTGGCCTCAATGTCGCGCAAGCCCGTAGCGGTTAGGCGCCGGATCAACTCAAGCTTCGTCGCTGTCGGGACGACCTGCTTTTCGTTCTGCAGTCCGTCGCGCGGACCCACCTCGACGATGCGGACGTCGGTCATGCTGCGGCCTCCTCGAATTCAACAAGCTCGGCGCCGTCGGCGACCTGATCGCCCGCCGCCACGTGAAAGCTGACGACCTTGCCCTTTTTTGGCGCGGTGATGGTGTGCTCCATCTTCATCGCCTCGAGAACCAGAAGCGGCGTTCCCTTCTCGACGATGGCGCCGGGCTCGGTCATCAGGGTGACGACCTTGCCGGGCATGGGCGCTCGCAACCCTCCCTCGACGTCATCGCCCTCTCCGCCGACGTAGAGCGTGTCGACAAGCGCGAGCGGCCATGAGAGCCCCGATAGAAGACGTGGCGGCGCTCGCCCGCGATCACTACCGCAGCATTGACTCGGGAATCGTCGAGCTGGGCATGGACCGCGCCGCCCCGACCGAGCGTTCCGGATGCGCGCACACTTCGTCCGTTGAGCACGAGCTGATAGCCCCCGGGGATGACGACGACGACCACCTCCTGCAGCTTCTCCTGCAAGCGCAGCGCCAGCTTTCGTTCCGCTCTGCCATTGAGCCGCCAACCGTCAAGCGCACGCCATGGCGAACCCCGATCGGCCGCGGCTGCGAATTTCGAATTTACCTCGCGCTGCTCGTGCAGAAGCTCGGCAAGGGCAGCCACGAGCCACACGTCGCCGGGAACCTCCTCCTGAGGCGGGAACAGCAGTCGCTGTTCGCGTTCGATCAGCCCGGTATCAAGCTCCGCATTGACGAAGGACGGAAGGGCGACGAGACGGGACAGGAAATTGATGTTGTTCGAGACGCCGACCACTCTGTACTGAGTCAGCGCTCGCCGCATGCGGGCCAGCGCCTGCTTGCGATCGGCGCCCCAGACGATCAGCTTGGCGATCATCGGATCGTAGTAGGGCGTGATCTCGTCGCCCTGCTCGACCCCGGTATCAACGCGAACCAGATCGCTCTCGGGAGGCGGAACGAGATGGACGAGGCGCCCGGTCGAAGGCAGGAAGCCTTTGTCCGGATCCTCGGCATAGACTCGCGCCTCGATTGCATGGCCGTCGATCTCCGAGTTGCTCCTGCGTCAGGGGCAGCGGCTGGCCGCTGGCGACCCGAAGCTGCCACTCGACGAGATCGAGGCCCGGTGATCATCTCCGTAACCGGATGTTCGACCTGGAGACGTGTATTCATCTCCATGAAATAGAAACTGCCGTCCTGGTTCGCGATGAACTCGACGGTCCCCGCGCCGACATAGCCGACCGCCTTCGCGGCGTTCACGGCCGCCTGTCCCATTGCGGCCCGCCGCTCCAGCGTCATGCCGGGTGCTGGCGCTTCCTCGATCAGCTTTTGATGCCGGCGTTGAAGGGAGCAGTCGCGCTCGAACAGGTAGACGCAGTTGCCGTGCGTGTCGCCGAACACCTGGATCTCGATGTGACGAGGCTTCAGCACGTATTTCTCGACCAGGACCTGTTCGTCGCCGAAGGCGTTGGCAGCCTCACGCTTGCATGAGGCGAGTGCGGCCTCGAAATCGGCGGCAGCATCGACGCGACGCATGCCTTTGCCTCCGCCTCCGGAGCTGGCCTTGATCAGCACCGGATAGCCGATCTGGTCCGCTTGCTGGGCGAGGAAGGCGGGATCCTGGTTGTCGCCGTGGTATCCGGGCGTCAGCGGTACGCCCGCTGCTCCCATGAGTGACTTTGCAGCCGATTTCGAACCCATCGCTCGAATTGCGGACGCTGGCGGCCCGATGAAGACGACGCCGGCCTTTCGCAGGCTTCGGCGAAATCCGCATTCTCGGACAGGAAACCGTAGCCCGGATGGATCGCCTCCGCCCCGGTTCGCTTGGCGACGTCCAGGATGCGCTCGCCGACGAGATAAGATCACGCGCGGCGGCCGGACCGATGAGGACTGCCTCGTCCGCCAGTCGAACGTGGCGCGCATTGGCGTCGGCCTCGGAATACACCGCGACGGTGGCTACCCCGAGCCGTCTGGCTGTCTTGATGACGCGGCATGCGATTTCACCGCGGTTCGCGATTAGGATCTTCTTGAACATCCCTACCTCCCAGAATTCATGCGCGGTTCCCGCACGAGCGTTATGCATCCGTCCAGACAGGGCGGCGTTTGTCGAGGAAGGCGCTCAGTCCTCTCCGAGCCTCGGTCGTCGCACGTAACGTTGCGATCCGCCGCGCGGTGTCCTCGATCACCGCTTCGTCGATCGGCCTGTTGGCCACCGCGCGGATCAGGTCGGTCGCAGCCGATTGGCCGCGCGGACCTCCCGCGAGGAGCGCCACAACGATCTCCTCAACCTTCGCGTCCAATTCCTCGGGCGGCACGACTTCGTGGACGAGACCGATTTCGCGGGCGCGCGCAGCGCCGATCCGCTCGGCGGTCTGAAAGTACCGGTAGGACTGCCGCTCACCGATAGCGCGGACCACATAGGGTCCGATCACCGCCGGAATGATGCCGAGCCGCACCTCCGAAGTCGCAAACTGGGCCTGGGTCGAGGCGACGCAAATGTCGCAGACGGCAGCCAGCCCCATGCCGCCGCCGAGCGCGACGCCGTGCACACGCGCCAGCGTCGGAGTCTCGCACAGTGCGATCGTGCGGTAGAGGTCCGCGAGACGGCGCGCGTCAGCGACGTTGTCCTCGAGCGCTGCTGTCCCCTGCCGCCGCATCCAGTTCAGATCAGCGCCGGCTGAAAAGCTCTTGCCCTCTCCGGCGAGCACGATGGCCCGGACATTCCGGTCCGCATCAACCGCCGCGAACGCAGCCGTGAGATCGGCGATGAGCGTCTCGTCGAAGGCGTTGTGGACCTCGGGACGGTTCATCCAGACCCAGGCGGCAGGTCCGCGGCGCTCCAGTCTCAGTGTTAGATAGGTCATGGTCATGCCTCACATCCGGAAGACGCCAAACTTCGTGGGGGATCGGCGCGTTCAGAGCGGCGGCGAAGGAGAGGCCAAGCACTCTGCGGGCCTGGGCCGGATCAACGACGCCGTCATCCCACATCCGCGCAGTCGCATAGTAAGGGTGGCCCTGCGTCTCGTACTGCGAGCGGATCGGCGCCTTGAATTTCTCTTCTTCCTCCGCGCTCCATTCGCCGCCCTTGAGGTGCCATGCCGTCGCGCCGGACGGTCGCCAGCACGCCAGCCGCCTGCTCTCCTCCCATGACGCTGATGCGCGCATTGGGCCACATCCAGAGGAAGCGCGGCGAGTAGGCGCGGCCGCACATGCCGTAATTGCCGGCCCCGAAGCTGCCGCCGATCAGCATGGTGACCTTCGGGCACCTGCGGCGGTCGCGACCGCGGTCACCATCTTGGCGCCGTCCTTCGCGATCCCTCCGTTCTCGTACTTCCGCCCGACCATGAAGCCCGAGATGTTCTGCAGGAACAGGAGGGGCACGCGCGCTGCGCGCACAGCTCGATGAAATGCGCGCCCTTCTGGGCCGACTCCGAGAACAGGATGCCGTTGTTGGCGACGATTCCGACCGGCATGCCGTAGAGGCGCGCGAACCCGGTAACCAGCGTCGTGCCGTAGCGCGGCTTGAACTCGTCGAAGCGCGAGCCGTCGACGAGGCGGGCGATGATCTCGCGCACGTCGTAGGGTTTGCGGGTGTCCTGCGGGATGATGCCGTAGAGTTCGGCGGGATCGTAGAGCGGCTCCTCGCTCGGCTCCATGGCGACCCGCACCTGCGGCATGCGGTTGAGGTTAGCGACGATCCGGCGCGCCAGGTGGATGCGCGTGGGCATCGTTCTCGGCGAGGTGGTCGGCGACGCCCGAAATCCGTGTATGAACGTCACCGCCACCGAGGTCCTCGGCGCTGACCTCCTCTCCGGTCGCCGCCTTCACCAGCGGCGGGCCGCCCAGGAAAATCGTGCCCTGGTTGCGCACGATGACGGTCTCGTCGCTCATGGCCGGCACGTAGGCGCCGCCCGCCGTGCACGAGCCCATCACCATCGCCACCTGCGGGATGCCCTTGGCCGACATGTTCGCCTGATTGAAGAAGATGCGACCGAAATGGTCGCGGTCGGGAAACACCTCGTCCTGCTTCGGGAGAAATGCCCCGCCCGAGTCGACGAGGTAGATGCAGGGCAGGTGGTTCTGTTCGGCGATTTCCTGCGCCCGCAGATGCTTCTTGACCGGTCATCGGGTAGTAGGTGCCGCCCTTCACGGTCGCGTCGTTGGCGACGACCATGCATTGCACGCCCTGCACACGGCCGATGCCTGCGATGAGGCCCGCCGCGGGCGCGTCGCCATCGTACATCCCGAAGGCGGCGAGCTGGCCGATCTCGAGGAAGGGCGTGCCGGGATCGAGCAATTGAGAGACGCGGTCGCGAGGCAGGAGCTTGCCGCGCGCGGTGTGTCTGGCCCGCGCCGTCTCCCCGCCGCCCTGGGCCACATCCGTCACTTTCGCCCTCAGGTCCTCGACCAGAGTCCGCATCGTCTCCGCATTGGCGCGGAACTCCGGCGACTGCGGATTTATTTGTGTCTTCAATGCCTGCATTTGCGCTTCCTCCCGACCGTCACGCGACCGTTTGCAACGATTCTTCGGTAGCACTGCATCCAGCTCTGCCCGTTATTGACGCTAGAGCCGATCCGGCGCAGCAGACCATCGTCCAGTCCGTAAACGAGGCCGTGCACCTCGATACGTTGCCCGCGATACCAGGCCCGCCGCATGATGGTGGTGCGGCAGACGTTGGCGACCTGCTCGATGACGTTCAGCTCAACGAGCCGGGCCCCGCGCTGACCCTCGCCGTTGGCGCGAGCGAGACGCTCGCCGTGCTTGTACGAGATATCCTCGATATGCCGGAGCCAGTTGTCGGCGAGGCCGGTCGAGCGCTTCTCGGCCACCGCCTGCACGCCGCCGCAACCGTAGTGCCCGACCACCATGACGTGCTCGACCTTCAGCGTCTCGACCGCGTATTGCAGCACCGACAGGCAGTTCAGGTCGGAATGCACGACGAGGTTCGCGATGTTGCGATGAACGAAAACTTCTCCGGGATCGAGCCCCAGGATCTCGTTGGCGGATACGCGGCTGTCCGAGCAGCCGATCCACAGGTATCGGGGCGACTGCTGACGTGCGAGACGCGTGAAGAATTCCGGATCCTGCGACTGGCGCTGAGCCGCCCAGGTGCGGTTGTTGGCGAATAGTCCGTCAAGACTGCACATGGCACCCTCACGCCGTCTCGGCGAACAATTCACGGCCGATCAGCATGCGACGGATTTCGCTCGTGCCTGCTCCAATCTCATAGAGCTTGGCGTCGCGCCACAGGCGACCCGTCGGATACTCGTTGATGTAGCCGTTGCCGCCAAGCGTCTGGATCGCCTCTCCGGCCATCCAGGTCGCCTTCTCGGCGGCGTAGAGAATGGCGCCGGCGGCGTCCTTGCGGAGCGTGCGGGCATGATCCGGCGGTCGCAGGCCTGGCCGACCGCATAGACATAGGCCCGGCAGGCCTGCCAGGTGGTGTACATGTCGGCGATCTTGCCCTGCATCAGCTGAAACTCGCCGATGGGCTGGCCGAACTGCTTGCGGTCGTGCACATAGGGGATGACGACATCCATGCAGGCCGCCATGATGCCGAGCGGGCCGCCCGACAGAACGGCTCGCTCGTAGTCGAGGCCGCTCATCAGGACGCTGGACACCGTCGCCCACCTTGCCCAGGACGTTCTCGGCTGGAACCTCGCAATCCTCGAAGAACACCGGATAGGTGTTCGAGCCGCGCATGCCGAGCTTGTCGAGCTTGGTGCCGAAGCTCAGACCCTTGAACCCCTTCTCGATGATGAAGGCGGTGATGCCTTTCGGTCCCGCGTTGATATCCGTCTTGGCGTAAACGACGAGCGTATCGGCGTCACCGCCGTTCGTGATCCACATCTTCGAGCCGTTCAGGACGTAGCGGTCGCCTTTCTTTCGGCGCGCAGCTTCATGCTGACAACGTCGGAGCCGGCATTCGGCTCGCTCATCGCGAGGGCGCCGACGTGCTCACCCGTCACGAGTTTGGGCAGATACTTCGCCTTCTGCTCGGCGTTGCCATTGCGGTGTAGTTGGTTGACGCACAAGTTAGAATGGGCGCCGAAGGACAAGCCGACGGCCGCCGAGGCTCGTGAAATCTCCTCCATGGCGATCATATGCGCGAGATAACCCATTTGAGCACCACCGTATTCCTCGCTGACCGTCAGCCCGAGGACACCGAGGTCTCCGAGCTTGCGCCAGAGATCGTGCGGGAAAAGGTTCTCCTCGTCGATCGCCGCAGCCCGCGGAGCAATCTCGTCCGCCGCAAATCTGTTGACCGTGTCGCGCAGCATGTCGATATCTTCGCCGAGCGAGAAGTTCAGCGTCTCCAGATGGCTCATCAGAATCTCCAGATTTGAGTGTCGAGACCTTGCGCCGGTGCGGTCGAGCGCACCGGCAGTGAGTGAGGTCAGCGCGAGTCACCGTGACGGCTTTCGAAGGCTACCGTTTCGAGCGTCGCGTCGAAGTGATGAGTCGATGCGAAAAGCCTGTGGTTGATCATCATGACGGCGACTGCACCGATCAGGCCTGCCACCCGATGGCCATGAAGTTCTGTTCGAGCGGCAACTGCAATGCGACCAGGCCGCCGATCAGGATCGGCCCGAGGATCGCGCCGAGGCGCCCAACACCGCCGGCAAAGCCCACGCCGGTAGATCGCACGGCGGTTGGGTAAAACCCGCCCGCATAGGCGTAGGCGAAGCACTGCCGTGCCGAGCGTGGACGCGCCGACGACGAAGACGACCACGAAGAGCAGTTCGGTCGACTTGATGTAGCCCATCAGGGCCAGCGAGGCGGCGCCGAGCGCATAGAAGGCGGCCAGCACGTACTTGATGTTAAACTTGTCGCCGCAGCCATGCGCCGAACACCGAGCCGACGATGGCGCCCAGGTTGAACAGCAGCGTGAAGGTCAGCGCGGAACCGAGGCTGTAGCCTGCCATCGCCATCAGCTTGGTCAGCCAGGAGCTGAGCGCGTACACCATGAACAGGCCGGCGAAGAAGGCAATCCAGATCATCACCGTGCTGAACCCGCGACCGTCCTGAAACAGGTGCCGGATGGGGGTCTCGTCGGCCTTCTCGCTGGCCGGAACGACGAACTGCGCGCCCTGCGGCAGACGGTAGTGCGGCACGAGCTTGCCCACGATGCTGCGCAGTTCGGCATCGCGCTTCTTCTTGATCAGGAACGGCATCGACTCCGGCATCGTCTTCAGGATGAACGGAACCAGCAGCAGCGGCAGGCCTGCGGCAAGAAACACCGACTGCCAGCCGTATGCCTCGATCAACTGCTTGCCCGTCAATGCGACCAAGATGCCCCCGACGGAATAGCCGGTGAACGTCAGAACGACCAGACGCGCGCGGATCTTGAGCGGCGAGAACTCCGCCATCTGCGCGGTCACGACGGGAGGACGCCGCCGATACCCAGGCCAGCGAAGAAGCGCGAGGCGCTGAAGGTGACGGGATCGCCAGTCAGGCCGGCGGCCGCGGTGAAGATGCTGAACAGCGCGACGCAGATCGAGATCGTCAGGACTCGACCGATCCTGTCCGCCAGCGTGCCGAAGACGATGGCGCCGAACATCATGCCGAACAGAGCGGAACTCGCCATGAAGCCCGCGCCGCCGGCGCTCGACGCCCATGTCCTTCATGATCGACGGCAAGGCCGCGCCAACGACCGCGAGGTCGTAGCCGTCGAAGATCAGGATCAGCAGACCCCAGAAAAGAACGAGCCCGTGAAAGCCGTTGAACCGGGCCTCGTCGGCTAGCTTGTGAACGTCGATGCGATCCATCTTTCTTCCTGCTTGGTTCTAACCGTGTCGGTCGGTTGCGTTGCGCTGGTACGATAGGACGCGCGGTTTAAGCGGTTCGGCTTTCGGACAATTTGAGTTCTTTGATCATGTGTTCACGCATCACGAACTTCTGGGCCTTGCCCGTGACCGTCATCGGCATGTCTTCGACAAAGCGAATGTATCTGGGCACCTTGTAGTGCGCGATTTGATTGCGGCAGAACTCGCGGATGTCGTCTTCGGTGCAATCGTTGGCCGGGCTTGAGCACGATCCACGCGCATATCTCTTCGCCGTACTTCTGATCCGGAACGCCAAACACCTGAGCGGACTGCACCTTGGGATGACGGAACAGGAATTCCTCGATCTCGCGCGGATACACGTTCTCGCCGCCGCGGATCAGCATGTCCTTGGCGCGCCCGACGATGTTGCAGTAACCTTCGTCGTCGATGATCGCGAGGTCACCGGAGTGCATCCATCCATCCTTGATGACTTCCGCCGTCCGCACAGGGTCGTCCCAATAGCCGCGCATGACGGAATAGCCGCGCACGCACAACTCGCCTGTCTCTCCGCGCGGAACGATTTGGCCGCTCTGGTCGATCACCTTCGCTTCGAGACGTGGCTGAATACGCCCGACCGTTGTCACGCGTCGTTCCAGCGGGTCGGCCGTCGAGCTCTGGAAGGATACCGGCGACGTCTCCGTCATGCCGTAGGCGATGGTCACCTCGCCCATGTTCATCTCGGAGACCACCTGCCGCATGGTTTCGATGGGGCATGGCGAGCCGGCCATGATCCCCGGTCCGCAGCGAGGATAGGTCGAAGGTCTTGAAATCCGGATGCGCGAGTTCGGCGATGAACATCGTTGGCACGCCGTGCAGCGCCGTGCAGCGCTCCTCCGAAACCGCTGCCAGGACCGCGGCGGGATCGAACATTTCGCCCGGGAATACCATGGTCGCGCCCGTGCTTACGCAGGCGAGAACCGCCAGGACCATTCCGAAGCAATGATAGAGCGGCACCGGAATGCAGAGCCGATCCGCCTCGCTGAAATTCAATGCCTGAGCGATAAAACGCGCATTGTTCACCACATTATGATGCGTGAGCGTGGCGCCCTTCGGGCTTCCGGTGGTGCCGCTTGTGAACTGGATATTGATCGGGTCGTGGCAATCGAGAGGTTCCTCGCGAATTGTGCACGCCACGCCCCTTCGCCAGAAGGTCTGCATAGTTCAGCATGTCCGGCATGCGGCCTTCGCCCATGCGAGATGATCCATTCGAGCCTGGGCAACTGGGGACGAACCGTCTGGAGCATCTCCAGGTACTTCGAAGTCTTCATCTCCTGGGCGGAGACGACGGCCCGGCATCCCGATACGCCAAGCGCGTATTCCAGCTCGGAGAGACGATAGGCAGGATTGATATTTACGAGGACGAGGCCGAGGTCGTGCGGTCGCGAATTGCGTCACCAGCCACTCGACGCGGTTGGGCGACCAGATCCCGACGCGATCGCCCTTGCGAAGGCCGAGCTCCTGCAGCCCGGCGGCGAAGGCATCGACCTCGTTCGCGAACTCCTTCCAGCTCCAGCGGACGCCCTGCTCGCGGAATACCACGGCGAGTCTGTCCGGAATCGCGCGGCCGTCTCTGCGAGCAACGCCGCAATCGTGAGATCGCTGAGCGGCAGATCCGCTGTGCCGCGCACGTCACGAGTCCCTCGGTATGAGCCATTTCTTCTTCCTGGCGTTGTTTCGCGCTCGACCTCGGCCGGCAACCGACGTCACACTCACACAGCTCGCGGAGCTCTGGTCGCTAGAGATCGATATCGCAACGTCCGCGTTGAAGCAGACCGAAACGACCATACGGATACTCATCCGGGTCGGCGCGCTGACGCTGGCTGGCTTCGAGATCGCCTCGGCGTCAGGTTCAGGCTCGTGCGGCTCGGATGCCTTATCGTTGAGCTGCCTCATCGTCCGAGCGCCAATGATGGTTGACGACACAGGCGGGCCGGTTAGTCACCCAACTGAGCGCGACCTGACTGGGCGTCGCACCGATCCGATCTGCGATCTGTCGCACCGCATCGAGCGTGGCCCAGTTCCGCTCGGTGCCAGCGAGACTTTTCCCGATATGCTGGAACATGGCGTTGCCACGTTGCCATGATCTCGTCCCGTCCGAATTCAGCTTGCTGTCACGAATATACTTCCGCCTGAGGAAGCCGCCGGCCAGCGGTGACCAGGGCAGCAGCCCGATCTCGTTATGCAGAGCTGCCGGAATGACCTCATACTCGATCTCCCGGCACACCAGGCTGTATTGCTGCTGAAGCGTGATCGGCGCCTGAAGTCCCATCGCCCGAGCGGTGGAAAGAGACGAGCTGGAGTTGCCAGCCCGTGAAGTTGGACAGCCCCACATAGTGGATCTTTCCCGCACGAGCGGCCGCATCCCAGGAAGGAAAGGGTCTCCTCGACGGGCGTCAGCGGATCCCAACCATGCATCTGATAGAGGTCGATCGCTTCTGACGCCGAGACGGCGCAGCGAGGGTGTTCAATGCGCGGTGGAGGTGCGGGCGAGAGGTGCCCGGCATCGTTCACGTCCGGACCGGTTCCAAACCGCGCCTTGGTCGCGACAACGAGGCGACTCGTTTTGTCCGGGCGGCTTTGCCTGCCAACGACCGAGAAGTTCTTCCGACGCGCCGCCACCGTAGACGTCAGAGGTGTCGATCATGTTGCCGCCAGCATCGAGAAAGGCGTCGAGTATAGCGAACGCCTCCTCCTCGAGTGTCTCGGTTCCGAACCCCATGGTTCCAAGGATCAGGTTCGAGACCGACAGGCCCGAGATTTCAGTTTGCGATATTTCATGGTCATACTGACACTCCGACCTGAACGTAAAGATGGGCAAGGTCACCGCCGCCAGTGGGCGACATGGCCGGCGACGGCTTCGTGCGCAAGAGCTGTCAGGCCTGCGCCAGGTTGCTCTTGAAGAACGGCGCCAGCTTCCTTGCGGCCACCGTCGCGCCCTCGCCATCGTCGAGGATCCATGTGCGTCGCGCCGGGAACGATGAAGAGCTCCTTCTGCGTCGAAGCGGCCTTGGCGTTCAGTTCCTGGCTGTGCCAGAGCGACCCGCGTCGCTACCGGCGACCGTCAGGAGCGGCTGCGTGATATAGGTCTCGGCCCTTCAGACCCGTGGACGACGCCAGTCGTGCTGATGCTCATCATCCAGCATCTGGTTGGTCGAGGTCGGGTACTAGGCCTGCGGCGTCAGATAATAATCGGCGGGCTTCCTGAAGGTCACGGGGCGCGGTGGTAGTCGCCAATTTTGAGGCGCACAGGAGCATACACGGGCGCGGCGCCAGCGGCTTCAGCCGAGCGCTGCTCGGCAACCGCTTCAAGGTCGGGATCACAGCGGATTCCGGCGTTTTGCCAGTCCCAAGCCTTTTCGGTCGCGGCACCGACATCGACCGCGCTGACCGTCGCCAACGCCTTGATGCGCGGCGCTCGGTCATGGCAGCTTTAACCGTGGTGCCGCTGCCGGCGCTACACGCCCAAGAGCACCGATGCGTGCCGCGTCGACGTAGGAAGCGAGGTCAGGTGGTCGACCGCCGTGTACGACGTCGCCGACGCGCTTCATCGGATCGTCAACGAAGCCGGGGCAAGCCGCCGCTGGCACCTCAGGTGAGCCGCATCAAACGCGAGGGTGACGAACCCCTTCCTGCGCCAGTTTCTGGCGCAAAGGCCGGCAATCTGTTCCGCCGACGCCGCCCGCCGGGGTGAACCACCACAGATGGCACGCGTATTTTGGCCTTCGTTGAAGCCGCTTGGGGTGGTCAGTAAACATTGCTCGACAGCATGATGCCGTCGTTCTTCTTGCAACTCAACGCCCTGGGACGACGACATGTCGCCAACCTGCTGTTCGCAGCGCGCTCTTCGGGGTTGCCGCTGGTTCAGCCGAGGCGCTGCCTGTCATCAGGAGCCCTGCCGAGACCACCGAATCACTCAGGATGAGGTTACGGCGGCTAAGGCCGCCCGTCTTCTCGGTCATGGTACGATAGCCTTCGGCTTGATCCGGTTTTGGTCCCAACCGCGGACGCTCCTGTGACCAGTTCACCAGACCAAGATAATCCCCAGTGCATTAAGTGATTAGACGTCGAGATTCTGCATAGGCCTAGAAGGATGTTTTCTCAATAGAGCCAGCTTTGGCCCTGGGCGCTGCCGCTCACTCGGCCAGACAGTGCGATGGTTACAAACTGCGATAACGAAGTGCCTCGAGGACGAGAGCAAACGCAGGCGAGTGCTGGCGGCGGCTGGGATAGTAGAGGTGATAGGCGGGCCGCGGCGGAGACCAGTCTGCGAGAACCTGGACAAGCCGGCCCTCTTGTATCGCCGCGTCCACCTGGTCTTCCGGAAGATACGCTAGGCCTAACCCGTCCAGGGCGGCCTGGCGCATCATCGACCCACGGTGCTGAATGCCGCTCGCCCCTCGATACGAACCTTCAACTCACGTCCGTCCTTGTAGAATTCCCATACATAGAAGCCGCCATGGGTCGGCAGCCGCAGCTTGATGCAGCTATACTCCGGTTAGGTCGTGCGGGGTGATCGGCGGTCGCCTGTCTTCAAAGTAGGAGGGGGCGCCAACCACTGCAAAGCGGAAGTCCCGGGCGATCGGGACCGAGATCATGTCCTTGTCGACCTGTTCGCCCAGCCGCACGCCCGCGTCATAGCGGTCAGCGACGATGTCCTTCAGCCCGTATTCGCTGATGATTTCGATGTTGATGTCGGGATAGTCCAGGAGCAGGGGCGCGAGTTTTGGCCAGAGAATGGTCTCGGCAGCATGCTCGACGGTGGTGATGCGGACGGTGCCCGCCGGCTTGTCGCGCATCCCGCTGAGCGCGGCGATCTCGCTTTCGATTTCGTCAAAGTGTGGCCCGATGCGGTTGAGCAGGCGTTCGCCGGCCTCGGTAACCGAGACGCTGCGCGTCGTACGGGTGAGCAGCCGCAGTCCCAGGCGCGCCTCGAGCGTCCGGACGGTGTAGCTCAAGTGCCGATTGCGAGACCACCGAGCTGAGCTGCCGCCTTGGTGAAGCTCTGTTCGCGCGCGACCGCGATGAAAGCCGGAGTAGTCGTTCACGTTCTCTCGGCGCATTCATAAACCCAGTTATCTAAGTCTATGCAGATAATACCATCTAATTCCTCGCTGCAAGACCAGGTGATTTGCACGCCTTATGGAAACAGCCGCCTCCATCGCGGCTCGGCAGCCACCGAACACCCGTTCAGCTGATCGACGTGTTCTGCCCGAACGCCACATTGCCAGGAGCATGACCATGCAGCTTGTTGGTGAATGGCCGTGAGCACACGGTCGATGCCGATCCCGCCATGCACCGATCCTGTGGGCGCTCCGCGACACGCTGGGCATGACCGGCACCAAGTTCGGCTGCGGCGCGCGCTGTGCGCGCGCCTGCGCCACCGTGCACCTCGACGGGAAGGCCATGCGCTCCTGCAGCACGCCGATCTCGGACGCCGAAGGCAAGACCATCACCACCATCGAGGCCGTCACCGACGGCAGCGACCAGATCGGCGCCGCCGTTGCACGGGCTTGGGTGAGGCATGACGTGGCCCAGTGCGGCTACTGCCAGAGCGGCCAGATCATGAGCGCGACGGCCTTCCTCAAATCCCTGCCGACAGGCACGCAGCCGGCCGCCGCCAGACATCGACGCCGCGATGGACGGCAACATCTGCCGTTGCGGCACCTATGCGCGCATCCCGCGCCGCCGTTGCGAAGCGCCGCCCGCACGCTGGCCTGAAGGAGCCGTCATGTTGCACAACATCAGACCACAGCATACCTGCCCCGCGCACTTCAGCACCTCCTGGAACGGGAGCCGCACCGTCCCCCGCTCGCTGCCGCGCCGCAGCTTCCGAAGCTGCTCGGGGCGAGCACGGACTTGCGCTCGGCGCCTATCCCTACGTGGCGATGGGCCAGACGGGCACCGCCGGCAGGCCGCCACCGCCCTCAAGCCGACGCAGCGGCCTTCGGCCTTCGTGCAGGTTGCCAGCAATGGCGAGGTCACGGTCACCATCAACCGGCTGGAGTTCGGCCAGGGCGTGAACACCGCCTTGCCGATGGTCCTCGGCCGGGGGCTCGATGCCGACTGGGCCTGGTACGCAGCAGGCACCAACGACGCCAGCTATGCCGATCCGCTGTTCGGCATTCACCTGACAGGCGGCTCCCACTACGATCCAGAACAGCTTCCACCCGAGTATCGCGAGCTCGGCGACGGGCTCGGGCCATGCTGCTCAGCGCCGCGGCGGCGCGCGGTGGGTCAACGTCGCCAGCCTGCGCGCACGCAGGCCGGCACGGTACTCGGCCTGGCAACCGCACGCTGGGTTATGGCGAGCTGGCCGAAGCTGCCATGGCGCTGCCCGTGCCGGAGACAGTTGCGCTGAAGGATCCGAAGGATTTTCGCATCATCGGCCGCCCGCACGCGTCTGGACGCGCGGGCCAAGAGCAGCGGACGGCAGGACTTCGGCATCGATACGCGCCTGCCCGGTCAGTTGACCGCCGTTGTGGCGCGTCCTCCGGTGTTCGGGCGCGCCTCGCCTCGGTGGACGACAGTGCGGCGCGCGCCGTCAACGGCAGTGAAAGCCGTGCTGCGCGTGCCGCTGGATGGCGGCGCCGAGGGCGTGGCCGTCGTGGCCGACGGATATTGGCAGGCCACGCAGGGCGCGACGCCCTGAAGCTGGAGTGGAATACATCGGCTGTCGAGAAGGTCGACGGCGAACGCCAGCTCGCCCCAGTACCGCGAACTCGCGAGCCAGCAGTCCGCGCAAGTTCGACGCCGACATAGGCCGCTCGCCACGGCGCCCTTGAAGCTGGACGCGGAGGTTCCGTGTTTCCCTACCTCGCCCACGCGGCCATGGAACCGCGCTCGAACTGCACGGTTCGGCTTTCCGACGATCGTGCCGAGATCTGGATGGGAGCCAAAGCGCTGGACTCGATGCCAGCGCTGCCGCCAACCGCGCTGGGCCTCAAGCCTGAACAGGTCGTGGTCAACGGCGTTGCGAGATGTCGGGTGGCGGCTTCGGACGGCGCTTTCGAGCACCAGCGACACCGTGGTCAGAAGCCTGCACGATCGCCAAGGCCGCGCGTGCTGCCGGGTCTCGACGCTCCGGGTGCGAACCGTGTGGAGCCGCGAGGACGATATGCGCGGGTGGCTTTTACCGACCGATGCACCTGCACCGCGCCCGCATCGGCTTCGATGAACAGGCGGAACAGGTGCTGGCCTGGGACCATGTCATCGTCGGCCAGTCCATTTTGGCCGGGACCGTGTTCAGCAATGCGTAAG